>Ga0073928_10002195_pt1 | contig 34606 bp, 36 predicted proteins | sample PaiPotPPA55metaG_FD_76969 | JGI IMG/M metagenome (GOLD analysis project Ga0073928, IMG submission 76969) | Iron sulfur acid spring bacterial and archeal communities from Banff, Canada, to study Microbial Dark Matter (Phase II) - Paint Pots PPA... ...
CCCTGAAGCACGTCGTGGATGGTGCCGTCGCCACCGCAGGCGATGATGGTGTCGAAGCCATCGCGAATGGCCATGCGAACTTGCGCGGCGGCGTCGGATGCGGCGCGCGTTGGCGCTACTTCGACTTCGACTCCTGCGCCGGCCAGCACCGACTTGGCAGTTTCGATGTCTTTCAGGCGGTGCTTAAGCCTGCTGCCGGAGACTGGATTGTAGAAGAGCGCGGCTTTACGCATGAAAGGGATGTTGTCCCGGCGGGCGGCGGGTGCGCTCGCTACTCCGCAATTCTACCGGACAGAGCCGAGCATAGCGGCGGTGGTGTTAACGGGCGATGAATTCTTTGCGACGGGTTCTCTAAGCTGCAACATCCGCAAAATCCAGTATCCCGCAGCAGCCGCGACCAGGTGTTTTAGCGTATGCCCACTGACGATGTGTCCAAACGCGAATACTCGGCGGTCAGCCAGTTCCAGGATTTTTGCCAGTACATAGAATCCCACTACCCCTGCAAAATCCGAGCCACGTGAATACTTCGGCGGAAGCAGCAGCGCCAGCAGCAGACCAATGGTCGAATAGGCTTGCACTGCAGCGTAGGAGCGCAAGTCACCGTGACCGTGCAACTCGTCGGCGTACCACTGCAGCACGCTGCCGGCGCCGATTGCGATCAGAAACGGAAGCAGGCGCAATCCGGCGTGGACGCTGATCCGTTCCGCGACGACAGCCGCCACCAGGGACGCGAACACGATAGTCATCGGTATGCGGTCCCAAACCAGGCGCGCATTGTTGGGCGCAAGATGATAATAGGCCGAGCCGAACGCAGTCAGCAGCATTCCGAAGAACGCCAGCGTGTAGGGCCAGCGCTCGCGCGGATCCACGAAGTATCGGGCACTGTTCTGCGGACTGAGACAAATTAGAAATGCCATCCCCCAGATGCCGACGACCGCAAAGGCCAAATTGGAGGCCACGTTTCCGAAGTTGGGGATGCCAAGCCAGGCACGATGGTCAGCGAAATTGTGATAAGAAGGCCATTGTGGAATCGGCGGCAGGCGCAGCATGAGCAAACAGAGGCCGACGGCGATGCCGAGCATGAGGGCGATTCCGTTTTTTCGTGAAAGCAAACCACCTCCGGGATTACGGATTCCAGGTTATTCGTTGGTGTCAGGCGTGTACTGCGTCTGCTCCTCCAATATCAAAACTGATCTCGCGGGATTTCCTGCGAAGTAGTGCACGATTACGTTGCCGTTTCTCCATCGTTCGACCTGATTGCGTGCGTCTTCTTCGCCGGCCGCACGGAGATAGTACGAGTTCGAGTAAGATTTGCCGTCAACCGAGTACGAATAATGTAGTTCTCCGCCCCAGTTAGCATAGTTATCCTCGCTGAGGATGATCGGCTCTGCATATTCCACAGTGCCAGAAATACACGGCCACTTCTGTGCTTCCTTGTCCAGCCTACGTTCTGCCCAGTCACTGACATTTTGCAGAGACCACAGTATGTCTAGAACAGGGCCGAACCGCTGCTTGGGGCGATCATACCTGTGCTGCGGAGCCAGCAGTGCGTTCGTCAAGTCCATTTCGCGGGGGATGGAGATCTGAGGCTTTCCCAACTTGTAGGGAACCAAAATTGATTTGTTCTTGCACGCGTCCACGAATGTCCAGGCCCGCTGCTCATCCCAGAATTGCCGGGTGAGATAGCCGGAATAGTAGTTGCCATCAATCTGGTACGAATAGCCAATCACTCCGAGAGCGTAGTCGAGAAAGCGGCCATGAATTGCTTTCACGTTACAGGTGGTGACTTGGCCTGAAGCCGTTGGCCAGTTCGCGGCCCAACTGCTTCTTGCCGATTTCAGTAATATACGAACGCCGAAGACCACTAGAGCAAAGACCGCGAGGCCCAAACTGAAGAAGATCGAAGCCACGTAGGCGAGAGCCCGACCTTCCTCTTCCTCACGCAAGTAGACCGGGTGGAAAGGCTGCCAGAGGCGCGGCTGGAAATCAATCGAAAACTGGTCTGCGAGACCTTACAATCATCCGTTCATGTCCATCTCTGTCCGATCCTTCGCGAAGATCAATCTCGGGCTGCGCATTGGTGCGCTTCGGGCGGACGGCTTCCACGAATTGCGGACGGTGTATCAGACCATGGCCCTGCATGACGAAATCCGCGTATCGGTCGTTCGCGGCTCGGGGATCGAGATTCGCTGCAACGATCCGCGGGTGCCGAAGAATTCCACCAATACCAGCTTCAAGATTGTGGATTGCGCGATGAAGGCGCTTAAGGCGCGCGGGCGGGTAATCATCGACATTGAGAAGCGGCTGCCGGTGCAGGGAGGGTTGGGAGGAGCTTCGGGAAATGCCGTCGCGACGCTGCTCGCGCTGGAACTGACCCTCAGGAAGAGGCTTTCAGTGCCGGAGAGGCTGAAGATTGCGGTGCAAGTGGGGTCTGACGTGCCGCTGTTCCTGGTTGGTGGAACAGTACTCGGGGTGGGACGCGGGGAGGAAGTTTATCCGCTTCCGGATTTGCCGGCTATGCCTTGTGTGGTGGCGCTTCCGGAGATTGCAGTTTCGACGCCGAAGGCGTTTGCGGATTGGGACGCACTCAATCCTTCTTTAGCTTGTGATTCCGAACCTGCGCCAGCCGAAGAGGAACCCTTCGACAGGCTCAGGGCAGGCTCTGCTGTTGGCCGGCCGCAGAGTGACTCCCGAGGAAAGCAGGTTCCTCGACTGCGCAGATCGTTCGCCAGCGAACGATCTGTTTCGCTCGGAATGGCAGGGCCTTTAAGAGAGCGGAATTCGGGTGAGCAGGGATCGGGCGAAGAACGGCCATCAAATCAGCTCAAATTGACGGCCCCCGCCCCCTCCGATAGAATGATTGTGTGCAGTCGTGAGCTTTCCGCGTGGCTGCTTGCGGGGCTGGGGACCATCAGGCACCGCAGATCCGGTGTCTCCGCTAAAGCGAAGAGCGGAGGCCGGGCCGAGAACCTGCAACTCGACCTTGTCCGAACCGGGATTGAAAACGACTTCGAAAGAGTCGTCTTTCCGCAGTATCCCGAATTACGCGAGGTTAAGAGTGTGCTCGAACAGGCCGGGGCGCAGTATGCGTCACTTTCCGGGTCGGGTTCCGCGATTTATGGATTGTTCGAGTCGCGGGCCAAGGCTTCAGCAGCTGCGAAGAAGTTGATCAAAGCTGGCATTCGGGCGGTGGCGACACGTACCTTGACGCGGCAGCAGTATTGGAAGAGATTGCAGATTTCAGATTGAAGATTTCAGATTGCGAAACTGCTGGCCGTGCCGGGTACTTCAATCTACAATCTGAAATCACAAACTCTGCAATCGCTTTACTGGGCCGTCGACTAATGGTAGGTCAAGTGCCTTTGGAGCACTTTGTCTAGGTTCGAATCCTAGCGGCCCAGCCAGGAAAGCGGCTGTTGGTTGTTGGCTGTTGGTTGTTGGCTCTTGGTACTTGGCCTGGAGCCGCAAGCGCCACCGGTAGACGTCGCTACCAACAGCCGAGAACGCAGAGCCAAGAGCTGATTCTTATGGCTACTCTTGCTACAGCGACGGAGAAGAAGAGCGGAATGAGCGTCGAAGAGAAGCACGAGCGCAAACCGCATCGCGGACGTGTAGACGACAAATTCCGAATTTTCTGCGGCACGGCGAACCAGCCGCTGGCGGATGAGGTTTGCGCCTTTCTCGGCATGACCCGCGGCCAGGCTTTGGTGCGCCGGTTTGCCGATGGCGAAGCTTACGTCCAGATTCAAGAGAATGTGCGTGGCGCCGACGTGTTTGTCATGCAGCCGACCTGCCGTGAGGTGGACAAGCACTTAATGGAGTTGCTGTTGATGATCGATGCGCTCAAGCGGGCATCGGCACGGCGCATCACGGCGGTAATTCCGTATTACGGTTACGGGCGGCAGGACCGCAAGGACAAGCCGCGGGCTCCGATTTCGGCCAAGCTGGTAGCGGATTTGCTTACCACCGCGGGAGCCGACCGGGCGTTACTGATTGACCCGCACGCGCCGCAGATTCAGGGATTTTTCAACATTCCGGTGGACCACCTGTTCGCTTCGCCGGTGCTGGTGGACCACTTCAAGAAATTGCAATTGCCAAATTTAACGGTCGTGTCGCCGGACGCGGGGGGCGTGGAGCGCGCTCGTTTCTTCGCCAAGAAAGTGGACGCCGCTCTGGCCATCGTGGACAAACGGCGCGTCGAAGCCAACGTCGCGGAAGTAATGAACGTCATCGGAGATGTGAAAGGCCGCACTTGTCTGATTATCGACGACTTGATCGACACTGCGGGCACGCTGGTAAAAACCGCCAGTGCGCTGATGGACAATGGCGCCACTGAGGTGTACGCGTGCTGTTCGCATCCGGTGCTTTCGCCTCCGGCGGTTGAGAATATTTCAAATTCTTGTATCAAAGAAGTGGTGGTTACCAATACCGTGCCGCTGTCGGCGGAGGCGGAGGCAGCCAAGACTGAATGCGGTGGAAAGATCACCGTGCTTTCGATTGCGGGATTGATCGGGCGCGCAATCCAATCCATTCATGAAGAAACGTCAGTAAGCAAACTGTTCTTATAGGAATCGAAATTATGGCTACAGCGACAACCGAACAAAGCGTACTCGAAGCCCAACCTCGTACTCCCGGCACCAAGAATGATGCCCGCCGGGTGCGGCGTCAGGGCAAGGTCCCGGCCGTGGTTTATGGCGCGGGCAAGCAGGCGGTTCCGGTCAGTGTTGATCCGCGGCAAGTGTCGCGCATTCTGCATTCGCGAACCGGGCACAACACGGTGTTTGACCTTGCGGTGGATGGCGAGCACACCAAAGCCATGATCGTGGACTGGCAATACGAGCCGATCAAGGGCGCGCTGCTGCACATTGACCTGAAGCGAATCGCGATGGACCAGAAACTCAAGGTCAATGTGCCCATTGCCCTCATCGGCGAACCGGCGGGTGTGAAGACGCAGGGCGGCATCCTGGAGCAGATCTGGCGCGAAGTCGAAGTGGAGTGCTTGCCCGGCGACATTCCCAATTCGGTTGAGCTGAACGTCTCCGAATTGGTATTCGGCATGGTGCTGCGCGTGTCTGACCTGCCGGTAAATCCGAAGGTCAAGTTTCTTACCGATCCGAATCAGCCAGTCGCGCACGTCATCACCGTGAAGGAAGAAGAAGTTCCGACGGCTGACGCGGTGGCAGGCGAAGCGGCGGCAGCCCCGGCGGAGCCTGAAGTCATTAAGAAGGGCAAGCAGGAGACGGAAGAGGAAGGCGCAGAAGCCGCGCCCGAGAAACCCGAGAAGAAGGAAAAGAAATAGCTGGTTCGGATTGGCACGAACCATGTGGGGACGGGCGCCCTCGCCCGTCCGGTCGAGCAGGGCTCGACAAGGTTTTTTTCGAGGGAGACTGAAAAGGCGTGAAGCTGATCGTCGGTTTAGGCAATCCGGGAATTGAGTATCAGTTCACGCCGCACAATTTAGGTTTTCTCACGGTGGATCGCATCGCCGACGATTTGAAAGTGCAAGTGAGGAACCGGCAATGCCGGGCACTGACGGCGAGGGCAGTGATTGGGCAGGAAGAAGCAGTTCTTGCGAAGCCTGAGACGTTCATGAATTTGAGCGGACAGGCAGTGCGGGAACTGGTTGAGAAGCTTGAGATCAAGCCAGAAGCGGACTTGATCGTCATTTATGACGAACTTGATCTGCCGATGGGAACGATCCGTATCCGGCAGCGAGGCAGTTCGGCCGGGCATAACGGCATGAAGTCGATCATTGGCGCGCTGGGAACGCAGGAATTTGCGCGTATCCGGATCGGCATCGCGCCGGAAGAAAAGATACTGAAGCCGTTCCGCAAGCGACAGCTCAAGCAGGTGGACGAAATGCTCGACACCGCGGCGGAAGCGGTGAAAGTGATTTTGACTGATGGTATTGCGGTGGCAATGAACCGGTTCAATCGCAAGCCGGAGCTGGAAGAAGGCAGTGACTAGTTGCTAGTGGTTAGTGGCTAGTCGTTGAAGCCTGCGAATTTACTGGTCACTAGTCACCAGCTACTAGCTACTGATTTTGATTTTTGGAGAGTGCAATGAATCGTACTTACGAACTGATGTTTATTGTCCGTCCCGACATGGTGGAAGAAGACCAGGACAAACTCATTTCTACGCTGGAGACGGCCGTGACTTCTTCGGGCGGAGTAGTGAAGAGTGTCGAAAAAATGGGTAAGCGACGACTGGCTTATGTCGTGCGCAGGTTCCATGACGGTCTTTTCATCCTGCTCACGTTTGAAGGCAGCGGCGGATTGGTGCACGAACTAGAGCGCCGCCTGCGAGTGACCGAACCGGTGATCAAGTTCCTCAGCGTGCGCATTGACGAAGAGCAGAAGCGCCTAGACAAGATCAAGGCGATCAAGGACTCGCGCCGCAAAGCGTCCGCAACCCCGGCGCCGGTGGCTGCGGAGCCGACCGGTGAAGCGCCGGCGGTAACGGCGTAAGAACCCGTCATTGGTCGTGCATCGTTGGTCGTTGGCCGAAACCCAAATCGACCGCCAACGGACAACCGATGACGTAAGTGCTAGAAGGCCAACGACCAACGACGAACGACCGACGACGACTTAGATTTCCTAAGGAGCATCATGGCTGACGAAACTAGACCAACACCATCGGGCGACGCGCCTGCCAGCAGCGGAGGCGGAGGCGGCGAACGCCGTCCTTTTCGTTCTTCCAGCGGCGGACCCGGCGGACCCCGCGAAGGCGGACGCAAATTTTTCCGCCGCAAAAAAGTGTGCAAGTTCTGCACTGAGAAAATTGAGGCCATCAATTACAAAGACGTGCGTCTGCTAGCGCAGTTTGTGGCCGAGAGCGGCAAGATCACGCCTCGGCGTCTGACTGGCGTGTGCACGCCCCACCAGCGCAGGCTGAGTCTGGCGATCAAGCAGGCGCGAAACATCGCGCTGCTGCCATTCGCAGGACGAGCAAGCTAAGGCAGTGGTCGGTGGCCAGTGATCAGTAAACCCATTTCTGGTGTTACTGTTACTGCCCACTGATCACTGGCCACCGACCACTGATTTCAAGGAGCCATCATGGAAGTCATTCTCAAGGAAGACGTCGCCACCCTGGGTTCGCGGGGCGATGTAGTCAAAGTTGCGGAAGGGTATGGGCGCAACTTTCTGCTGCCGCGCCGGCTCGCCATTGAAGCTTCGGCGGGAAACAAGAAAGTCATCGAGCAGATGAAGGCGGCGTCTGTTAGGCGCTCGGCCAAAGAAAAAGCGCAGGCGGAAGAACTCTCGAAGCAATTCGAGGGGCTAGCGGTTTCGTTCCAGCGCAAGTCGGGCGAGAACGATCAACTATTCGGCTCGGTGACTTCGGGGGACATTGCGGACGCGCTCGGCAAGAAGAGTTTCAACATCGATCGGCGGATGATCCAGTTGCACGAACCGCTGAAGACCCTGGGCGAATTCACGATTCCAGTGAAGCTGCACAAAGAAGTGACGGCGCATTTGAAGGTCGTGATCGAGAAGGATGCGGCCGGGTAGCAGCGGTCGGGATCGCAAGTGACATGACTGTGGAGCAGCGGACGTCCTGGCCCGCTTTCTCTTGCGCTTTTTGGCTGCGCTTCGGGAAGGGCACGAGTTTCACTCGTGCCGATCAGCTCAGCCAGATAGACCAGGCTTTAGCTTCTGGGGGTCGCTTGTGGCGCGGAAAGCGAACCCCAGCGGCTGGAAGCCGCCAGTGCCTCTGCCGAATGCGGCACGACTGAAAGTCGCGCCCTTCCCGGTTTGCTCACCTGAGAGCCTCCCCTCGGGACACAAACCTGTTCCCTGCCACAACGTAACGAAACGGCATCTCAACCGCTTTCTTGATTCCAATTCTTTTCGTGATCAACATCCGCGGCGGCGGTGCACCGTCGTCCGCGATGTGAAGACCCGACCGCGGATCAATCAGGTCTTTTCCGTTGTCGCGCTCGCGCGTGATTCCAAATGCCGCCGCCAGCCTTCCCGGGCCGCTGGTCAGGCGTCGCAGATCGGAGTCTTCGGCGATTCGGCGCAGCTTGAACATTTCTTCGATACCGCCGATTGGCTCCAGCGCGCGAAAAAGAATTCCTCCTGGAACCCCATCTGGCAGGCAGGAAACATTCAGGCAATAGTGATTGCCGTAGATGAAATACACGTACGCGTGCCCCGGCGGGCCAAACAGCACGGCGTTGCGTGGGGTGCGTCCGATAGAGGCGTGGGCGGCGGGATCATCGGCGCCAAGATAGGCTTCGACCTCGACGATGCGTCCGGTGAGGAGTTTGCGGCCTTGGCGACGGGCAAGGATTTTCCCAAGGAGATCGGGCCCGACAAGACGCGGGTCACGGTCATAGAAGGCGCGGGGAAGCGATGACAGTTTGGGAGATTTCATCAGATGCCGTCGTCGACGCGGTCACTTCTGAGCAGCTTCCGGGGCACTTGTTATCAATGCTTCCCGGGCTGCTTATCACGTGGTCGGCTGTTGGCAGCGTTAGAACTAAGCAGCGAAACAGCTGCACCTTTCAGCTCGGCGAAAGATTTCTCGCCCTCTATTCCGGGCTGCAGTTGCCCCCGTCGATCAATCAGAAATGTTGTGGGGTAGGCCGCTACTTGACGATAAATCGCCGGGATTTGCCCGGCGAGGTACGCCGCACGCCGCCCTGTACCGTCGTTATGCCGCCCCCTTCTGCGCTTCCTTCAACCACTCAAGCACTTCTTCCGCGTGGCCCTCGGGCTTCACCTTGCTGAAGATGTGCTTGATCCTCCCGTCCGGGCCGATGATGAACGTCGTCCGGGCTACGCCCATCACTTTCTTGCCATACATGTTCTTTTCCTGGATGACACCGTAGGCATTGCAGATTTTCTTGTCGGCGTCGGCGACGAGTGTGAAGGGCAAGTCGAATTTGTCCACGAATTTTTTCTGCGCTGCCGGCGTGTCGGGTGAGACGCCCAGCACGACCGCGCCAATTTTCTCCGCGCGCTTGAACGAATCGCGGAAACTACAAGCTTCAATGGTGCAGCCGGGAGTGTCGGCGCGGGGATAGAAGTACAGCACCACCCATTTGCCTTTGTAATCCTTCAGCGCGATGTTATTGCCGTCCTGGTCAAGCGAATTAAAGTCCGGGGCTTTATCATTAATCTCCATGGGAACCTCTCTGTATTGTTACCGTCCACGGTTATACCGCAAATTGGCGCGCGCCGTCACCCTGGGCTGCATTTGCGCGGTGCTGCTGGGTGCGTCCTTTTTTTATCTCGCCAATGCCCAATTCGCCAAGAAGCGTAAGCCGGACACCGGGCCGCGGGCGGTGGGACTGCTGAAAATTGACGCCAAGGGCCGGGCGCAACTGGTCCCAGTCGTGATCAGAATCGACGGCAAGTTCTACGATGCGGGGGCTTACAAAGCCGATCCGGTGCCCATGGCATTGCAACCCGAGACGGTATACGAAGCCCTCAAATCCGGCGTCTCGCAAGGCCTTTTTACGGTCGCTGGCGCTGCCCATGCACCCGAAGGCTGGTTCGCCGACGGTAAGTGGCGGTCCAATGCCCAGATAGAGGCCGCGAAGGCAAAAGCGAAAGCCGAGGCTGAGAAAAAAGCGCAGAAAGCTTCGGAGGAGCCGATTAACAGCGGGCCCCCGCGGCTGAAGCGCCCCGGGGATGCATCGCCACAAGGTTCTTCTCCTTCGCAGCCTGCGACGAAGAACACCCCACCTCCCGCGCCGACCGGGGCCGGAAGTGCGAGTCCCGCACCGGCGTCCGGCTCCTCTGCTTCGTCAGCTTCGAGGGCGAAAGATTCATCGGACAAAGGCTCGTCAGAAAAAAAGTCATCTGCTAAGGAAGCTCCGGATCGGCCGGTGCTTCGGCGCCAGGAGCCATCTGAAACGTCGCACGAGCAAACGAAAGTGACCCCGGGGGACATTAAGAACCCGGTCGACTGGATCCCCGCGGTTTCCGATGCTGCAGGGCCGGAGCCGCGTCCCTACGCCTTCCAGATGAAGCCGGACGAAGAGGCAGCGTTCCTCAAGAAGATGCTGGCTATGGCCGGGACGGAAGTCGCCGGACGGGCAGCGGCTTTGGGAAAGGACGCAGAACCTAAGTCAAAAGCGTCCAGTGTCCGACCCACACGGACGCCGCAGTTTCAAAACGTCCAGTTGCGGGTTTTCGATCTCTCGAGCACCAACGAACCCGTCCTGATTCTGACCGCCAACGCGACCATGCCATCGCGCGCCGACGTAGTATTCATGATTGCTCTGGTGGCCCGCGAAGACATTTACGGTGAGCTGCACAAAGTTTCTGCACAGGTCACCGACAATCAGCATTTGGATGCGACGCCGAAATATGAATTTATCGACGCGGTGGATGCCGATGGCGATGGCCGGGCGGAGTTGTTGTTTCGACTGAGTTCTGACGCCGGATCGGCGTTTGCGATTTATAGCGTGATCGGCGACAAGCTGTGGCCGCTGTTCGAGGGGAAGCCGGGGACATAAAGCGACATCAAGAGCATTCACCGCCGAGCACGCCGAGTTCGCAGAGAAAGATTTAGGAAAGAAGTTCTTCTCGGCGATCTCGACGTACTCGGCGGTAAATTGGTTTTGCCTGTGACTTACTGTGGCTAAGAATATTGAGGCGAAGATCGAATCTCTACGCGAAGAGATTCGGCATCACGAGTACCGCTATTACGTACTCGACGATCCGGAGATCAGCGACGCGGAATTCGATCGCTTGATGAACGAGCTGAAAAAGCTCGAGGCCGAGCATAACGAACTGGTTGCGCCTGATTCTCCTACGCAGCGGGTTGGCGGCAAGCCGCGCGAAGGATTTGTCAAAATCGCGCACTCCGTGCCGATGTTGTCTCTTGATAACGCCTACAGCGAAGAAGAGCTGCGCAATTGGGAGCGGCGGGTGCATGAACTCAGCGGGCGCAACGACATTGAATACGTGTGCGAACTGAAACTCGATGGAATGTCTCTGGCTCTTCGTTACGAAGACGGCAAGTTGGTGCGCGGGATCACCCGCGGCGATGGATCGACGGGAGAGGATGTGACCGGGAATGTACGCACCGTTCGTTCCGTGCCACTGTCCACTTCTCTGGAAAAATTGAAGAAAGCCGGCATTCCTGCGGATTTCGAAGTTCGCGGCGAGATGCTGATGCCGCTTGCTTCTTTCAAGAAAATGAACGAAGAGCGGGAGAAGCAAGGTCTGTCTCAGTTCGCGAATCCGCGTAACGCAACGGCTGGAACAGTGCGGCAGCTTGAGCCGAGCATTACGGCGCAGCGACGGCTGGACTATTTCACATACATGCTGTTGGCTGATGCGGGCACGGGCCAGAGTCGCACGGGCGGGGACGCCCGTGCTTCCAAAGTCTCGGGGGTTGGAGCAACGGGCGTCCCCGCCCGTTCAGCGGCCATCTTCGACAATCAGTGGGCGACGTTGAATGCGCTCGAGGCTGCCGGGTTCAAAGTGAATCCTCGCCGGACGCTGGCGACGAATTTTGACGAAGTCTGGAAGTTCATCGGCCAGTGGGAAGAGAAGCGCGAGACGTTGCCGTATGAGATCGACGGCGTGGTGATCAAAGTCAACAGCACGTCTATGCAGCGCGGCCTGGGCTTTACCGGCAAAGCTCCGCGCTGGGCGATTGCTTACAAGTACGCGGCGCGGTCGGGAATCACGCAGATTGAAGACATTCTGGTACAGGTTGGGCGGACGGGCAAACTTACGCCGGTCGCGGCATTGAAGCCTGTCCCCATCGGTGGCACCACTGTCAGCCGCGCCACGCTGCACAACATGGACGAGATCGGGCGGTTGGGAGTGAAGATCGGCGATTGGGTGGAAGTCGAGCGCGGGGGCGACGTCATCCCTAAGGTCACCAGGGTGTTGGACGATAAAGATCATCCGCGCGGGCACAAGTTATTTCATATGCCGGAGAAGTGCCCGGTGTGCGGTGGGCACGTTGTGCGTGCCGAGGGCGAAGCCGACCATCGCTGTGTTAACCAAAAATGCCCGGCCAAGCTGCGGGAGACGATCCTACACTTTGCCTCGCGCGGCGTGATGAACATTGACGGCATGGGCGATGCGCTGGTCACGCAGCTCACCGATCGCGGCATGGTGAAGGATGTGGCCGACATTTATACGCTCACCAAAGATGATCTGCTCAAACTCGAACGCATGGGGGACAAATCCGCACAGAATGTTCTGGATGAAATCGAGCGCTCAAAGAAGCTGCCGCTGGAGCGCGTGATTTATGGCCTGGGCATTCGCTTCGTCGGCGAGCGCACGGCGCAATTCCTGGCCGAGCATTTCGGGGCGTTAGACGAACTCGTAATAGCCGGCGAGGAAGAATTGCAGCAGGTGGAAGAAGTTGGCCCGCGCATCGCGAAGAGCATCGTTGAATTCTTCGCCGAACCGAAGAACCGCGAATTGGTGGATGAACTTCGCGCCGCCGGGCTGACTCTGCGGGGCAAGAAGAAAGAACGCGGCACTAAGCTCGCTGGCAAGACGTTCGTCCTGACGGGAACTCTGGCGAATTATTCGCGCGATGAGGCCAAGAAGATGATTGAAGATGCGGGCGGAAAGGTTACAGGGTCGGTTAGCAAAAAGACGGATTATGTGGTGGCGGGAGCGGATGCGGGATCGAAACTGGACAAGGCGAACGAGTTGGGAGTGAAGGTGCTCGAGGAGAAGGAGATGGAAAACCTCCTGAAAGTTTAGCCGTTGGTAGGAATTCGAAATGACAAAAGTTGGCAATACCCCCTTAGGACTGCCCACGTCGCGTATGCGAAATGGGGCAACCGCAGGAACGGCGGCTTGTACAGGAATGGTGCTCGGCTGTTTCGCATTGTGGTGGGTTAACTCGCGCACCCCGGTCTGCACTGAGATAGCGGCTTTCTGGCTGCTAGTTATTCTCGGCCTCGGTTGTGCGATTTCGACTGTCGTTGCAATCGTCACCCATAGCTGGTGGTGGATAATTGCAACGATTGTGGCGCTACTGTTCCTCATGCAGGTATATGGAACTTGGGTAGATTGTTGATCTTTACGCCTCCGCTTCGCCTTCTCTCACCCGTGCACAGGGGCACTCGCCGTGGCATGCTTCTAGGTTTCGCAGCTTCTGTTTCTTTCGCCCCTTTTTCGGGGCTGGTACGTGTCCCTCCCACCCAAGGCTTGCGCCCTGGGCTGCATTCTTGCGCCGCTTCGCGGCTAATCTACTTGGGATCCAGGGCTCGTCTTATCCTCTCGTAAGTCTCCTCCAAAGCCTCCGGCAGCACACGGCTCTCTCCGGTGACCGTCATGAAATTGGTATCGCCGACCCAGCGGGGCAACACGTGCATGTGGATGTGGCCGGCGATTCCGGCTCCGGCGGCGCGGCCGATGTTCATGCCCAGGTTGATGCCGTCGGGCGTGTAGACCTGGCGAAGGACGCTCTCCATCTTTTGCGATAGCGCCATCATCTCCTGGGCAGCGGCTTCGGGCAGTTTCTGAAGTTCATCGAGATGCGCGAAGGGGACGACCATCACGTGGCCCGAGGTGTAGGGAAAGCTATTCAGGATGATGTAGCAATGCTCGCCGCGATGGACGATTTTGGCGTCTTTGTCCGGAAGTTTGGGCAGATCGCAGAAGATGCAGCCTTCGGGGCTGCCTTCGTTCTTGCCGGCGGTTGTGATGTAGGCGTAGCGCCAGGGGGTCCAGAGGTAGTCCACCTTTGGGAGAGTAGCAAAGAATCGGGTGATCTGGTGATCGGGCCATCGGGTGATCTAAAGTCAAAGGCGTCGGACAAAGCCTGCCCTGAGCGAAGCCGAAGGGAGTGTCCGACCCACACGGCCCGTGGTAACTCTCTTCACCAGATGGCCCTATCACCAGATCGCCCGATTGCTAAGATTCTGCTTGCCCGATTGACACTCTTTCCAAGCGGTTGTTATAGTCAAAGAGTTCCTTTTGGACGCGGGTTCGATCTTTACGACCGCTGGGTCATGTCCATCCGCCAGGGTGGGCTCAACATTAACTTAGACTCACACCAGCAGTTCGCTAGCCAGCCCGCTTCCTCGATCGCCAGCTGAGAGGCAACGACCTTGTTCGAAGATACCGACGCCCCCTATTCCGATTCCAACACCACAACCTTAACCGAGCAGCAGCCCACGACTGAGGCCCAAACCGAGCAGCCTGAACAGTCTGCCCACGATCAGCCGGATCATGAGCAACAGAATCATGGTTTGGAAGATCGCGGTCAGGAAGATCGCGGCGAGCAGTCCGCTCAACTGAGTGAGACTCAGCCGAGTCAGGCCCCGTCGGCCCAAGTTCAGACCGCCGACGAAAAGCCTGCCCCCGCCGAGGACTTCGCCTCCGTGCTCGATAGCTTCACCGCCGAAGCGGCAGAAGCCGTCAGTGACGATCATGTGCTCAAAGGCACGGTGCTCAAGCTGACCTCGACCCACGTGGTGGTGGATATCGGCGCCAAGTCGGAAGGCATGTTGCCGCTGGCTGAAGTGTTGAATCACGAAGGCAATCCCCGGTTTAAGCCCGGCGACGAAATTGACGTCATGCGCGACAAGGGCGAGGCCGAAGAGGGATACATCAATCTCTCTTTCCTGAAAGCGCAGAAACTGCGCGCCTGGGACGACATTGAAAAGGCCTACAGCGAAAATCAGCCCATTCATGCGACCGTCGTAGAGCGGACCAAGGGCGGCGTCACTGTGGATATCAATGGCGCACGAGCGTTCCTGCCGGGCTCGCAGATCGATCTCCGCCCGGTGCACAACCTGGATGGGATGAAGGGGCAGAGTTTCGATGTTGCCATCGTCAAACTGAATAAGAAGCGGGGCAACATTGTCGTCTCGCGCAAGCAACTTCTGGAGGCTGAGCAAAACGAGAAGCGCTCCAAGACGCTCGAGCACCTGCAGGAAGGCACGATTCTCACTGGAGTAGTGAAGAACCTGACTGACTATGGAGCTTTCGTGGACCTCGGCGGCATTGACGGTCTGCTTCATATCACCGACATGTCGTGGGGGCGTCTGACCCACCCAAAAGATCTGGTGAATGTCGGCGATCAAATCCAGGTGAAGGTTCTCAAATACGATCCCGACAAGCAGCGGGTATCGCTGGGATTCAAGCAGCTCACGCCCGATCCCTGGCTCGATGCCGAGCATCGTTATCCCGTGGGCGCGCATGTGCACGGGCGCGTGATCAGCGTGACCGACTACGGAGCGTTCGTTGAGCTGGAACAGGGGATCGAAGGGCTGGTGCACGTCAGCGAGATGACGTGGTCGAAGCGCATGAAGCATCCGTCGAAGCTGGTGAACGTAGGCGATCAGGTTGATTGTGTAGTGCTGAATGTGAATCCTGGCGAACGCCGGATTTCATTGGGCATGCGGCAACTAGCGGCCAATCCCTGGGATTCGCTGATCGACAAGTTTCCGGTGGGCGCAACTGTTGAAGGGCGTGTACGCAACTTGACCGACTTCGGCGCATTCATCGAAATCGAAGAAGGGATTGACGGACTGGTGCACGTCAGCAATCTGAGCTGGACCAAGCGGGTGAAGCATCCCTCGGAAGTTCTGAAGAAGGGCGACCGGGTTAAGGCTGTGATTCTGGCGATTGATACCGAGAAGCGTCGCCTGTCGTTGGGCGTGAAACAATTACAGCCGGATGTTTGGGAGTCATTTTTCCGCGACCGCCGCATTGGCGACGTGGTCCACGGCAAAGTGCTGCGGGTGGCGACTTTCGGGGCTTTTGTGGAAATCGCCGAGGGAATCGAGGGGCTGTGCCACAACTCGGAAGCGGTGGATGGAAACGGGCAGCCACTTCATCTGGAACCCGGCCAGGAGCACGATTTCAAGATCATCAAGATGAGCCCGGAAGAAAAGAAAGTCGGCCTCAGCATCCGGGCCGCCGGCGAGGAAGCGTCACATACTGAAGTGGAAGCCTACAAGCAGCCGTCTTCGAGCACGGGTTCTACCATCGGCGAATTGGTGTCGTGGAAGCGGGCGGGGAACGAGAACGGGTAGGAAGGCAGCTTCGGGCTCTGGGCTTCGGGCTGCAGGAAAAATCAAAATCAAAAGCATGGGACAAGATGTCCGACCCGCACGGATATTGCCCGGAGGCTGACGGTAGCTTTTATCTGGTATCAATCCGCAAGTCGATTTTCACCTGCTTGCGATCATCGAACTGACTCATCTTCTTGGTGTCGCTGGTCTTCCCATTCACTTGCGCGTAGATTTCATAGTCCACATTGGCGGCCAGCGCGGGGAATCTGTATGTGCCGTCGGCACCCACAATGTAGGTCTTCACTGCACGGGTGCGGCTATCGGTGACGTAAACCACGGCGTTGGCCACGGGATTATCCTGCTTATCGAGCACTTTGCCGATAAGCAGGCGTCCGGGAGTGGTGTCCTTTTCCTTGGCAAACGAAGGCAAGGCAAACAGGGTAATCGTCAGCAAGGCGGCGAGCAGAATCCGACCAGTTTTCATGTGTGCACCTCCCCAACAGAGCTGCTCTTATTTTAGATGCACTCCGGTGTTTACACGCTCCTTATCCTCAACCTCGACCGTAACCGGTTGGCCGGGGCGCAAATGTCTGCCCTCCGGCGTCTTGACGCCTCGAGTATCCGCCCACAATACATACGTTTCCTTGCCTGCGGGAACCAACTGCTCGAACTCGCCGAGGTGGTTGGAATGGACCTCCCAACGCGCCTTTTTGTCGCGGGCGCGGCGAATCTTCACGGTCACACCGTATACCGGCCGATCGTCCGGCCCCCAAACGGTGCCGAAGATTACCGCTGAGTTTTTGGCGTTGAGGCGTTGCCCGGCCTGCGCAACCGCAGGAATTACTAAGAAAACTACAAGACAGGAGAAAATGCGTGGCCGTCGGGGGCCGCGCCGAGATGAATGCATACCTCTAGGAATCATCGCCGTCCGCGATCTCTTCCTCATCATCGTCCTCGTACTTTTCTTCTTCTTCGACAGCTTTGAGTTCGACCGGATTGATGGTAATAACTTCGAAATCCAGCCCGCATTCCGGGCAGGAGAGAATTTCGCCCTCATCTACCTCATCTTCATCCACGTCCAGGCTGGTTTCGCATTCAGGACAATAAAGCACATTGGCCTCCGTTCTTATGATTGCACCCTGTTATATTTAGTTTCTTCGGGGATGCAGGTCAAGTGGGTCCCTGGTTTGCCCGGCTTCGGATGCCGCCGGCGGGTCCGGAGCTGCTCCTTAACTGACGGAAAATCGTGGTGATCTCTAACGACAAGGCTTTTAGGGCAGCATCGTGGGGTGCGGCGCGAACTTGGCTGCGGATACTAGCGGTTGTTGTCTTCCCCTCCTCGCTTGTGCTGGCGCAAAATGCGCCGGCTTACGTTGATCCTCAAATTAAAGCCGCCCTAAGCGAAATTTCCGCGGGACAAATCCAATCCGACATTGAGAAACTGGTGAGCTTTCAGACGCGCTCGACCATTTCAGCGCAGGATGCGGCTTCGATTTCCGCAGGAAGGGGAGTCGGTGCGGCGCGAGAATGGATCAAGGGGCAATTCGAGCGCTATTCGCGGGACTGCGGTGGCTGCCTGGAAGTGACAACCGACACGTTTGATCAGCCGGCGAGTGAACGTGTGCCGGAACCGGTCGGCATCACAGACGTTTTCGCAGTCTTAAAGGGCACAGACCCAACAGATACGAAGCGCATTGTGCTGGTCACAGGGCACTACGATTCGAGAAACAGCGACCCATTGGACAAAACTGGATTCGCTCCAGGCGCAAACGATGACGCCAGTGGCACGGCCGTGAGCCTTGAATGTGCGCGGGTTTTAAGCAAGTTGAAGTTTCCGGGGACGATAATCTTTTTGACTGTGGCAGGTGAAGAGCAGGGTCTATACGGCAGCAAACATGTAGCGGAACTCGCCAAGGCGCAAGGCTGGCAAATTGAAGCCGTCCTGAACAACGATATCGTTGGCGGGGACCGTAGCCCGGGACAGGACCCTGAGGTTGTTCGCGTTTTTTCCGAAAGTATTCCTGACGGCGTGTCCGAGGCGCAGCTCCGCATGATTCGTGCGCTAGGCGGCGAGAACGATTCCGCTTCGCGCGAACTGGCTCGATACATCGTTCAGACGGCGCGCATCTATCAGACTGACGTTGCGCCACTGCTCGAATTCCGACGTGATCGCTACCTTCGCGGCGGGGACCACATTTCGTTCAATGAGGCAGGTTTTACGGCGGTGCGCTTCACCGAATTCCGCGAAAATTACAATCACCAGCACCAGAACGTGCGCACGGAAAATGGAATCGAATATGGGGATTTGCCAAAGTTCGTGGACTTCGACTACGTAGCCAATGTAGCGCGGTTGAATGCGGCGACACTGGCGTCGCTAGCGGCGGCGCCCGCGCCACCGCGCAATGTTAGTCTGCGGACGAAAGACCTGGAAAACGACTCGACTGTGCTTTGGGAGCCTCCTGCGGACGGGCGTGCCATTGGGTACGAGGTGCAGTGGCGCGCGACTTCCGCTCCGGATTGGGAACATGCGCAGTTCGTGGGCAAGGTTTCGCAGGTTACGGTGCCGGTGTCGAAGGATAACGTAATTTTCGCGGTGCAGGCGGTGGATGAGGCGGGGCACAGGTGCTTGCCGGTGGTGCCTGCGCCGGAACGGTAAAGTGAATGCTGTTAGGATAAGTTACTGCAAGGCGCGTTGAAGACGCAGCTCGTTATGCCTAGAAATACTTCTTCCGTGATGGGATTCCCGCCATTTCGCGGCGCGGTCCGCCAGATCATTCTTACCAGCCTGGCAATCTACGTCGTCATCCTGCTGCTGATGTCATTTGCGCAGCCGGTTGGCGTGTCGGTGCTGGACCACAGCATTCTCGATCCTGCACATATTCGCCAAGGGTGGCTGTGGCAGTTCGTGACTTATGCCTTCATGTACGTGGATCCGTTGCAGTTCGTCCTATCGCTACTCGGCGTGTATTTTCTGGGCAGTGCGGTTGAGGAACGCATTGGTTCGTCGTCTTTTTATGGATTGTTCTTCGGAAGCGTCATTCTTTCGGCGGTTGCCGGGTATGCGCTTTCACTTTTACACGTGGTTGCCCAGGGGGCGGCGATGGGTTCCGGGGCCGCGGCCAACGCAATCCTGATGGCGTTTTACCTGTTCAATCGCGGCGCGCCGATCATGCTGTTTCCGATTCCGATTCAGATTCCGGTGAAATGGATCGTTCTGTTTACAGCAGCTATCGAAGTGGCGTACCTACTTCTCAGTCACTTCGCCCTGTTCTATTTCATCTTGCTGTTGGGCTTGGGGGCGGGATATGTGTGGTACTCGATGTTCCTGACCCGAAAGACATCGCTCCACCTCTCCGAGAAATACTTCAGCCTGCGAAATTCCTACTACCGCTGGAAACGCCGCCGTGCCGCTCGCAAATTCGAGGTGTACATGCGCGACCAAAACCGCACCGTCACCTTCGACGAACACGGAAACTTTGTCCCTCCGCAGGAGTCGGATAAGAAGAACGGCGGAGGGAAGTCGGGATGGGTGAACTGAGGGGAGCTCTCAGCCGTCAGCTATCAGCTAAAACCCGAAGCAGGTCCCTCGACTGCGAAGATCATTCGCAAACTCATGATCTTCTTTGCTCGGGATGACAGAGCTTGCTGGGAGTTGGACGACTGAAAGCCGAGAGCTGATAGTGACGGCTTCTTATGCGCTCACCAGCGATCCAATCTTTTCTCCACTCACCACTTTGCGAATGTTCCCGCGCTGATTCAGATTGAAGATGATGATGGGGAGATTGTTGTCTTTGCAGAGGGAGATGGCGGTTGAGTCCATGACTTTGAGGCCGCGCTTCAGAACGTCCATGTAGGTGATTTGCTCAAACTTTTGCGCGTCTTTCACGAGCATGGGATCGGCGTCGTAGATGCCGTCAACTTTTGTGGCTTTCATGATCGCGTCGGCTTTAATTTCCATGGCGCGCAGGGACGCGGCGGTATCGGTCGAAAAATAGGGGTTGCCGGTGCCTCCGGCGAAAATCACGATGCGGTTTTTTTCCAAATGGCGAATAGCCCGGCGGCGGATAAACGGTTCGGCAACCTGATTCATCTCGATTGCCGACTGCACCCGAGTGTGAATGCCCTGCTTCTCGAGAGCATCCTGCAACGCGAGTGCGTTGATGACCGTGGCCAGCATGCCCATGTGGTCGGCGGAGACCCGGTCCATGTCCTTGGCCTGCTCAGCCACTCCGCGGAAGAAGTTTCCGCCTCCGACGACGATCGCGATCTGGACACCCAGGGTATGGGCATCCGCAAGTTCAGCGGCGATCTCGTGAATGCGAGGAGTGTCAATGCCAAAACCCTGGGAAGCGGCCAGCGCCTCGCCAGAAATCTTCAGCAGCACGCGATTGAAGATGGGATTAGGCATGTGGTTTCAATTATTCTCACACGCGGAGACGTTATCTCACAAATGCTGGAATTCTCCGAGCCCAGAGGTATCCTAACTACGGTGCATACGCCTTGAACACTCGCGAAAATGTCGATGTCGAAGCTGTCCTCGCGCGGAGCGTGCTGTCGTACTTGGCTAACTCTGAAGGCGAGTCGGAACCGCAGCGGCTCCGAGAAGTTTGTTCCGCGCTGACCCGATTCCTCGGGCTGCAGCTTCAGGGTCATGAAAGTTGGAGCAAATACTATTGGGTCGACGATATCTTGCCACTTCAGCAACCGCTCTTTCTGGGGAACTGAAAGTGCAAGGTCTCATGGTCTGGGGTCACTCCCAGCAGAGCAATGAGTGGATTGAGCCTCTCTCTGCTTCTCTGCGAATTTCGACACAAGGCAGCCAGACTCTCGCATATCAAATAATGTGTGGGGATGCGCGACGAGGACTAGGAACCACACGCTACGGAACGCGCCGGCGTGCAAGTGAGAAGCTTCCGCAGGATGGTTATTCAGCTTCGCAGATGGCAGAAAACGGAATCGGCAGACTAAAAAAGGGCACCTTGCAGTGCCCTTGAGTTTACTCCGGTTTTTGTTCCGGCTTCGAAATGGCGATGGTCTCGCCGGCGTCGCCGACTTTGAAGCGAGCGAAGCGCTTCACGGAAATATTCTCGCCCAGCTTGCCGATTTTCGTTGTGATCAACTGTAGGATGGTCATGGTCTGGTCCTTGATGAAGGGCTGCTGGTAAAGGCAGACCTCCTCGTAGAACTTGGCCATTTTGCCTTTGACCATCTTCTCGGCAATTTCCGCAGGCTTCCCGCTGGCGATGGCTTGCGCGAGGTAAATGTCCTTCTCGCGCTCCAGGTCGGCGGACGTAACGTCTTCCTTACGGATGAACTTCGGGTCGCTGGCCGCGATGTGCATGGCGATATCGTGCACCAGTTCCTTGAAGTCATCGGTGCGGGCCACGAAGTCGCTCTCGCAATTGACTTCTACCAGGACGCCGATCTTGCCTCCAGCGTGGATGTACTGGGCTACGGAGCCTTCGCTGGTGACGCGGGTTGCTTTCTTTTGGGCCACGGATGCGCCGCGCTTGCGGAGGATGATGATCGCTTGCTCCATGTCGCCCTTAGCCTCAGTCAGCGCCTGCTTGCAGTCCATCATGGGCGCGCCAGTGCGGTCCCGGAGGTCCTTCACCTGGGCAGCGGAGATATTCGGACGCTTGTTGTCGTCTGGTTCAGGATTAGCGGTAGTTGCCATAATCGAAGATGATTCCTTTATCATTTCTACAAAACTTGACCCGCGCCGGAGACGCCACGCGGGTCACAATCCCTTGGGGGCTAAAGCCCCGCAATTTTGTGGTCTCTTTTAGCGGCACGACTGAAGTCGTGCCCTCCCAGACCGCTTAATACGTTTGATGCTCGACTTCCGGCGTCTCTTCAGCCGGAGTTTCTGCTGCTACAGCTTTTTTGCGAACTCCCTGCCCGAGCACTTCTTCCATGTTGATGTCTTCAGCCTCGGCGGGGGTCTCTTCCGCGGCGGCGGGAGCGGCGGCGTCCTGTGCCGCAGCTTCGGCTGCGGCGGCAGCCTCAGCCCGTTCCACTCCGGCAGCCATATCGGCGGCCTGCTTGTCACTCAGGAGCTGCGAGCCTTCGACCACGGAATCGGCAATCTTCGAAGCGAAGAGGCGGATCGCGCGCAAGGCGTCATCGTTTCCGGGGATCACGTAATCCACTTCGCTGGGATCGCAATTCGTGTCGACCACGGCGACCACGGGAATGCCGAGCTTGCGGGCCTCACGGACGGCGATCTGCTCTTTGTTCGAGTCGATGACGAAGACTGCGTCGGGCAGCCGGCTCATATTCTTGATGCCAGCCAAGTTCGCTTGCAAATGCTTGCGCTCTCGTTCCAGCTTGATGACTTCTTTTTTCGGCAGCAGCTCGTAGCGGCCATCCGTGGCCATTTCGTCGAGTTCTTTGAGCCGCTTCACGGACTTTTGCACGGTCACCCAATTGGTGAGGAGTCCGCCCAGCCAGCGCTGGTTGATATAGAAACTGTTGGCGCGAGTCGCTTCTTCGGAGACTGCGTCCTGGGCCTGCCGCTTGGTGCCCACGAAAAGGACAATTCGTCCCTGCGAGGAAAGTTCGGCGATGAATCTGGACGCTTCCTTGAACATCTTCAGCGTCTTCTGCAGGTCAATGATGTAAATGCCGTTGCGCTCGCCGAAGATGTATTCCTTCATCTTGGGATTCCAGCGCTTGGTCTGGTGCCCGAAGTGGACTCCCGCTTCGAGCAACTCCTTCATAGTGATATTAGCCAAACAACCTCCTTTGAAATCTGCATCCGTTGTTCCAGTTGCGAACTCAGGATTGCTTTCCCGTCCCCGTACCGGAGCACGGGAAGAATTAGAAAACCAGCTATCAGCCGTCAGCTATCAGCCTTCAGCCAAAAACCAAACCACAAAACCCTGTCATTCCGAACCCGCCGAGGCGGGAGAGGAACCTGATTTCTTACCGCTTGCTGAACTGGAAGCGCTTTCTGGCGCCCTTCTGGCCGTACTTCTTGCGCTCTTTTGAGCGGGAGTCGCGGCTGACCAATCCCTCGGCTTTCAACTTCTTGCGCAGCTCGGCATTGAACAGCATCAAGGCGCGTGCGATGCCCAGCTTCACGGCATCGGCCTGGCCATTGACGCCGCCCCCGGAAACGTTGGCAATCACGTTGAAGGTGGCCGCAGAGTCGGTGCAGACCAGCGACGCCTTCGCGCTGGAGCGCTGCGATGGGGTCACGAAGTATTCTTCGAAGGTGCGACCGTTAACTTTGAAATCGCCGCTGCCGGGGCGCAGAAAAACCCGCGCCACTGCGGTCTTGCGTCGTCCGGTTCCGTAGTATTGGACTAAGTCAGCCATTAGCTTTTTGCTCTTAAGCTTCTAGCTTGGTCCCCAGAAGCGAGCGTTTGTACCTTTCCTCGAAATCATTTAGAACGTTGGAACTTCTAAAACCTTGAAACCTTGCTTACGCCCGCGATATCAGCGCTTTGGCTTCCGGCTTCTGCGCCTGGTGCGGGTGTTTGTCGCCCTTATAAACTTTCAGCTTGGTGTACATGTGCGTGCCCATTTTTGTTTTAGGCAGCATCCGTTTCACGGCGTCTTCAATCACCAGTTCGGGCTTGCGGGCAAAGCGCTTACGGTAATCTTCGGTACGCAACCCACCGGGATAGCCGGTATAGCGGTGATATTGTTTCTGCTCCGACTTCATTCCGCTGATCTTCACCTTTTCGGCGTTGATCACAACTACGTGGTCGCCCGTGTCGATAAACGGCGTGTACTGCGGATTCTCTTTACCCATCAAAATGCGGGCTACTTGCGACGCCAGACGGCCCAGAGCCTGGCCCGAGGCGTCCACGACATACCACTTGCGCGCAATTTCCCCCGCTTTGGGGAAATAGGTTGACATCAGAACTCTCCCAGAATAATGAAAACTTTATGAAGACCGCTGAGTACCCACTTCCAACAAGCGCCGAAGGCGCAGGGCCACTAGGCGGGCAACCGCAGAACTGCCGCAGCGTTTAATGATAGCAGGAAGTGCTGGATTGTCAACGCAAAGACTGGGGAATCCCGGGTTACTTCTTGTCGAACTTGGCCGAGGACGTTTCGGCTTTGGGTTTGTCGTCTTTTTTCGATCCGGAGTCCTTCGCTGCAGAGTCCTTTGAGCCAGAATCTTTCCCCGAGTCAGCCTTCGCTCCCGAATCAGAGCCGGAAGCAGGAAGGGCGGAAGACTTCTTGGCGTAGTCTGTCACATACCAGCCCGATCCTTTGAATTGCACAGCCGGCGCAGAAAGCACCTGTTCGATTTTGCCTCCGCACTCTGGACACTTCTTCAGCATGGCGTCGGAAAATTTCTGGATTTTCTCGAAACGGTGGCCGCATTTCTGGCAAAGGTACTCGTAATTGGGCATGGGCTCGAACGCGAGATCTTTTCTGATTCTAGGGTGCCAGCAAGAGCACGTCAATTTACCGACCCTTTGGCCCCTTTGGCCCCTTTGGCCTAAACCCCGGGGATTGATCAGCTGTGGATTTCTCGGTGAGAAAGGTCACCTTTGGCCGTCTCCTTTTTTGGTTACCAAAGTACTGAATTGACCGTCTGGGTTTAGCCGGCAGACGAAATTCCGGTGCTATCGTTTATGTGTCGCTGACCACAAAGATCCTGCAGGGCGCAGTTGCGCCCCTAACAGTCAGGGAGGTCGAAGGATTTCTCTTGATTTGCCGATGGTGATGCCGAGACTTCGCTGGGTGAATACGCGTCCGCGAAATAATCCCCAACTGATTTCTGGCTAACCAGTATTTCGCAGGAAAGGGTTTCCGGCCCTGTTATGACCATTCGCAAGAAGATCGTCTTATTTTCAGCTCTCGCACTGGGCGCGTTCTTCGTAGCTCTATACCTGGTCTGCCGATTTGCTTTGCTCAATGGTTTTACCCGCCTGGAAAGCGACTATGCCCGCGACAATATTCATCACCTGCAGAATGAATTGACCAACCAACAGTCGCAGCTCGAACTCATGGCGCGCGACTACGGGCAGTGGGACCGCACTTATGACTTCATGGAATCCAAGGACCCGGAATACGTTCGCACCGAGCTGACCGACGATACCTTCAAGATCATTCACATCAATATTTTTCTTTTGCTCGATCCGTCAGGGCAGTTAGTGGTGCATCAGAGCTTGGGTAGTTTGACGCCCGACGCCGGCGACCTCCAGACCATCACGGTTGCCAGGCTTAACGCTCCCACGGATGGGAACGGGCCTTCACCAGCCAGCGGGATTCTGCAATTGAAAGGACGAGTTTTTCTTTTCGCATACCAGCCCATTCTTACCAGCCGAGGGAACGGAGAGCCGAGGGGCACACTGGTGATGGGGCGGGAGTTGGATCTGTCTCTCATTTCCTCCTTGTCCAAGTCAGCCGGAGTTCCACTCTGGCTGGAACCGGCGGAGCAGGCGCCGCAGGCCGCCATGTCCGGGGCAGCCTGGAGTGATGGTACGAATTCGGCCCGCTTTGAAAGCGACGCCACCATGCTGGAGTATGTGGCCATTAAGGACTTTTACGGCATAACGCGCCGCTTGCTGGTGGCCCGCGTTCCACGATCGCTGAATCTGGAAGGCGCCCGGGTAACGCGCTACCTGCTGGGGCTTCTGATGCTGGTAGGCGCCATCTATTGCGGAGCCCTTTTCTTCTTTCTGGAGGAAATCCTGCTGGCCCGAGTAGCGTTGTTGAGCACCGAGGTCACCAAGGTGACAGTCAGTGGCGATTTATCTCTGCGTTTGACTAAGGGTGGGCAGGATGAACTCGGAACCTTGGCTGCCGCAGTGAATGCCATGCTGACCGCGATCCAGAAGACCAAGGCCGAATTGTTGCAGGCACAGGAGTCGTTGCGCTTCCATGCCGAACACGATGCCCTGACTGGGGTCTTGAACCGGCGCGCGATTCGCGACCTGCTGCGCAAAGAGCTTGCCCGTTGCCGGCGGGAAAAGAATACCCTGGGAATCATCCTGGCCGATGTGGATCACTTCAAGAAAATTAATGACCGTTACGGCCATGGCGCCGGAGATGCCGTGCTGGTCACCGCCATGCAACGCATTTCGTCAACTCTGCGCTCCTACGATGTGGTTGGGCGCTACGGAGGAGAGGAGTTCCTGATTATTGCTCCGGGCTGCGATCTCGAACTGGCGCAAAAGCTGGCCGAACGTATCCGCGTCGCGATAGGCGAGCAACCCATCGATCTGGGAGACGAGAGTACGACCATTACTTTGAGCCTGGGAGTGACCCTGGGCACTGCCGAAAGCGATCCCGAATTCCTAGTCGCGCTGGCCGATACCGCCATGTATCAGGCCAAGCGCAATGGACGCAACCGGGTTGAAGTCAGCCTGGAGTTGCCGGAACTGGAACAGATGGAACAAGAAACGCCAGCGCCCACCCGCTGATTTCCATCCGTTGCCCAAGCAATCCTGAAAAATTCCAGTCGAAGATCCTTTTCCTCCCCCTTCGCCTCCACCCAAGTCCGGCCTCGGTTTACGTCCTCGAACCTGGCTGCACAGTTTGTTTTTTGAGGTGCGCCAGCGTATTATTACCTACTGGAACTGTTGTGTAGTATCAGGATTTGGCGGAACACACCAGTGGGCGCAAGCCCACTTTTTACTTGTACAAGGTTTTCCGAGCGTGGGATTGCGTCTAAGTCGCTGTTTTTATGGCAGTTGATCTGGATCAAATACACGCGATTGTGGAACGGGTGGCGGCGTCCTCCGGGCTTGAGGTGGTGGAGATTGAGTTGCGCGGCGGCAAGTCGCGCATGTTGCGGATCTTCATTGATAAGCCGGGCGGGGTCACGCACGAGGATTGCGCCAGTGTGAGCCGCGAAGTCAGCACCATCTTCGATGTCGAGGATGCAATGCCGGGCGGCGCGTACACTTTGGAAGTTTCGTCGCCGGGGCTGGATCGCAAGCTGCTCCGGGCCGCGGATTTTGAACGCTTCCAGGGCAGCCGGGTAAAGCTCACCACGAAAGAGCCGGTGAATGGCAACCGGCATTTCGAGGGACGCTTGGAGGGTTTTGCAGCCGGGCGGTTGACCCTGGATCTGAGTGAGGCGCGAAAGAAGTTTCGTCCCAGGCAGCAAGAGATTGAGAAGCTGGAAATTGAATTGGCCAATGTCGAGAAGGCCAATCTGGTGCCGGAGATTTAAGAAAGTGGTCAGTGGCTAGTGATCAGTGGCCAGTAACTGCCTTCGCCGGGTTTACTGACCACTGACCACTAACAACTGGGAACTGATTTTCTATGGCAAGCGAGCTCTATAACACGATTGACGCTCTGAGCAGGGAAAAAGGGATCGATCCGCAAATTGTGGTGAACGCGGTGGAAGACGCCATCGTTGTGGCCACGCGGAAGTATTACAAGACCCAGGAAAACCTGCGTGCCCAACTCGACAAAGATACTGGCAAGATCCGCGCGTTTGCGGTGAAGACAATCGTCGAAGCTCCCGAGCAGGTGCAAGACCCGACGCTTCAAGTCACTTTAGAGGACGCGCTCAAGAGCGACCCTAACGCGCAATTAGGCGGCGAGTTGCAGATCCCGAAAGAGACGGAGGGAATCTTGGGCCGCATTGCGGCGCAACTGGCCAAGCAGGTCATTTTCCAGAAGGTGCGCGAAGCCGAGCGCGACACCGTCTACAACGAGTACATTGGACGTGTCGGCGAGATTGTGAACGCGACGGTGAAGCGCATCGAAGGCCCAGATGTGATTTTCGATCTGGGGAAAGCGGAGTCCCGGGCGCCGCGCAAAGAGCAGTCGCGACTGGAATCATTTGCCATCGGCGAACGGGTGCGGGTAGTCATTGCGCGAGTCGAAAAAGCTTCGAAGGGGCCGGCGGTCGTGGTTTCGCGGGCAGCGCCGGAGTTGGTGCAGCATCTGTTTCAGACCGAAGTTCCGGAAATCTACGACGGCACGGTTGTGATCCGCGCCATTGCCCGCGAGGCTGGCGAGCGTACTAAGATCGCCGTCATGTCCAAAGACAAAGAGGTGGACGCGGTGGGTGCCTGCGTGGGCATGAAAGGCATGCGGGTGCAGTCCATCATTCGCGAGCTGCGCGGCGAGAAAATTGACATCATTGAGTATCACGAAGATTCAGTGACGTTCGCCGAGAAAGCGCTGCAGCCGGCCAAAGTCAGCCGCGTGACCGTGGTTGACGCGGTGGAAAAACATCTCGAAGTCGTGGTGGACGACAGCCAGCTTTCGCTTGCCATTGGCAAAAAGGGGCAGAATGTCCGTTTGGCCGCAAAACTTCTGGGATGGAAGATTGATATCAAGAGTGAGGAAGAGAAACGCCAGGAAGTTGAGCAGCAGATGGCGGAACTCACCAGTGCTGTGGCCACACCGCTCGAGAGCGTAGAAGGGCTGGGCGAAGGGCTGGTAGAAAAACTCAAGGCCGCTGGCGTTACCACCGTGGAAGCGCTGGCCGACATGACCCCCGAGCAGCTTGAGGCGATTGAAGGCATCGGGCCCAAGACGGTGGAAAAAATCAGCGTGGCGGTCAATAATTACTTTGCTGGCCTTGAAGGCGGTGAGGCGGTCGCCCTGCCGGAAAACGAAGGCGAAGCGGTGTCGGAACCGGAAGCGAGTGCAGTCGAAGAAATCGCCGCTCCCGAGGGGGACGCGGCGGCGGTTGAAGCTGCGGCAGAGCAAGCCGAGCCCGATCCGGGGACCGAGACACAAGAATCGGTGGCACCAGAGGCAGCCGAGGCGACCGACGCTGCAGAAGAGAACAAGGAATGAAGTGGTCAGTCAGCGTTGTTGCGCACCACTGGCAACTGCCGGCTGACCACCGCCAAGAGGCTGACATGAAGATTTAGAGAGAAAATCCGGAGGCACAAAGAGGCGGATGAGCAAGGTTCGAATCAACGATCTAGCCCGAGAGCTGGAAGTCAAGAGCAAAGCTATTCTCGACGTATTGACCGAAGTTGGGGTGACCGAGAAGAAGACGCATTCCAGTTCTCTGGAAGAGCATGAAGCGGAGAAAGTCCGCGTGCGTCTGCGTGGTTCGGGCGAAGGCGCGACGAAATCCGCTCGCAGCGCGCGCCCGGAACCCGAGGGCATCAAGACCAAGATTGATCTTTCGCACATCTCCAAACCCGGGGATGTGCTGAAGGCTATCATCGGCAAGCAGCAGGGCGCCACTGCACCGCCCGCGGCTCCGGCACGGGCGGTTACGCCACCTGCGCAGGAAGCCAAGCCCTCTGCCGCCGCGCCGGTTGTGAAGCCAACTGCTCCCATGACGCCTACTCCTGCAGCGCCTCCTCGAGTGATTATGCCGCCTGTGGCCCCAAGGCCGGTTGCTCCGGTCGCTAGCGCGCCTTCGGTACCAGCGCCGTCTGTGACCACACCAACTTCGGCTGCGCCTCCAGTGGCATTAAGTTCCGCTGCTCCACCCGCGTCCGTGCAGACTAGCGCGCCACGGCCCCCAGTTGCGCCGCAGCCAGTTCGGCCACCTGCGCCAGGGCCGCGAATGATCATGCCGCAGACCGGCCCGCGTCCGATTTACAAAGCTCCGCCACCGCCGGCGGCGAGCACGCCGACAGTGGTGCCCGGGCGTCCAATTGCGAATCGTCCCATGCCTGGCCGGCCTGTGCCCGGCCAGCCGATTTTCCAGCGTCCGCGTCCGGCTTCTTCGGCGCCGCCCGGAACGCGGCCACCATTGCGTCCGGGGGAACGGCGTCCGATGCATCCGACTCGGCAAGGCGCTCCTGGCGCGCGTCCCATGGGAGTTGGCCCCGTACTTCCGCCGCCTGGGACAACTCGTCCCGGCAGCCGGCCAGGTGGTCCATCGCGTCGGCCCGGCCAGCGCTATGTTCCGCGTGGAGTGAAAGAAGGCCCGATGAAGGGCTTCGTTCCTCCGCCGCGGCTTTCGCTCTCGAACGAGCCTTTGCCGATTACCCGGGCAATCACTATCTCGGAAGGCGTCAGCGTAAAAGATCTCGCCGAGAAATTGGAAATTCGCGCCAAGGACTTGATCGCGCGGCTGCTGGCCAAAGGCGTATTCGCGACCATCAACCAAACGCTCGATGCCGAGTTGGCGATCGAGATGGCGCGCTTCTTCGGCGCCGAAACCAGCGTCATCAGCTTCGAAGAGCAAAACGCGAAAGATATCGCCGCCAGCAATGCCGGAGAACAAGGCGCAGCCACGGAAGGCTTGCCGCGTCCGCCAGTGGTCACCATCATGGGCCACGTGGACCATGGCAAGACCACGCTGCTCGATTCCATTCGCTCCACCAACGTTGCCGGAGGAGAAGCCGGCGGAATCACCCAGCACATTGGTGCCTACAAAGTTTCCATTCTCGACAAAAACTCTCCCGCTTACGGACGCCAGATCGTGTTCCTCGATACGCCGGGCCACGAGGCGTTCACACGGATGCGTTCCCGCGGCGCCAAGGCCACCGACATTGTGGTCCTCGTGGTTGCGGCCGACGATGGAGTAATGCCGCAGACCATCGAAGCGATTGACCATGCCCACGCCGCCGAAGTGCCCATCATTGTTGCGGTCAACAAGATTGACAAACCCGGCGCATTGCCCGAGCGGGTGAAGAAGCAGCTCGCCGATCGCGGGCTGGTGCCGGAAGAGTGGGGCGGCAAAACGGTTTTTGTGGACGTTTCCGCAAAACAGAAAACCAACCTTAACCTGTTAATGGAAATGATTTGCCTGGTCGCCGACCTGCAAGAGTTGAAAGCGACCGCCGACCGTCCGGCGACCGGTGTGGTCCTCGAAGCCAAGCTCGACCGCGGCCGCGGTCCGGTGGCGACCGTTCTGGTGCAGAATGGCACCTTGCGCAACAGCGACAATTTTGTCGTCGGCAATGTGTACGGGAAAATCCGCGCCATGTTTGACGATCGCGGCAACTCAATTACGCAAGCGCCGCCGTCAACCCCGGTGGAAATTCTGGGCATGGAAGGCCTGCCGCAAGCGGGAGACCAGTTCCTGGTCGTAGCCGACCGCGACAAAGCCCGCGGAATTTCCGACTATCGCGAACAGAAAGCCCGCGAAGCCACGCTGGCCAAGAGCTCCCGCGTTTCCCTGGAAGGCCTGGCGGAGCAGATCAAGACCGCCGGCACGAAAGAACTCAACATCATTCTGAAGGGCGACGTTGGCGGCTCCATCGAAGTGCTGAGCGACCTGCTTGCCAAAATGTCGAACGACAAAGTCCGTCTCAAGGTGCTGCGGTCCGGCGTGGGCGCAATCACCGAAAGCGACGTGCTGCTGGCTTCGGCCTCGAATGCGATCATCATCGGATTCAGTGTGCGTCCGGAGCGCAAGGCGCAGGAGCTTGCTGATCAGGAAAAAGTGGACATTCGCCTGCACTCGATCATTTACGAACTGCAGGATGAGATCAAGCGCGCCATGACCGGCTTGCTCGAGCCGACGATCAAGGAAACGTACCAAGGCCGCGCTGTGGTGCAGGAAACCTTCCGCATCCCGAAAGTTGGCACGATTGCCGGCTGCCGTGTTTCCGACGGCCTGATCAAGCGCGACTCCGAAGTGCGCCTGCTGCGCGACAACGTGGTCGTCTTCACCGGCAAAGTCAGCTCCCTGCGCCGCTTCAAAGATGACGCCAGCCAGGTCACCAACGGAATGGAATGCGGCATCGCCATCGCCAACTACGGCGACATTAAGACCGGCGACGTGATTGAAGCGTTTGTGACCGAGAGAGTCGCCGCGGAAGTGATGGCTTAAAGTCGGCTCTTGGCTCTAGGCTCTTGGTGGTTGGCAAACGCCGACGCGAAGAGCCAAGAGCCGACAGCCAAGAGCCGAATGATCGCCTTTCTCACCCTCGAACTCCGCATCGAGCACGCGCAATCCCTCAAAGACAAACGGCAAGTCGTGCGTAGCCTGAAAGACCGGTTGCGTGCGCATTTCAACGTCGCCACCGCCGAATTGGATCCGAGCGGACTCTGGAACCGCGCCACCATCGGCGTAGTCAGTGTTTCCGACTCCCGCGATTATCTCGATGGTCTGATGAAGAACGTGGAGCGCCAGGCGATGCGGATTGCGAACAACGCGGGGGCTGAGGTTACGGATTCGTGGGTGGAGTTCCTGTGAGCAGGCATTCAGTCAGCAACGAGCTCAACTTCTACTCCGAAACCATCAGAAATTCGTGGCCCACTGTACAGTCAGGTACACAGGAGACGCATCAATCTTGACCGAAGACGTTCGTCTAGATAGCTCTTTACCTTCCACGTCGAACGAGTTGGCAGCCTCAGAAGGCCAGTCACCAACGGCATTTCCCTCCAGTCGTGCACTGGCCAGCGGTACTCATACAGTCTCATCCTCACATTAGCGCGTGTAACGCATTGCCGAATCCAGCGCGGCCACCCCCGGTCCATTCCCACCACAATTCCACGGAGAGATGTGACTTGGTAGAAGAATCCAATTGCCCACGAGCACGGATGGCTAGCTGCGGGTGGGAGAACGAGTACTGCCAGCAGAATGGCTCGAGTTAAGGCCCGTTTCATCGTACCTGCTTCATTCGTCTGCACCAGTACGTGTTGCTCAGGTGAGTCTTTCACTATGCGAACGGTACCTGACCGTAAACTTGCATCCTAATTATTCGCACGAGCTCGGACTGATTTTTCCGATGGCCAACGGTTGAAGCGATTCCCCGCATCACTCCTTTGACAAACCCTTAACCCCAATTTCTGATATTCTCATCCGTTTTACCCAAGAGGTGCGTGTGGAGAAGCGGGGCGCCAAATATCATCGCGAGCGGCTGGGAGAAGCCATGCGCGAAGAGATTGAAACCATTGTGGAAGGCGAGTTGGGCGATCCGCGCATCGGGCTGGCCAGCGTGACTGCGGTCGAAATCGCCGAGGACTCGCGTTCGGCGCGGATTTACGTCTCGGTGGAAGGCAGCGAAGAAGAAGCCGTGCGCTCGCTGGAGGGACTGACGGCGGCGGTGGGATTCATCCGCCGCGAGGTGGCGGAGAATCTGCATTTGCGCCGGCCGCCGGAACTGTATTTTCAGCTCGACCGTTCGCATAAGTACGGAACCAGAATTGACGAACTGCTGAAGCGGACGCAAGGAAAGAAAAGAAAGAGGTAAAACCAGTCGAGCTGCGCCCGACGGACGGACGAGAGCCTGCCCTGAGCGAAGTCGAAGGGGCGTCCGTCCCTACACGATCTTGTTATGCTGAACGAAGTCCTCCACCAGATCGAGCAGCGCGAGACGTTTGTGCTGACCTCGCATGCCCGCGCGGATGGCGACGCCGTGGGATCAACTCTCGCCTGCGGGGAAATCCTGCGCCGCATGGGCAAGCAGGCGCAGATTGTGCTGCGCGACGGGGTGCCGCGGGTGTATCAGCAATTGCCATTCGCGGCCAGCGTAATCCAGACGGAGCGCGTGAACGGCAACTACGACGCTGCCATTTTGATCGAGTGCGACAGCATCCAGCGCACTCGCCTCGAAGGCCTGGAGGGCCGGTTCCTGATTAACATTGACCATCACAAAAGCGGCCGCGCGTTTGCCGATGTGAACTGGATTGATCCCAAAGCCGTCGCCACCGCGGAATTGGTTTACCGGCTGGCGCGGGAAGCGGAGGTGAAGATTTCTCCGGAAATCGCGACCTGCCTTTACACCGCCGTGCTCACTGATACCGGCGCGTTTATGTTCGAAGGGACCAACCAGCATACCTTCGAACTCGCGCGTGAGCTGGTGCTGGCCGGAGCGGACCCGGCGCGCTGCGCCCGTCACATTTATTTTGGGCATTCGACCGCAAAGTTGCGCCTGCTGGGCGCGGCGCTTTCCGCATTGCAACGCGAAGGCCCGTTGGCGTGGATTTGGGTGACACAAGAGCAAATGGAGCGCGTCGGGGCAAAAGAAGAAGACTGTGAAGGCCTGGTCAATTATGCGCTTTCTATCGGCGATGTAGAAGTGGCAGTCTTTTTTCGCGAGATGCCCGACGGACGTTTTCGGGTGAGCCTGCGCAGTAAAGGCGGGCTGGATGTTTCTACTATCGCGCAGGAGTTCGGCGGCGGCGGACATACTTGCGCCAGCGGCTGCGCCGTGGATGGGCCGCTGCATGCGGCGGTCGAAAGCGTGCTGGCAAGAATTCGTAAAGGCAGTGGTCAGTGGCCAGTGGTCAGTGGCCAGTAGCTCCTGTTCAGTTTGTGAGCGCGTCGTAGCGAAAGGTTTCACTGACCAATGCCGACTGACCACCGACCACTGCACTCCATGACTCGCTACCGAATCCCGGACTGGCTGCTGCTGGCGGCGTTCTGCGCCTTCTTTTTTTTCTGGGGACTCGCATCCTTCGGACTGATCGGTGCCGACGAACCGCGCTACGCGCAGGTGGCGCGGGAAATGCTTGCCCGGAATGACTGGGTCACTCCGGTCCTCGGCGGTAGCCCGTGGCTGGAAAAGCCGCCGCTCTATTACTGGCAAGCAATGCTCGCGTATCAGTTGTTCGGCGTCAGCGATTGGGCGGCGCGACTCCCGTCTGCCGTCAACGCATTCGTGCTAGTGCTTGCAGTCTATTGGTTTCTGCGCCGCTTCCTCCCGGGACTCGCACTCGATGGCGCGCTGATGCTGGCGAGTTCGGCGGGAATTGTTGGTTATGCTCGCGCCGCGTCCATGGATTTGCCGCTCACAGCGGCATTCGCGATCGCCATGCTCGCTTGGTACGCGTGGTTTGAGAGCGGAAGCCGCG
>Ga0073928_10002197_pt1 | contig 34584 bp, 21 predicted proteins | sample PaiPotPPA55metaG_FD_76969 | JGI IMG/M metagenome (GOLD analysis project Ga0073928, IMG submission 76969) | Iron sulfur acid spring bacterial and archeal communities from Banff, Canada, to study Microbial Dark Matter (Phase II) - Paint Pots PPA... ...
CCCTGATGAAGGCGTTGGTCCAGATACCTGACGTAGGCATCAACCGAGTGGGGGTGCGAACGCGGTGTGCGTTCAGGAAAGACGCCGGCACGTGTCCATCGCTGCACGGTGCGCAGACTGAGGTCGAGTTGTCGAGCGATATCGGATTGGCTCGTTCCGCGCCAGAGCTTTCATCTCCTCATATAGGCTGTACCGCCTCTGCCTATTCTGCTGCTTGGCGGATAAGGTTGAGCTGGGCAGCGGCGGCGGAGCCGAAGCGATGAATCCCTGTATGCTTCCCTGGGCAGCCTGCTTCAACACGCGATGGTGCGGTTCGAGAGCAGTTCTCAAAGCCTCGCTCATGTTGCGCATAAGGTGCCAACGATCAGCGATCTGGACGGCTTGCGGAGCGGCTCTGCGTGTGGCCTCGGCATAAGCACTGGCCCGGTCACGGCTGACGATCTCTTTTCCGGGGTGATCTTGCAGCCATGCGGCCACGGTTGCTGCCTCCCGATCAGGTAATAGGTCGACGACCTTGCCTGCTTCCAGATCGCACAGAATGGTCCCGTACCGATGAGCCTTCCTCCATGCCCAGTCATCGATCCCGAGCACGCGCGGAGCTGTAACGGCGGTCGGCTGCATCCGATGCCGCAGCGAGCGCAGAAGAGTCGATCTGTACGCCGGAAATCCGAGCCGGCGTGCCAGTCGCGCTCCGGCACGGCCACCCAAGGCAAGCGTCAGCCAGTGGAGAGCTTCGCTCGATCGGCAGCTGCGCCGTGCGTAGCGCGCCACCGTACCAGGTAGCAGCTCGGTGAAGATCTTCCGCCGACAACTGTCGCCAGCGCAGAAGAACTTCCGGGCCTGGAGCAGGATCACCACCGGCAGACCTTCCCATGGAAGGTCGGCCAACTTCCGTTGATAGTGGCTATGGACTCGGCGCGAAGCCGTTCCACACGCCGGGCATGTAGAGATGCTGCGACGAGCACGCAGCTGCATCTCGATCGCCCCATCCTTCGGGCGAAGACAGACTAGGGTCACTTCCGCTATGTTCGGGACCAGGCATCCTTGCCTCATCAGCAGGAGCGAAGCTCGCCAGAGCTACCTCCGTCTTACGCCCTGAAGCACCAGTTGGGAAGAATCACCAAATGTGCGCCAGAGCCCATTTACCCCGCAAATATTTACACCATTTAAATAATTAGCAAAACAACACGAATCAGTTTGAGGAGTTGAGGAGCCTCGCTAGAGCTTGTTGGCGAAACGCTTCCGGATCGATCAAGTGAGAGTAGTCGCGGGTAAGAAGGCCATACCGATCCTCTCCGTTGAGGGCCCAGTAGCTCCAATGGATGGAATTGTGAGCTGTGAGGAAGTCGATGAGGGAGGAGAACCACTGTCCCTGGCTGCCGGGTATCAGGTCCAGTGCATCAGAGGGTTTCGATGGAGTGCCGAACTCGCCGAGCCAAACGGGAGCGGTGTTGTCCCGCACCAGGAAGGCCCAGTATTTCATCCAGGTGTCGGCGAGGGAGGCTGGTGTAGTCGAGGCATTGAACCATGCATGGCGATACTCGGCGGGGCCATAGTCGTGCGCGGAGTAGACGAGGCGGTTGGGCTCGGTAAGGATGACCTTGCTATTGCGTACGCCTTGAAGGTTGCTGCCCCAGAAGGTACAGTCGTCGGCGTAACAATCGGTGCCTTCGACGAAGATAAGGAGGTTGGAGTTTTCGAAAAGGATGGCGTTGCCCGCGCGGATGGCGGCGGAGGTCCAATTCTGCGCGGTGTTGGTTGGTGGGCATCCGCTGCGCGCGGGGTCGCCGGTCCAGCAGGAACCACCGCCGGAGACGCTGTGAGGCTCGTTGCGGAGGTCGGCGCCGACGACGATCGCGCCGCCAGATTTTGTAAGCCTTGCTTTGTAACGACGAGCGAGCATTTGCCAGTCGGCGATCCAGCTGGACTCGGGGTAACGCTGGGAGTACCAGAGGCCCGTCTGCTGTGGACCGTCGCCGGCGTCGGAGCGGTGGTTGTCTAGGATGATGTGGAGGCCGAGTTCACCGGCCGCGTCCACGATTCGATCCATGATCTGCAGAGAATTCAGATTGCGCAGCTCCTGGTTGATCTTTCCGCCGCTGTTGGAATAGGCGATTTTAGTGGGAACGACGGGCGATTCGACGATTTCATTCGAATAGGGCAGGCGGATGACGTTGAACCCGGCCGATTTGATGGAACTAATAATCGAACGATAATCCTGCTGGGTGAGACCGTGCGGGATACCGTCGCGGGTTTCAAAGCCGTACCAGTTGACGCCGGCGATGCGAAGCGGATGAAAGTTTTCATCGAGGATCTGGTTGCCTTGCGTATGCCAGTAGCCTTTGGCCTGCGCGGAGGAGGGTTGTCCCGTGGAAGCGAACAGCGCCAAACCACAGAGGGTCATCTGAAAAACGTTGACGGAAGGCCTGAAGATCTTCGAGAACATTCGCCTCACTGAACAAGTCCGACCTGGATCGTCGCGGCATGCACGACAGAGCCTGCGGTGGCCGTAATGAGGGCATTATAGTTGCCCGTGATGCTGCCGGCTTTACCGGTTATTGCGGTGCCGGCACCGCAGCCGGAGAGATTGGTTCCAAGCACTGCGACGAAGAGAAGCAGAAGAAGCACGCGAGCGCGCGTGTTGCGGCGAAGGCTGAGGCTTCCGAGCAGGAGACAGGGTAGAAGGGCTGCGTAGAGGGGGGTGGCGCGGGCGCTTCTGTTGGAGGCGGTTGTGGCGGAGGGCAGACCGATGGTGATCTTCGTTGCGAGGCTGTTGACGCTGCCGTCGAAGGTGAGGGATGCAGGAGATAAGTTGCAGGTCGAGTTGGCGGGAAGATTGGTGCAGGTGAGCGAGAGAGGCCCGCGAATTCCGTTCAGCGGATTGACGGTGAGGGTGACAACACCGGAGGTCCCGGGACTCAAGGTCAGGGATACAGGCAGAGCCGAGAGGGTGAAGTCGCCGGGTGTGGTGCTTCCGACAACAACGGCCGCGGAGGTGCTGAGAAGATTGTTTGCGTCTCCAGGGTAGGTAGCGGTGTAGCTGTGGATGGCGGCCGTAAGTGTCGGAATGATGAAGGTCGCGGTGCCTTTGTTGTCGAGCAGGCCGGAGCCGATGAGGGCGCCGCCGTCAAAGAAGTTGACGGGGCCAGTGACCGCGCCCCCTACTGCAGAGGTCACGGTTGCGGTGATCGTGTAGGGACTGGTGATGGTTGCCGGGGCGCTGACAATGGTGCTGGTGGAGGCCTTCTGAACGACGATCTGGACGTTCGCGGTGACGGGAGTGGTGACAGTAGCGCTGACCCCGCTGACTGTGAGCGTCTGGGTGCCTGCGTAGAGGATGCTGCCTGCGGGCGGTGAATAGGTCAGGGTGAGAGCGGGGGTCGACGTAGCGTTGAGTTGAGTGGCGCTGAGCGGAGTTCCATAGACGATGGCGGTGGGGTTCGACCACGTTATGGTCGCGGGGGCAGATGTGACGGTGAGCGTGCCCGGAGTGACGGTGACGGAGTAGTTGGAGGCGTTGAAGATGGTTGCTGAGATTGGATAGGTTCCGGCGGGAGAGCCGAGGAAGGCGTTGGTGGTGTAGGTGATGAGAAGAGAGGAGGCGAGATCTCCATTGACGAGACCGGTGACTGTGCTGGTGAACGCGGGATTCTCTGTATTGGCCGGACGCGTGGCGTTCTGCACGGCGATGATCAGGGGAGCGGGTGCGACGACGAAGCTCTGGGATGAGACAGCGGAGGCGTATGGGCCTGAGGCGTCCTGTTTGGCGGAGACGGTGACGGTGCCGGCGCCGGTGAGTGTGAGCTTGTTCCCGTTGAGGCGGGCAGGACCGCTGACCAAAACGAACATGACCGCCTGGCCGGAGGTGGCGGTAGCGGAGAGCGTAAGGGGGGCTGCGCCGTAGGTCTGGGCGGCGATTGGCGTGAAGGTGATGCTGTTGGCAATTGGTGTGATCGTGAGGATTCCGGGGGTGACGGTTGCGTTGTAGTTGCCGAGCCGGGACTTCGGGTCGGCGAGGACGGGGGTGATAGCGTTGGAGCCTGTCGCATAGCTGCCTGTCGCGGTGGTAGCGTTTGCCTGGGAGACGTACGTCGCGGTGATGCCGTCGCTGAGAAGGACGCCGGTGAGCACGCCGGTGAAAGTGGGGTTTGCGGCTCCGTAGACGCGTGACGCATTGTCTCCGACGGCCACCAAGGGAGCGGGGTTGATAAGGTAGTTGCCGGTGGTGGTCTGGGCGGAGTAGTTGGTGTCTCCTGAGTAGACAAACGAGAGGGCGTGCGTGCCGGCGGAGGTGCCGGAGGGAACGGTGAATTGCGCCTGGCCGTTAACGATTGTGGCAGAGATTGGAGTGGCGCCGTCGATGGCGAGCGTAACAGTTCCGGTAGGGGCGGCGACTCCGCTGCCGGAAAAGCCGGTGACGTTGAGCAGGACTGTGCTGGATGGTCCGTAGGTGGCGGAGTAGGGGCCCTTGTATGCGAGGGTGGGCGTTGCGCCGGAGACGGTGACTGTGAGGCTGGTACTGGCCGCTGTGTATCCGGAGGAGGCTGCCATATTTATGGAGATAGTGTGTGAACCTCCAGAAAGGGTGCCGAGCTGGATCTGCCATGCGTTGGTTCCGGTAGAACTGACCGTAACGGGAGTGCCGTCGATTGTAGCGGAGATGGCGGAGAGGGGGACAGTTGTTGTCGGCGCTGGCGAGAGGGAGAAGTTTACGACAGCCGCGGTGTTGTAAGAGAACGAGGAGCTGGGAGATGCCGTTGCCTGGATGACTTCGCCGGCAGATGTAGTGGAGTGTTGATTGACGGTGGTCGTGGCCGAGGCGGAGAGCGGAGAGCCGGAGCCGATTTGCGCGGTGGCATTGGCGGTGAGGGAGAGCGAGTTTGCGGAGCCGAAGCTAAGCGCAGACTGGGGAAAGACGGCGGTAATGTTGATGCCGCCTGCGCTGCCTGAGGCAATGGAGGAGAAGGTGCAGGTATACCCGGAGGGAGAGGTGCTGCAGGTTCCGGAGGTTCCTGTACTTGCGCTGGAGATGATCGAGGCGCCGGAGGGAAGAGCGAGAGTGACGGACGCGCTGGAGATGGCAGAGGAGGTGCTGTTGGAGAGGACGGCGCTGTAGGTCACTTCGGTAGTGGTGGTGGAGTTGCCAGTGTCGCTGGAGGATGCGGCGGCCGTGACGGAGGAGGGCGTACCAGTAAGGGTAAGGGTGGGAGCGGTGATGGGGGTGCTTCCGGTGAGAGAAAACTGGATGGAGGCGAGTTTCTGCTGCTTGAGCGCATTGACGGGGGTTGCGTTATAGGTGCTGTTGAGTAGGCTGTAGGTGTCTTCGCCATTGAGCGCCCAATAGGTCCAGTTGATGGCTGGAGTTGCGGTGAGGTATTGGACCAGACCGCTGAACCACTGACCCTGGGAGCCGGAGGCGGTGTCCTGTGCGTCGCTGTCGGTGTTAGGGGTGCCGAACTCCCCGACCCAGACAGGAGCGATACCCTGTTCGACGATGTAGCCCCAGTGGGTGCTCCAGGTGGAGATGAGGCTGGTATAGGTGGCTCCGTTAAACCAGGGCTGCGGGTACTCCTTGGGCCCGTAGTCGTGAGCGGAGTAGACGAGCTGGTTGGCGACGTTCAGGGTTACTGGAGCAGAGGCGACGCCCGCAAGCTGGCCGCCCCAGAAGTAGTAATCGTTGCCGATGGCATCGGTGCCTTCGACGAAGATGAGGAGGCTGGGGTTGACGGCGAGGATGGCATTGCCTGCCTTTGCGGCGGCGAGGTGCCAGTCATGAGCGGCAGTACCACAGCTCCAGCAGGAGCCGCCGCTGTTGGCGTTGTGCGGTTCGTTGCGCACGTCCATGCCGATCACGGTGGTGTTGCCTTTATAACGAGTAGCCAGGGCCGTCCAGTCGTTGATCCAGGCGGATTCGGGATAAGCGTCTGTGTACCAGAGTCCGCTGGCTTCGGCGCTGTTGCCGGCTTCGGAGCGGTGATTGTCGAGGATGACCCTCAGACCGATCTGTCCGGCTTGTGCGATGACCGCATCGAGGATCTGGAGTGAGTTGAGGCCCTGGAGATCGGTGTTGATGGGGCCGCTGCTGTTGGTGTATCGGATGTAGCCGGGGACGATGGGAGATTCGACCATCTGGTTGGAGAACGGGATCCGGATGGTGTTGTAGCCGTTATTCTTGATGGTCTGGAGAATGGTCTTGTAGTCCTGCGCGTTGAGTCCGTGGACGACAAGATCGGTCGTCTCAAAGCCGTACCAATTAATTCCGGCGATGCGAACGGCCGTCCCGTTGGCGTCGAGGATCTGCGCTCCGCTGGTGTGCCAGTAACCTGCGCCCTGGGCGTGGACGAACGCGGCACAGAAGAAAAGCGCCAGTGCACAGGCGATGCGGGTGGTGATTGCTTGGCATTGACGGCTCAACATGGGACAGCGCTCCTGTAGAGGACTGGCGCCTGTGTGGAGAGAGCCAGCTGGAATGGTCGTGATGTCTTTTCTGTTGCGATGGTGCGTTAGCGCCGGAAAAGCTAAGGAATAATGAGCGGCCGCAGCGCCTGGTTATCCATCAGGCCAGTGGAGCCGATGACGCTCTGAACCTGGGGCATCTTCGTGTAGCGGACGGAGAAGCCGCCGGAGCGTTCCTGGTAGTTGCTGGAATTGTTGACGTTGAAGAAGGTGCCGACATACCAGTGCTCATCGAGCTTGTAAGAGAAGTTGCCGGCGAGGTTGTAGTTCGCTCCAATTACGGACTGGGCGGTGGGAGCGGCTGTGGAGAGCGAGCCGGGAAGAGCGGTGCCCTCGTTGAAGCTTTGCATGCCGAGGCTGCCTTTGATGGTATAGGCGAGGCGGTTGCTGCGGCCCTCCCAGGTAAAAGGAGCGTTGATGAGGAGATAGGCGTCCGGGCTGAAGTAGCCGCCCTGCCCGAAGGTGAAGAAGCGCTGGTTCTGGTCGTAGTGGAGCCCGGTGATGTTGGCTCCGATCTTCAGCGATCCGTAGGGATTGGTGTAGAAGGTCCAGTAGGTCCCGGCGGAGCCTTCCACGCGGTTGTTTTCATTCACATTGGTGCCGGTAAGTTTAGCCACAGCGACGTTGGAGTAGAAGCCGGCCTGCGCCGTTCCCTTCGAAAGGCCGCCGCGCACGCCGGTGGCAACGACACCGCCCCAGAGGGAGCCAGTGAGTGGATCGCGCTCGCCGGCGTAGGAGAGCATGGTTTCAGTGACGCTCTCGCGGAAGAGGCCGAAACTGAGGGGGAAGTGTTCGGGGTGGACGTTGATGCTGCCAACGACGTTGGAGACGTAAAAGGTGGAGGGCGTATAGCCGATGACGCCATCCAGGAAGCGGGTGGCGAGCTGGAGTTCGCCTCCTACTCCCGATTGATAGTGCGGCTGGCCGAGGAGCGGAGCGCCGGACTTGCCGAAGTTATACGGCGTGTCGAGTACGCCGTTGGCATTGGCGACCGGGGTGCCGCTGTTAAGGAAGGTGGGTTTGGAGATGACGGTAAGCCGAGCGCTGTCGCCGAGGACGGTGCTGCCTTCGATATCGATTTCGGACCGGGTGAGCCTGTCGAAACCAGGGGTGCCGGTGCGGTCTACGATACGCGTGGTGCCTCCGGCCCAGGGACTAAGGCGGCTGCTCATGTCTTGCAACTCTTCCGACGCTCGACGGGAGACGGGAGTGGCGCGCACGAGGAAAGCGTTTTGCGGTGCGGAGTTCGACGACTCGGGATAGAGCGGCAGTTGCGGGTCGACCGAGGAGGAGAAGCCGTTGCCGGAGGACGGCGAGGAGGAAAGGGCGGGTTGCCATGCCGCAGAGGTGAGATGAACTGGACGTGCGTTGGGAATGTTCGCTGCGGAGACTTCCGAGCCATAGGCGCTGGGAGTGAGGGTTGCATTGCCCGAGATTTGAGACGGTGCGAATAAGGTCGTCTCGTGGTCAGCGGCAGGTGTTGGAATGATCGGAGTTGTTTCTCTGAAGGATTGCGAGTCGCTGGGAATCTGGGATACGTCCGTGGAGTGTTTCTTCGAGGCTGGGTGGGTGGGAGAAGAGTGTGGTTGGTCCGGAGGAGCGTACCCGGTCGTCGCCGGAGCATACGGATTCGACGCTGGAACCTGATTCGTTGGAGCGGCTGCAGGTTTGGGATTGGACGAGTACGAGGGTGGAAAGGCCATGGGGCGATAGCTGTCCGGTGCGGTCGTGGTCTTTTGCACGAGCCAGGGGCTTGCGTCCGTTGGCTGCTCCAGTGGCTGTGGGGTGGCGAAGTGAGGAGAGCCGGCGGTACTGTTGCCAGGAAGCATGGCCAGGATCTCGTCGCGTTGTTCAGTGTTAGTCGAGGAGAGAGTTGCGGAGGCCTCTGGTTCCTGGTCGATGCGGGAGTATGGCGCAAGCATGCGGGCCAGGTTGTCGGTGGCGGGCATGGAGATGTTGCCGTCGGGATGGCGGCCGAGCTGTTCCTGGAGCTGCTGTTCGGGGACGTTGAGGACCGCGCGCCAATACTCTTTGGCCTTGCGCATATCTCCGGCGGACCGCTCGAACTCGGCGGCTGCGGTGAGGACCTGCGCGTCGTCGGGAAAGCGCTCGAGCGCATTGGCGAGCCACTGACGGCCTTCGGGGATCCGGTGGGAGGCGGAAGCAGCGGAGACGGCTCCGAGGAAGTCCTCCTTCGAGGCGCTGTACCAGTCCATCGCCTCGTAGAGAGCGACCGCGGACTTGCCGCTGCCGACACGGACGTAGGTTCCGGCGAGGGCGCGGCGGATGTCGGCATTGTCGGGATAAGCCTGCGAGGCCATCTCGAGGATAGCGACGGCGCGCTTGGGGTCCCCCTGTTTTTCAGTGCGAAGGGCTTTGCGTACGCTCCAGGCGGCCCAGAGGTTGCGGTTCTGCTGCTGCTCGGCGGCCGTAAGGTCGGTGCGGTGACTTAGCTGGACGAGGGTGTTGGCGATGCTGTTGTCATCGCCGAGCGTGAGCAGGGCCCAGGCTCGCTGTGCCTCGACAGAGTAGGGAATAGGCTGCTGGCGATCGAGGTAGTAGCTGCGAACGATGGCGAGGGTATGGATGGCTCGTTGCGGCTCGTTGGTTTCGGTGTAGATGGAGGCCGCGACCTGAAGGTAGCCAGGGTTGAGTTGAAGATGTTCGGCGACGGCTAGCGGCATCTGATCCATCTGTGCGCGGGCGACGCGATCCTGCCTGGATTGGTGCAGCGCAGAGACGAGGCCAGACCATGCGTCGGCGTTGTCGGGCTGATCCTGAAGCAGAGAGGCGTAGCTCTGGATGGCTTTGTCGGGATGGCCCCGGTCGAGGGAGAGTGCGGCCATCTGGCGGTCAATGGTTCGAAGCGCGACAGGATCGCTGGAAGCGCGGGCGCGGGCGGATTCGAGGACGGAGGAAGCATCGCTGTAGCGATGGAGCGACTGCTGCACGGAGGCCAATGTGATGGCGAAGTCGGTATCCTGCTGAGCGGCGGCGTAGACCGGGGGAGGCATGTGCTCGATGGCGGTGAGGGCCATGGCGTCGCGCTTGGCCAGATGTTCGGCGACCACAACCAGCTTCCATGCGTCGAGGTTGTTTGGCGATATACGGATAACCTCGAGGGCTTCGCGGGCGGCATCGCGGAAGCTGCCGGCGGTTAGCAGGAGAGAGGCGAGACGCATCTGCCCGGCTACGCGCCTGGGCGTCTCGGATGCGCTGTGAAGCTGGGCCAGGAGACGACTGAAGCTCTCCTGATTCCCGGTCTGAAGCTCAGAGACAGCGAGGATGGCGATGTACTCAGGGTCGCTGGCGAGCTTGGCGCTCACGTTCGAAGGCACATAGCGCTGGTCGGCGACGACCTCGCGGCTGTGGCCAGTCTGGACGAGGGCGGCGAACCAGTTGGTCCAGGCTTCGGGGCGGGTTTCGTCGAGCTTGACGGATTGCTCGAAGAGAGCGACGGCCTTCTCGGGCTGATTCATCTGCATCCAGGCGCGTCCAAGCGCCTCGAGCAGGGCGGGATTATTTGGACGAAGCTCGCGCGCCTTTTCGAAGTAGCGCATGGCGTCGGATTCGTTATGGGCGGTGAGGGCGCTCTCTCCATTTTTCATGGCTCCCCAGAAGCGGGCGTCGGCGACTGCTTCAGTGAGTTCGCTGGAGTGCAGGCCGGCCTGCAGGGCTCGCTCGTAGTATTCGATGGCTTTATTGAAGTCCTGCCGCTGCATGGCGACGTAGCCAAGACCCATGAGGGCTTTGGTGCGTTGCGCCGGAATTTTGAGCAGTTCTGAGAACTGCTTCTCGGCCTGGGCGAGGTCGCCTTTCCTGAGGGCGGCGTACGCCTCGCCCTGTGCGCCTTCGCCTTCGATCGAGACGCGCACGGGCTGGCGCGCGGGAGCGTTCCGCAGGGTGTTGGCAAAATCAGCGTCGTTGTAACGGGCGAGATATTGCTGCGAGGTCTCGGTGGTAGCCGGGCCAGTAAGGTCCCAGAGCATGGCCTGACGCCAGGCATCGCGAGCGGCGTTCATCTGCGCTACGGTGCCTTTGATGCCTTGAAGGATGTGCACGCCTTCAAGTCTCGTCTCTGGGCGGTAGGTAAGAACGCGTCCGAGAGAGAGGGAGTAGCCGGTGTTGGCGGGAAATTGTCTGACGAGGCCGCGCAGACCGGCGACGGCCTGCGGCATCTCGCTTGGAACGGCGGCCTCGGTCTCGTAGTAGGCGACGGCCCAGGCACCTGAGGGGGGCGCGCCATGGAAACTCTTGCGATATAAAGCGAGGGCTTCAGCGTATTTGTGCTGGGAGGCGAGCTGGCCGGCTTGCTTGAGGGCTGCATCGTCTTCGCCAGGCGAAACCGAGCTCTGGAGCTGGTTGAGCTGGGGATCGGAGGGATTCGCCTGGCGGAGCTGGTTCATATACCGCTTGGCGGTAACGTTGTCGCCGACGCTGCGGTAGTAGTTGGCCAGTGCAGCAAGCGCCTGCGGATTGTTCGGATTCAGTGAGAGTATCTGGCGCCATGTCTCGGCGGCGAGATCATGATGTCCCTGGCCATCGAGGGAGGCGGCACGCTGGGCGAGCACCTCGGCCGGAGCGGATTGGGCTCGAGCGGGACGGATGGGTAGGGACAAGGCCGCGAGCGCGAGTGTGAGAGCGACATCGGCTTTAATGTTCATGAACTGCCTCCAGGGTGAACAGAGTTTGCGACATTCGGCCAAGAGCTAAACTCAGGGCCGGGCGGATGAGACGGATGGATCATCTTCAACGGGAATGCTGAATGGGCGGAGACGGCGGCGCACGCGATAGCTGAACCAGCGGCTGGCCCAGGAGCCAATGACAAAGGTGAGTAGCAAGAGAGCGACAATAAGCAGCAGAGGCAGCTGAGGCAGGCTGTAGCGAAGGTTTTCGTACCAGGGAAGCGTTCCGACGAAGTAGGAGCTAGTGAGCAGGGGATAGGAGTGAAAGCTTCCCGCACTCCACAGAGTGATCGTCGCGTCGATGGCTTCGGCAGGCATCGCGGAGATCATGGAGGTTGCCAGGGGAAGGATCTGATCGTTCTGGCGTGCGAGGGCGAGGACGACGCTGCGGCCGGAAGTGAAGGGAGACTCGAAGCCCGCGATGAGTCCATCGGCTGAGTGGCTTTCGCTGTCGCGTACGGAACCCGCATCGCGGAAGTCGAACGAGCTAAGCGCCTTGCTCAGGGCGCCGAGGCGGGAGAAAAGGCTGAAGGAGACGCCATCGTCTACAAACGATGCGGGGAGTTTATTGGCGAGCCGCGGTGATGTTGAAAGATCGTCGAAGCTGCCAAGGACGAGCAGGTCTTTGTCGGAGAAGTCTTCAGCCTGAGCGACGGATCCAACCTGAACACGTAAGGCGGGATAGCCGGTCTGCGCTCCAAAGTAGCTTATGAGGTCGAGATAGAGGCTGACCGCTTCGAGACTAGGGTTGTCCGGAAGGAGGACGGCGGTTTCGCCCAGGTCTGCGATGCGTGTGAAGGGGAAGCCCGCCTTGGCGAAGAGCTTGAGGTTAGGCATCGAGGCGTGGTGGACGGCGCCGCCCATGTCGAGAAAAGAGGAGCCAAGCACTTCAGCATCAGTGTGGCCGACGGGAAGGGCACATCCGGAGCCGGTGGAGGCGAAGTAGAACTGGATCTGCAGGGTGTTGGCGTACGTGGCTGCCGGTATCTCGACCATGGGGATGTCGATGGGCTGCGCCGAGTGTCCCGTGCGAAGAGGATAGCTGTCGATGGGTTGGCCGTTGAGCCGGGCGGTGATGTTGGAAGCCTTACCGATCGATTGCGCATCGGTGACGTAGTTCAGATGGAGGTACATGCGCTGATGCGAGCCAAAGTTATAGTCCGGCGCAAGGTGCATATAAAGGTTGATCGGGTTCGGGCCGGCGGTCTTGCGGTCGACCGCTGATATCAGCTGCGATAGTGGAGTGCGGTTTGTGTGGATCCAGCGCGGGGCGTCATCCGCGAGGCGCTCGGCCGGGAGGTCTATGGACTGCAGGGAGGCGTTTGAGCCCGTCAGATCTTTCTGGTCGAGAACAAGCGACTGTGTCGCTTCGAGGAGATCTTCATCGGTACGGCCACGAAGTACGAGAAGCTTGCCGTAGTGATCGACCGGATTGTCGATGAGCGAGACACTGCGCTGGTCTCCATTAGGAAGAACAATTCCGTCGAGCGTCTCGGACCCAGTGAGAAGGACGATGGCATTGCCCGAGGAAAGCGATCCGACGCGCGCGGGAAAGTGCATACGTGTTTCGTCGTCTTGTATTCCGAACCAGGAGACGAGAACGCCCGCTGCCTGAAGAGTCGAGAAGGATGGCGGGCGACCGAAGACGACAGGGATGACGGCTGGGGAGCCTGCGAGATGTTCGAGAAACGGATGCGGCAAGGCGTGGAGGTCGTTGGTGATGTGCAGCGGCAGGGCGTTGAGGGTGATCAGGCTGGACGGATCAATGCGTAGAGGAATCGATGCCTGCGTCTTCCGAGTGCATGCCGCGTCTCCATCGCCGGCGAGTTGAATGGTGAGGGTATTTTTCCTTACGAGCATCTCGGCAGGAAGCGGCACGTCGACCTCACCGGCTCCATTGTCCAGCTCTTGTTGCGACGGGAGGACGGAGGCGAGCGTTGCGCCGTTGATACGGATCTCGGCGACAGAGAATTGGTCGTTGCCGTTGATCTGAGCGGGGTTCGGTAAAGCGTAGCGAAGGTGAAGTGTACCGCTCTGGATGAACCAGGTGTCAGGAATGGCGAAACGGATGAAGGCGCGGCTGCCCGGCTGCTGAAGCAGAAGAGAATTCGTTGAAACGGCGCCCAGGCTGAAGCTCTGCGGTATGGTCGCGGATGCAGGCGTGGCCGGCGCGGCGTGCCGAGGTGCGGGCGAGTCGGCGCGGGATGAGAGCGCGGGGAGGCAGAGAGCCATGAGCACGATCGCTTCTGCGACGGATTTGCGGCTTCGGTTGGAGCGAACGGCAGAATCGATCTCCTCTTCATCGCTCTTTGGGCCGGGTGCTGCCGGAGCATGCATGGCGCGCCAAAAGCCGAGGAGACTGAGGCGGAAGATGCGGGCAAGGCTACGGAAGGGGTGGTCCGGGGGCTCTTCGGCATACCAAGCGGACCAGCGATTGGGAACGGCGTAGAGGATGCGGGTAAGCTTGCGCATGTCATCGATGGACGTTCCGGTGAAGTGGAAGCGCACCTGTTTCGCTTTGTGCGAGCGGACTTCCGCTTCGAGGAAGATCGGTTCCGTCTGATCGGGAAATTCAATGAGGGCGACCATGCTGGGCTTCCACTGGCCGGTGGTCTTAACGGCAATGCCGCCATTGGAGACATTCGTCACAGTTCCATTGAGAATGCCGTTTCCGGTGTGCAGACGCACGGGAATGGAGCAGGCGACCCGAGTGGACTCGCGGCGTTGCTTCTGCTCATAGCAGACGGCGAGGGCAGCGCCGAGGATGACGAGGTTGAAGAGCGTCCAGAAGACGTTGATAGCGATAGTGCCAGTATGGCCGGGGTCCCAGTAGAGATAGCGAGGAACGGCGAGGCAGATGCCTGTGATGTTGAGCGCGATCAGAACGAGAAAGGGCGTGGCGATCTTGCGGTCGAAGTAACTGTCGTCCTGCAGGCCTCCTTTGGCGGTGACGTTAAACTTGCCGTGTTTGGGCGCAATGAGCGCGACGGTCGTGGGAATAAGGATGTAGGGAGCAAGTACGGTCTCGTAGATTTCGTTCCAGAAAGAGTGTCGATGGCCGCCCTGAATGCGGGAGTTGGCGATATTTGAGAGAAGCAGATGTGGCAGAGCGAAGGCCAGGATAGCTGCCCAGTAGCCGGGGAGATTCGACAGCCCGAAGATGAGATAGAGCAAAGGCGCTGTGAGAAAAATGATGCGCGGAATACCGTAGAGATAGTGAAGCGTAGCGTTGAGATAGCAGAGGCGCTGGGAGATGCGGAGGCCACGGCCGAACAGAGGATTGTCTGTACGCAGGATCTGTGCCATGCCACGGGCCCAACGGATGCGTTGGCTGACGTGGCCAGCGAGGGTTTCGGTGGCGAGCCCGGCTGCCTGAGCGATGTTGATGTAGGCGGTGTTCCAGCCGGCACGCTGGAGCCGAAGAGAGGTGTGGGCGTCCTCGGTGACAGTGTCCTGCGCGATGCCTCCGACCTCTTCCAGCGCAGCGCGTCGCATGACGGCGCAGGAGCCGCAGAAGAAAGTCGCGTTCCAGAGATCGTTAGCGTCCTGCACGATGCCGTAGAAAAGACTGCCTTCGTTAGGTGTGGTGCGGAACTGGTTAAGGTTGCGCTCAAACGGATCGGGGGAGTAGAAGTGATGCGGCGTCTGCATGAGAGCGAGGTTGCGATCGGCGAAAAACCATCCCATGGTGAGTTGCAGAAAGCTGCGGGTAGGCACGTGATCGCAGTCGAAGATAGCCACGTACTCGCCGAGGTGCTGGTCGATGGCGTTATTCAGGTTGCCGGCCTTGGCGCCGGAGTGTTCGGTCCGCGCGATGTAGCCGACACCGGCTTCGGTAGCGAAGTCCTGGAAATGTTCCCGCGCGCCGTCATCGAGGATGGTGATGGTGAGACGGTCCTTAGGCCAGTCGATCTCCTGTGCGGCGAGGACGGTGTAACGCACGATCTCGAGCGGCTCGTTGAAGGTGGGGATCATGATGTCGACGGTGGGCCAGGTGGAGCGATCCGAGGGCAGTGGCTTGACTGGCCGGCGCAAGGGCACGATGGTCTGCATGAAGCCGAGGACCAGGATGAAAAACGAGTAGAATTCTGCGCCGAGGAGAAGAAGCATGAGCACGGCGCTGAGCGGAGGCACGTGTTGCCAGGGACTTAGGATGTACTCATAGAGGGTGTTGCCACGCCAGTAGGCGTAACGAGCCGTGGCGCACAGGGAGAACAAAGCGATGCTGAGTGTTACAGCGCGGCCTCCACGAAACCGATGAAGAAGCCACGCGGAGATGATGAACAGAACGCCGAAGATGGCCTGTTGCTGCCAGGTCATCGGCAACATCGCAACGAAGCCAACCAGAAGAATCGAGAAGGGGATAGCAACAAGCGGGAAGAGCCTCTCGAATGTGGTCGCCGGACGATCAAGGTCCAGGATCTGCTGATCGGAGAGGGTAGCCGCGCTTTGAAAGGTTGCAGACAATGAAGCCAGTAATTGCGGTTTTTGAGACATAAAGATCCTCGCGTGCCAAAGGCGCGTTGCGACGGGCTGCAGTTCTTTTCCAGAGCCTGTGAGGCAAATTTCTGTGCGACATAAAGCGACGAGCCTTGCAGTGTAAATACTGTTTGGCCCGTTACTGCGGCTCCGAAGCGCGGACGTTGGGTAATCGAACTACCCGCGTGTAGACACGGGTGCCGGGGTTGCTTTTCTCTGGAGCGAACCCACTTCGGAAGTTCAAACTGGCTTGTAGTGAGGTGAGCGTATGGCGAATCTTGCAGCGCGTCAACGACAATTTTTACAGGGTTTTATATCACGCTGGATGGAGTAACCACAGGCCGATTACTCTTCTTGGATGGCAAGATCCGAGGGTAGATCGATCCATATCTCGCGGATACACTGCCATAGGACCGCCTGAGTAGGATGCGAGGGTCCAAAAGCTAGGGAGAAAAGATTAACACCTTGCGCCACACAAACTTAATCCTGTCGAACAACAGTTGTCAAGAATAGAATGGCCTACATATTTTGTAGGCCGTGTTCGATCGAGCAAAGTGTCAGAGAGCTGCCTCACCGAAAATCTGCGCGCTTTTTCGAAAACGATAACTAGCGGACAACTGATTAGTGTTGCGGTGCAAGAGGCGGTTACCAAAGACTAAACAACTTGATTACCCCTTATGGTAAGGACGAGTTCGCAAGTTCCTCCCAGAGCATGCACAAAAGGCTACTTAATCTTCTGAACCTGGTCGCCACGGATTCTCCGGATTGCAGGATGGTTCTTGTATCTGGCACTTTCAAATTGCAGGAAGATACCTAATTGGGGGCTTCCGCGCATTTCGGCGGAGTGATGGAAATAGCTGTGGAGCAACGGAGCCAAACTTCAAACTCTGCAACATCTTACTTAGGCTCTTGAGTCGCCCGCTGCAGGTCAGGTCATTCGGTCTGTTGTGGCATCCGTCTTGTCGATTCACAGCCGCGAAAGCGCTTTGGTTGACTGCATCGGGAAGCTTCCATATTGTCGGCAACCCTTCCCTTATCCGATAACGTCCGTGTAGCCCGTTATTCGAGACTGCTTTGAGTCGGTCTGAATGATGGCATGTTATCATTGACATCACGACAATCACGAGTATCCTATAAATCATAGGAGTAACGTCATGGCAAACACGAACGTAGCTGCTATGAGTTCTGCGATAGTGCTCGAACCCGAGGGAATCCAAACTCTGGATGTGGGAAGTGCGATGGAGCAGGTTGTTGCCACGCTCCTGAAGAACGGACCTAGTTCAGGCGCTGCGTACGGGGTTCTGGTCTACGACACTCGCGGTCCTAGACCTCAGCCAAACATGCTGATTGCCGCGCAGACTTTTTTCCGTGCCTACCGTCAGGCGTGGAAAGTGCTAACGCATATCGCCGATTTCACGCACGCTGGATCAGCGAGAGAGCCTTTGCAAACAATTGAAAATAAATACTTTGACCATGTTAGATTCTTCGTGGGACTGGCTACGGAGAAGGTTCTGAAGGAGAGGGTGAAGCCATCTCCGGGGGTCTATATTATGACTGCCCATCTCGACGCCGGCTTGCTGAAGGTTTTGAATTTGCCCGCCCTTCCGGAGCGCTTCCGGGACTTGCCGCTGGTGATGCAAGTCGAGAGCGTCACAGAAGCGGTACAAGGCGGCAGCCACCCGATCCACATCTCCATCAATGAGGGCAACGTGCTCGACTCGGATTTGCCGGAACGACATGGGAAAATCGAGGATGAGGTTGAGGAAGCAATCTCACGAGACACTCTCGAATGGAGGCAGCAGTTCATGCGTTCCAATCCCTCCTGGACCTCCGCTCAGGTAGCCGCTGAGAGCACAAGTACAGCCAGAAACCGTGCCGCCATCGCGTCACGTTGGCTACGAGAGAAAAAGATCTTCGCGATCCGGTACGAAGGGCAACAGTGTTTTCCTCGATTCCAGTTTCAGGATGGAGTTCCCTCTCCCGTGATTGCTCAGGTCATAAAGATATTTCCTGAGCATGCGACCGGATGGGACTTGGCCTACTTTTTCGCAACCCCAAATCCGAATATCGGGGGACGTAAGCCAATCGAGCTGCTGAAATCAAATCCAGCCCGCGTGGTATCTCTAGCTGAGGCCTTTGCCCATCCTGCCGATGCCTTTTAATTGCCCCGCTGCGCCCGCCGATCCCGATCCGTCGCTTGTTCTCCAGACGACAACAGTCTCGGCGGGCACTGAGCTAATTCGCTTCTACAGCAAGAGCAAGAAGTATCCAGCAGATTCATTCAATCCAAACACAGGGAAGAGAATCGACGTCGAGGAAGACGGTGCTCGGTTCAACCCATTTCCGGGTGCACCTGCGCCGAATGTTCCGACGATGTATGCTGCTGACACTCTGCCGGCAGCCGCTTTAGAAAGCGTGTTCCACAACGTTGATCATTCCCCTTCTCCATCTTTTCCGAAGATGCAACTGGTCGATTGGCATTACAGCCGACTTAAGGTGATGCGAAATCTGCTCGTACTGGAACTCACAAATCCGCATCTTCGCCAACTCGCTGTACCGGGCCGTCCTACGTCGATTCAAGAGGGTGAACTCATTCATTCCCCGACCTCGGAATACCCCAACACGCGGACTTGGGCAAGGTTCCTTCACGAGAGTTTACCCACTCTCGACGGTCTTGCCTGGCGGCCGAGGCTTGCTGGCACCGGTTGGTCCTACGTGTTTTTTGGAGACCGTTTCGTGGCTGGAGATCTCAAAGCCGAACCAACACCAACCAACGTGGATTCAGGTTCCGAGATACGCCGAGATCGAGCAAATTGCCAAGTCGGCCAGTATCCGAATCATCGGATCCGTATAAGCCGGATGAGTCAGAACAAACGTTGGCAAGTCAAGGCACATGACCGCGATCCTAATGCTGGCTTCTTGCCGATACGTGCCACGTGCGCAGCGTTCGGGCTTCCACTAGACAATCAAAATCGTACAAGCCCGAAACATCCGTACCTGCTATACCCGCGAGATCTTTGAGACGATCCGCACGGCTACGTCTTTTTTGTTCACGAACCCTCCGGTTTCCGAATGAGACTAGCCGTTTGACTCACTGACTTCGATATCTTGCACAAAAAACGACGGTTCTCAATGGAACTGCGCTACACTTGCTTTCCATCGATACAAGGTATCGATTTGTCTCCGGCCCCCATACATTTCATTTAAGAAAGGCTTGACCGCGTTATGGAGAAGACGGGCACGCTCAAAATCGCGAGACATGAGTCCAAAGTAAATGGCACTCTCCTTGCGCGAGAGACCGACGACCAGGATGAATTCGGCGCAGCAACCGAGTTCATGGTCAACAACAATTGTGACAATAACGATTGCGTAACTGTCACCGGAGACCTAAAACAAGGGGTCTTCTGGCTTGACACTGCCGAAAAGGTGGACAGTTCTCTCTGCGCCAAGACCGCGGTGGCCATGGCGGAGTTTTCGGTGTCAATTGCAAAGTCTGCAGGGCGAGCCCCAGCGAAAAAGAAAGCCGCGAAGAAATCACCTGCGGCAAAGAAGACAAAGGCGGCCAAGAAGGCGACGTCGAAAGCACCCGCGGCTCAAACAAAGAAAAAGAAGCCGATGAAGAAGGCCAGCAAGAAGAAAGGCAAGAAACCATGAGTCTTCGGCTTCGAAGGGCATTGGCCCTCAGCCTCCTGATCTTTTCTGGCGCGGTCGTGCGGGGCCAAGACGGCAAGGACCAGCAGGAGCAAGCGAGCCCCTCGACGACTGGGAGCCAAAGTCCGGAGATAAAAGCTGGGCAACCGCCAGCAAAGACGGAGGAGACTCCAGAAGCGAAAAGGCAGAGGCGCGGGCGCGAACAAGCCATCGACCATCGCGACATCGAGTCGACTGGCATTGAGGTGGGCAGGCCGAAGATATACGATGACTCGCTCCTCCAGCAGATGTTGACTGCTGCGGAAGCAAAACTCCTGAGTCTTCAGCTCCTCGATCAGAGTGGAATCGCAGGCCATCTTGGGGCGGTGACTGGAGCGACGCAGTCGATTTCGTCCTTTGGCCTTTCGGTACAGGGACCCACATTGCCGCAAGTGGCGACCACGAACAACGGCGCAACCAACAGCACTGTGACCGGTCAGGGAAACACTACGACAACTGGAGCCACTACTGGCACCAGTTCGACCAACAGCTCTCAGAACACGGCGAACGCTCCCGTCACCAATGTAACCACGACGGCCCCCCAGACGGCGCCTCCATCTGTCACAGCTCCGGCGCCGTCAACGTCACTTCCCAGTACCTTCAGCGTTTCAGCTTCGGATCTCCTCAATGAGCAGATGCAACTCACCTACGAGATTGCGAACCTTCGCCTTCTGCTCGAAGGCTCGCTCAACGACTGGACGATTGGCACAACGAAGGTCGTAAAACCACGGGTGACGCTAGGCTTCCCAATCACGATTAGCCCTGGTAAGCCCTCCAAGGATGCGACGGCGGTCGTTGAAATTGAGATCGAGAAAGATCCAGAGACGAAGCCACCCACGGATGAGATTCCGGCGCTCATCACGCTCCTTCCACGCGAGAAGACCTACAACGTGGCCAAGATCACTGACAGTAGTTTTGCGATAAGCGCAGGTATTGCTACGCAAGTGGTCTCGGTCGCTGGGGCATACGGACGCTCAAAGAAGACCTACTACCTCGTAAAAGATTTGGATACCATCGCCCTGACGTTCCAACCGCAAGACCCAAAGCGCATCGGATTCATGTGGCAATTCCGGCCGGTGTTAGGGCAGAGATACGTTCGAGCGGGACTTAAGCAGACGTTCGTCCAGATTGCGTTCCCCTCCAACTGGAGTAACTCAAACTTTGGCAACGTCCATATCCGTACCTATTGGAAGTATTTTGACCGGAAAGAAGGGTACGCGAAGAATGTCCGGCGTGATTCGCTCCGGGACGATAAGCAATCCTGGCCTATCCCCAACTATTCTCTCGAGCAGGTTCCGAAGGAGTTCGACTACAAATCACTTCAGGACCTGGGAAATGGGCAGATATTGGTGACTGTTGCCGGCCGCTTCCTGGGAGGAACGTACGTTCGCGTCGGAGGGAATTTTCTTCGCGACGGGAGCACCGCATTTAGTTCCGATTACCAGCAGATTCGCTTCCTCGCCACAGTCGCCGATCTCGCGACGAAACAGGTCGCATTAGTGGCTCGTGACGGGACAGAGACTCCCTTGCTCTTCAAGAATGCCGCTTACCCAGCTCCACTCACGAAGCCAGATGTCACATTCACTCCCGTTGACGACTCGAATATTCAAATCACAGCCGCGTTCTCCACGATCCCGGCGATTCACGACCACGTCCCATTGCTAGCGATTGTCGGCGGCAAGGTCTATGGCTACGCAGACGCTCCAATCCAGCGCGACGGCAACAAGCTGACGTTCGTAGTCCCAACGGCGACTCTGCTTGCAAGTCCCACCATCACAATTAAGTCTCTCTTTGCACCTGACTCCTACTGGAAAGCAGCCGAATTTGCTGCGACTCCGTATCCTCTGGGCTCACAGCCTCCCAAACTAGCGTTGCTTGAGCGAACAGACGACTCTCTGAAGTACGTCCTGTATGGTACCGGCCTGAAGGGCGCTGTCATCCTCTCCCCGTCGGGCGCCGTGCTATCGCCCCTGCCGAAAGACAGTGGCGATTCCCTGCGTGTGATCACACTCACGAAAGATCAAGCAAAAGCAGACAAGCAACTCGTCTTCATCACCGACAAAGGTCTGCGCTTTGCCCTTCCGTTCCCATCGGTCGATACGCCGGACGTAAACAAGTACAGCCTCAAACCTCTGAAGCCCGTAGTAGTGGGAGACGACGAGGTCGTATTCCAGGGAGATGGTCTCAGCGGATTGCAGAAGGTCCTCTTCAACGGCGCCGAGTTGAAATTACGAAAGCAAGCGGATGGCAAGATGATATGGCTGAAAGGACTCAGAGCTGCAGGCGTGACAGCGGAGGCAAGGAAGCAATCGTTGGATTTCGTCTTCAAAGCGGGCAAGACGACCGTCAGCCTGACCATTTCGCCCATATCCTGATTGGCATCTCGTGCGAACGGAGAATGCTGCGATGAAGATTCTGCGAAGCCGGAGACTCCTTAGTTCGATACTCTGCATGACAGCGTTGTTTTGGGCGGACAGCCAAGCTTCAGTCGCGAAGAAGCCAGAGAAGAAACCCGATCAGAAGACAGGCGACAAGCCTTCGCCATCTTCCTTGCAGCCTTTCGATGGCGACAAGACCGATCCATCCTTCACATGGGATCAGGTGATTGCAGGGACCGCCAGAATCACCGTGTGGAACAATTCATCGTCCGAGCAAACGGTAGAGGCACCAGGGGGCGATCTCATTCTTCTGGCCTCGACACAAGCCGCAACGACTCCAACGACGATTACGTTTGAGGTGTCACCTGCAGCCGCGAAGCTCGGCGCCAGGCAAGCGATGAGCTTCACTATTTCGCTGAAGGATTCGAAGGCCAAGCCTGTCGAGGGCGGATCGTACGGCGGCATCGTGCAGATCAAAAGCATTCTCCCCGTCAAAGACCCGATCTTTCGCGCATTTCACATCGCAGTGCATGGCCCACGGCCGGCTCTGTCCAAAGTCAGCTTTATCGCCTGGCGAATCGTGCCGGTCATACCATTCTGGTGGGCAAGCTGCCAACTCCCGCTCGCGGCGAACTATGATTCGAGTGTCCTCCCCAAACCAAGAATTGTAGGGTTCCTGCACAGGGATCCTAGTGGATGGGCTTCAGTCAGGTGGACCGAAATCAAGCAGCGTCGGGATGGTTCGTCGGTTGCGCTATTACACATCGATCACCTTCGTTCCGCAGGACGATATGAAGGGGAGATCAATCTCCTGGGAATCCAGGACAAGACTGTCCAATCATCGGTCAGTGTTACTGCGAAGGACTTCTTCCTATGGCCGGTCCTGATGATCTGCCTTGGAATTTATGTTGCCTGGAAAGCAAAGCGGTATGTCGGGGTAATGCGGATCGTCTGGGATCTACGCAAGCGGGAAGCCGACCTCGGAGCGGCCTTTCAGAAGAGTCAGCAGAAATTCTCTGACCTATCCAGTGGAAAGTCTTTCGTGTCCTACTCTGTCGCCAAAGACATATCGGATCAGCGGGTCATCGTGCGCAGCGACCTGGACACGTTGGAAAAGGTTCGGACTACATCGCTTACCAGCAATACGACCTACGGCAAGATCGTGAAGGATCTTGAAAGGCTTCAGACACAGATCGCCCAGTGGCCTGAATTGGCCTCGGCCGCCGTATCACTGGACGAAGCGGTCAACACAGCTTTGTCAGATATTGAGCCGAGCGCAACTGTACCCAAGTCTCAGTATTCCGGCAATCCCGTGATCCTGAAGGACGTGCAGAAGCACCTCATGGGACAGCCAATTCCTGGCGCGGAGATCGCGTCCCTTACAAAGGACCTCCTCGACGCATCCTCGCTGGTGCGAACCTGGGACGAAGCGAACCAGAATGCCATTGCCGTGTCGAAAGACTATGCCAGCATCGCATCGCCGGGAAGCTCGATTGCCACTCAACAGGCACAGCTTGATGCCATCAAAGACAGCCTCATCGCGGTCTGGACCCATTTGTGGCAAGGTACGAGTGCGGGTGACTTTGCCACAGGACCCGGCACCGATTTAGACTCGGCAATTCAGGCTATTACGCGAATCAAATCCAATCGACAGGTGATCGCGGCGTTCGGTCCGCCCATGGTAGCGAGCTCAACTCCTGCATTGGATCATCTATCGACATTCGGACAAGTCGCTTCGGCTACCTATTCGATCCACTTGCCAGCAGATGACACGCAACGATCGGCAATGCTTGTGCGCGCCATTGGTCTTTGGGATAAAGCCTCCGTGATCCTCGCCCTGATCATCGCGCTCATCACAGGTCTCAATACCAACTATTGGGGTAAGCCGTTTGGGACGTTTCAGGACTATGCCGTGCTGTTCCTCTGGGCGGCCGGCACCAAGATCGGAGTCGACATCATCACTGCGGTAACAGACAAGTTTGTTTCCGCAGCGGCGTCGGCTCCTCACGCATGAGCAAACCCGTGAGCACCAATTGCAAACAAGGATTGCCCGGCGTCGTTTCCATTCAATGGTAGTCATGAGAAGCGGTTTTGACGGCGGTCACATTCAAGGGCTGGACTCTCTCCGCCCGAACAGTCAGAACGCCGTCCATGTTCTGCATCTTCCCGTTGATCAATAGAAATCGTTCCCGATTGATGAGCAGGCGATACCGTTCAAACAGATCAGGCATGACCACCACATTTGAGATTCCCGTCTCATCTTCAAGACTCATGAACAGAAGGCGCTCGCAGTCCCTGGACGCTGGCGAACGATTGCGCATCCGGCGACGACGATGCGTGCTCCGTCCTTCACGAAGCGAACTTGTGATGCCGGCACGACTTGCATGCGGGCGAGCGCCGCACGGCTGTAGAACAGTGGGTGGGGACCAGTCGTCAATCCTGTGCCGCGATAGTCTGCAACAAGGCGCTCCTCATGCGTCATTCGTTCGAGCGGCGCGTCCATGCCCTCCGTCTTGAGATTTGCGAAGAGGGGTCCAGGGTCTTGTATCGCGCGTGCGACATCCCAAAGCGCAGTACGGCGATGTCCGTTCTGTTTCGAGCTGTAGGTTGAATTGAGGGCGCCCACTTCCGCGAGCGAGGCTAGTTCGTCTTTCCGAAGTTCCGGGACTCTGTGACGTACCTCTTCTACGGAACAAAAGCGACCGGACGAATTTCGCTGCCGAACAATCGCCTCGCCGGCGCCACGTCGCAAGTCCCGGACATAGCGCAGGCCCATCTGCAGTTCCTGTTTCGGGACCAGTTGGTCGGATCGTTCAATCGTACAGAGCCAATCGGAGCGATTGATGTCAATGGCTCGCACCTTCAACCCGTGACTTTGTGAATCTCTGACGATGGTATCGGGAGCATAGAAGCCCATCGGCTGTTCATTCAGAATCGATGCGGTGAAAGCGGCACGGTAATGTTCTCGGATGTAGACACTGGCATAGGTGAGTGCGGCAAAACTAGCCGCGTGCGACTCAGGAAACATATAGTGCCCAACAGCCTCAATAAGCCGGATGATTTCATCCTGAGTGTGAAGAGGAATCTCCTTTGCACTCATACGGCAGCGAAGCAATAACTCCATCGCCTGCACCTTGGCTACCGAACGTTTGCTGCCCATCGCACGGCGCAGTTGTTCCGCTTCACCTCCGGTGAAGTCAGCGATCACCATGGCGATCTTCAGAATCTGCTCCTGAAACAGCGGGACGCCCAGAGTCCGTCGCAGGATCGCCTCCAGCGAAGGATGGGGATAGGTGATCTCTTCTCGTCCGAGCACACGCAGGATATATGGATTCACAAAGCGACCGATGACCGGACCAGGCCTGATGATCGCCTCCTGCTTTACGAGATCGTAGTAGCACTTGGGTTGAGTCCGCGGGAGCGAACTCATCTGGGCGCGGCTCTCGATCTGGAATACGCCGATCGTGTCAGCCGCCTGGATTGCGGCATAGACGTCGGGATCGTTCTGCGGCAGATGAGCCAGATCCACTTCTTCGCCATAGGCCTCTCGAATCAATACGAGGCAGTCTTCGAGCACGGCCATCATGCCTAAGCCAAGAAGATCGAACTTGATAATTCCGAAATCAGCGCAATCATCCTTATCCCACTGCAATACAACCCGCCCGGGCATGGTCGCTGGTTCCAAAGGCACGACAGAACTGAGTTGCCCCTGGCAAACGACCATGCCACCCGAATGCTGGCTAAGGTGCCGTGGCAGATCCTGCATCCGCATCACGAGTTCAAGGTACTTCGCGATCTTCCGGTTCTTGCGACTGAGCCCGGCCCGATCGAAGTGCGCATCCATCGTGTCTGTAGGCCCTGTCCACTCAAATGAACTAACGACGGATGAAATCCGGGACAGAGTGTTCTCCTTGAAGCCCAATATCTTGCCGATCTCTCGCGCTGCGGACTTTTCACGGTAGGTGGAAACGTTGGCAGTCATCGCCGCGCCGTGCCGGCCGTACTTCGTGTAGAGATACTGAATGACACTCTCGCGTTGATCTCCACTCGGCAGATCAAGATCGATGTCCGGCCATTCCCCTCGTTCTTCACTCAGGAACCGCTCGAACAACAAATCCATGCCGACCGGATCAACGATGGTGATGCCGAGGGAATAGCACACAGCGCTGTTGGCTGCTGAACCGCGCCCTTGCGCCAGGATCTTCCGCTCTTTGCAGAAGCGAACGAGATCCCACACGATGAGGAAATATCCGCCAGCTCCAGCTTCTCGATCAGCGCAAGTTCCCGTTCGATTTGCTGCCGGGCACGCTCCTTGAGATTCCGATCCCGGCCTTGTCCATAACGCCTCTCAAAACCCTCGCGTGTTCTCTCTTTCAGAAACGACATCATCGTCTCGCCCTCCGGAACCGGATAGCGAGGCAGCTCATAGCCAAGGTCCTTGAGTTGAAACTGCAGACGATCTGAAAGCGCGACTGTGTTGTGAATGGCCTCGGGTAGATCGGAAAAGAGCAATCCCATCTCTTTACCAGAGCGCAGATAGCGCTCCGCATTTCCCTGGAGGCTCGTTCCCGCGCCTTCGAGTGTCGTATGCAATCTGATGGAAGTAAGGACGTCCTGGATTTCGCGTTCGCGAGGCGTCGCATATGACACCCCGTTTGTCGCAAGCAATGGAAGGTGCAGGCTTCGTGCGATCGCCACGGCTGCTTTGTTGCGCGCCTCTTGTCCTCGGTTGCGATGCCGCTGCAGTTCGACGTAGACGTTCTTTGGGCCGAAGGTTTGCACCAGCCGCTCGACGGAACGTCGTCCCTCCTCGTAGCCCCCGCGCCTCAACGCTTCCGTCAGCGGCCCCTCCTCGCTACCTGTTAGGCAAACGAGACCTACGGCATGCTCTTCGAGTTCGCTGAAGGCTGCAGAACCTTTACCTTTATGGTCCTCTCTTAACTTGTATTTCGTGATTAGGCGGCAGAGATTTTGGTAGCCTGTCCTTGTTTCGACCAGGAGTGGATATCGGCATCGTGCAGCTTCCCCAAAGAGCGCATCGTCGAGTGAAACCTCAGCCCCCACATGCGCACGCAAACCCAGCTTTTGTGCCGCCATGTGCATGCGCGGCGAACCGTAGACACCATCTCGATCTAGCAGGCCGATGGCGGGAATGGCTTGTTCCGCGCAGACCTCGGCCAACGTTTCGGGCAAGGAAGCTCCTTCCAGAAAGCTGAAGGCGGAGCGGGCATGGAGTTCGACGTAGTTCATCAGTCGTACTCTCCATCGATGTACCACTGCCGTGTCAGCAGATCTCGATAGGCGCGCACAAGCAGCCGGCGATCATCCTGCGCCGTCAGGACGAGGTCCCATTCGTCGCGTCCCCAGCGGTCCTGCGTCCACCATTCGCCTGACCGCCGCCAGGGACCGGATGCCTGTGTGACGCGATACCGTACGCCATCGAACGCGACCGTGTGAGGCGCCCCATGTACGTTCTCAACTCTCGCTGGAGCATTGGGGCGAAAGATTCGTAGTGCAGCCTGACGGCAGGATGCAACGGAACTCTTCACCAGTTGAGCTCCGGGAGCGAATTTCACCATCCGAAAGGGGCTTGGTAGATGACGGTCGATCAGTTCGGGTGAGCCAACGCGATCTTCGCCGACAAGCTTTCTCAAACGCGCCAGCGTTACCTCCAATCGTTGCGGCTCCGGTCCTTTGGGAACGAAGATACCTTCCTGTACTATGCGGGGCCTCATGGGCTCCGCACGCAGAGCCACCTTCAGTACAGGTGCTCCGGGTGAATGCGCTTCCAGGTCTAGTTGCAACAACTTCAAGAGCAGTTTGGTATCGACCGTTGGGACGGGCAGCTTTAGTGTGCGAGTGAAGAGCCTCTCCGTCGCCTTTACATCGTCTACTGCAAGGTCTAGTTCAAGGCTCAGATGAAGTTGCCCCGCCGCCAGGGCGCGCGCCGTCAATCGGATGGTGAGTTGTTCCAGCAGACGGTGAAAGACGAAGGCCAATGATTCGGGATCCTCGACCGGATAGTCGAAGTCCGTCCCTTCCTCGAAGGACACCGGAGCAGAGGTGGGAGACAAAGTACGGAAGGACTGGCCTCGCACCAACTGCTGCAGCCGTAAACCTTCCTGCCCGAGTCTTTCGCTTAATGAGAGCTCTGGCAGAGTTCCAAGTTGGCCGAAGGTACGGATGCCCCAACGTGTCAGTGTTTCGAGAATCTTGGGGGATAAGTTGAGAATGTCCAGCGGAGCGTCCTTCAGGAACTCAGCTTCTTTGCCGAAGGGCAGAATGGAGATGCCTTTCGTCGTCCGCGCTGCATAGATGGCCGAATCAATATTCCCGGCGATGCCCACCCTTATATATAGGGACAGATTCCGTGCCTGTGCCCGGATACTTTTGGCGATCTGAGTCGGCGTCCCAAGGAGTTTCGACAATTCGCTCACGTCGAGTATCAGCGTGTCATCCGCAACATCCTCACAATGGGGAGAGAAGCGCGAAGTGCAATCGAGCAAAGCGCCGTGTGCGGATGCTTCCAGCTTGATCGAGCGTTCGAGGATCTGAGTCCCTGTCGAAGCCTCCGCTTCGGTTTTGGTCATGCCGATCCACAACCTCTTGTTCTTTGCCTTGGCATTGAGAGCAACCACTCTCACCTGAGGCGGTGTTCCTGCCACGACCGCAAAGGGGCTCGCTGCCACAACCGGATCAAGGCGCGCGGCAGCCTGGGCGATAAAGTTGGGGACATAAACGCAGGCGAACAACACAGCGACCCCCTAGCGATACGCTTGCAAGCGGGTAGAAAACATTGTGTTCGTGCGATCGGAGCGCACCGGCTTACGTGCCTGGCCGCGGACGACTTCAGCGCGCGTATGCAGAGTCTCTATCAGACGATCACCATCGATATGTTGGGGCTTCTCTGTATCCTGCGTTTCCTGAACGCCGATGCCAGATTGTGAAAGGTCGAGCACCACGGCGGCACTGCTGCTGGCATGAGGCTCCTGTTCGAGAACCAGGAACAGTGTCTGGGTCTCCTCTACGGCCCGGCGGAAACGGAACCACGTGGCGAGTGGAATCTTGCGGGCATCTCGCGTGAGGACATTTCCCATGTCGAGCGTGAGAATGCCAAATCCTCCGCTTTGTAGAAGCAAATCTGCGGCTCTGAGGGCTTGGTCGAAGGCAGACAGAGAGCGGCGCTGGTTACTCAGCAAACCGCAGCGGACCCAAAGGAGTTCACTCAGAACAACACCGGATTGCGTGGCTGACACAGGATCGAAGCTGTCGCTCACGTCGATCACAGCGGCAGCTTCTCCACCAGAGGTGGTTTGCGCCAGCAAGGCGTGCAACAGGCCTGTTCTCCCCGTAGAAGGCAGGCCACAGATCTCTACTAGTGTTCCGCGCGGGAAAGCCTGCAAAAGGTCTATATTGCTGATTCCGCAGGGTATAGATTGCTGCAGTTCACGATGCTTGGGGGTGAGAGCCGCTGGAATACGGTTTTGGAGTTTCGCTTCGATTTCGGACCGTAGTGCGGCAGCAGTTCTCATTCTTATTTCGCCTTATGTTCGCCTTATGAGAATACGATTCTCCCGGGAGCCAGTAGCCTTGTCAAGGCTTTCATCAAGTGGGTGGGGTTTGCTGCGGTTTGTCTTCTACGGCCACAACCGGTTGTGGTCACATGAGGATGGGGCACCCCTTGGCAATAGGTCTCATCTGGCGAGGAAGAGACATCTTTGAAGAGCGAGCGTGGATATCTTTCCACTCCACCGCGATCTTGTCCGTCCCGAACTGCGTCACGTCCGTGCTCTGCATGTCGCATTTCGGGTGGCCGAGCCAAACGAATGGGTCCGTTTGGTAAGCGACGGTGACGCCTCCGGTGAGTTCCGCTCGGGAACCGCCTGAGCTCTTCGATTCTCCGATTGTTCTCCGCAGGGAGAGTGCGACGTCTCGACCTCGATGAGCACGCTCGTTCGATGACAGCAAATCGGGTCAAGAAAAGAGCAATTTTGTGTTGTCTTCGACACGAAAGCCATCCACCCATTGCCAGTAATCCACGGATGCGCAATTTATGGGCAGAACTTGCGATCTATGCAGGGACGCAATGAGTTGAGCGCTTCTGTGTCAGAGGCGCGACAAGACTAACGAGAGCATCGGTTTTACCTCCCCAAGTTCCTAGTCTCCGCGCAGCGCACCTTGCGCTGAAAAGGAGATTCCCCGATGCACAACTCACTCACCCGCCGATTTGTCCTTGCCCTCGTACTGACCACACTCTCTGGAACCGTTGCGCATGCTGCGACGACAACCCCAGCTCCAACTCCCCAAACCGTGACAGGAACCGATCCAGTGCCGACATCGCCGCATATCGTGACAGTCATCCTGACGCTGCTCCAAACGCTGCTGTAACATACCTTCGTGAAGGCCGCTATCTAATCGCCCGAGTGGGAGATCTCGAATGCCTCTTACAAATTTCGATCTCCTGCTCTGGGTGGCTGGATTCCTCGGACACCTCGCACTTTTGCTGATACTCCTGCTGCGCAGACGTGCGCGTATGTTTCCGGTCTTTACGACGCTCATCGTCCTGAATGTCACCAGAACGATTGTGCTTTTCCTTATCAACCGCGAAGGTACGAAGGCCACGTACTTCTATACCTTCTGGTCTTTTGCCTTCGCCGATGTTGCGCTGCAGTTCGGAGTTGTGTACGAGTTGGCGTCAAAAGTCTTTCGCCCGCTGGGTGAATGGGCATCCGACATCAGAACGAGACTCGCGGTCTGGGTCGCATGCAGTATTGGCTTTGCCTTGCTGCTAACGTGGATTCCACACCCACAGAGCCGGTTCTGGATGCAGGTCATCCTTCTTAAAGGCAGCTTCTTCTCCGCGGCCCTTATGAGCGAGTTGTTTGTGGGAATGATGGCGCTATCGTCCATTGCCGGATTGAGCTGGTCGAGCCACGTTGCAAAGATCGCCCAGGGACTCGCTCTCTATTCCGTTGCGACGCTGGTCTTCGAAACCGCGAACACCAGCTTCGGATTGACGGGAAATGATCGAATCTATGGCCAGTTGTCGCGACTCCGTATGGTGCTCTATCTTTGCTGTGTTATGTACTGGATCGTCTCCTTGTGGCGCAATGCGCCGCCTGCCCGCAGAATGCCGGAGCTCGTGCGCCGGCAAGTTTCTGTGATTAGCCAGGCTCTCGATTACCGGCTCGACGCGTTGCGTTCCGAGGAAGAGCCATGAACGGAAACATCCTTCCATTCCTGCTTCTCACTGTCGTTCTGATCGTTGCCATACTAGGCACGGGCGGTTACTATTTCTGGCGCTTGAGAAAATCTGCCAGAGCAGGATGGGAAGACTTGTTGAAACGTCTGATTGCCATCGACCACAGCGGAGTCGATACGGTTGCCCTCGATGCGATTGAGCCCTCAGGGAAGAGGCGCACCGATGGTCTGGCGAGGGAGCTTGACCCTGATCGGATCTGGGAGCTTCTTGGAGGCCTCGAAGGCGTGCAGCGTCTGGAAGCCAATAGCCGCGTCCTGGTCGACATGGCTGCCTATCTGCAACGGTCATACCCTGAGGCTGCCGCGGTAGCCGAAGAGCTTCGGCTCCAGGCAATAGAACTGGAATGGCATGTGGGGTGGCTGAGGATGGCTGCGGAGCAGGGGAGCCTTGAGTTTCACATCAACGCATATGCGCAGAATGCTGCGATCGCCTACTACCTCATGGAGCAGCGATTGCAGGTGCTTTGTCAGCGGACGAACGTGCCGACCTTCCGCCCCCTCCAGGAGACCCACTGACAATCCGGTGTGGTCGCGCCGACCGACCGCGTCTTCGCACGAAGCGCACCGACGGAATTCGTTCTGATGTCGCTCACGGTTCGAGGCTCATCGCCACTGACACGACGCGTCCGACCACCTCTACGTCCTTGCCATAAGCTAAAGGCAGCACATCCAGCTTTGCCATGAGATGGGACACCACGTTGAGGCGGGTCCCCCCTTCCGTCAGCTGGCACCAGCCACACACATAACCGTTCCGTGTGTATAGCAGATAGATCGGTCGATCGAACTCGTTCGTCCATTCTTTGTGCGACGCAATCGCCCTTTGATGGGTATCGACAGTAACGATGGCTCCCGGCCGGATCATCGGATAGAGGGAGCGGTCTTTCCGGCCGACAATGGCTTTCCGGTAGCGGTTCCTCAGGGAGTGAATGTCGCCCGCAACAAGAGCCGTGTTCTCGGGAATATCGGGCGACGCTCCACGCAGGGGAAGCAGCCGCTCCGCTCTCTCATGGAGGCGGCCTTCTGTGATGAGGACGGTGGAGTTCGGTCCTTCAAGCGGGTCGAAGACTGGCGAATCGTATTTGGGAGGACGGCAGGCATCGACGAGGGTTTCAGGCCGTTTGCTGTAGATGTGCGAAAGCGAAATCAACGTGGAAACCCGCATGTCGTGCTGGCCGAGTTCGAGCTTTGCCAGATGACTGAACGAGGATGCATAGCGAGGACTGCCCCATAGCTTCGCCAGCAGCTCAGTCCGATCCTTAACCTCTCTGAGGGAGAGCCCCCATTCGGTGCGAATACTACGGAGCAGCGCGCCAAGGCGTTCCATCGTGACCTCCAAAATCGTACAGGCAGAGAGCGAAATGCTCTACCCGTGCAGAGGATTTTCAGATTGATGTCGGGTAGGCTCCTCGGACATTCCCCTCTGGGAGGAACTGGAGTACCCATCATTCACGGGAACTGCGGACAAAACTAACGCTCCCGCCGTCCGAGCGACCAACCTCTGCGTGGGATCGCCCGTCCAGAATTCGGTGTCGCATCGGCGACATGTTCATTTTAGAGGATTGAAGTGGCAAAAACGGTGCGAGATATCCGGCATCACGCGCCTTTCTGCAGCCTGGGCCACAGACCAGTCTTTCCTTCGATTCTTCATTCCACGCAGGAGAAACCTATGAAACTCCGCCGTAACCAACAATGCCCCATTCACCGCTCTCTATACTGCTGTGGCAGAGAGGTGGTTCCTAAGAAGCGTAGTGTCAGGCAGCTGGGTGTGCGGCGTATCGAAGACCCGCATCACTCCAGAGGATACCGTGAACTCCGTTCCAACGCGGAGATGCGGAAGCTGGTCAATCGCAAGATCGTTGAACAGAATAGAGTATGCGGAATCTGCCACGATCTATTTACAAACTACAGCGACATCGTACCAGACCACATCAATCCCAAAGGAATGGGAGGAGCGTGGCGAGACGATCATCCAGACAACATTCAGGCGGTTCATTGGTGGTGCAATGGAGAGAAGGGGTCAAGCAGGATCTAGGCTTCAATGCATTGGGAGACAGAAGATGGCGGATCACATTCTGGTGTGAGAAAATCTTGAAACTTGTAAAGTCAAAGTTTATCGAAGAACTGGCTCAAGTTCATATCTAAGGCGCTCGCGATTCTCTCTAAGGTGCGAGCACCTATCTCCTTGTTCCCGTTTTCCAACTCGGACAAGTGTTCTCTTGTGATCCCCGCATGTCCCGCAAGCATGTCCTGAGTCCATTTGCGCTTGGTTCGTAACACTCGAATCCTCCTCCCGATCCGTACGCAAATGTCGATTGCCATGCAAACAGCATGGCTGTATGCTTTGGCTTACAAGTAAGCTATAGCTTACATTCCTAATTTTGCGAAATTAGCAGCCTCATGTTTGTGGCAATTCAATATCAAATCGAATGTCTGCCGGGAGGGCTCCAAATACACGAGCCGCGGAAAAAGCAAACCTTTGATATCTAGGGCCAATACAATGAACTCAATTCTTCTCGTAGACAGCGAAACAGTCGTCGCAACTGCTTTGCAGGACACTCTCAACCAGTGTGGGTTCGAAGTGGAACTCGCCGATTCCAGTAAGGCGGCGCACGAATGGTTGAGACGGGAGCATTTCGATCTCATTCTGGTAGAGTTCGACCTGTCACCTCGACCGAACGGCAAGGCCATCAATGAACTCTCGAAATCTGTTACGGGATGTTGGAGCGGTACAGGTCTCATACGAGAGCTTCGCGCCGCGCGTGTCACGACTCCCATCCTGGTCCATACTGTGCTCGAAGGAGAGTTATACGAGACCGCTTCGCTCGATGCTGGCGCCGATGACTACATCGTCAAGAAGGCACCAGTCTCCATGCTTCTGTCGCGCCTCCATGCCCATCTTCGCCGCCGCGAGCGTGATCTTGGTCTGGCTGCCAAAGCCGAACGCCGCGTGGCGATCGGCCGCTTCACGCTTGACCGAAAAGCGAGGGTCCTCCTGGCAGACGAAAAGCCAATCATCCTGGCGCACCGCGAGATGAAGCTTCTTGAAAAACTCGCTTCAAGCCCCTCCCGCGTCTTCTCCCCCAATGAAATCCTCGACGAAGTCTGGGGAGATCATATCCGCAGGTCTCTGCCCGCTCTCTCTGGGTTGCTGCGCCGACTGCGCCAGAAGATGGTAAAGAATGGCCTTCCCGATCCCGTTGAGAACGTTCGTGGTCGAGGGTTCAGGCTGCTCGAATCTATTCGCCTCAATGCCAAGGCTCCTGTCAGATGAAGCATATGGTGGCCAGATGAAGCGCATCCTGCTACCTCAAGCACTTCCCTGTTCGTCTCGCGTCTGTTATTGCGAGTTAGACACGGAAAGATGATGGCAAACAAGTCGAATATAAAGCATAGCTTGGCCAACCATTTCAGTTCTGAATCAGCTTATGAGCAGCTCGGACTACAAACTCCGCTTCCTGCTCGGTGAGTGAAAAGCTCTCTGTTATCGCCAATTGACAGTGGAACGCCACTTGTCCGAGATGCCGACTACACGTCCAGGTGGCAATTTTTCCAATTCTCCGCTTGCTAACAAAGTGACGACGTCCGCCGGGTCGCGCCGGACGTCGACTTCACGCTTGTAGATGAAGCGGTAGCCG
>Ga0073928_10002198_pt1 | contig 34580 bp, 25 predicted proteins | sample PaiPotPPA55metaG_FD_76969 | JGI IMG/M metagenome (GOLD analysis project Ga0073928, IMG submission 76969) | Iron sulfur acid spring bacterial and archeal communities from Banff, Canada, to study Microbial Dark Matter (Phase II) - Paint Pots PPA... ...
CGCTCGAATGGCTCGAGGTCGCGGAGAGACATGCGGTCCATATAGGCGTACATCAGCGCGGTGCGGGAGATGAAATAATCGCTCTCGCCGCTGATCATCGTAATGTCCGCCTTCGGGTCCCTTTGCCGAAGGGCGAGGGCCGCGGTGGTTCCCGCCACGCCGTTGCCGATAATCACGAAGTGCATGCTCTTCTTCTTGTGCCCGGGAGAATCCGGGTGACCTCGAGGCCGAATTCTATCACCGGAGGACCGTGGCATTATAGGTCGCGAGGCCCTGTTTGAAACAGTGGCGTTGGCGTTGCCTGTCGGTAGGTATGTAGTTTAGCATCTATGACTTAGGGGATGGAATGGCTGCGGTTTGTGGACGTTTTGAGGAATTCGCTGGATTCTGAGTTGACGTTGTGGTACTCTGCAATTGCGTTTGTTGCTCTTGTATCACCTTTAGATTCGCTTGAAGGGGCTGCAAGTTCACACTTGCGGCCTTTTTTGTTGTACGGCTGGAGGCGTTCGAGAAGCACAAATAGCTTAACCGAAAGAAGGAAATACAAGTGAAAGAACAAGGAACAGTGAAGTGGTTCAATGCCAGCAAGGGCTTCGGGTTCATCCAGCGCCAGTCGGGCGAGGATGTTTTCGTGCACTTTTCCGCCATTCAGGCGGAAGGGTACAAGTCGCTCAACGAAGGCCAGGCGGTTGAATTCGAAGTGACCACGGGCCCCAAGGGCCTGCAGGCGTCGAACGTAACCAGCCTCTAGTCAGTGAGGGCGGGCCCGCCAACGGCGGGCCCGCCCTTTTCTGTTTTAACGCCGTACGAAAGATTCAACATCGCTGCCGTTTGAGGAGGTCTTGATGAAGGCTCTCGCGGAAGGTTTGTACGTGAAGCACTTCCAGTACGGCTGCGGCGTGATCACGGAATCGGACAATGAACGGACGTCGATCGATTTCGACCTGCACGGAATGAAGAAGTTTGTGACCAGCTTGATGGTGGTCGAGCTGGCCGAAGGAACGCCTCCAAAGCGCGCACGCGCCAAGCGCCGCAAAAAGGCCGTGGCCTCGCCCGCAGTGGCGGTGGCAGCGGCAGGCTCTAAGTGAGCGAAACTACGCTTGTCCAGTACGTCGGGTTTGAATCCAAAGCGCTGGTCCGGGAATACACGTTTAATGTGCGTCACGCTGCGGAAGGGCCGCGCGAATTCACGCTGACCATCACCAACGAAGCCTTTAATTGCCATCGCGTGCGTTATCAGGACGCGCCGGACGTCTGCTCGCTGAAGCTGCAACGCGAGCTCGTCGCAAATGCCAATCATCCTCCGAATAGCCACTTCCGCCTCAGCGACGCCGAGCTCGAGGACTACCGCACCGCTCATACGCACAAGCCCCGCAACTTTTTTGCCGCCCGCAAGGCCGAGCAAGATTTTTAGGTTTCCAGGCATCTCCTGGAAAAGCGGCCATTTCTTTTTCGTATAATCGCGACCTTTGTTTTGTGATTGCAGCCGCAGCGCGGCTCGACAAGTCCCGGGCACAGTGTTAGTCTCCGCGCCTGGCCCGGCTCTGCGCAAGATTTGAGGGACGGACCTGCCGCGGATGAAAACCCTCCACCTTGACACTCGCCCAGACTGGCGCGGAGGACAGAACCAAATCCTTCTCCTGATGAGGGGACTGCGCACGCGGGGCCATGGCGCGGAACTCATTGCGCTCGAGGGCTCACCGCTCGCCCAGCGTGCCGCTTCAGAGAATTTTCCCGTGCATACTTTTCCCAAGCTCTTCGGGCGTGCCGGCGCCGCGAGACGGCTGAAGAAGCTGCTCGCCGAAAACTTCGATGTGGTGCACGCGCATGATCCCCACGCGCTGACGGCCGCGTGGCTTGCGGGCGCGCACCGGCAGACCGCCTTGGTGGTTGCCCGGCGCGTGGTGTATGGATTGCATGCGGTGGGGCTGGCGCGCTATCGCGCGGCGCGGAGGATTCTGGCGGTCTCCCGGTTCGTTGCCGAGAGCGTGACTGCATCCGGAATTCCCCCCGAGCAGGTCGAGGTGGTGTACGACGGTGTGGAATTGCCGGCTGCCGCCTCGCCGGAGCAGCGGCGGCAGGCGCGCGCGCGCTGGGGCTCGCGCGAAGGCGAGATTCTGCTTGGCTGCGTTGGTTATCTCGTCCCCGGGAAAGGGCAGGAGCACCTGCTGCGGGCGATGCCTGCGGTGCGAGAGCGTTATCCGAACTGCCGGCTGCTGCTTGCGGGCGACGGGCCGCTCCGGCCGCAACTTGAAGGATTGGCCGGTGAGTTGGGGCTTTCTTCGTGCGTTGTTTTCGCGAGATTTCTCGCGGATCCCGGCGAAGTCTACCGCGGGCTCGATTGTTTTGTTTTCCCGGCGGTGGGCGAGGCGCTGGGGACGTCGCTGCTCTCCGCGATGGCGCATTCGTTGCCGGCGATTGCGGTCGCGAGCGGCGGCGTGCCGGAAGTGATCGAGGATGGTGTCAACGGGCTTCTGATACCAACTCCGGAGGCCGGCGCAATTGCGCGCTGTGTGTTCGGTCTGTTGGGGGATCGCGTTCTGGCGGCGCGGTTGGGAGCCGCGGCGCGCGAAACCATCGCCGCGCGCTTCACCGCGGACCGCATGGTCGAGCAAACCGTCCGCAATTACGAGGCGTGCCTCCAGCCAGCACGCTGAGCAACTCCAACCCGCGTACACGGCCACCTGGGCAACGGGCGTAGCGGAGCGCGTAAAAAGCGAAGCGGCTCCCGTCACCAGGGAGCCGCTTGTGTGGTGCGGTGGTTAAGCCGTCTATTGGTTCGGCAGCAAGAGCTGCGTGAAGCCGATTGTGTTGACGTCGCGGAACATGGGTGTGCGCGGCGGGAGCAGCGCGGGCGTCAAGAAATCGGTGTCGAAGTTGTAGCCACGGGTGGGCGGTGAATACACCGTTGCGCAGCACTTATAGAGGCCGACGGCCTGGCGGTTATAGTAGAAGCTGATGATCGAGCCTCTGAAGTTGAGGGTTCCACCCCATCCCTCGATGTAGCGCAGGAAATTGTGCGTACCCCCGTCGGTACCGAAGTCCTGGGGGTTGGGATAGGTAGTGGGTTGAGGGAAGGAAATTCCCTTACCCGCAGCGACCGCCAGTCGAAACCACGTGGTGTTTCCGGCGCGCCCAGCTGTGCTGTAGGGTGAAGAAAAAGAATTGACGTCGTTCCAATTGTTCGAAAGGAAGGTAAAGGCATCCGCAATGACGGAGGCGGCCCCATAAGGTGGGTTGAAACCTCCCCCAGGTGAATTGTAATCGCCCTGGACGTATACGGGATTTTCCGAGGCAACGGTCAGGCCGCAGTTTACGCCGGACGGGCACACTCCGAGGTTGATGGTGCCGCCGTTGACGAGCTTCAGGGCGCGGCGGAAAAACAACGGCGGGTTTTCCCGCGCTTCCAGGGCTGAACTGTAGAAAGCATAAGGCCAGATGGGAGCAGGGTTGCAGTGCGGATTGGCGGTGAATGCCGGTGCATTGGCCACAAGGTTTGCCGGGAGCACCGGAGTCTGGCCGTAGGTCAAGGGAGCCCCGCCAATACCGTCGAGATCCTCGCCGGTGTCCAAGACTCCGTTGGGGCAACCGAATTGGTCCGGCGGGTTGGCGAAGTCGCCAAAGCCGTACTCACCGGTCTCATTCCCCGAGGGGGAAGCAGGTGGCCAGCCTCCGGGGATGGGCGCGGCAGTGAAGTTGGTGCGCCGGTCAGAGAAGTAAATGGAGAAGTCGTTCGGCGAAATGCTCAGGTCTTTTGCTTGTGTTCCGCTGGCCCCGATCGCTCCGGTGAGCCACCTCACCAGATTGTTTACGTCCAGCTCAACATAGTGCATGGTGCCACCGAAGGTAGGCAGGTTGCAGGCGGCGAGCGGGCAGTTGTCGCGCGGATTCCCCTCACGCGTGTCAAAGAACACATTCGGCCAATAATCTGTCCCGAGTGTGGACGTGGCGCCGCAGCCGCCGCCGGGCGAAGAAGTGGACGGATTGTCCCGCAGGCGCGCGAGGCGAATGACGGCGTTGGGGCTCGGGTCCGGGCAGGCGGAGGGAGCTCGCCCGGTGTTGAAGGCCGGCAACGCCGGAGCGGCGGGCGGTGCAATATAGGCTCCTTGCGGATTCAGATTGCGTCCGGTAAGGCCCAGATTAAGGATCTCCTGGGTCACATCTTTCCACGTGCCGCAAGGAACGCCGTACGCGGTCTGGATTTCGATCTTGAGGAAGCCCGTGATGATGGGCTTGCCGTTGGCAATCCAGTAGCCGTCGGCAGGATTGTAGTTCGGCCCGCCGGCGTTTGAGATGGGAAGAGGGATCCCGGCAGTGTACCAGCCGGGCAGACTGCCTAGTGGCACCCCGAGGGTGGACAGGTCAACGGGCTGGGTCCCCGTATTGACGCAGGGCAGGTTCATGATGTCCTGTTTATTATCGGAAAGAAGGATCTTCATGCTTGCTTGGGCGAAATAGCGCTCGCCGAGCTTGCCCGGGGCCGAAACGTCCTCTCCCGCGAGCGGCCGGCGGATCAAATCAATCGGTGTGCCGCCGAGGGCGGGGGTTGCGATCGTCAACGTCAAGGTGTTTGCGCCGGTGCGGCCGTTTTGGAGGTTTCCGTTGAAGGTGCCGAGAGAAACCTGGTGCCAAGTAGGCTCGTTAAACCCAGAGCCCAGCGTGCCGACCAAGCTGCCCTGGTTGACCAGCAGGTCCGAATAAGTGTTGCCGTTGGGGACGTTCAGAATCTTCACGGTTCCGGTGTAGTTGGTGTTGGTGTTCCACCCATTCGACAGATTTGTGCGAATCACTTCGCCGACGGCGGTAACTTTGTTGGACATGGTCACAGTGTTGCCGTTGCCTTCCGCCAGGAACAAGTTTCCATTGGTGTGTACGCGGCCGCCGAAAGCGAAATTGGGGCCGGCGAAAAAACTAAGATCCGTCTGCGAGAAGATGCCAAACTGGAAGACGGGAATACCCACCGTTTCGACGTTGCGCTGAAACTTCACCTCCGAACCACTGATGGTGCGAGCGGTGACGGTCAGGGTATAGGGCGTCAGCAAGCCGATGAGGCCCTGGTAGGTGCCGGACTTAATGGTGTGATTCTGCGCCAGGGGATTGCCCTTGTTGTCCGGCGGGAAGGCGATTTGATAGCCCAGGGCACCGGTGGGGGTCAGGTATTGCACCCCGTTAATGATCGGCGGGCCGAAGGGGCTGGTGACCAGGGCATTCACCTGCGCGCCGGAGGGTGCATAGTTCTGGGAGAACAGATTGCCCAAATCGGCGGTGAGCTTCTCCATCCCGGCTTCGGCCCCGTAGAAGGCCTGCTCCCGGCTGCTCATGTTGCCGCCAAGACTCTGGTCGGTCATGACGAGCCAAGTAAGGCCGAGCACCATGGAAGAGATCAGAAGCAGAATCAGAAGCGCGGTCGCGAGCGCGATGCCAGATTGCCGAGGGTATCTCACTAGATTTCTCCTTCTTCTGGCCTAGTTGTAGCGCGGCACAAAAGCCATGCTGCGCAGCGTAATTTGCGTCAGCAAGTTGTTGCGAAAATAGGTTTTCGTTTGGCTGTAGGGGGCGTCCGAGCGCCCCGCCAGGTAGAGGTTGACCTTCCGGATCTGTGCCGGGTAGTCCGGCCAAATGGGGTTCTTGATGCTGGCCGGGGGATTGGGAGTTCCATCGGCCACATCGTAGCTGACTTGGAGGTCTTCGAGGACTTCGCCCACGGGCTGCGGCTGGCGGAAATTGACCCGGCGCATCAATTGCGGGCGCTGCGGGTCCACCTTGTCATCGAGGTAGTAAGTAATCATCCAGATGCGAGTGGCCGTGGTGGGCGGAAAAACGCCGGAGCAAGGCGTGGGCGGGCAAGGTGGAGTCTGGAGCTGCCCGATGGTGCCTTGAGCGTCCTGGCGGCCGTTGAGGTTAAAGGCGTCACCCGGAAGAAAAGTAAGTGTCAGACCGTTGACGTTGGTTACCGTCTGAAGCACGTTTCCCTGTGCGTTGCTGAGCATGATGAGGTCGCCCGGGAGAACAGCGGTACCGCCCACACCGAGGCTGGCGCAGTTGCCATCAAAGGTTATGCTGCTGCCGTCGGCAGCGATGGTTCCGAGGCACGTGGGGTTTGCAGCGCTGTTGATCGGGTTGAGCTGGAGGGGCAAGCTCGTATCCCCATAGATGATGGTGACAAGGTCAGTCTGCGCCGAGACGATGAGCGGGTTGGTTGCGTGGCCCGGGCCCATGAAAGGCCCCGGGGTCACGCCGGGAATCGTTTGATAAGTGATGGGAAACGTTGTTCCCACGGTCGGACCGGGCCAGAACGGCGCGGCCGAGGTGTTGTTCGGCGGAGTGTTCCCGTCGCCGGTAAAAGGAATGGAAATGCCGCCGGTAGGGATGCCTTCCCCAGCCAGCACGAGGTCACGAGTCATATAGCTCATGCCGGCACGCAGGTTCTCGGTCATGTCTGCGAGCAGCGTGATGCCCTCGTTGGCATGGAGCGCATCCGTCAGGGCGCCGAGAGTGCCTGCCACCACGATCAACGTGACGGCGATAGCGACCATCAATTCGAGAATGCTGAATCCGGCTTGTTGCTTCATGGTCCCCCCGTGGCCTCTAAGAGAAGGAAGATATATATGTAACGAGGTTGTAGGTACGCTGGAAGCGCCCCTGTGTGTAGGTCACCGTAACCGTGATTTGCTTCAGGTTGGGATTGCCAAAGACGTTGTCGACGATGGTCATCTGGCGCGAAAAGTTGCTTAGATAAATTTTCGTGTCGTCGTCGGTGCCCAGAATCCCGTCCGGACCCGGGCCGACAATGGCGTCGGGCAACAGCGGATTGTCATCCGCGGTATTGACCATGCCATCCGGTCCAGGATCAAGCAGCGGCTGGGGCCCATCTTTGAAAATCCCGCCGTTGCTGATGTTATCGATCTGTCCCCAGTTGACGAACCCCGCATCTCGCGCGGTGAAGACGCTCTCCACGGCTTCCTGCGCCTTCTGCTGGCAGATAAATTCATACTGCGACATATTCATGTAGGCCAGGCTGTCAGCCAGCACGAATGCCAGGCTGAGCACACCCGTCGCCATCACCAGGGTGGCAATCAATGCTTCAAGGAGTGTGAAGCCGCGCGCTCGAGGAAAGCGGGAGTCGCTTTTTATGGTCATTCTTAGTGTGCTCACTTGATCCACCCATTGGACGTCCCTTTGTACGGCCGGATCTTTCCCGTGCCGCCGAAGACCGTAACCGCTCGCGCCGACGCCAGTAGGTTGGTAACGCCCAGGAAAACGGTTCCGTTAATGGGGTTGCCGTTGCCATCCACAAACGTGCCGTCGCTCTGGAATTTCATCAAGGGCGGCCCGTCATTCAGATTGGCAAAATCAACGGCGAAGGCGTTGCCAAAAGCGTCGGGGGTGTCGGGGAAGCCGGGAAAAACCAAGAACCCAACGGTGCCTTCGAGCGTCAGCGTGCTGAGGACGGTCGTTCCGGTGGGCACCTCTTCACGAGTGAGCTGAATCTGGTTGTTGCCAATAAACGCCACCTCAATGTCGCGGCGGCTGGAGATGGCAAGCTCACGCGCGGTACGGAGCTGCCCGACTATCTGGTCGAGCCCCGCGTTCGCGCGCTGCTCCTGGACAAGGGGCTGGAGCTCGGTAACCGCCATCACGGCAACAATGGTGGTGATCGCAATCACGGCCAGGGCTTCAATCATGCTGAAGCCCCGCATGCGCTTCCTTCGATCTCTGATTCCTTCCATCTTTTTCACCAAGACGCACCCCTTTTTACTTATAACCGGCTGTGAACCTGCCGGTTCGGCTTGGATTAGAGGGAGGGCATTCTTAAGAGGAGCAAGTTCGTGACCTATCGGTTACGGGTCACAACTCTCGCAAGATCCATTGGTTACGATGGAAAGAAAATACTCACTCCGAGGTCTTGCTTGTGCGCGGGATAGAAAGGTTACGGATATGGGTGATTGGCATGCGCGAAACTCGGTTGAATACCTGTCCTTGCCTGTCCTCTCTGGTCACAAAGAGGCGAGTGCAGTGATGCGCGAGGTTGCTAAGTCATTGAAACATATGGCGGGCCCGGGGAGATTCGAACTCCCGACCCTCTGCTTAGAAGGCAGACGCTCTATCCAACTGAGCTACGGGCCCGTGCCTGGCTCGATTCTAGCAACGGCGGCCCAGGCGCGCAAAGCGCGATGTGCATGAGACGTGCATGACCGGACGACTTGGCCCTCAAGCGAGGGACGCATTCCGGCCCGGCCACGTCGCGGCTGTGCCCCATTGGACAACTCCGGGCGATTTTTCCAAACCTTAGAGGAGCGGCGGCAGGAAAATACCAGAAAGGGACCGCGCGGCCTCTCGGAATAAAGCGCGGGTTTCCCAGAAAAACAATTCTGACGGGGTGCATTGTGCCCGACGATCCCTCGAAGCCCTACACGCCGTTTGTGATTCCAACTCCCGCCGGGACAGATCAGTTCCCAAACCGGCGCTGCACTCCGCGTTATCCTTTTATTGCGCAGGCCGAGGTGGTTGACCTGGGCTCCGGCGCGCGCCTCTCTACGCGCACTTCAGAGGTGGGCATGAGGGGCTGCTATCTCGACATGATCAACCCCATTCCCGAGGGAACGTCCGTCAAGGTTTGCCTGCGCTGCGACAAGGGAACCTTTGAGGCTCCGGGAAAAGTGGTCTATTGCCAGCCGGGTTTCGGGATGGGAATTGCTTTCGGAGAGGTTGCCCCGGCTCAGCAGAAGATCCTCGAGACCTGGCTGGCTGAGTTCGCCGGAAATATCTAGCCGCGGTTTGCAGGGCTGGCTTCGCAATTCGACGCGCCATCAATTCCCGGGCAGGGGGTGGCTTCCGCCTGCGTCCTTCGCACCCAATTCCACGCACTCGAAATGATTTCCTCCAAGGGGCGTATGGGCGTCCAGGCAAGCATCTGGCGCGCCCGCGAAGAATCGGCCACCAGGATGGGAGGGTCCCCCGAGCGCCTGGGAAGAAACTCTTTGATAAGCTTGCGCCCGGTGATGGCTTCGGTGCTGGAAATGATCTCCTGGACGGAGTAACCGCGTCCGGTGCCGAGGTTGAGTGCGGTGGATTCGCCGCCGGCGGCGAGATATCGCAACGCCGCCACATGGCCTGACGCCAGGTCGTTGACATGGATGTAATCCCGGATGCACGTGCCGTCCGGGGTGCGGTAATCGTTCCCGAAGATGCGCAGGGGTGAGCGCATGCCGGCGGCGACCAGCAGGATGGAAGGAATCAGGTGGGTCTCGGGTTCGTGCAGCTCACCAATGTCGCCGTTCGCGTCGGCCCCGGCCGCATTGAAATAGCGAAGGCTGGCGTAGCGCAGCCCGTAAGCCCGGCTGTACGTTTCCAGGGCGTGCTCGACGAAAAGCTTCGACGCCCCGTACGGATTCACCGGCGTGCGCGTCGCGTCTTCTGGAATGGGGATAGTGGAAGGCATTCCATAGACAGCGGCGGTCGATGAAAAAACAAAATGGCGGATTCCGGCGTCGAGAGTCGCGTCCAACAGCGTCAACGAACCCATGGAGTTGTTGTGAAAATACTTCCGCGGGTTTTCGATGGACTCCGCCACGCAGATGTCCGCCGCAAAATGCATCACCACATCACAGCCCTCGAGGGCAGCGGTGACCTTTGCCTGGTCCTGAATGTCGCCGACGACGAGCTCGAAGCCGTTTGTGAAGCGCCGATGGCCGGTCGAAAGGTTGTCGTAAATGCGAACCGCGAAGCCGCACCGCGACAACTCACGCGCGACGTGGCTTCCAATGTATCCGGCGCCCCCGGTGAGCAGAACCCTCATGAAATCGAACCCACGAAGAGGAAGGCGCCATAGCCGAGCGCTGCTCCGATGGCCGATCCCGCCAGCACATCGCTGAGAAAATGCATTCCCAGGATGATCCGGGAAAGAGCGATGCTGGCAGCCAGAAAGAGCAGAACGCCCGCAAGACCTGGATAGAAAAGCCCCACCGGGACGGCAACCGCAAAGGCCGTGATCGAGTGCCCGGAAGGGAAAGAGAACTGGTCGGGCGGAAGGATCATCGCCCAGCAATGCGGCTCGATGTCGCAAGGTCTCTTTCTCCGGCTGGCATTCTTGAGCAGCCGGAAGAGCACGATTCCCGACCCCGCGGCCAAGGCTGCCGCGCCGGTTGCGAAATAGCGGGACGGCCCGCCGTCGGCCAGCAGGACCAGTCCCAGCGCATACCAGAGCCAACCGTCTCCGAGGCGCGTGGCCGCCAGCATCCACCAGCGGAACCATCGCGGGGCGCGCCACCGGTGGACGCGGCGCATCAACTTGTGATCGCGCGTCTCGATGTATCCCCAGAAAGCTCTCGCGACCGTCATACCCACTCCTGAACAGCGGGGAACCTCGGTTGCCAGCCAGGCTGCCGTTTCGAGCGCCCATTTCCCCGGAGCACCCGCGCGCTCCAGCGCCGCGCGAACGCACGTTCGCCACACCAGTTGGCGAAAGTGAAGGCGGGAATGAGCAGGGCCAGCGGCGCCATCGCTGCCTTCCAGTTCTTTTCGCGCATCATCTCGCGGACGATGAGCAGGACATCGCGGGTCAGCTTCGCGTAATTGCCGGGATGGCCTTTCACGCGGCCCTTTCCCTGGCGCAGCCCGGCGAAGAATTCCTCTTTGTTCCGCGCCCCGGGGACCTCGGTGTACGCGGTGCCAACGGAAGGCATGGCGTGTGCGTCGCTCCCACCGATGGCGATCTTCCGCCATTTTCGCGCCAGGCGCGCCGCGTGCAAGTTATTGCGCGCCAACATCAACCCGTTGCGCGTCTCCATGGCGGGGACGTACTGCTCGAACCAGTCGAAATCTTCCCATTCCCGCCGGCCGGTGAGCCCCGAGAAGACGTGGTTGACACTGAAGAAGAGGCGACGCTCCGTTAAATAGATCAGCAGGGAGATAAAATCATTGCGGCGGCGCTGAATCTCCTCGTGCTGGCGTTCGGTGAGATCGTACACGCCGATGTGCACCTCGGTTCCGCTGGGCATGCGGCAGGTGACTTCCTCGCTGAGGAAGAAGTCCGGGCGATTGCGGAGCAGCGAGGCGCCTTCGACGGAATCGTGGTCCGTCAGGGTGACGAGATTCATGCCGCGGCGCCGCAGCACGCCATAGAGCTCTTCCGGGTTCGAGTAGCTTTCGCGGCAGACGAGTTTGAGAAAAAACGAAGGGCACATACCCGAGTAGTAGGAGTGCACGTGCAAGTCGCACTTCATGCTGCATTTTGTAGCACCCGCGGGTTACAGCTATATGACATACAGGCTAAAGTCTTATTAACAAATATTTATAACTGATTGGACACGCGGCGTTTGTTTCTTACACCCCGTTCACGATCAAACGGTCATCACTGTGCAACAATTCCGCCGCCGATGAAGCGCCTCGAATTCGTTTTCTTCGATGCCGGCGGCGGCCACCGCAGCGCCGCCACCGCGCTGGCCTCCGTCATCCAGAATCAGGAGCGCCCCTGGCAGGTTCAACTTATGAATCTTCAGGAAGTGCTCGATTCGCTCGACATCACGCGCCGGCTCACCGGCATTCGCATCCAGGATGTATACAATTCCATGCTGAAATCCGGGTGGACGCTTGGCAGCCCCCAGTTGATGCGCGTGCTGCAGGGATTCATTCGCTTCTATCACCCCTTGGCTGTGCGCCGCCTGGAAGCCTACTGGCGGGAGAGCGAGCCGGACATGGTGGTTTCCTTTGTGCCGCATTTCAATCGGGCGCTGTGCGAGAGCCTGCGGCGGACCTGCCCGGGCAAACCGTTCGTTACCGTTCTGACCGACGTGGCGGACTACCCGCCCCATTTTTGGATGGAGCGCCAGGAGCAGCATTTTGTTTGCGGGTCCGAGCGCGCGGTGAAGCAGGCGCGCGCCATGGGACATCCGGAAGAGCGAATCTTCCAGGCTTCCGGCATGATTCTGAATCCGCGGTTCTACGATGAGATGAAAGTGGATCGCGCCGTGGAACGGCAGCGCCTGGGCCTGCGGGAGGATCTACCCACGGGCCTCATGCTTTTCGGCGGGCAAGGCTCACGCGCGATGGAGGAAATTGTTGCGCGCATCGAAAAATCCAATCTGGATCTTCAGCTCATCCTGATCTGCGGCCGCAACGACGCGCTTGCCGGTTCGCTGCGTCAGCGGAAATCGCGTCTGCCCCTTTTCATCGAGGGTTTTACAAAGCAAGTGCCCTATTACATGGCCTTGTCCGATGTTTTTATCGGGAAGCCCGGGCCGGGCAGCCTCTCCGAGGCTTTCTTTATGCACCTGCCCGCCGTGGTTGAGTGCAACGCCTGGACGTTGCCGCAGGAGCGCTATAACGCCGTATGGATCGAAGAGAAAGGAATGGGTCTGGTCGTGCGGAGCTTCCGGGATATTGTGCCGGCCCTGGCCCGATTACTGGAGCCTACTGCGCTGGCAGGGTTTCGCGCGAGGCTCGAGAAAAATCAGAATCGCGCCGTCTTCGAGATTCCCGATATGCTCGAAGAGGTGTTTGCGCAGGGCAAGGTGTCCGCGGCGTCCGCCGGAGCCGTGCGCGCCAATGCATCGTTCGCTTGACTCCGCCTTTTAATTCCATTATCACCGTAACGAAACTTCATCGCATGAAACCTGCCGAGGAAGCAGCGACGCCCAGGATCCACGTACCAATTCCTGCCGCTCCGCCACGTCTGCCACGCCGAAGCCCGCGGCCTCGACCCGTTGCCGGTCCAGGGACGGAACACAGCGTCGATGAGAAGCCTGCGGGATTTTTCTCCGGGCTGCGCTCTCTCTTCCAGCGACGGCGAGGCAAGAAGGTGGGCAAAGCTCCGTCGGTGCTGCTGGATCCGGTGGATTGCAGCGTGTTTGCGCCAGCGGAAGCTGCGGCGGGCGAGACCGTCCTTGTTCAAGTGTTTGTCCACCGTCCCGAGCAGGGAGACACTACCGATATTCCGGCGCGCGAGTTCGATTCGGGAAGCCTGCGAAGCGGCTTCCGCCGACTGGAGATTGACGTCGAGCAAGGCGCGGTCTTGCGGTTTTATCTGGATTTACCCGGGCTCGTCGTGGACGAAGCGTCGCGGGACCTGACCTGGAGCGGCTTGCCCGGCGTCGTCGAGTTTCAAGTTTCTCTTCCGGCCGGTGAGGCCAAGGGAACGGTACCTGCGACCGTGCACGCGGACCTGGACGGCATACCGATCGGCGTAATCCGCTTCAAGCTTGACGTGCTGGGAGCGGAAGAAGCCGGGAAGCCACGCCGTGCGCAGCCCCGAGGCGATTTCGCATTCCCTTTTCGCAAGGCTTACGTTGCCTGCGCGTCGAGCGACCGCATGGAAGCGCTCCGGCGAGTGCGGATTCTGACGCCCCTGCACATCGAATTCTTCCAGGAAGCGCTGAATCTGGAGCCGGAGGCACGTTGGGAGAAGCAGCTCTACCGCTACATTGATGAGTGCGATCTATTTTTGTTGTTCTGGTCGTCCGCGGCGAAGCGCTCCGAGTGGGTTCTGCGGGAAGTGCGGTATGCGCTGGAGCGGGCGGCGCGCGATCCATTCGGGCGTCCGGAGATTCGCCCTCTCATGCTCGAGAGTGCGCCGGTGGAGCCGCCGCCCGACCTGGCGCATCTTTTCTTTCACGGCGGCCAGAGCGATGCGCCGCGCTAATGCGCGGTGGCGTCAGTTTTGAGGCTCCAGGGCGGCTTGCAGGCTGACCTGGCTTTCCTTCATGACTTCGAGGTCGCGCGCCCAGGCGCGCTTTCCCGGGGCTTTGATCTCCACGTGGTGAGCACCGGCATCGAGCTTGAGCGTGGAGGGAGTGTTGCCGACGAAACTTCCATCCACGTAGATTTCCGCCCCAGCCGGCTCGGAAGAAATACTGACACTGCCAGTGCCTTCGGGCCGCCCGGCGCCTGCCTCGGCCGCGTTCGGGTAAAAGCGCCGCAGCACCGCGAGCAAATCGCTTGCGCTGAGCGCAAAATAGATTCCCTCGACGGATTGTCCGGCTCGATTTTTTATCACCTTGATGGTATTGATCCCGACCACTTCACCCCATGCATTGAGCAAAGGGCCGCCGCTGTTGCCCGGATTGATTGTGGCGTCGGTCTGAATCCAGGTGCCGTGCCCGATCTCCGGATTCGGGCCGATGGCGCTGATGATGCCCTTGGTGACGGTGTCCGGCAGGCCCCGGTCCGGATTCCCGATGGCCAGCACCGTTTGTCCCTGCCGCACGGTGGCGAGGTCCGCCAGCGCCAGACGAGGAAATCCGGCGCCCTCAACTTTCAGGAGGGCGAGATCCAGGTGCGGGTCGGTATACACAACTCCAGCGGGAAGCTGCGCTCCGGAGGAAGTGACCGCCAGAAGACTCTGCTCACCTGCGGCGACGTGCTTGTTTGTGGCGATCACACCCGTTTCGGTGAGGAAAAAGCCGGTGCCAAAGCCATGGCTGCTCTTGAGCAAAACGACCGCCGGGCTGGCGTTGCGGACAATCTCCTCCGCAGGCAGCTCGGGCCGCAAGGCAACAGGGGCAGCGCCTCCGAGGTTGGTCTTCACGGTTCCTGTGAAGGCGTGAGCGATCGAGCGCAGGTCTACGTGGATTTCATGAGATTTCAAGAGCCAGTAGTCGCCATGATACTTGCCGTTGAGCGTGATGTAGCGCATCGGCCCGGTGGTCAGATCCACCTCGGAGGTGGAGTATCCCTCCAGCGAAATGCGGGCCACCATGGCATGTTCGAGCCGGGCGCCCAGCACCGTGCTGGGCCGCTTGAAATAGCCTCCGGGCAGGCTGGTTTCGTAGGGAGTTTTGCCCGCGACGACGCCGTCGATTTCAACGGTGGCACCCGAGGGAGTGCTAGTAATCTTGAGGGTTCCGGCACGAGCGGTGGGAGCCGCCAAGACGATTGCGAAGCACAAGAAAGCTACCGGGGCAAGCCGGCGAGACAGGCGGGAAGGGATTGCTCTCATGGACAGTCTCCCAAGACGAGCAAGGATTACCACAGTCTAACGTAAAGGCTGCGTATGTCAAATAGCCCTTCCCGGCCTACTGATCTTCTACATCACATACGTCTATTTCAGATAGGTCGCAAGCCAATCGAGAAACGTCTTGTACCAGAGCTCGCTATTCTGCGGCTTCAGCACCCAGTGACCTTCGTCGGGAAAGATAAGCAATTTCGAAGGGACGTCCTGACGCTGAAGGGCGGTGAAAAACTCGAGGTCCTGCGTATAGGGGACGCGGAAATCGAGCTCGCCGCCAATCACCAGCGTGGGCGTCTTGTACTTGCCAAGGCCGGCAGCAAACTTCGCGGGTGACCATTGTTCGTACTTGAGCGGGTTGGTCCAGGGCGCGCCGCGGTACTCCCAATCCTCGAACCAGAGCTCTTCGGTGGCACCATACATGCTGGCGGCGTCATATGGGCCGGCATGGCTGATGAGGCACTTGAAGCGGCCGGTGTGAGTGGCGATCCAATCAATCATGAAACCGCCGTAGGAGCCGCCGGCGGCTGCCAGGCGCGTGCCGTCAATGAAGGGATACTTCTCAATCGCAAAGTCCACGCCCTTCATCAAGTCAAAGAAAACTTTGCCGCCCCAATCGCCGCTGATGTCGGCGGTGAACGTCTGTCCGTAACCGGTTGAGCCGCGGGGGTTGATCATGACGACGACGTAACCCGGCGCAGCCATCACCTCGGGATTCCAGCGATAGCCCCAATCGTCGTCCCAGGCGCCCTGCGGGCCGCCGTGAACGAGCAACAACATGGGGTATTTCTTCGAGGCATCGAAATGAGGCGGGCGGACGAGCAGGCCTTCGACCCGCGCGGACTCCGCGCCTTCGAACCAGAAAGGCTCCGCGGGCGAAAGGTCGAGCGCGGCGAGGCGTGCGGTATTGTGATGCGTCAACTGGCGGACATTGCCGCCATCTGAATTTGCGGCGAAGACTTCGGCCGGCATCGTCAGGGTGGTGCGGGTGAAGACGAGCGTCGAACCGTCGGGACTGACGGCAAATTCCGGATTAAAAGAATCCGCCACAATCTTCCGGGCGACGCTCCCCGGCTCGGCCGCAATGGCGAAGATGGGCTCTTCGGCCTGGTCTTCGGCGGTGAAGAAAATCGTTTTGCTGTCCGGGGCCCAGGCGTAACTATCAACCCAGAGATCGAGGTCTTCGGTGAGTTTGATATGCCGCCCGGCGGAACGGTCGTAGATCATCAGGCGCCAGCGGTCGCTCTCGTAGCCGGGGGTGAACTGGGCGTGGTAAGCGATCCAGCGGCCGTCGGGGGAATAGGCGGGCCCCCAATCGTCTCCCGGGTTCGTGGTGATGCGCTTGGGAGCGGCGTCGCCGGAAAGGGAAACGGTGAAGAGATCGCCATTCGTGCTGATCGCTTCGTCCTTGTCCGTGTTGGCGGTGAAACAGATTTCCTTGGAGTCGGGCGAGAAGGCGATAGCCTCGGGCGCGCCGAGGTTAAAGGGAGGCACGTCGTAGTTCGCGCCAGGCGTCAGGTCGCGCGGGGCTCCGCCTTCGGCCGAGACAATGAACAGGTGGCTGCGCTTGCCGTCCGACCAGGCGGTCCAGTGGCGGTAGAGCAGATGGTCATAGATGCGGGCCTTGACCTTGCTTTTTTCGCGCTCGGCGTCACGCTTGCTGTTGCAGGCATCGTCGGCGCAATCGGGATAGACGCTCGATACGAAAGCCATCCATTTTCCATCGGGAGACCACAGCTCGTTGTCGGCGCCGGTAGAGAGGTGCGTGAGCGGCGCGGGTTCGCCGCCATCGTGCGCGATCAAATAGACCTGTGGCGTACCGTCGTGGACGGAAAGAAATGCGATGCGCTTGCCGTCAGGAGACCAGCGGGGCCGCGTGTCGCTGCCGCCGCGGGTGAGCTGCCGCGATTCGCCTCCGGCCACCGCTACGAGCCAGACGTTGCGTACGGAGCGGTTGGCGTCCTTATCGGGAGTGGCGACGGAGTAGGCGACCCATTTGCCGTCGGGCGAAATTTGTGGGTCGCTGACGCGATGCATTGCGATGAGGTCGTCGAAGGTGACCGGGCGCTTGGCGGGGTCCTGCGCCCAAGCGGCCGAAGCCAGCAGGGTCGAAAGAATTGCAAGCAGGATACGATTCCACGTTCTCATGAAGCCTCCCGAAGATTAGTGGTGGAAAAACCCGCGTGCCAGCTATAGCACGATTGGCGGCGAGTTGAAAGGCGTGGTGCGCAGAGTTGGTGCTCTAATTGCACATCATTCAGAACATCGTCTGCCTGCAGGATGAGGCGGGCTTAGTGTCCGAGGCGCTTGAGTTCGGCGCGAGCGGTTTCATATTCCATTTCGCTTGCGGGGCAGGTGTTGGCCGCCTCCTGAAGGTCGGCGACGGCAGTGGCTTGAAGGCTCCAGACGAGTTCGTACTCCGCCAGGAAAAAATGAGCCTCGCATAGCTGGGCACGCTCTCTCCCGGTATTCAGATTGTGAGCAGCTTCGAGGAGCGCCGCGCGGTCAGTTTTCTTTAAGAAGAAGGAGAGGATGGGTCCGGGCCAGGGCACCAAGTCCAGTTTCCTGGCGGCGCTCAAGACGGAGTCCACGTTCTGGCCGGCGCGCGTCTTGGCCAGATAGAGCCACAACACGCGATAAGGGTCTGCCGGAGCCAATGCCGCGCTGCTCGCGAAGTCCGCCACGGAAGCGGAGGCGGGGCCTTGCAGGAATCGGGCGAAGCCGCGGTTGATGAGGGCGTTGACATTGTTCGGGTCGAGCTGGATGGCCTGGTCGTAGTCCCGGATGGCGCGGTCGTAATCGCCCTTGTTGCGGTAGGCGTTGCCGCGGTTGTTGAACGCGTCGGCATCTTTGGGGTTGAGCCGGACAGCCTGGTCGAAATCCTGAATGGCGCGGTCGTATTCGCCTTTGAGACGGTAGACGATGCCGCGGTTGTCGTAGGCGTCGGCAAAATTCGGATTAAGGCGGATGGCCTGATCGTAGTCACGAATGGCGCGGTCGTAATCGCCCTTGTGCCGGTAGACGAAGCCCCGCCCGTAGTAAGCGTTGGGATCGTTCGGGCTCAAGCGGAGGGCCTGGTCGTAGTCCTGAATGGCGCGATCGAACTCGCCGATGCTGAAGTAGGCGAAGCCGCGGTTGTAGAAGGCGCTGGGATCGTTCGGGTTGAGGCGAATGGCGTTGCCATAGTCCTGAACCGCATGGTCGTAGTCGTTTTTGCCGCCATAGGCCATGCCGCGATTGAAGAAAGCGTCGGCATCGTTCGGGTCGAGAACGATAGCGCGGCCGAAGTCCTGGATGGCGCGGTCGTATTCGTGCTTGCTGAGGTAAGCGCTGCCGCGGCCGAAGAAGGCGTCGCCATCGTCGGGGTTCAGGCGGGTAGCTTGGTTGAAGTCCTGGATGGCGCGGTCGTAGTCGGCTTTGTTGTTGTAGGCGCAGCCGCGGTTGTAGAAGGCGGCGGCATAGCTCGGGTTGAGGCGAATCGACTGGTCGTAGTCCTCAATCGCGCGGTCGTGCATGTTTTTTGCGTCGTAGGCGATGCCGCGAGCGTTGAAGGCGACGGCAAGGTCCGGGTCGGAAAGCTTTCCAGCGTCAATCGCGTGACTGCAAGACTGTATCTGCAGATCGGGATCGGTTTCCTTCTTGCAGGCTTCGAGATCCTGGTTCGTCTGGGCGCGAACCGGGCTGACAAAGACCAGGAGTGCGACGGCGAAGAGCAAACCGGAGAATATTGCCGTCCGCTGCATGAAAGATTCGGTCACAGCGCCGACCATAAGGCGAGCCACGCAGTGGTGTCAAGCGGGGCGGGCGCTGGTGGTGGGGTGGTTTGCGGTTCGCGTCAGGCGAGCCGGTACACTCCGTTTCAACCCGGGAAATGGATGAACCCACATATCCGGTTGGCCGACTAATGGGGAGTTGTCTGGATTATACATCCGACTGCTATACTCTGCGCCGGATATGGAGAAATCACTTCAGAGTAAGAGTGCACTAGTCGTGGGCGCTGCGGCTTCGCTTTTGGCGCTCACTTGGCTGGTTGGCGTAGACCGGAGACCACCGGACGCATTCGGCCGCCTCTTATTCTCGCTCGGCATTGTCGTTGCATCGGGGGGCTCAATTCTTCTCTGGTCAACGATTGTTGGCCTTCTGTCCCGGGCCCGCATGTGGTCGCCTCAATGGACTTTTCTAGCGGGTGCGGTTCCGTTCTACCTACTTGCAATGTGGATCTTTTTCTTTAGTAGCCTCGAAATGCTGTTACTGGGATACGCGAGAATGTTATTAATGATTTGCTGTGGTTCTCTTGCAGGACAACGGGCTCGAAAAGGGGCGTATCCTCAGTTCTCTGACAAAGACTCCCCGTCCACTCCGCTGCCGCCGCCAACACTCTTTCCAAAGTAACTCCTGATTAACGCGGAACCGGACAAGCGCTCTAACTCTGGTTTCGCTCTGAAACGGTTGGTTTCTTCAAGCTTACCAGTAGCGGGCGCTGGCCGCGTTTGGGCGGCAGGCGGGCGCTTGCGTTGGGGCGGACTATTTCGGGAGGGCGCGGCCGATGGCCCAGGCGTAGCCGTCGGGATCGGCGACGATGGTTTCGCGCCAGCCGTGTGGCATGTCCTGCGCGGGCAGGAGAACGGGGGCGCCAGCGGCGCGGGCACGGGACTCGATTCCGTCAGGGTCGAGACCGAACATGCGGATTTCGGCGCCCAGGCCGCGGGGTTCGCCGCGCGCGAGGCGCGGGAACCAGGGATGCCGGTCATAAGCGTGGTCCGCGTGGAGCATGAATTCCACTCCGTTGAGGCGCAAGGCGGCAAAATCCGGGTCGGAATAGTGCACGGTGGCGCCGAGCACGTGGCGATAGAAGGCGAGCGAGGCCTCGAGATTCGAGACGATGAGATTGGCGGTGAAGGCGGGGAGCGAGCGGCCGTAGTCGTCCGCGGGCATCCAGGATTCGCCGGCGCGTTTCATGGTCATGGCAGAGGCCCCCGCAAATGTGTATCCCGACACGAAGATTCCGGCAAGGGCCAAAATGGTGCGAGCGCGGTGCGTTCGCAGCACGCGGCGGGCGTGAAGCGCAGCATGCTAAGGCCGCTTGCCGACGGGCGCCATGGGCTTGATGATTTCTCCGAGGGCGTCCGGGAGAGCGGAATTGCGTTCGATGTGGGGAAAGCGCAGGCCGCCGTGGTAGTCGAGATGGAAAGTGCGGAAGTACTGGCCGTTCGAGACTTCGAGGTCGAGCGTGCCGGTGCTGGTTCTGGAGACGCGGAGCGCCTCGTGCAGAACATCGGGGGAAAACTGGCGTCCGTTGACGGCGGCGATTTTCATTGCGGGGCCCATGCCAGCTTCGTAGGCAATCATGCCGGGAATAACGTCGCGGATGGTGCCGTCGTCGTCGAGCGAGAGCCCGAGTGAAGAGCTGAGGTCCATGTCCTTGCGGCTTTGCTCGGCGGCGTAGAGGTCCTCGTTGGGCGTTTCGTTGTAAACGAGCTTCCATCCGCCTTTCTCGATGCCGCCGAGTGGCGCGTGGGGACTGGTCGAGTTCAAACGCTCGGTGAGGAAGCCGTTCCAATCGAGCGGCAGGAGCTGGCCGAGCGCGGCGACGACGTCGTCGAAGGTATAGGTCTGGAGGGCGGGCGCGCCGCCGGGGCCGCCATGGAAGAGCCGGCAGAAGTCGTTGAGCGAACGATGACCGTGGGATTCGGCACGCAGGGTCGCATCCACGTCGAGCCAAAGGAGAGCTCCCTCGTCGTAGAAATCCGTGGAGCGGCGCCAGGCCAGCCATTCGTCGGGGGCGTCATAGAGGAGTTGAGCGGAGTCGGCGGTATCCTGCAGGGAACGCCAAGTGCGGCCGGCGCGATGGTCGAAGGTTGCGGCGACGTAGGCGAGATGTTCGCGGAACTCCTCGGGGGTCCACAAGCCGCTGCGGGCGGTGAGAACGTCGCCGAGATATTCGGTCAGGCCCTCGTAAACCCAGAGGAGATCGTCGTGCATGGGCTGCTGGTAATCGGGGGTGGCGAGGCCGGCGGGGCGGCGGTACTTGCCGTTCCAGGAATGCGTGAATTCATGGGGAAGCAGGTCGGCGTTGTGAACGCGTAAGACGTCGTCGAGCAGGGTGCGCTCGGGGACGCGGTCGTCGCTCGATTCATGATGCTCGAGGCCGAAGTGAGCGACGTCGTCGCTGAGAGTGACGAGGAAATGGTAATCGCGGTAGTGACGCGTACCGAAGAGAGCGCCGGTTTCGGCGACGAGCTGGTTGTAATGCGCGATCGTTTCGGCGGGCATGGCCAAGGCTTCGGCGCTGTCCGCGGCGAGGTCGAGCTCGTGACGCGGCTCGCCATCAGGGCCAATCGGAATGACGCGAAAATGGGCGCCGGCGAGAACGGGCGAATCCACAAGCGTGTCGAGCGGCGCGGGAGCGAATTCGATGGTGTTGCCGGTGCGGCGAGCGATGGGTAGCGCGGTGGCGAATTTCCAGCCGTCGGGCAGGCGCAGACTGGGCGCGTAAGTGAAATCGCGCGCCGGCCGGCCCTGCGGGTAGAGCAGCACCTGATTCCAGCTCAGCAACGAGAGCTGTGAAGTTGCCGAAGCGCCGCCGGAAAAGCCCGAGGCGGGCGCGGAAAGAAGGAAGTCGAGCTGGACTTCCACGGCGGTGGCGCCCTCGGGGACCTGTAGATGGAAGGCGAACATGTCTTCGAGGTCGCGGCGCCAAGGTACCGGCTTTCCGCCGGCGGTGAACTTCAGCCCGGCCAGGTCCGCGACCGGCCCGTCCGGCATGTGCTCGCCGGGAATCCACTTGGGATAGAAGAGCGTGAGCGGGCCGGGCGAAGCGGGAATCACAAGGCTCGCGTGGAGGATTTTTTGCGGCGCCGCAGTTTCATCCACGAACAAGCGGATCGGCGGGGGCGGGCTCTGCGGGGGCTGGCTCTGCGCGGCGAGGCTGCCCGCCAGCATGCAGACGAGAGCGAGCGCGAGGGAGATCCTCCGGACGCGATGCGAAGATTTATTCAGGGCCCGCCCCCAATTGCCAGTAGAGGAAGCTCAACTCGTTGGTCTGTTCCTCGACGATTTTGCCGACGGGCCGGCCGCCGGAGTGGCCCGACTTCGTATCGTAGAGCAGGAGGACGGGGCGGCCGGATGAGGTGGCGGCCTGCAACCGCGCCGCCATCTTGCGGGCATGCAGCGGGGCGACGCGCGTATCGCCGTCGCCGGTGACAAAGAGCACCGCCGGATACTTCGTGCCCGGCACGACGTGTTGATAGGGAGAATAGGCGTAGAGGTAAGGGAACTGGCCGGCGTCGTCCGAGGAGCCGTATTCGGGCACCCACCACTGCGCGACGAGGAATTTTTGAAAGCGCAGCATGTCCAGCAGGGGATAGCGGCAGACAACGGCGCCGAAGAGATCGGGCCGCTGCGTCAGCGCCGCTCCCATCAGCAAGCCGCCGTTGCTGGTGCCGATGATGGCGAGCCTGGCGGGTTTCGTATAGCCATTTGAGACCAGCCATTCGCCGGCGGCGATGAAATCGTCGAAAACGTTTTGCTTATTCCCGAGCATCCCGGCGTGATGCCAGGCCTCGCCGAATTCGCCTCCGCCCCGCATATTTGCTTTGGCGTAGATGCCGCCGTGTTCGACCCAGACGGCGGCTTCCGCGGAGAAGGATGGGGTTTCGCTGACGTCAAATCCGCCATAGCCGGTGAGCAAGGTGCGATGCGAGCCGTCCAGCTTGATTCCTTTCTTGTGGAACAGGAACATGGGGACGCGCGTCTTGTCCTTCGATTCGTACCACACCTGCTTGACCTCGAAGGCGCTGCCGTCAAACGGGACATGCGACCTGGCCCAAACTTCGCGAGATCCCTTCTCGACGTCGTAATGATAGACGGCGAAGGGCGCGGCAAACGACTCAAAGGAAAAGAAAACCTCGCGACTGCCCCACCGGCCAGTGAAACCGCTGACGGTGCCAAGCCCCGGCAACTCGATTTCGCCGGCAGGTTTTCCAGTGGGCTCGAAGATTTTCAGTTGCGAGACGGCGTTGCGCGTGTAATCGGCGAAGAGCTTTCCGCCGGCCAGGACGATGCCCTCCAAGCGCGCGTCGGTTTCCGGGATGATCTCGCGCCAGCGGTCGCGGGCGGGGTTCTTCAAATCGACCGCAAATACGCGCCACATGGGCGCCTTCCAGTTTGTCCACATGTAGAGGGTGTCGGAGGTCGCCTGGCCGAAGAAGAGGGAATCGAGATCGTTCACCACCGGAACGATCGGACCGTGGGCGCGCAGGTCCTGGATGTAGAGCTCGGACTTCGTGGTCCCCGAGCCCTGGATGGCGCCGAGGATCAAGGTTCCGCCGTCGTCGGAGAGGTCCACGAAGAGGATCATCTCCTTGCCGTAGCCCTTTCCCCAGATTTCGACGTCGTGAGCGGCGTCCGTGCCAAGCGCGTGGTAATAGATGCGCGGGCCGTCCGGTGTCATGCGTGAGTAATAAACGCCGGAGTTGTCCGGCTTGAGGGCGATGCCGAGATAGTAGGCGTGCGGAAGCTGGTCGGGCAGGTCCTGATGGGTGTCCGCGTCCATAACGTGGATGGTGGTCTCGTCCTCGCCGCCCTTGCGAATGGCGTAGGCCATCAGATGGCCGTCGCGCGAGACGGCTTCGAGATTCACGCTGGTGGAATGGTCGGGGCTGAGCGGCTGCGGGTCGACCAGGACTTCGTCGGCGCCTTGAGGCCCGCGGCGCATATAGATAAGAGAGAGGTCCTGGTCGGCGGCGCGCTTCTGGAAGAAGTAGCGGCCGTTTTTTTCGGTGGGCAACTGAACCGAATCAACCTTGAGGAGCTCGCCGAGGCGCTTGGCGATGGCGTCGCGGCCGGGGAGCTTCCCGAGAGCCGCTTCCGTGTAGCGGTTCTGCGCGTCGATCCAGGCGCGTGTTTCGGGGCTAGTCTGATCCTCGAGCCAGCGATACGGGTCGGTGATTTCGACGCCGTGAATGGTTTCCTTTACGTTGTCGGTGCGCGTGGGCGGAGGTCCTTCCATTGGCTGTTGCGCCGGGGCGGCGGGTACGAGAGCCGCGCCCAGGAGAAAAAGAACGATGAGGCTGCGCCGGAATGCGCGCGAAAGAAAAGTTGGAAGTTCATCGCTCAAGTGTTCAACTTGCTTCATCGAATTTTTCCTCTGCTTGTCCCGGCAGCGCGCTCAGCTCACGGGCGTCGCCATTTTCCGCGGCGGATTGAAGAACGGCAGCGCCGCCACCGTGGCCCCGGCGGTGTGGCGCACGGCCTCTACCGTCAATTCAATCTCGAGCTTTGTTCCGGGTGCGGCGTGGCCGCTTGAGACGCTGGCGAGCGCAATCATTTTTTTCAGCGTCGGCGACCAGGTGGTCGAAGTCGCCTTGCCCACCTGTTTTCCGGCGCGGTAAACAGGCACGGCCACGCGCGAAGCCGTCCCGGGCACTTGTGGCGCCAGCCCGGCCTCGTCGTAAAGCTTCTCGACGTCATTCCACTCGATGTCCAGCCCAACGAGGTGCCGGGCGGGGCCGCGCCGGTTTTCGTCTTCGAGCGCGGCGCGGCCGATGAAGTGCTCCTTCTTGAGGTCCACCAGACGGCCGAGGCCGATTTCATAGGGCGAATACTTCTGCGATTCGATCAGCGCCTTCTTGCTGCTGAAGTAGTCCACTTCGATCAGGATCAATCCGGCCTCGATGCGTGCCACGTCCAGCGCCAGCATTCCGGCCGGGTGGAGGTCGAATTGACGGCCTTGTTCGACGAGGGCGTCCCAAACGCGCGTGGCCTGGTCCCAGGGGATCCAGATTTCGTAGCCCAGGTCGCCGGTGTAGCCGGTGCGGGAAATGTCCACTTCGACGCCGCCGATTTTTCCCGGCGTCATACGGAAATACTTGAGGTTCGTGATTTCGGCTTCGGCGACTTTTTTCAGTAGTCTTGCGGAAGTCGGGCCCTGGAGGGCGAGCGACGCGACCTTGTCGGAGATGTCTTCGATGGCGACGTCGAGCCCCAGGGCGTTTTGATGGAACCAGCGGAGGCTGGGGTCGGCGGCGGTCCAGCGGTAGGTGTTCTCGGCGAGGCGGGTGATGGTGCCATCGTCAATCACTTTGCCCTGCTCGTCGCACCAGCAGCAATAGATCACTTGGCCGGCGGCAACTTTGTTGATGTCGCGGGTGATGACGCGGTTCACGAACCGGGTGGCGTCACGGCCAGTGACCAGGTATTTGAAAAGGGGCGAGACGTCAATAAGGGCGGCAGCATTTCGGATGGCGTTGTATTCGTGCTCGTGGTGGGTCTCGTAGACGCTGACGGCGTAGTAGCCGGACCATTCGCGGTAGTTAAGGCTTTCGCAGAGGCGCAAGGTTCGATCGTGGACGGCAGTTCCAATGGGCACGGGCGCATCCTTTGGGTGCGAAGCTGCGCGCGAATTATAGTCGGCAGCCCGCACCTCCCGCAAGGCGCGCGGCCGGCCGGAAGCCCTGGAACGGCGGAGCGGCATGGCGGGCTTGGGCCACCATCTCGTCCTTGTGGGCTTGGGCGGAGCCCGCTAGAATGTCCGGGCCTCAGGAAGCGCCCCCATCGGTTCCTGCGCGGCTGAATCGAGACACATGAACGCTCGTTACGACGCAATCGTCATAGGCGGCGGCCACAACGGCCTGGTGAATGCGGCCTATCTGGCGCAGGCGGGCAAGAAAGTGTTGGTGCTCGAACGGCGCGGGGTGCTTGGCGGCGCGGCTTGCACGGAGGAGATCGTTCGCGGTTTCCAGTTCTCCGTCTATTCCTACGTGGTGTCGCTGCTGCGCCCGGAAATCATCCGCGACCTCGATCTGCCGCGGCACGGCCTGGAAATTCTGCCGCTGGACGGCACGTTCACGCCCATGCCCAACGGAGACCACCTGTGGCGCGTGAACGACCATGCAAAAACGCGGCGCGAAATCTGCCGCCACTCCAAACTGGATGCGGAGGCATACGACGAGTTTGGCAAGGCGATGGTGCAGATGTGCCGGTTCGTCAAGCCGCTGCTGGCCATGACGCCGCCGGACCCCACCACGCTCGATCCACGCGACCTGGGCAAGCTGCTGTTTCTGGCGCGGCGCTTCCAGTCGCTGGCAGCGGCGGACCAGTACAACCTGGTGCAGCTGATGACCATGAGCGCGGCGGATTTTCTCGACCAGTGGTTTGAGACGGATGTGCTGAAGGCCACGATGTCCGCCTCCGGGATCATCGGCACGTTCCTGGGAGTGCGCTCGCCGGGCACCGCGTATGTTTTGCTTCACCATTACATGGGCGAGATTGACGGCGCGTTTCGCTCCTGGGGATTCAGCCGCGGCGGCACCGGCGCCATTTCTAATGCGATTGCGAGCGCGGCGCGCGAGGCGGGCGCCGAGATCCGCACGGACGCGCCGGTAGCGCGCATCCTCATCAAGAACGGCCGGGCCACGGGTGTGGCGCTCGAAAGCGGGGAAGAGATTCTTGCAGGCGTGATCTCGTCGAGCGTGGATCCGCATCTGACGTTCCTGAAGATGATGGACGCGGGCGAGCTGCCCGGCGAATTCGTCGAGGAGGTGCGGCGCTACAAGTTCCGCGGCTCATCGGGCAAGGTGAACCTGGCGCTCGACGCGCTGCCGGAATTTACTTCGCTGCCCGGGTCCGGGCGACATCTCCGCGGGGCGATTTCCATTTCGCCGAGCGTTGAGTACATGGAGAGAGCCTACGACCAGGCGAAGTACGGGGAGTTCTCGCGCCGGCCGTATATCGATTGCGTGATCCCGAGCCTCACCGACCCTTCGGTGGCGCCGCCGGGCAAGCACGTGATGTCCTGCTTCGTGCAGTATGCGCCGTACAAACTCAAGCCGGGCACGAACTGGGACGAGCAGCGGGAAGCTTTTGGCGATGCGGTGATTGACACGCTGGCCCAGCACGCCCCGAACATCCAGAGCATCATCATCGAGCGGCAGGTGCTGACGCCGCTCGACATCGAGCGCCAGGTCGGCCTGACCGAAGGCAACATCTTTCAGGGCGAACTCTCGCTCGAGCAGCTTTTCTTCCTGCGGCCGGTGGCCGGGTGGGCGCGCTATCGCACGCCGATCCGCCACCTCTATATGTGCGGCTCCGCGACGCATCCCGGCGGGGGCATCATGGGCGCTCCGGGGCGGCTTGCGGCGATGCAGATTCTGAAAGACGCGAACGGAGGGAAACGCTAGTGGCCGCCGCTCCCAAGGTCGTCATTCTCGGAGCGGGGCACAACGGGCTTGTGACCGCCTTCTATCTGGCGCGAGCGGGGTTGAAGCCGCTGGTGCTCGAGAGCCGTGAGGTTCCGGGTGGCGCCGCCACAACCGAGGAATTCCATCCCGGCTTCCGCTGCTCGACGCTGGCGCACACGTGGGGGCCGTTGCTGCCCGCGATTGTGCGCGAGATGCAGCTTGGCCGGCACGGCCTCGAAATGATCGAGCCGCGCGTGCGCGTCTTTGCGCCGCTGCCGGGCGGCCGGGCGCTGCGGCTGGATTCCGATCCGATCGAATCGGCGCGCCAAATCGAGGAGTTTTCCCGGCGCGACGCGGAAAAGTTTCTTGCCTTTCATCGGGACCTGGAACGGTACGGGAAACTGCTCGAACGGCTGCTGACGATGACGCCACCGGCGATCGACAAGCCGACCAAGGAAGATTTGTGGAACCTCCTGGGAGCGGGCCGGAGCTTCCGGAGTCTCGGCAAGAAAGACATGATGCGGCTGTTGCGCTGGGGGCCGATGGCGGTGGCCGACCTGGCAGCGGAGTTTTTCGAGACGGAGGTGCTGCGCGCCGTCGTCGCCGCGCGGGGAATTTTTGGCACGGCGATGGGGCCCTGGTCGGCGGGCACGGCGTCGATTCTATTGTTGCGGGCTGCGGCGGACGGGCATCCCGCGGGTCCGGCAGCTTTCCCACGAGGCGGCATGGGTGCGCTGGCGCAGGCGCTGGCCGCCTCCGCAAAGCAGGCGGGCGCCGAGATTCGTACCGGCGCGGCGGTGGGGCGGATTCTGGTGAAAAATGGGGCCGTCACGGGCGTGGCGCTCGAGAGCGGCGAGGAGATCGCGGCCGGGGCGGTGATTTCCAGCGCCGATCCGCGGCGCACCTTTTTGCGGCTGGTGGATCCGGTGCACTTCGAGCCGGACTTTCTGGTGAAGATGCAGAACTACCGCTCGAAGGGCACGACCGCGAAGGTGAATCTGGCGCTCGATGGGTTGCCGGAATTTACCGCGTTGCGCGGCGCCGGGGGCCGGGATGTGGCCGCCACCACGCTCGGGGGACGCATCCACATCGGGCCGGAGATTGATTATTTGGAGCGGGCTTTCGACGATTCGAAGTACGGCGAATTCTCGCGAGAGCCGTATCTCGACGTCACGATTCCCACGCTGTCGGATCCGGCGCTGGCGCCGGCCGGCAAGCACGTGATGTCGATTGCGATGCAATTTGCGCCTTACAAGCTGAAGGCAGGAGATTGGAATACCCGGCGAGACGAACTGGCCGCGGCGGTGATCAAGACTCTGGCCGGCTACGCGCCGAATTTACCGGGCATGATTCTGGCACGGCAGGTGATCACGCCGCTCGACCTGGAAGAGACTTACGGGCTCACCGGCGGGCACATCTTCCACGGCGAACTGGCGCTCGACCAGCTGTTCACGATGCGGCCGCTGCTCGGCTGGGCGCGTTACCGCACGCCGCTCCGCGGTCTCTACCTCTGCGGCTCGGGAACACACCCCGGCGCAGGCCTCACCGGCGCTTCCGGCGCGAACGCCGCGCGCGAAATCCTGAAGGACTTGCGGCGATAGCCAAGAAGAACAGTTTTATCTGTTGAAAGATGCCGGAGCCGGCTTCAAGCCGAAGACCCAGCGCAGCACGACATAGGCAACCGGGCCGGCGGCCAGCAGCCAGGGCGCCCAGCGGAAGACGAAGGGCTCGCTGTAATAGATCTTCACGGCGCACAAGATTGCCGGCAGCAGGATGATGTAGAGAAGGCCGAGGTTTCCGCCAGGAATGCGGAAGCGGCGCGGCGCGTCCGGCATTTTCGCGCGCATGCGCCAGGCGGCCAGCAGGGTCAGCAGCGAAGTGGCGATGCGCGTCCAGATGTAGATGTTCACCAGGTCCACCACCGGAAATCTCGCCAGAGCACAATAGACAACCGTGGAGATGACGATGGCGCGCGCGGGCGTGCCAAAGCGCGGGTGAAGGGCGGCCAGCCAGCGCGGCAGATAGCCGTCCTGACCCATGGCGGCCGGGATGCGCGTGGTGTAAAGGATGGTGCTGTTCAAGAGCGAGACGGTGCCGATGATGGAGGCCACGAGCATGCACCAGCCGAGGGCGTGGCCGCCGATGCGCTGCGCCGCGGTGACGATGTAGCCGGTGTTCCAGTCTTGCCAGTTGCCGAGCGCCGCGAGCGCCAGCGTCGTGGGCAGGATGTAGGTGAGAATGTTCATCGGCGTATTCCAGGCAAGAACACGGACGAAGGTGCGTTGAGGGTCTTCCATCTCCTCGGTGACGCTGGAGAGTTGCTCGTAGCCCGCGTAGTTCCACATCGCCAGAGCCAGGCCCGCGCCAAAAACAGCGCCGAAGGGTTTTCCGGGAGGAACGAAGGGGATAACCGGGTTGTGCTGCCAGTGCAGCAACGCGACGATGCACATCCAAGCCACCGGAAGAAGCACGGCTACGAGCATGGCGATCGCCAGCCCGCCGGCCACCTGGATGCCGCGAACATTTAGATACGCCACCAGGCTGAGGCACAGCGCCGCGCCCGCCCATTTCCAGTAGCCGGTGAGCCCGGGGATGTAGTCGGCGAGATAGTCCATGAGCAGGACGCCGTAGAGCGTGTTCAGCAGAAACGTGCCGGTCCAGTTCCACCAGCCGCATTGGAATCCCCAGAAATCCCCGAAGGCCGCGCGTACCCAGCGATAAAAGCCGCCTTGCACCGGCAGAATGCTGTTCAGTTCGGCGGAAGCGAAGGAGATGGGGATGCTCCAGAAGAGCGGAACAAAGGCGAGAAAGACGAGAGACATCCCGGGGCCCGAGGTCTTGATGATCTCCTCGTAGCCGAAGGGGCCTCCGGCGGTGTAGCCGTAGAAGAGGGCGAGCAGAGGAAGGAACCCAACGGTGCGCAGGGCGGAGGAAGCGCGATTCATGGAATTGCCTTCGCCGGAAGGAGAGGAGCCCATCAGTCGGGTCGGTGCGGCGGCTTCAAGAGCAGGCGCATGATAGTGAAGCGTCCATATGTTTTCAATGGGAATAACTTTTGCTTGACGCGCTACCGCCCTCCAGCAGAGAATCTTTGCTAAGTCCCTTGTCCCCCGACTGGGGCCTGAAGGCGTTGCAGGCGGCGCCGCCGTGGCCGAATGGGTGTATTCCTTCAGCTTCGCAGGGCAGGAAAAGGGAGACGCGCGTCATGCCGGCTAAATCTCACGTATCACGCATGAACATGCTTCGAGGTGGGTTACGTCTCGCGGGCTGCATGCTGTTTCTCGCGGGGGCGGTTTGTGCGCAGGATAAGTCACGGCAGAGAACCCCCGCCGCCGAGGGGGCCGTACACAGAATGCGAGCCCCGGCACCGTCGAAGAATGCATCGACGTGCTCGACGACGTTCCAACCCTTTGTAACTGGCCAGATTTTCGCGTCCATCGAAAACGGCCAGGTTGCCGTGTTCAACCCTGACGGCACGTGCGTCCAGCTTCTCACGATTCCCGGTACTACCAGCGGTTACGGCCTCACAGCGGGCAGTACCTTCGATACGAATGGCAATCTCTATGTGACCCTGTTCTTTGACCCAAACCTACTACCCAATGGCGGGATTTATGTGTTTGATAACAACGGGGACAACAATCAAAACGGTACGCCCTTCGGCTGTGTTCCTGTGCTCAGCTGCTACAACGCAGCCCCGGAGTCTGTCGGGCAGGCCATCAACGGAAACTTCATTGTCGGGCAGGCGTTCGGGACCACTGAGATCCTGGAATTCGATTCCAAGGGCAATTTGCTGATGACGTTCACTGCCATGCTCGAGGACAAGGGCACCGACTGGAGCGACCTCCAAGCGGACCAGAAGACCGTTTACTATACGTCTGAAGGAATAAGCGTTCTAAGTTTTGACATCAGCACGAACACCCAGAACCCGGATTTCGCCACCAACCTGCCCGGCTCCAATGCCTATGCGCACCGTACCCTCCCGAACGGAGAAGTTCTCGTCGCCGACACTCAAAGTGTTGTGCTGCTTGATACCAGCGGGAACGTCATCCAGACCTATGTTCCGACGGGCGGCGTCGAGGCATTGTTCGCGCTCAACCTGGACCCCGATGGGAAGCACTTCTGGACAGCCGATCTCCCCACCGGAATCATCTACGAATTCGATATCGCCACTGGAACGGAAGTCACTTCGTTCAACGCCAACAACATCAATGGTCTAGGTGTTGCCGGCCTGGCCATTTTCGGTGAGACGAAGCCGGGCACGTCCGATCTCTCGATCGTCAAGACGGGCGCTCCCAACCCGGTGAACGTCGGGAGCCAACTTACCTACACCTTGACGGTCGGAAACGCGGGTCCGCTGGACGATACCAATGTGACGGTGAATGATACTTTGCCTGCCGGAGTCACTTTTTCTTCCGACAACCCCAGCCAGGGAAACTGCTCCGGAACGACTACTATTAGTTGCAATCTGGGCACGGTCAAGAACGGGGCACAGGCGACGGTACTGATTGGGGTGACGCCGACGGTCGCGGGAATGGTGACGAACACAGCCACGGTCACGGGCGATAATCCAGATCCGAATCAGACCAACAACACCTCTTCCACGACCACGACCGTCAATCAGTCCTCCAATTCATCCGATCTCTCCATCGTGAAGACCGGCACTCCCAACCCAGTGAACGTCGGGAGCCAACTTACTTACACCCTGATGGTCGGAAACGCGGGTCCGTCCGACGACACCAACGTGACAGTGAGTGATACCTTGCCCGCCAGCATGACGTTTGTTTCGGCCATGCCTAGCCAGGGGAGTTGCTCCGGAACGACGGCGATTAGCTGCAATTTGGGCACGGTCAAGAACGAGGCACAGGCCACGGTCACGATTGTGGTGACGCCGACTGCTCAGGGCATGGTGACGAATACGGCCACGGTCACGGGCGATAATTCGGACCCGAATCAGAACAACAACACCTCTTCCACAACGACCACCGTCAACAGCAACAGCGGCAACACTTTTAACTTCGTGCCGCTGCCGGGCACCGGGACGACCGCGACCGTGGTGCCGGGACAAGGGGCCACCTTCCCGCTCACGATAGGGTCGAACAATGGCTTTACTGGGGTTGTGAATCTGACATGCAGCATCTCAGGCCCGCCCAGCATAACCTGTAGCATCCTGCCGAGTTCGGTCACGCTGACGAACGGAATAACGACGACTACGATTTCGGTGAAGACGTTTTGTTCCGGCGCGCCGCCCGCGGGACCATCCTGGCGGCTGCCGGGAGTGGGATTGTGGTACTTGGCGGGGGCGGCGCTTTTCTGCGGACTGGCATTTGCGGGGCGGCGGCGAGGGCTGCGGCTAGCGTGGGCTTCGGGAGTTCTGGCGCTGGCGCTGATGTGCGCTGGGTGCCCGAGCACGCCGAAGGGCCCGGATGGCCGCACGGCGCCAGGCACCTACCATCTGACAATCTTCGCGACGGCGCAGGGCCAGCAAGTGCCGGGCGGTCAAATTCAGTTGACGCTGATTGTGCAGTAGAGGGGCGGCTCAGGCGGGAACAATATCGAAGGAGTGCGCACGGCCGGCGTCCAGGCGAACGTACAGGCCCAGGTCCGCGATTTCCGCGGCACTCCTCACGTAGCGGCCGAACGGGTGAATACTTGTCCAGTTCTCAGGAGATGAAAAGGGAGACGCGCGTTATGCCGGCCAAATCTCACGTATCACACATGAACATGCTTCGGACTGGATTTCGTCTCGCGGGTTGCATGCTGCTTCTTGCAGGTGCCGTTTGTGCGCAGGATAAGCCCCAGCAGAAGACCCCCGCTGCGGAGGGGGCCATGCACAGAATGCGAGCCCCGGCACCGTCGAAGAATGCATCGACGTGCTCGACGACGTTCCAGCCCTTTGTGTCTGGCCAGATTTTCGCCTCCATCTCCGATGGGCAGGTTGCCGTATTCAATCCTGACGGCACCTGCGTCCAGCTTCTCACGATTCCCGGCTTTAACGACGGTGCCGGTTTCACAACGGGCGGTACCTTCGATTCGAATGGCAATTTCTATGTGACCCTGTTCTCCGATCCAAACCTACCCAATGGTGGCGTTTATGTGTTTCACGCCAACGGGGACAACAATCAGAACGGCACGCCATTCGGCTGCAGTCCTGTGCTCAGCTGCTACAACGCGCATCCGGAATCCATCGGCCAGGCTATCAATGGGAACTTCATTGTAGGACAAGCGGACGGAGGCCAAGATATCCTGGAGTTCGATTCCCAGGGCAATTTGCTGATGTCGTTCCATCCGCAGACGGAAAACCGCGGCACGGACTGGAGCGACCTCCAGGCGGATCAGAAAACCGTTTACTATACGTCTGAAGGGATAAGCGTGTTGAGTTACGACATCAGTACGAACACCCAGAACCCAGACTTTGCCACGAACCTGCCCGGCGCGAATGCCTACGCGCACCGCACCCTCCCGAACGGAAACGTTCTCGTCGCCGATACCGACAGGGTGGTTCAGGTGGATACGAGCGGGAACATTATCCAGACCTATATGTCCACCCTTAACCCTCCCCCATCCTTGCTCTTTGCCCTGAACCTGGACCCCGATGGGAATGATTTCTGGACTGCCGATCTTTTCAGCGGACAGGTCTATGAACTCAATATCGCGACCGGGGCGCAAGTCACCACTTTCAGTGCCAATAATATCGATGATCTAGGGGCTGCCGGCTTGTCCATTTTCGGTGAGACGAAGCCGGGCACGTCCGAACTCTCCATCGTAATGACGGGCACGCCCAACCCGGTGAACGTCGGCGACCCGCTCACCTACTCCATGACAATCGGAAACGCGGGACCGCTCGATGACACCAACGTGACGGTCAGCGATACTTTGCCCGCCGGAGTCACTTTTGTTTCGGACATGCCTAGCCAGGGAAGCTGTTCCGGAACGACTGCGATCAGCTGCAATCTGGGCAAGGTCAAGAACGGAGCACAGGCGACGGTAATGATTGTAGTGACACCGACGGCCCCGGGAACGGTGACGAATACGGCCACGGTCAAGGGTGACAACCCAGACCCGAATCAGACCCTCCTGACCTCCACCGTAATGACGACCGTCAATCAGTCCTCAGGTGGTCCCGTCCTCACGGTGACTCTGGCAGGCAATGGCACTGGTTCGGTGACGAGCAATCCTGCCGGGATCAGTTGCCCTGAAACTTGCTCCGCCAGCTTTCCCACCGGGACCGTGGTTATGCTCTCAGAGACGTTTGGGAGCAACTCGAGCTTCGGCGGATGGAGCATGGACTGCTCCGGAACCGGTGCTTGCAGCGTGACCATGAATCAAAACCATTTTGTGACGGCGACCTTCAACAGCAACAGCGGCAACACTTTCAACTTCGTGCCGCTGCCGGGCACCGGGACGACCGCGACCGTGGTGCCGGGACAAGGGGCCACCTTCCCGCTCACGATAGGGTC
>Ga0073928_10002199_pt1 | contig 34565 bp, 34 predicted proteins | sample PaiPotPPA55metaG_FD_76969 | JGI IMG/M metagenome (GOLD analysis project Ga0073928, IMG submission 76969) | Iron sulfur acid spring bacterial and archeal communities from Banff, Canada, to study Microbial Dark Matter (Phase II) - Paint Pots PPA... ...
CTCATCCAGAAAAACGGTCCCCTCGTTCGCAGATTGGAGAAGCCCCTGCTTCGAATGGTCTGCACCCGTAAAGGCGCCTTTAACATATCCGAAGAGTTCGGACTCAACCAGGGAAGGGGGTAAGGCGGAACAGTCAACGGGGACTAGCGCATGCTCGCGACGCGTTCCGTTGAAATGAATGGCACGCGCCACCAGTTCTTTTCCGGTCCCCGTGTCTCCAAGGATGAGAACAGAAGAATTGCCCTGGCTTATCTTTCCGATCAGATCATAAAGGCGACGCATCGGAGCGGATTCGCCAACCAGCCCGCCAAAAACGGGCTTGCCTGCGGTGACACGTCCGGCTCCATCGCTTTGGGCATCGGAATATGGTCAATGCACTTCAGCGGGATGCTGGCATTCAATTTGCCGGTCGCGGTGGCCTATCACTGGCCGACAGTTGTAGTGTCGCTGGTGGCTGCCGTTCTTGCCTCTACGGTCACACTTTACGTCGTGAGCCGGCGGAAAATGGGCCATGTCGAGGCCCTGGCCGGAGGCGTCCTTATGGGATCCGGCATTGCGGGCATGCATTACATCGGCATGGCCGCCATGCGGCTCTCTGCAGTTTGTCAATACAACCCTTTAATTGTGGCCGCCTCCGTCGTAATCGCAGTCATAGCTTCCCTGGTCGCGCTGGTGTTGGCCTTCGATTTCCGCGAAGGTTTCAGGGGAACGACCTTGGCAAAGGTCATAAGTGCAGCAGTGATGGGCGCCGCGATCTCGGCAATGCATTACACTGGAATGGGAGCGGCAAGTTTCGTATCCTCTGTTGCACCTCCGAATCTGCTCCACGCGGTGAGCCTTTCTGCGCTCGGTATCACGGGGATTGCCATCGTCACCCTGGTGGTTCAAGGCGCGGCAATCTTGACCTCCTCTTTCGACCGGCGGCTTGCGATTCAAGCCCAAGAGCTTCAAACCAGCGAACGATTCCGTCAGATCGCGGAAATCTTGCGAGATGTCCTTTCACTCCACAATGCAGATTTAAGCCAGGTTCTGTTCGTCAATCGTGCCTACGAAGCGATTTGGGGCCGGACAGTCGAAAGCCTCTACGCAAACCCAAGGTCATGGTTGGAAGGTGTGCATCCGGACGATCGCCAGCAGGTCCAGGAAGCCATCCAAAAGCTGGTGGATGGAGAACCACTCGACAATCTCGAATGCAGAATTGTTCGGCCGGACGGCGCGATCTCCTGGGTTAGGCTGCGAGGCTATCGCGTCGTTGACCTTCAGGGCTATCCCTATCGAATCGTAAGCACTGCTCATGAGTTCACGAAACGCAAGTTGGCGGAAGAGGCTCTCAGAACGAGTGAGCGGGAGCAGCGCCGGATAGCCGAACAATTGGAACAAGAGCGTGCTCGATTGGTCGAGGCTCAGGAAGTGGCGAAAATCGGAAGTTGGGAATTGGAGTTGCAGAACTTGAACGTGATTTGGTCAGAGCAAACACACCGAATCTTTGGGACTGACCCGTCTCGATTCCACCCCACGCGTCCAAACTTCCGTGAATTCATTCATCCCGAGGACCGTAAGAAAGTGGATGCAGCCTTTGAAGCGTCCCTCGACAATCCCTCGCCTTGCTCGGTCGAATATCGGATCGTCATGCCGGATGGCCGCATCAAATTCCTTGAGGAGCGCTGGCAAACATTTCACGATGAAGAAGGCAAGCCGGTTCGTGTCGCGGGCACTTGCCGAGATATCACCGAGCGCAAGCAGACCGAAGAGGAACACCACCGCCTCTCGGACCGGCTCCTGCACCTACAGGACGAAGAGCGGCGCAAGATCGCCCGGGACTTGCACGACTCCACAGGGCAAAATCTCGTCGCTTTGGCAACGATGCTTGGCCAATTGCGCGATTCAATTCCTTCAGCGGAGGGAAAATCACGCCACCTTCTTTCCGAATGCAAGGCATTAGCGGACGCGTGCATTCGCGAGGTTCGCACGCTCTCTTACGTGTTGCACCCGCCAGAACTGGATTTCGCCGGTTTAGACGAAGCGATTCGTGACTATGTCGAAGGCTTCAGCAGACGAAGTGGAATCGACGTGGACCTGGAGCTGTCACCCGGTGTAGGCCGGCTGGCACGAGATGTCCAGCTGGTTTTGTTCCGGGTGATGCAGGAAAGCCTCATCAATGTCCAGCGCCATTCGGGAAGTCCGCGCGCCAAGATAAGAATCCATCGCGATTCGAATCTCACCCTCGAAATCACCGACTATGGCCGCGGGGCCTTGGCCAATTCGCAGGAAGGTAACGAAGGGACAGGGTTCAAATTGGGGGTTGGAATTCCCAGCATGCAAGAACGAGTGAGCCTGATTGGAGGCCGTTTTGATATCGACTCAACCAGCTCTGGTACAACGGTGCGCGTGACGATACCTCTCGGGGAGAAACCAACGTGAGAAAACTTCGTATTCTGGTCGCCGACGATCATGGGTTGGTGCGGCGAGGTGCGCGCTCGGTGTTACACTCCCGCCGCGGCTGGAGAGTGGTAGCCGAGGCTGAGAGCGGACGCGAGGCGGTCGAAAAGGCTATTGAGGTGAAACCGGATGTGGCCGTGGTCGACATTGGCATGCCCGATCTGGATGGAATAGAGGTCACACGTCGAATCCGAGAGGCAGTTCCGGATACAAAGGTTGTTGTCATGACGATGCACGATTCCGACGCGATGGTGCGCCGCGCACTGGATGCCGGAGCGCTCGGATACCTCTTGAAATCTGATCTCTCGGAATGTCTCGGAAGAGCCGTGAAAGCCGTTGCTGAAGGTAAGCGTTTTCTAACGCCCAAGGCTTCCGAAGTTGTCCTGGAAGGATTCTTAAAAACGAGAAGGCATCAGCAAGGTGAGCGAGCAGAGAGACGACTAACTCCTCGGGAGCTTGAAGTTGTTCGCCTCCTGGCCGAGGGGAAGGTAAATAAGGAAATCGCGGGCCTCTTGGGAATCGCGGTAAGGACAGTCGAGACTCATCGATCAAAGATTATGCTCAAGCTGGGCCTTCATTCCCTAGCTGAGCTCATTCACTACTCCATGCGTCACGGAATTATCTCAGCGCAAATGCGATAGACCAGGCCATGGGGAACGGCAAGATGGCCGGCCGTGAAGGCCGCCGCCGCTACATAGGCGGAGACGGAAACGGCGCAAAGGCAACGGCGCCAATCGGAGATTGGCGTTCCCAGGGGGCGGCGCGAGCAGCGTTCGCACGGCACACGAAGTCAATTCCTGTCACACCAAACAATGCTGGGTGCCGCGGCTTTGGGATGTTTATAGCGATCGAGGAGCACAGCCAGGAGTGGCTGTAGTACATGAAGAGAAGACCACAGCCAGGAGTGGCTGTGCTACGGGCTCTGCGCGGCTGGCTCGGGATGACAATCGAAATGCTTAAAGGCGACGCGCGGGAACAGTACGGGTACCTGTCCTTTTTATGGCCCTTCAGCCAGTTCCATTGGGGTGAAGGCGTCCTGTACCCTTACAACCTAAGGGCAAAATGGTGACTGACATGAGCGATTGGATTCAGGGCCATTGGTATGAGATGGGGAGTTTGGCGGTGCAGTTCGCGATACTGGCGGTGGTCGTATCGTACGGCCGCAGAGCGTTGAGAATCCTGTCCGCGCCGCTGGCGGCATCGCGGGCCGCCTCGCAGGCGCAAGTGGAACTTCTGCACGATCTGCAAAAGATGTCCGAGACGCGCGACTCGCGACCTGCCGCGGAGCCAAAAGCCGCCGCGTATGGCGGAGTCGGGCGCGTGCTGTCGCTGACGCCCGCAGCGCCTGCCGGGAATTACGGGGAACCAGCGGTGCTAGCTCACCGCGAAGGCGTCTCGCCCTGGCACGCGCTGGCAGTGTGGCTTCAGACCCCGATGTTCAATCGCCCAGCGCCCGCGTGGCGGCGCGTGATTCGGCAGGTTTCCTAGGCCGCAAGTTTCTTAGGCGCTTACTTCTTCGGACGCCTCGCCTCATGACGCAAATCATGCGTCATTCCGCGACGCTGCCGGCGCGAAACTGACTTTGAGTCGCGCGACGACGCGACTCACGCTTTGAAACTACAGGCAATGCTGTATTCCCCAGGACCTCTGGTAGGGCATAATACCGGCCGCCCCCGAGGATTTCCCAGAGTCCCATGGATCGCCAATACGACATCTTCGAGATTTTGCCGGACGGCAGTGCTTTCTGGCGTGAGGCTATCCACGGTAGGGACAATGCGATGCGAAAGTCGGCAATATTAGCCTCCAAAACCCCGAACGAAATTCGCGTGATGCACGTGCCAACGAAGACGATCATAGCCACGATGAACGATGCGGCGAATACGCAGAAATAGCGATGGGCGCATTGAAACGTCAGCGAACATTTTGATCCAGGAACTTACTTCCCGAGAAAGTCTCGAACTACTCGCTCGCACGCGGTTTGGCCGATTGGGATGCGCGCAAGGCGGCCAGCCTTACGTGGCGCCGTTTTATTTTGGCTACCACAATAATTACCTCTATAGCTTTTCCACGGTAGGACGAAAGATCGAGTGGATGCGCGCGAACCCGCTTGTTTGCGTCCAGGCAGACGAGGTGGTGAACCCCGAGAAGTGGGCGAGCGTGATCGTCTTCGGGAGGTATGAGGAAATCCCCGATACGCCGGAGTGGCGAGACCAGCGAACATTCGCGCACGATTTGTTGTCGCAAAACCCGATATGGTGGGAACCGGGTTACGAGAAAACAATCCTTCATGGCGTCGAACGCCCGCTGGTGCCGGTCTACTTCCGCATTCTGGTGGCTGAAATTAGTGGCCATCGAGCGACTCCGTAGTTGCGGAAACAGCAGTTCACGGCAACGGCAAAAGAGCCGGGGCCAATCGGGAGATTGGCGTTCCCAGGGGGCTAGCCGGCGGCGCCGGCTTTGCCCGCGGCGATTTCGGCGAGTAGCGACTTCAGCTTTTCGGGATCGGCGATGGGCGGATGGCAACTGGTCTCGACGCAAACCAAGGCTTGCGCGGTTGCGGCGTTGAGATGCGGCAGAGTTTCGCGGAGCGCGGGAGCAAGCGATGCGGACGCCAGCTGTTCCGGCGTGACGCGCAACAGCGCTTTGCCGAAGCGGTAAGTTTCCGCTGCAGCTTTTTCGAGTTGCGCCGCCTTGGGATCGCCGCTTGCGCCGGTTACGACTACCTGCAGAGGGTGGCGCGCATGGAGTAGCGCCGCGAGACCGTAGTTCGCCGCAAATAATCCCAACTGCGGGACCAATCCCACGAAGGCTTCGAGCGTTTTCTCCGCCCAGTCGCGATAGAGCTTCTCGCCCGTGAAGGCGTAGAGGCGATCGAGAACCATTGAGGCGATGGAGTTGGCGGCGGGCGTGGGCGAATCCTGAATCGGCTTGCGGCGAACCTCAAGGCCGCCCATGGGCGCGGCGTCCTTGGCGCGATCGAAGAAGCCGCCACCTTCGGGATCACCGTAACGCTCGATGGTGAGCTTCATGGCGCGCTCGGCGACATCGAAGTAGCGGCGATCGAGCGTCGCTTCATAGGCGTCGAGCAGCGCGGCGGCGGTGAACACTTGATCGTCGAGCGAGCCTTCGAGGCGCGGGCCGCCGACGCGATGCAGGAAACCCTTCTCAGGATCCCACACTTCGGCGAGGATGCGGTCGAGAGTTTTCAGCGCGAAGTCGCGGCAAACCTTCGCCATTCTTGAGTCTAAAACTCGAGATGCTTCGAGATAGGCGGAAATAAACATCGCGTTCCAGGCGACGTAGAGCGTTTCGTCGATGGCGGGAACGGGACGGCGTCCGCTGCGGGAAGCGAGGAGTTTCCCCTTCGCGCGCGCTATGAGGATTCGAGCGCTGGCTTCGTCGATGCCCAGCTCTTTTGCGAGATCCGCGATAGTCGATGCGATCCACAGGACATTCTTCTCATGGTTGTGGTGCATTTCACCGTGCGGCTCGACGTCGTAATAGATTTCGACAGCGCGCGCTTCTTCCGGCGACAGCGCGGCGCGAACTTCGGCGAGGGTCCAGGTGAAATAGTCGCCATCGTCGTCGAGGGTCTGATCGGCGTCCTGGCTACCGTAAAAACCGCCGCGCGCGGGATCGGAGAGGACTTCGCCAACCCAGGAAATAATTCCTTCGGCGGTTTCGCGAAAAAGCGAATTGCGCGTGACTTGAAATCCGTGAAGATAATTTTTCAGGAGCTCGGAATTATCGTAGGTCATTTTTTCGAAATGCGGGACGCACCAGCGCTCGTCGACGGAATAGCGATGGAAGCCGCCGCCGACTTGATCGTAAACGCCGCCGCGGGCCATTTTGGCGAGGGTGTGCTCGACGATGTGAAGAAGCGCATCTTCGTGCGTGGATTGATAGCGCTCGAGGAGCAGATCGATGGCGCCGGCATGGGGAAATTTCGGGGCGCTGCCGAAGCCGCCGTTGCGTTCGTCGAAAAGATGAACCGCCGATTCGACGACTGAATCGATCACGCCCGCGTCGAATTTGCCGCCCGCCATGCGAAGGGCTTCCGTTTTGGCGACGGCTTCCTCGAGAGCGTTCGCGGACGTGTCCACTTCGGAGCGGCGCGCTTTGAAGGCTTCGGCGACGCCGATGAGGATGCGCTTAAAGCCGGGGCGGCCCATGGCGTCGTCGGGAGGAAAATAGGTGCCGCCGAAGAAGGGCTTTCCGTCGGGCGTCAGAAAAGCGGTGAGAGGCCAGCCACCCTGCCCGGAGATGGCGCTGATGGCGGACTGATAGCGGGAGTCGACGTCGGGGCGCTCGTCGCGATCGACCTTCACGGCGATGTAGGACTTGTTGATGAGCGCGGCGATTTCGGGATTTTCGTAGCTCTCGCGGTCGATGACGTGGCACCAGTGGCACCAGACGGCGCCGATGTCGAGGAGGATTGGTTTGCCTTCGGCGCGCGCGGCGTCGAAAACTTCAGGGCCCCACTCGCGCCAGTCGATGGGCTGATGCGCGGCGGAACGAAGATATGGGCTGGCGGAGTCTTTTAGGCGATTTAGGGTGGTCACGGAATCAGGCTAGCATGGCGGGCGGCGCGATGTCTGGCCGGATTTTACGTGGAGCACAAAACATCCGACGCGGCCGCTACGCTTTGCCCATGAATGCGAAAACGACGGCACCCACGAGAAACATGAAAGAAACGCCGTGATTCCATTTGATGCTGTCGCCGAAGTAAAGCCACGCGAAGACCACGAAGACGGAGAGCGTGATTACTTCCTGGATGATCTTTAGTTGGAAGAGCGTGAATTCGCCGTAGCCGATTCGATTGGCGGGGACCTGAAAACAGTACTCGGCGAGCGCAATCGCCCAACTCGCGAGGATGGCGAGCACCAGAGGCGTTTGGCGATATTTCAGGTGGCCGTACCATGCCGCAGTCATGAAAGCATTGGAGCAGATGAGCAGAAGAATAGTTTTCATGGTGAAAAATCGTATCATGCATAGAGCGCTGGCAGGAGGAGTCAAAGGCTGGCGCCCGTGAAGGGCGCCGCTACAATGCCTGACACCCGCTCGACGGACGGTAGCCGGCGGCGAGGGGATTCGCGCAGGAAGGACGATGGCAAAGAAGCTGAAACCTGTACATCCGGGAGAAATCCTGGGCGAAGATTTCATGAAGCCTCACAAGCTCAGCATGAACAAGCTGGCGCTCAACCTGCGCGTGCCGGTGACGCGGATCGCGGATATTGTCGCGGAGCGCCGCGGGATCACGCCTGACACGGCATTGCGGCTAGGCCGCTATTTTAAGACCACGCCGCAGTTCTGGCTTAATCTTCAGACCAAGTACGACCTGGAAAGTGCCGAGGACGAGCGGCTCGCCGAGATTGAACGCGATGTGCACCCGCTCGAAACCGTCGCGCGGTAGGCAAAGGCCGGGGGTCGGGCTACTGAATCGGGTTGGAGTAATCGGCGTCGCGCGGATCGATTGGCTTGCGTCCAGAGAAGCCTTCGTCCTGGCGATGGTAGAAGCGGATGCGGTCTTCGCCGAGCTTCCAGCAAAGATAAACTTCCTCGTTGTTGAGGCGCGAAGGGAAATCGAGCAGTCCGACGTCGATATCCTTTACTACGCAGCCGGTGGAGGTGATGCGTTCGAGCGCGGACTGAATGCCGGCTTCGAGGCGATTGCGTTCGAGACGCGTTCTCGCCGTCTTCTCGAAGGGAACTTGAAGGCCGCCGGAGCGCTGGATGCGCTCCTGCAGAGCGCCGAGGATTTGCTCGACTTCGACCATCTTGCGTCGCGATTCCATTGCTTCGATGAGGATGGGCTCGAGCTGGCCGCGGAGGCGCTCGGCTTCGGTCAGCGAAAAAAGTTTGGATTCTTCGTCTGCCATTTAGTCGTCTCGGGGAAACCTATCCGCCGATGTAGACCATTGTACGCGAAGGAGGGACGAATCCGGGTTCGTTAATGCGGTGGCCCTGCTCTTTTTCGGCGACGATGGAGACGATTTCGCTTTCTATTTCCTGATCGCTGGCGCCCCCACGCAAAAGGAACTTTAGGTCGTGATCGTCTTTGCTGAAGAGGCAAGTGCGGAGTTTTCCGTCGGCGGTGAGCCGGATGCGCGAGCAGTGGCCGCAGAAGGGCTGCGAGACCGGAGCGATCAGGCCGATTTCACCAGGACCGTCGGCGAAGCGAAATTTTCGCGCAGTCTCGCTGAGCTCGTTGGCGATAGGAACCAGCGGCCAGCGAGCGGAGATGCGGCGATGAATTTCCGCGGCGGTGACGACGGATTCGCGCGTCCAGGCGCGGTCGGCGTCGAGCGGCATGTATTCGATGAAGCGCATGATGAGGTCGCGTTCGCGGGCGAATGCGGCGAAGGCTTCCACTTCATCGTCGTTGAGGCCGCGCACCAGAACGGCGTTTACTTTCACGGGACGCAGCGGCGAAGCTTGCGCGGCGTCGATGCCAGCCATCACTTGATCGAAGGACTTGGTGCGCGTGACTTGCTCGAATTTTGCGCGGTCGAGCGAATCGAGGCTGATGTTGATGCGGCTAAGGCCGGCGGCGACGAGGCGGTCGCAACGCTCGGCGAGAAGATGACCGTTCGTGGTCATCGAGAGATCCTGGACGCCGAGAGCTTTGAGTCGCGCGATGAAATTTTCGACGCCGGGGCGGACGAGAGGCTCTCCACCGGTCACGCGTACCTTGCGGATGCCCATGCCGACCAGGATGCGGACGATGCGCTCGTATTCGTCCCAGTCGAGAAGCTGGCCGACGGCCATGTGATTGTCGGGATCGGCCGAGCGGCAATAGACGCAGCGGAAATTGCAGCGGTCGGTGACCGAAACGCGAAGGTCGGTGATTTGGCGGCCGAATTTGTCGGTGAGCGGCATACGCACTGCGAGAAAAAGTCAAAAGAGCCGGCGAGACGCCGGCGCTACAAAAGCTAAACAAAAAGCCCAAGTCCGCGGATGGACTTGGGCGAGGGTCGGCTTTTACAACGTGAAAGCCGGACCATCTCCTTTCCAAACGCGGGTGATTCCGCGCGGGAGGAACGGGCGTTTCCACCCGAACCCTTAGCCCGATAGTCGGGCAGCGCCCCCGAAGCCGTGGGTTGTGTCTCCCGTAGGCCGCGGGGATCGGAGAAATCGATTTCATTCTACGCCCGCAGGCGACGAGTATCAATGACGCAGGTGAGGAGTGGGCGGGGAATCGGAATCAGCCGCCAGAAGAGGCCGGATCAGAACCGTTTGGCGCGCGGCGATTGCCTTTCGAAGTTGTCACGTTCAATTCGTCACACTCGAACGGACCGGAAAATACGTAGCGAGCGGCACGCCAACCGCACCCGCCAGACCGGTCGAGTTCTCGCGGAGAATCACTCGGAGTTGCGCGGCGTTCGGCAGGACGTGAACGACCTGGGTAAGCGTGAATCCTTCTGCCGGTGGCCGCTCGTACGTCGCCGGCAGGAGATTCAACTGATACGGTTGTTTCCGTGAGTGAATGATCCGATGCTGGTCATCGAGCTGGTAGAACAGCAAATCGACGACTCCGGCCCACCGGCCGTCCTGCGACTTCAGGCCTAGCTGGTGCGGGTCCATTACGAGGCTGAGGTTTAGAGTCCGCGAATTCTCCTCGCTCGAATCTGCCGCATCGACGCGCACCGTCAAATCGATTCCGTGGTCTTGCAACAGCCTCACCGTTGCTTGGGAAACCATCGATTGCCGAGTTTCTGGCGTCATCTTTGGCTCTGGAAGCGCTAGGTATCCCTTGCGCGTGCGAACGTGCGCCGCCGGCCGATTTACCTTAACCTTGAGTGTATGAAAGCTGCCGTCCCATTTCGTAGTGCTAGGGTAAAAACCCAGCTCATAGGTCACGCGCGAGTCGTCAATGGCCAAGCGGATAGCTCCGCCGATATCGTTCGTGTTGAAAAAAGCCTGCCCGCCGGTTTGCGCCGCCAGGTTCAGCATCGTCATAAATCCGAACGCATCGGGAGGCGCGAAGTTGCCATTGATATCGGACGGGATCAGGCCACGCGCATCCACCGGATAAATCACCAGGGCTTCGTCGGTAATCGCTTGCGTCGCACTTTGAACTTCGCCGGCAAAGAGTATTCTTTCGTGGGCGGGGGTCAATTGAAGATAGCCCGTAGCTAACGGGAAGCTGCCGGAAACCCAGATGAGATTTTTGCGACCGGGCAGGGAGCCTACATGATTGGCGATCGCCATAATGGCCTGGAGTGTGCGGTGTATCCGCTTGCTCAGGACAGATTCGCTCTCGTACAACTGCTCCTCCTTAGTGAACGCATATCCCAGGCTGGCCCTGTTGCCCATGTCGGGAATCTCGGAGGAATCGAGATCGGAAAGCTGTCCTTTGTAGTTCTGCAGCGCTGCGAGCAGGCTGGTCGCATCGTTGGTGAAATCGTGTAGGACCCGCAAGCGAGACCCGAGAGCGTAGAGGGCGATGCGATCCTGCGGGCGGAGCTGCTGGAGAAACTTGATTATCCGCCGGTTTGCGAAATCTTGGTCTGCGATTGGCGTGTTGAGCGCGTCGAGTAGAATTACCGTAATGGTTGCTGGTGTTTCTCCGGGCCTCGGAACTCGGCTCGAGTAAGTGTTTGGCGGGAGCGGAGGGCTCGACGTCGGTTGATTAGTTGTAACTGAAAAAATCTGGATATCTTGCGGCTTCCCATCGTCAAACAGCGTGAAGTCACCCTTCTTCAGGTCGGCTATCGGTTCATCATGGTTATCTTTCACGACCACACTCAACTGCACCAGGCGGGTCATCGCCCTTAGCGGAGTTCCCGCTACGTTCGCCTGTTGCTGCGAAGAGACGGGCTGCGATTGCTGCGGCGCGGAGGACTGCGCCGGTAAAGACTCCCACGCCCGAGAGAGGAGGAAAATTATGACAACAGTCGCGAATTGAATCCGGACCCTTATCATTGGCTTGAATCAACCCATCGCGGACCGGGAAAGTCGGCATGGCTCCCGTCACCGCGAGGGGAGATTTTAGCTGATGGCACACAGCTAACGCCAGCGGTTCTCACGTAACCGTTCGGTAAAATCCGAGCGCCCATGGCTTTGATCCCTCAACGAATCCAGGGAATACACTTTGGAAAAATGGCGTCTCTTTTCATTCCTCGACGCGTGCACATCGTGAATTCCGGAAACTGGGAGGTTTCCGCGCCCGCTTAGGGCGGTTTGATTATGGTAGAGTTGCGGGCCGATGCGGATATTCGTACTGGGCGCGGGCGGGACCGGCTCCTTGCTGGCACATCTGCTGAAGCGCCAAGGGCACACGGTGTGGTGCGGCGATCGCGACCCGGAGCGCGGACGCCGGTTCCTCGGGAAAAAAAGCGGCATCGAAGTTGTCGAAACGAACGCGCGCAATATGTGGGCGATCGTGCGCTCGGGGCGCGGCGCGAATTTGGTGGTCAACGCATCGCCTCCCGTTTACAACGAGATTATCCTGCGCGCCGCGCTTCGGCTGCGCGCGCACTATCTCGATCTGAACGCCCATCTCACGCGCAGTCTCTTTAGACCGGAGCAATACCGCTTTCACAAGCGGTTCGTTGCTAAGAATCGCGCGGCGCTGATCTGTACGGGCGTCGCTCCCGGGCTGACGAACCTTCTGGCCAAGCGCGGTGCCGAGTTGCTCGACTCGGTGGACTCGATTCACATCCGGCTGCTGGAAAGCACAGAAAGCAAGGATCCGGTTTCGACGTGGTCGCCCGAAGCGGCTTACGATGAGGCAATCTCGCGGCCGCGCGTTTATCGCGAGGGGAAGTTCGCGCTGGCGCGCCGCTTCGACGGTCGCGAAAAATTCCGTTTCCCGGCGCCCATCGGCGAGATCCCCGTTTATCTAGCGGCGCAGGACGAAGTTTGCATGCTGCCGTATGAGATTCCTGTGCGCGAGGTGGATGCGAAGATTGGAGGAAACGATTTCGAGCGCATGCGGCGATGGTTTCGCCAAGGGCGGCTCAACCGTTCGCAGGGAATGGTGCGAAAGAGGTTTCCGAACACTCTTACGCCCAAGGGGGTGGCGAAGCTGATCCGCAAGGGAGAGTTCGAAAACGCGCGCTTTGCCGCCTCCGTACTGGTGCGCGGAATGAAAGACGACCAGCCGCTGCTGGTGCGCTGGGACGCCAGCTTTCCGACGCTGTATCAAATCCGCCGCCGGGGGCTGATTGCAACGCCGATCGTTTATGCCACGGCGCACATGGCGGCGCTGTTCATAAAACATTTTCCACGCGATTCGGCGGGGGTGATGGGCCCGGGGGCGCTGCCGTCGGACGTGAGGCGCGCCATTCTGGCGGAAGCGCGCTCGCGGGATTTCCGGATCGCGCTGAAGATTACGCGGCTGAAGAAAAACGAAGACGAGGAATTCTAGTAAGGCGCAGCGAGCGGCTTGAGAAGGCCGAAATCGATTAGGCCGTTGGCTACGAACTGCACGGCCAGCGCGACGAGAAGCAAACCCATCAGGCGCATCAGGATGCGAATTCCCGTTTCTCCCATGTAGCGGCGGACGCTGCCTGCGCCCGCGAGAATGAGATAAGAAGCGAACGACGAGAGAAGAATCGTCGCGTAGACGACCACGTGCTGCCACCAGGAGTGCGACTCGCCCACCAGAACCATGACGGTTGAAATCGCGCCCGGCCCGGCCAGCATCGGCATGCCAAGCGGGATGATACTTGCGTCGGCTTTCGCCACGCCTTCTTCCGTTTCCTCGGGCGTGCTCTTGGTGCTGGACTGGCGCGCCTGGAGCATGTCGAGGCCGATCTGCAAAAGGATAATGCCGCCGGCGATTTTGAAAGCGGGCAGGGTGATACCAAATGCTTTGAAGATAAGGCTGCCAGCGAAGGAGAATGTGCAGAGGACAATCGCGCAGGTCCAAGCGGAACGCCGCGCCATCATGCGGCGCTCGGAGTCGGACGAACCTTCCGTGATGGCGAGAAACACGGGGATCACCGCGAAGGGATCGACGAGAAAGAATACGGAAGTGAGCGCGAGGAGCGCGAACTCAAGGACGGAAGTGAGCGTGTGGGACATTATTAGACATTAATAATAATGCGGATCAATGTTGTGTAGCTGGCCGCGCGCTCTGAGCCTTCTCAGGTTTCAGGGCAGGGCCAAAGTAACACTTTTGCGCGTCCGCGTGTAGCGTCGCCCGCAACGCGCGCCCTACGGGCGCGTCTATTGCCTGTTTTTGGAGGTGCTGCTACACTGTCGCGGCAAGAGCTACTCTGCTGCTCCTGCCATACTTCCTGTAAAAGGTTCATCCATGTCTGGACACTCTAAGTGGGCCACAATCAAGCACAAGAAGGCGGCTACGGACGCCAAGCGCGGCAAGGTTTTCACGAAAATCATCCGTGAACTAACAATCGCCGCGCGCACCGGCGGCGCTGACCCGGTAACGAATCCGCGCCTGCGCACCGCCATTCTAGCGGCCAAGGGCGAGAATATGCCCAACGACAACATCGAACGCGCGATTCTGCGCGGCACCGGGCAGCTGGAGGGCGAAACGCTCGACGAAGTAATGTTCGAAGGCTACGGCCCCGGCGGCGTGGGTGTGCTGATTCAGGTGGTGACGAGCAACCGGAACCGGATCGTCAGCGAGATTCGCCACATGATGTCGAAAAACGGCGGTAACATGGCCGAAAACGGCGCCGTAGGCTGGATGTTTCATCGCAAGGGCGATATTTTGGTGCCAAAAGAAGCGGCCGACGAAGACAAGATGATGGGCATCGTGCTCGATGCCGGCGCGGAAGATTTGCGCGACGACGGCTCGGCCTGGGAAGTGACGACGCCTCCGGAAGCCATGGAGAAAGTACGTGAAGCTCTCGCGGGCGCGGGGATTACGCCTGCGTCGGCGGAAGTCGGCTGGATCCCGAAACAATTCGTGAAGCTGACGGGCGCGCCAGCGCAGCAGATGCTGCGCCTGATGGAAACGCTGGAAGATCACGACGACGTGCAGCACGTTTACGCGAACTTCGACATCGACGAACGCGAAATTCAAGCGGCCGTCGCGGGATAGCTTTGAGTTTCGTTCCTTGGCCACCCGCAGATGACCACCTCGACAGGGCTTGTGCACATAGGTAGTTCCCTTCGCGTCGCTTTGCCGCAAATAACGCTACCCCCTGTTTCGGGCGCGAAAGTACACTTGTGCGCGTCCATGAGTTCCCTGCCTGTCACGAACGGAAAAAAGTTGCGCGTGCTGGGAGTCGATCCAGCGGTTGCCGGAGCCACCGGATATGGAATCGTGGAATTCGAGGGCACTTCGCAGCGGCTGGTGCGATTCGGCGCCCTCAAGCTTCCCGCAAAAGCTACATTTGCTTCGCGGCTGCGCGAAATTCATCAATTGATCGTGCAGCTTGTGGAAGAATTTGCGCCCGATGCAGTGGCCGTAGAATCCGTCTTCACTGCGCTGAACGCGCGGACAGCGCTGAAGCTGGCGGAAATGCGGGGAGTGGTTTTGCTGGCGGCAGCCCAAGCCGAGGTTCCGGCGCACAGCTATTCGCCGCGCGAAGTGAAGGCCAGCGTCGCGGGCTATGGCGCGGCGTCGAAACAGCAGATGCAGCAAATGGTGAGCTCTTCGCTGGGACTGGCGGCAGTGCCGCAGCCGACGGACGCTTCCGACGCACTCGCTGTGGCGCTTTGCCACGCACATCTTTCGCGGGCGCGAGACCGCATGGCGGCCGCCATGGCCAAGAAACCCGATCGAATCGCCGTGCGTCCCGTAACCGAGCTATTACGGGGCGAGGCTTGCAGCGGGCCAGGCAGCCGGAATCCGGCCCCGCGCATCCAACATTCTCGATGAGCGTGCGCGAACTCATCAAACCCAGCTCAGCGGTCCCCGCCTTTGTGTGTTCATTCGCTCTTTTTGCGGCGGGTATTTCGCCCGGCATTTTGCGCGCGTCAACGGCTAAGCCGCTCATCATCGGGACGGCTATTACGTCGAACGGCACACCAGCTCTAAACGCGCCAAACGGCTCTGCAACGATCACGTTTCGCAAAGTATTCAAAACGAGCTATCCGGAATTCGTGGAGATCAAAGTGAGCAACCTCGGAACGGGTACGTACGACATCCGCGCGCTCGACGAAGAAGCAAGCCCGCAAACGTTCGCAGTCAGCCCGCCCCTGGCGCTGCGGATTTTCGATCTGGCGGCCAAGCTGCACGATTTCCAGGGCATCGATCTGGCGGTCCACCGGCGGATTGCGAATCTGGGGGAGAAGACGTTTCGTTACGAGAAAGGCGGGGAAGCGCACGAGGTGACCTTCAATTACACGCTCGACGACTCCGCCACGCAGCTGCTCAATATCTTTGAAGGAATTACGCGGCAGGTGGTCGATCTGGGCGATCTCCAGCGCACCATGCGCTACGACCGGCTGGGTGTGAACGACGTGCTCAAGCAAATCGACGCGGACTTCGAGAACAAGCTGCTGCCTGAACCCGGGCAGTTTTTGCAGACGCTGGATCAACTCGCCGGCGATGAGAAATTTCTGGAGCTGGCGCGACAACGTGCCCGAACTCTGGCAGGCCGCATCCGTTCGGCGCGCTGACGGTTCATTAGAAGCAGGCGCCGCCATTGCGAGTTGGGAACTTGACAGTAATGGCAAGCGCTACTAGGCTCGTCTCAAGGTCTCAGGTCTCAAAAATGAATCATCGTCCGGTGGATTCCCGTGGCTCGCTGGACGCGTATCAACGGATGCAGATTCTGAGGAATTCTAAAATGCAGGACACAGGTGCCATGAGAAAAAATCCGCTGCTTTCCAAGCTGTTGGCCGTCGCAATTCTATTCTCCTTACTCCCCGTTCTTACTTTCGCGCAAGCGAGCAACGCGGTGCCGTTACAACCGGGAAATGTGGCGTCGCGAATCACTCAAGCCATCGACGAATCGCAGCTGACGCTGCTAAAAGGAAACACTCATCCGCTTGCTCGCACAGAATTCGACCGCGGCGCGGCAACATCCGGCATGACGCTGCATCGCATGCTGCTGAGTTTGAAGCGCAGCCCCGAGCAGGAGTCCGCGCTCAAGCAGTTCCTCATGGACCTGCAGGATAAGTCGTCGCCGAATTATCACCAGTGGCTGACGCCCGATGGGTTCGGCCGGCAGTTCGGCCCATCCGATCAGGACATGCACACGGTGATTATGTGGCTCGAGTCGCACGGGTTTCAGGTGACCAACGTCACAAAGGGCCGCACGGTCATCGAATTCACCGGTACGGTGAGCCAAGTGAATGACGCGTTCCACACCCAGATTCACAAGTACTCGGTGCAGGGCGAAGAACATTGGGCGAATGCGAGCGATCCGAAAATTCCCGCAGCGCTAACGCCGGTGGTGGCGGGTGTGGCGACGCTGCACAACTTTGTAAAGAAGTCGCATCTGAAAAATACCGGAATGGTGGGACGCGGCTTGTCGAAAGCGGGAGCGAAACCGGCGATTACCTTCAATGGCGGCGATCACGGAGTCGGGCCGGCGGATTTTGCGAAGATCTACAACGTTCCTAATGTGTTTAACGGCGGCGCAACGAATGGCGACGGCGTTACGATCGCCGTGGTGGGCCGTTCGAACATCAATGCTTCGGACGTCCAGGATTTCCGGACCCTATTCGGCGTGCCAAATGCCTTCACGTCCAGCAACATACTCCTGAACGGCCCGGACCCGGGCAATCTGGGCGGCGGCGAGGAGTTCGAAGCCGTCCTGGATGCGACCTGGTCCGGCGTCGCGGCGCCGAATGCCGTCGTGAAATTCGTGGTTTCGCAGACGACGGAAACCACCGATGGCGTGGATCTCTCGGAAGTCTTCATCATCGACAACAACCTAGGTCCCGTCATGACCGAGAGCTTCGGCCTTTGCGAAGCACTCGCTGGAAACGCTCAGGCGGCGACTGAAGCAAGCGTGGCTGAGCAAGCCGCGGCTCAGGGCATTACGTTCATTTCGTCCACGGGAGACGCAGGCGCTTCCGGTTGCGACGATCCCAATTCGGAAACCGTGGCCACGCAACCCATCGGGGTTCAAATCCCCGCGGCCCTGCCTTTTACCGTGGCGCTGGGCGGCACCATGTTTATCCAAAACGACGCAGCCTTCTGGAACGCCACAAATGCGAACGGAACTGAAGAGTCCGCCAAGAGTTACATTCCGGAAGATGTGTGGAACGAAAGCTGTGCAACGGTGGCTACATGCGCCGCGGACGTAATTGCGGGCGGAGGCGGTCCTAACATTCTGGCTGGTGGCGGCGGAGCCAGCACCATTTTTGTCAAGCCTGCGTTTCAGGCTGGAGTCACCGGCATACCGGCGGCTAACTTTAGAGTGGTCCCGGACGTATCGCTAAACGCGGCCGTGTTTCATGATTCCACCGCCCTTTGCGTCGCGGACCAGCAGACCACTCCCAACTGCGTGCCTAACAATGCCGGCAATTTTTCAGTTGCACTCGTCGGCGGCACATCCGTCGCCGCGCCATCGTTCGCGGGAATAATGGCGCTGGTGAACGAGGTGGCAGGACGGCAAGGCGAAGCCGGGTTCGTGCTCTACAAGCTAGCGGCCACGGAGACTTTTTCTAGTTGCAACGCTTCTACGGGAAATGGACCGACCAGCCCCACTTGCGTTTTCAACGACGTAACGTCTGGCAACAACGCCGTACCCGGCCAGGCAAACTTCGGCAAAGCAACCGCGCAGTTTCAAGCGGGCACTGGATATGACGAGGCGACGGGCCTCGGCTCGGTGAACGTCGCGAATCTTTTGAGCAAGTGGACCACTGTGCGCAACGTGGCCAGCAGCACGGCGCTGGCGATCCCAGTGACCTCCGGGTCCCACGGCGCCCCGTTGTCGATGACCATCACTGTTACCGGCAGCGGAGGGCCGCCAACGGGTGACGTATCGCTGATTGCGAATACCGGCGCGAACGGCCAAACGGGAGGCATCACGCTCACGACGATGACGCTCGCGGCCGGCGTTGCCGCCACGACTACCAAGGCGCTTCCTGGCGGCAGCTACTCGGTCCATGCTCATTACGAAGGTGACGGCACATTCCTGCCGAGCGATTCCACCGCCGTGGCGGTGAACATCGGGAGGGAAAACAGCAACGTGCAGGTGCAGGTCAATTTCATCAATCCCACGACAGGCGTGGTGACGAACGGCGTCACTTCCGTGCAGTTCGGTTCGAACTACCTGATCCGCATTAACGTCACGGGGGCATTAGGGAGTTGCGCCGGCAACGCTCCCGGCTCTTCCGGCTGTCCCACGGGATCCGTCACCTTGAAAGACGGAGCGAATCCGCTCGACGCCGGAACCTTTAGTCTAAACGCTAGTGGATATGCGGAAGATCAAGCGGAATCGCTCGCTTGCTGCGTTTCTCATACTCTAAACGCATCGTATTCCGGCGACGCCAGCTTCAACGCAAATACCGGATCGACCACGGTGTCGGTGACGCAGGCCGCAACAACAACCGCGGTCACCGCCGCTCCGTCGGTGATCACATCCGGCGCTATGGTCAACTTTACGGCTACTATCAGCACGCAAAGCTTCGGCGCGCCTCCTACGGGAACCGTTACGTTTTTTAACGGCACCACGCAGCTCGGCACCCCGGCGGCCGTGGCTGGAAGCACGAATTCAAATACTGGATTCGCGCAAGGAACCGCATCCACGACGGCGACAATCTCCGGTCTCATGCCGCTGAACGCGCCGAGGATGCAGAATCCTCCGAAGTTCCTGGCGCCATTACTGGTGCTTGGAATGCTTGTGACTCTGGCTCTGGTGTTCCGGTTCAACGCGGCGAACCGCAGAAGGTACGCCTACGTGGGCCTCACTTTTGCTGTTTTCATGCTCGCTGGACTGGCAGCTTGCGGCGGAGGCGGTGGCGGAGGTGGGGGGCATTCCCACAGCGTGACCGTCACGGCAAAGTACAGCGGCGACACGAACTACGCAGCTTCCAGCGGAACGGTAGTCGTAACGGTTCAATGATCGCTGGATAAGACTGCAGCACGGCGGCTGCACCATCCCGGTGCAGCCGCTGGTCTGCGAATATTTTGTTCCCGTTAATTTACGCGAGGAATGTACAGTAGAAACGCTTCAAGCGGACCAGTGAAAAGGGGTGCGTGATGCGCCATCATGAACATCTTGTGACCTTCCTCGCAGCTTTTATTCTGGCGGCTTGCCTGCTGCCCACTCTGGCAAAAGCCCAGGAGTCCGAACATCCCGCCGGGAATAGCAACGGGTACAGCTATGCTCGAATCGTACGATTGAGCCTGGTAAACGGCGACGTGCAGTACATGCGCCCGGGTGAATCGAAATGGCAGCCGGCGATCGCCAATATTCCGATGCAGCAAGGATTCACGATCGGAACCAATTTGGGACGCGCGGAAGTGGAACTCGAGAACGGCAGCCGCATCTGGCTGGCCGAGAATTCCATGCTGCAATTCACCGAGCTTGCTCTCTCGAAAGGCGGCCACCTCAACGCCCTGTCGCTCGCATATGGTACGGCTACCTTCAGCGCCGACCTCAAAGTGGCGGACACGTTTGAGGTGATCACCACCAAAATTCAAGTGGCTGTGCCAGGCAAAACGTCCGCATTTCGCGTGGACGCGGCGCGCGACACCAGCTCCGTCCGCGTGCTCAAAGGAAGCGTCACGGTGCGTCACGCGAGCGGCACGGAGAACGTCGCCAGCAATCCTGAATACGTGGCCAAAGGCCAAACGTTTACTGTGTCGGGAGCCGCGCCGGCGCAGATCGCTGCCAGCAATCGCGCGACGTCGGACGCCTGGGATGTGTGGGTGACCAACCGCGACAATCTGGTCACCAGCGGAACGCAACAAACTCTTCAATACGCGAACGCGGGATTCAATTATGGGCTGAGCGATTTGGCGAGCTACGGCGCGTGGAATTATTTCCCCGGTTACGGCTACGGCTGGCAACCGTTTGGAATGGCGGCGGGTTGGCAGCCGTTCTCGTCGGGAGAATGGGGATTTTATCCCGGCATCGGTTGGACGTGGCTGAGCGAGGAACCATGGGGATGGGCGCCTTATCACTTCGGGCAGTGGACCTATAATTCCGGCTTCGGCTGGTTCTGGCACCCGACCGATTCCGCGTTCTTTAATCCCGCGCCGGTGCAGTGGATGCAAGCCGGAAACAAGATTGGATGGATTCCGCTGGGCGCTTCGGCGAAGACCACTCCCGTGGTCGTAAGCGAGCGGGGCCTCGGCAAGTGGGGGCCGTCGCGGATTTTGCCCGCTGAGAAAGCGGGGGACAAGCTAAGGGAATTGTCTGCGCCGCCGCTGGCGAACGGAAAAGTTGGCATGGTTGACGCGAAGGTGAATTCCCGCAACGGAGGTGAGGACCGCGTTGTCGTTCCAGTGAGCGCCGACACGCGAACAAATCACAACTCCACAGCTTTGAAGAATGCCGCCTTGGCGCTGCCGCCGCTGCCGCGGAGCGCGCCGCCGGCGAACTTCGAGCGGCAGCCAATGCCGAATGAATCAGGCTATCGCGCGTCCGCTTCGGCACCGCCTCCGGCATCTGCCGCGAGTCGCAGCGGCTTTCCCACCGAAGCATCTTATCCCGGCGTAACAGGCGCGCCATCGAGGGCGTCGGCGCCTCCAGGCGCTTTTTCCGGCGGTGAAGCGCGAGGAAGCGCGGTGGCTTCGCACTCGTCCTCGGGCTCGCCTTCTAGCTCATCGTCGGGCAGCGGCCATCCGAAGTAAGCCCAACTTAAACGAACGAAGTTAACGTACACGGTCGGCGGACAAATTCAAAAAAATCAAAGGACTATCACGCCGGCGTAGCCGACCACTTCGTTCCGGTCGCCGGTAACGTCGCCGGAAGTTGCGTAGCGAACGAGCCGCGCTTCGCTTGCGCCCAAATTCCGCATCGCGATTAGCATCGCCACAGTGGCCGCGTAACCGCACATCGTATTCCCGTCTTCCCGCACCGTGTCGAATAGCCCGCGCGGATCGAGCGCCAGAATGCGCGCGAGTGCGCGCTGGTCCTTCTGTCGCGTTACCTTGTCGCTCTCGTAGTGATTCATATCCGTGCTCGCTATCACCAGAACGGGTTCGGAGTGCGCTGCCACAACTTTCGACACGGCGTGGCCCAATTCCTCAATCATAGGATAGCGATCGGCCGCGAGCACAACAGGAACGAAGCGCAAATTTTTCACAAGCTGCTGGAGGAACGGAAGCTGCGTCTCGAGGGAATGCTCTTGCTCGTGAGCTACAACATCTTCGCGCAGCCGGGGACATGTGCGCGCTAGTTCCAGCGCCAATTCCGAATCGACCGCCGCATTCCCAAGCGGCGTCTCCCAGCTTCCTTCCGTGAGAATCGCCATGCGTTCGCCGCGGGGAAAGTGCCGAGGGCCAAGCAGGATGCATCGCGAAGGAATTGCCAGCGAACCGTACACGGCGCCTGCCACGTGGCCGGAGTACATGTAGCCTGCGTGCGGCACGATGCAGCCGCGCGCGGAAATTTTTGACGCTTCGCTGAAGGCATAATGTTCCACCTGGCGAGCGAGCTCTTGCGGGTCGGAAGGATAAAAGCGGCCGGAGACGGCGGGAGGGCGAATCATTGGATAGGATTACATATCAGAATTGCGTCTCGAGCGAAAATTCAGATTGGCTTCGACGGTCTGCCGCGAACGTCGATTGCTTGCGTCGTGCCCTGCTCGTAGAGGATTCTCACTTTGTCGCCGCTCTGGTAGCCGCCGCTGTCGAGAATTTTCTGCATTTTGTCGCGGAGCGACGATGCGTACGTGAAGGTATAAAGGATGAGCGAATTCTTGGCGTCGTGAACCATGATGGAGTTGTTGTCTGAATGGATCACTACCGCGCTCAGCCAGACTTTCTTCGCGGGCGTTTGCTTGACGACGATCGGCGGAGTGTCGCTGACCTGGGCGCGCGCAGGCGCGGCGGCGACGGCCATTCCCGCGGCGATCGCGAAGGCGGCTGCGAAGAGTTTAGGGTTCTTCATTGCCCTTCACAGTTCTTCATCGAAGGAAATCTTCAGCGACTTCAGAAATTTGATATCTTGCGGAGTGATTTCGACTTTTGGCTCGAGTGAATCCTCGTCGAGAATTTCTTCATCCACGCGAATATGCAGGGATTCGAGAAAGCGGCGGTCTTGCGTGGTCATCTTGGCGTCGTTGGGCTGGCGGCGCGCCAGGCCGATGGTCGCGTCGAGTTTCAGAACGATGTCGAAGCCCGCGGCGCGCACGCTGGAGATGGCTTCGGCAATGCGCTCGGAATCGGAAACCGAATCGTTAATCGCGTGACCCAGCTCTCGAAGCAGCTGTTTCATCTTATCGTCGAGTTGCAAGGGCGCACCTCCCGAAAAGCCCTTCCTGGCCCAATTCTAGGGCCGCTGCGACTCCGAAACAAGACCCAGATGCAAACGACGAGCCGCGCCGGTTACCTGTACGTTCGCCGGGGCTGGAACGTTAGCGAATCGGGTTATTGTAGAAGCCGGCCGCGGCAATCTGCCGCCGCCCGGCGCAGGATATACTAGAATCATCGCATGGCGACCAGCATCATACCAGCCCTGTGGCGTTCCGCCCGGATCATGCTGCAAACCCTCTGGCGGATCTCGCGTCAATTATTCCATGAGGCCACCGGCGCGTTGTTCGCGGTATTCGCGGTTTATGGTGCGTTTGCGGTTTGGCGCCAATGGCGAAACCATCCGGTTCTCTGGATTATGGGACTCGCCGCGATTTATGCGGTGATGATGGCGTTGTTCGCGTTCGGGGCATTTCGCCGGGCGCGGCGCATTCGATGATTCCCCGACATGATTGAAGACACCAGGAAGCGCGCCGATTACTCCGAGCGCAAGCCCGCCTCTACCACCGGCTTGCCGATGGAAGCGGTAGTGATGCCGGAGGATCTGCGCGGCGATTTCCCCGATTGGGAAGCCGAGCGCGATCTGGGATATCCCGGCGAGTATCCATTCACTCGCGGCGTCTATCCCACGATGTACCGCGGACGGCTGTGGACGATGCGGCAGTACGCGGGGTTCGGGTCCGCCGCCGAATCGAACCAGCGCTATCGCTATCTGCGCGCGCAAGGACAGACCGGGCTTTCCGTGGCGTTCGATTTGCCCACGCAAATTGGCATGGACTCCGACCATACGCTCGCGCAAGGCGAAGTGGGAAAAGTGGGCGTGGCGATCGATTCGCTCGAAGATATGCAAACGCTGTTCGACGGCATCCCGCTCGAAGAAGTGTCGACGTCGATGACCATCAATTCGACGGCCGCGATTCTGCTCGCTCTGTACGTCGCGGTGGCCAAGCAGCAGGGCGCCAACCTGAAGCGGCTGGCGGGCACCGTGCAAAACGACATCCTGAAGGAATACATCGCGCGCGGGACCTATATTTACCCGCCGCGTCCGGCGATGCGAATCGTGACCGATATTTTCGCATGGTGCCGCAACGAAATTCCCAACTGGAATGCGATCTCGATTTCCGGCTACCACATTCGCGAAGCGGGCTCGACGGACGTCCAGGAAGTGGCGTTCACGCTGGCAAACGGAATCGCGTACGTGGACGCGGCCATCGCGGCCGGACTCGAAGTGGACGAATTTGCGCCGCAGCTCTCGTTTTTCTTCAACGCGCACAACGAGCTGTTGATGCAGATCGCGAAGTTCCGCGCCGCGCGGCGATTGTGGGCGCGAACCATGCGCGAGCGATTCGGAGCGCGCGATCCGCGCTCGATGATGTTGCGCTTTCACGCGCAGACGGCCGGTTCCGCGCTGACGGCGCAACAACCGGAAAATAACCTGGTGCGCGTGGCGCTCCAAGCGTTGGGCGCGGTGCTCGGCGGATGCCAGTCGTTGCACGCGAATGCACTGGACGAGGCACTGGCCCTGCCTACCGAACAGGCGGCGCTGCTCGCGCTGCGCACCCAGCAAGTTATCGCCGAGGAAACCGGAGTTACGAATACGGTCGATCCCGTCGCCGGGTCCTATGCGATTGAAAGGCTCACAAACGAGATCGAGGCTGCAGCGCAGGATTACATTTCGAAGATCGACGCCCTGGGCGGAGTGCTTCGCGCGATCGAGACCGGATACATTCAACAGGAAATTCAAAAGTCCGCGTACGAATACCAACAAGCCGTGGACGGCGGCGAGCAAGTGGTGGTCGGCGTAAATCGTTTCCAGGCGGACGAGGAGCGGGCGATCCCCACGCTGCAAGTGGATCCGAATATCGAGCGCACGCAGGTAGCGCGATTGAACGCCTTGCGCGCGCGGCGCGATGCGGCAAAATCGCGCGCGGCGCTGGAAGAAGTGGAACGGCGCGCGCGCGGAAAAGAAAATCTCATGCCCGCGATCCTCGCCGCGGTGGAAGCGTACGCTACGGTGGGAGAGATTTCCGACGCGCTGCGGCGGGCGTTCGGCGAATATCACGAATCGGTCGTCATCTGAACTCGTAGCGGAACTGCAAGGGATCGATCTCGACGCAGATTAAGATTCCTGTCCCTGAGTACAGTTAACTGCTTCCCTGCTCCTCCCTCGCAAGAGAAGCCTACCCAGGCCAAGAGATGGTCTGATGTTCAATAGACCTCTACCCTGATTGAAGGAAAGCAGGCGCGAAGTGAGAATGTGCTTTGTGACTTTTGTCCTAGCGTTTGCGCTGTTGGGCTTAGTGTCTTCACAGCCGCCTGCCTTCGCTCAGGAAACCGATCAAAGAGAAATCAAGCGCAAACCCAAGGCGAAGGTCGAGCCGAGGTACCCCGCGCTGGCGCGTCAGCTGAAGCTGAGCGGGAGAGTAAGAATCGAAGTGATTGTTTCTCCAGACGGCCGGGTAAAGGATACGCGCATCATCGGAGGCAGTCCGATTCTGGCTAATGCGGCCCTCGATGCGGTCCGAATGTGGCGATACGAGCCTGGCTCGAAAGAGACCGTTGAAATCGTTGAAGTCGATTTCAAGAATCCCAATCAATAATCTCAAACCGACGACCGCAGAGGGATTGCTGCGCGCGCTGAAAGAGGAGTCTGCGCCGCGCGCGGATTGGGTCGCGGACGTCGAAGGGAATTCGAATCATCAGCATTTCCACCTCCTGTAACAAACGCTAAGAATGGGCGTGAGCTTGGTGGCCGCTGCTTTTCCCCATGCGGCCGGCGTCAGGTTTGTTGGCCGAAAAGACAAACTCGAACCCGTGTCCGGGAAACCTCCGGTTTAAAGACCTAAGCTACATACTTGTGTTAGGTTTTCACTCTTGAATTCGAATGTGCGCGATAAGCAAGGTGACGCTGGAATATGAAATCCGCTGGCCCAGGCGCGTACTGACGCTTGGCGAGGCGGTGAAGTATATCGACGCGACCGGGTTCTGCCTGCTGTTCCCCGTCAGGAGCGTGGCGCTTCCGTCGTTGTACTACGCCGTGACGCGACGGAACCCGCACGAGAAAATCGTTTGGGACAAGTATTCACAGATGGTGTGGCGCTGGAAGGACGAGCTGCCGCGGAGGAGGCGCGCGCTTTACGCAAAATATTTCCGCGGCCGCGGGACGTTTATTTCGCTCGAAATGCTGCCAAATTTTCTGGCGATGCGAAACGCGGCGGTGACGCCGGACGACCACGAGCGGTTTTACGCGGAAGGACGCATTCACGATGACGCGCGCTTGATCTGGGAAGCGCTTGCGAAACACGGGCCGCTGGCGACGCTCGAACTGCGCAACGCGTGCGGTATGGACGCGAAAGCGGGGAACGTGCGATTCAAGCGCGCGATTCTCGATTTGCAGTGCCTGCTCGCCGTCGCGCATTTCGGCGCCGAGCAAGAGACGGCGGCGTGGGCGTCGGGGCGCTACGAATTAACTTGCCGCGCATTTCCAAAGGAGACCGCCGAGGCGCGTAGCATTTCGCCGGAACAGGCGCGGGCGGCTTTGGCGGCGAAGTATCTTGAGTCGTATCGCGAAGCCACGCTGGCTCGGGTGGCCCGGCTGATGGGCTGGTCAAAAGATGAAGCCTTGAAATCGATCGAGGTGCGCGGGGCGGGCGAGGCGATGCGGGCGAAAACGGGGAGCGAAAAGTGATGTTCGGAAAGTGGAAATCGAGCGCGAAACTGATCCTCGCATCAGGGTCGGCGCGGCGAGCGGAAATTCTGCGCAACGCGGGATTTGAATTCGAGACTCTTGTGACGCACGCGGACGAGAGCCGGCGCACGCGGGAGTCGCCCGCGAAATACGTCGGGCGCGTTGCACACGCGAAGGCTCGAGCAGCGGCGGAGAAACTGAGAGGCAAGAGCGACCCAGTGATCGTCATCGGAGCGGATACGGTGGTGCTGGCGGGCGGAAAGATATTGGGCAAGCCTTTGGACGTGAAGGATGCCCGGCGGATGCTGCGGACGCTGAGCGCGAAGACGCACCGGGTGCTGACCGGTCTTTCAGTGCTGAGCCTGCCTGATGGCGCCGAGCGCCACCATGTGGAGACGACACGGGTGCGATTCAGAAAAATGTCGAACGCCGAGATTGACGACTACATTGCGACGGGCGAGCCATTCGGCAAGGCGGGAGCGTACGCGATCCAGGGAATCGGCGGGCGCTACGTGACGCAAATCGAGGGATGCTATTTCAACGTTGTGGGATTGCCGCTGGCGCGGCTTTGCAAATTACTCGCGCAGATGCAAGAGCATGGTGGTGGCGCACGACTAAGAAACAACCGGTAGTCAAGGCTGGCCGAACTAACCGCAAACCCTATGCGCAAACTTGCGTCGATCCGGCGCTACTTCTTCTCTTCAGTCGTCGATGTCGAGGGAGGCGGATTGGTTGGGGGCGGGTTGACCGGCTGACTGGTTTGATCGCCGCGCATCCCGTCCTTGAACTCACGAACGCCCTGGCCAAGACCGCGCATCACTTCGGGGATTTTGCGTCCGCCGAAGAGCACGAGTATGACAACCGCGATAATGAGTAGGTGCATCGGGCTGTCCCACATGGGTACCTGCCTTTCAAGCCTGGCCTGGGGCCTGGCCTGCCAATACTGAATCCTTGAACCTCTAGAGTATAACACGCTCGTCGCCTACGCGCCGGGTGACGTGCTCGCGGTCCAAGTATTCGAGGAGCGGTATAGCATATTTTCGGGTGACGCCGGTAAGTTCTTTGAATGCAGGGATGGGGAGCTTGTCGCCGCGTTCTTTGCGGTATTTGGCGAGGAGTTCGCGCAGGCGGGCGACGGCCGAGCGATGAAATACGAGGTCGCTGGCGACCTTCACGAGCACTTTTTCGCGCAGGAGCATCAGCAGAATTTTCTGCGCGCGGCTGGATTCGACTGGGAGCTTTTCGAGCACGGCGGCGAAGCTGGGAACCGAAAGTCCGGCGTGCTCGAACTCCTTTTCGATGAGTTCCTTGGCCCGAGATTCGTCCGAGGAAAGAGCGATTTCGCGGCCGGCGTGCTGGACGAGATCGCCGGACATTGTGAGAATCCTTTCGCGAACAAGATCGTCAAGGGCGGCTTGAAATACTTCCGCTCTGGGGTTCTTCGCGCGGCCGCGAAGCTCTTGCTTGGGAATACCGGGGAGCAGCGGGTTGGCGCGATGAAATTCCTCGACGGCTTTTTTCAGGATTACTGCTAATTCCGCGAGAGTTTTTGCGAAAGCGATCGTCAGCGGCTGTTCCCCGACGACTCGCAGTTGCTTTGCGGCGCTGAGATTTTTTACAGCTTGGCGCACTTCGGCTTCCGTCCAACCGGTGCGGGAGATGATATCGGCGAGCGTCATCCCGCGCTGTGAAGAAGCGGCGAGCGCGGCGAGAGTTTCTTCGTGATTGCCGCGCTCAAGCGTTTCTAGAAACGCCGCGATGGCGGGATCGTTTCGGCGGTGGCGACGAGCGCGCGCGTCAAGAACAGTGCCGCCGCCAATCGTCACCACCGGCGAGAACTGGCGAAGGATGAAGCGGTCGCCGGGAAGCAGTAAAGCGGGTTCGCTGAGTCTGAGTTGAGCGAGCGCGGATTCGCCGGGCGGGAGTTCGTCGCGGAGGAGCAAGACAACTTCCGCGATTCTCTCCGCGGTGCCCTGATGGAAATGGACCTTTGCGCGATTCTTGAGCGGGCGCGCAGAGGCGAGGAGCGTGACGCGAGCGTCCAAGCGCACCGAGGGCTGGAACACTCCGGGTGGAGCGAGAACCATTCCTCGCTGAATTTCTTCGCGCCCGAGTGCTGCGAGATTTACCGCTGTTCGCTGGCCGGCTACGGCGCGTTCGACGGCCTTTCCGCCTGAGTGCAAACCACGAACGCGGACGCGTTTGCGAGTGGGATAAAGCTCTACTTCATCCTCGGGCTTGAGCGTTCCGGCAACGAGCGTACCAGTTACCACGGTGCCGAAACCTTTCATGGCGAAAGCGCGATCGATGGGGAGGCGGAGATGACGCGTCGCATCTCTGGCCGCTACGGCCTGCGCTGCATGCAAAAGCTCCCGCTTTAACGCGTCAAGGCCGTCGCCGGTTTTCGCACTCACGGGGACGATCGGCGCGCCTTCAAGAAACGAGGCGCGCACGAATTCCTCGATTTCGAGACGGACGAGGCCGAGCATATCCGCGTCGACCAGATCGGATTTTGTGATGGCGATAATCCCGCGAGGAATCCCCAGCAAGCGGCAGATGTCGAAATGCTCGCGCGTCTGCGGCTTGATGGATTCGTTCGCCGCGATGACCAGAAGCAGGAGATCCGTGCCTCCGACTCCTGCGAGCATATTTTTTACAAAGCGCTCGTGGCCGGGCACGTCGACGAAGCCGAGCCGTGCGTTATTGAGATCGAGAAAAGCGAAACCGAGATCGATGGTGATTCCGCGGCGTTTTTCCTCTTCGAGGCGATCCGGGTTTGTCCCCGTAAGGGCTTCGACCAACGCGGACTTGCCGTGGTCGATATGGCCGGCGGTTCCGACGATGACGTGCTTGATGGTATCCATCGACGAGGTAAGTTTTGCGGAACGATGCTACTGGAGGAAGGAAGGGCGGTCAAATACGCTAAGTGGCGCAGCTTGGGTCACGCTTCTGGAGATGGACGTGTGAGTGCATGACCGAAGACATCCCAAGGGGCGAAATCGACGCGCCCCCTAGGACCCCCCGGTTGAATTATTGAGCCCGTTCTTGAAGCGGCGGAGCCGACGTCGCGCCCTTAAATCGGGGCTTGCCGAGCTTTGCAATCCAGATTCCCGAGTTGATGTCGTTGTAAAAAATCAGGCCGTTCGCCGGTTGGCCTCCCCACGCGAACGGAAGATTCGGGCGGAAGCCCTCGGGATCGCCCGTCCAGACGCGCGCAATTTCGCGGCCCTGCGCATACAAGTTTCCGCGCAACTCGCCGGAAATATCGAGGACGCGCCCGCCGCCGGCATAGTCACCGGCAAAGAGCATGTCGTTGTCCGCCCAGAAGTTGTGCATGCCGCCTTCGGGGATTTCGTAGGTGGCCACCAGACGCGGATGCTCGATATCCGAAACATCCATCACGTGGCAAATGCCGCGGACGGGAATGCGTTCCTTGCTGTCAATTTCGAAAATTCCCGGAAACACTTCGTCGCCGACAAAAACGTAATTCTTGTAGCGAAACGCGGAGTGCGTTCCGGAGAGCCAACCGTTGCCGTAAAGCTCGTAGTGATTGTATTTAAATTGCGAAACGAGCTGCGGGTGCTCCGGGCTGCCGCCTTTGATTCCGGCGCCCACGTCGAGAATGATCAGGCCATCGCGCCAATACGCGAGATAGGCGAGGCCGTCCTTCACGTAGAGATCGTGGAGGTAGCGACCGCTGGACATCGGACCCATGGGGCCGGCAATCATGGCGGCTGTTGAATTTTCCGTCTGCCAGCGCGCGACTTCTTTGGGATGTTGTGCGTCCTGAAAATCGATCACGCGCAGCGAACCGGTGGCGTCGTCGGTGATGTACGCGTAATGCTTATCGATGAACGCGCTATGCACGCCGCCGGTGACTGTTTCGGTGTACTCGGAGAGAACTTTCAGATGGGCGGGATCGGAGGCGTCGAAGAACACGATTCCGTTCTTGCGGTTCGAAGCGCCTTCGCGGGTGTAGACGCCGATTTTGCCGTCCGCCGTCGTGCTGATGTCGTTGATCAGGCGCGCGTCGGCTTTCATCGTGTCCAGCTGCTTGGGATGCGCGGGATCGGAAATGTCGTAGGCGTAGGCTTTGTCCGAAATCGTCGAATAGAAAAGATAATTTCCGATCACCCACTCCTCGGAGGTTTGGATGGCATTGCCGTCGGCGTCTTTAGTGGGGATATGCGAGACGATATCAACCTGGCGTTCTATATTTCGAGGAGTCACGGTGACGGAAGCCACGGCGCTATGGTGCCCTGCGGAAGCAGTCACTTGATAAGTGCCGGGCATGTTGGCCACAAACGCACCATCGGGATAGATCCTTGCGCTCGGGCCGCTGACGCTCCAATTCGCCAGTACGTCGACCGCCGCAGCGCCCTTCGCATCGTGCGCGCTGGCGGCGAAATGAATCACGTCGCCCGTCTTGGCGGAAGTAGTGGCAGGCTCGACCGATATTTTACGAATGGTATCGGCAACAATGCGGACTGTAATTTCCCCGGACGCCGGTCCGGAGCTGGCGACCAATTTCGCGGTGCCAGGGGCGAGGGCGGTGACCATTCCGGAGTCGTCGACCGTAGCAATCGCCGGCGAATCGGATTTCCAGTGAATTGTGACATCGGAGCGCGGATCGTTGTTGGCCAGGCGAGCCGTTGCCGCCAGAACGGTGGTGGCGCCCACGGGCAACGATCTGGCAATCGGAGCGATTTCGATTTTTGCGGGCGGCGGCACCACAACCGTTACGCGCGTAAATCCCGCTTTGCCGGCAACGACTGCGCCCACCAGCACCTCGCCGGGCGAATGAAAGATTACATTCCCTTCTTGATCCGCGCCTGCTTGATCGAACGGAGCTGCGAACCAGATCGCCGGTTTCTCGTCGATCACTTTGCCCGAGGCGTCCTTGGCGACGGCGCTGAATTTAACTTTTTGCCCCACCTGCGCCTCAGTCCCAGCGGGACTCACGTCAACAGTTGCCGCTTTGGGAGTAGTCGCCTCTTGTGCGGCAAGAACTGGTGCGAACAGCATCGCACCCGCAAGAATCACCACGGAATTTGAAATCTTGAACAAACGAGTCATACGCATGAACCGGCGCGTCCGAGGGCGAAATGCCCCGTGTGAAATTGAACTTGCCGCGCGAGTTTGTCAAGAGTGAAGGAATCGAGAGAATGGGAGAAGACCAAATTAATGAGAGATTCGAAGGGCGGCAGCAATTTCTTGGTTAATCGCGAGCGCTGCCTCGCGGGGGTTTTTTGCCGCGGTTATGGGGCGCCCGACAACCAGATAGTCCGCGCCGGCGCGCATCGCTTCCGATGGAGTGGCAACGCGAGATTGATCTTGCGCGGAATCGCCGCTCGGCCGCACTCCCGGAACGACGATCAGAAATTTGGGCCCGCAAGCGCGACGGATGGCCCGCGCTTCCTGAGGTGAGCTTACAACTCCGTCGAGCCCCGCCTCTTTCGCCAGCCGCGCCAACGTAACTACGCGTAACGCCACCGGCCCCGATATTCCTACGCGCCTCAGAGCTTCAGCGTCCAGACTTGTGAGTAGAGTGACCCCGAGCAGCGCCGGAGGATTCTTTTTCCCTGCGAGGGCGTTGCGCGCAGCGCGCATCATGGCCAGCCCTCCCGTAGTATGAATGTTCAGCATGCGCACACCTGGAAGTTTGGCTGCAGCGGCCACCGCGCCTGCAACCGTATTGGGAATGTCGTGAAACTTCAGATCGAGGAAAATATCAGCGCCCAGACCCGCTAGCTTTCGAACAGCTTGCGGGCCTTCGGCTGTGAAGAGCTGCTTGCCAACTTTGAAAAACCCAACTACGCCGCCAAGCTGCCGCGCCAAGGCGCAGGCCGGCGCCAGGCGGTCAACATCCAGGGCAACGATTAGTCGCGACGGGGCGACGCGGGGCGTGTGGGCACCTCGAGCAGCTCCAGCCGGACCTTGGCGGTTCCGCGCTGGTCAAATCCAAGTCTCCGCGCCACTTCATAGGAGACGTCGAGCTCGCGCCCTTCAATATAGGGTCCGCGATCGTTAATCCGTACCACTTGGCTGCGGTGGTTCCGCGTATTCACGACGCGCACGATAGATCCCATCGGCAGCGTCGGGTGAGCTGCGGTCGTAGCGTACATATCATAAGCCTCGCCGGTGGCGGTAGGCTGCCCGTCGAAGTCCTCGCCGTACCAGCTTGTTGTGCATTCCCAGACAGCCAACGGCTTCGGCTGGCCATTCGTTCCAGCTTTCAGTTCGGGATAGAGTTGCGACGATGTCGGTTGGTTCGGGTTGCTCATTCTTCCAGCAGTCGTAGGATTCACCGCAGGCGTGAAGACGAGCATACCCACTCCTAAGAACACTGACGCGAAGACCAGCGATTGTTTAGCTCTCATAGTCTCCTAACTTTATTTGAATCAGCTATTTTACCTTCTCGGGGCCTTCCGCCACAATACTCTTTATGCCTTAAACGAACCCCGTAAGCTGCTGATTTCAAATACCTTCTCATCGCGGCACCACATTTCGAGTTCCGTGACGAGATGCTCGGAAGCCCGTGGATCAACAAAATGGGCTGTTCCTACTTCCACCGCCGAGGCTCCTGCCAGCATATACTCGGCGATATCTTTTGCGCTCTCTATACCGCCTAACCCTAAGATCGGAATCGTAATGACCTTAGCCGCCTCGTAAACCAACCTAACCGTTATAGGTTTGATCGCCGCCCCCGACAACCCCCCCGTCGTACTACCGAGCCGTGACCTCCGATTGTGTGTATCTATACACAGTGCAGGGTAGGTGTTCGCCACCACGACTGCGTCGGCCCCCTCGGATTCCGAGGCCTTAGCCGTAAGTCCAATCGTTCCAACGGTAGGAGACAGCTTTACCCATAGTGCGCGCTTCGATGCCTTCCGTGCGGCCCCCACCACCGCTGCCGTCAGCAAAGGGTCAGTACTATATTCCACGCCTCCGTGCTCGACGTTTGGGCACGAAATGTTCAGCTCGTACGCCGCAAGCCCCTCTGTATCCTCCAAGACACGAATTACCTCGACGTACTCGGCTATGGTCTGACCGAAAACGTTGGCTACAATCGCCGTGTCGAACCGGCGTAGGAGGGGGAGTTTCTCGGCTACGAACGCCCGTACGCCAATATTCTGAAGTCCGATGGCGTTCACCATCCCGCTTGCGGTTTCGCAAATGCGAGGCGGAGGCGCGCCTGCCATCGGCTCGAGCGACAAGCCCTTCACCACAATCCCGCCAAGCCGATTCAGCTCCACCAAATCGGCGAATTCGACTCCATAGCCAAACGTTCCGCTGGCGGCAAGAATTGGGTTTTTGAGATGAACTGTGCCGACGCTGACTCGGAGGTCAACTTCCGCGGGCCGTTGAGGGATGCGTGCCGGCTCGGGCGCACTCACTGGACGGACTCTAGCACGGCCGCCCTGTGAATCTCAACAAGACACGGTGCTCGCGCGAAAACGAGCGCCGGATTCCGCGGGTGCTGATTCGCGTCCGTGTGTGCTAGGATATTCGCCGATGCGCGTCGTCGAAAAAAGACAAATTCTTTCAGCCGAAGAGATCGACCGTACCCTCCAGCGAGTGGCGCACGAGATCGTCGAGAAAAGCGGCGGCACAAAAAACCTCGCTTTGATCGGCGTGCGCCGGCGGGGAGTGCCGCTATCGCAACGCCTGGCGCGAACGATTTTCGGCTTCTCGAAGGTGGATATCCCGGTCGGCACGCTCGACATCACTCTTTACCGCGACGATCTCTCCACCGTGGCGTCTCAACCCGTAGTGCAATCGACGGAAATCAGCTTCCCGGTAGACGGTCGCGATCTGGTAGTCGTCGATGACGTGCTTTACACGGGACGCACGATTCGCGCCGCCATGAATGGGCTTTTCGATCTCGGCCGTCCGCAACGGGTTCGACTGTGCGTTCTGATCGACCGCGGACATCGCGAGCTGCCAATCGAAGCTTCGTTCATTGGACAGACGGTGCAGACCAGCGACACCGAAATCGTTGAAGTACGGCTGCGCGAAATTGATAACGAAGAACGCGTCATGCTGGTGGACCGCGTTTCCTGAGTAACCGTTCGGGAGGCACGCAGTAAGACCCTTCGAGCTTTCCGCCGCAGGGTTCACAGGGAAAAGGCAAAC
>Ga0073928_10002200_pt1 | contig 34561 bp, 34 predicted proteins | sample PaiPotPPA55metaG_FD_76969 | JGI IMG/M metagenome (GOLD analysis project Ga0073928, IMG submission 76969) | Iron sulfur acid spring bacterial and archeal communities from Banff, Canada, to study Microbial Dark Matter (Phase II) - Paint Pots PPA... ...
GGTGACCACACCGTCTTCGTTGAGGCGGATGAAGCCGTCACCGACCCGCGGGCTGGACCGTGACATGGCCAGATCACCGACGTTGGGGAAGGTGCCTTCGGACAACATCAGCAGAAGGTCGCCCGCGCATTCCAGATAGGCACTTTCCAGCGGGCTGGCGTTGCGTTCGGGCAGTGCCGTCTGATGAGTCAGCATCGCCACCACAGCGTCCTTGTACCGAACAGGGACAGCCTCCACGTTGAGGCCGAATGAATCCTGCTGTCCCACTGAGTTTTGTCGGCCTATCGTGCCCGAGTCGAAAGCCTCTGCGACAAGCGGTATCTCGTCCCTGTTGTTGGTGGTGCCGACCGCGTCGGCCAGCAGCACCGTCGGCGCGGTGTTCGGCCGAACTTGCGCGACGCACACCAGCACCCCGTCGTCGCGGCGGACCCACATCAGGAAGTCGGCGAATGACAGATCCGCCAGCAGCTGCCACTCGCCCACCACGGCGTGCAGGTGGACGACGGCGTTGCCTGGCAGGACCGTGTGCTCGGCCAGCAGGTCACCGAGGGTGGACATCGGCGATTACTCCGGCGAGATCGGCGTCAGCTGATCACCGCGATGAGGTCGCCGGCCTGGATGACATCGCCAACGGACACGCTCACCTTGCTGACGGTGCCCGCCACCTCGGCCAGCACCGGGATTTCCATTTTCATCGACTCCAGCAGCACCACGGTGTCGCCCTCGCCGATCTGATCGCCCTCGTGGACCACGACCTCGAGCACACTGGCCACGATCTCGGCGCGAACATCCTCGGCCATCTTCACCCCTTTCGGCTGCTGCATGCCGCTCTATCGAACCACAACGCCCGGGCGGACACCGACGAGCGCTCGCGCAAGCAGGCATGAAACTGTGTGGCCGCGCCATGAGACAATGGACGCAAGTACAGACCAGACGGAGGAACAGCATGGCCAAGCGAGGCCGCAAGAAACGCGACCGCAAGCACTCAAAGGCCAACCACGGAAAGCGGCCGAACGCCGGTTCGAAGTCGGTGCGCTAGCCGCGGCGGATGATCGTGGTGCGGCTGATCTCGATCCGCAATCGCTCGCGTAGCCGATCCGGCGCCTTCTCACCGCTGCACTTCTTGGCGATCAGCGTCTTCACCTGTTCCTCGACACCGTAGTGGCGCAAACATGCGGGGCATTCTTCGAGGTGGTGCCTGAGCTTGTCGCGGGTTTCGGCTGTGCATTCACCGTCCAGCAGCGTCCATACCTCGGCGATCACCGCGGCACATTCGGGATGCTTGGGGTCGACGGGGCCAACGGGCGGGGTCCAGCGTTCGTCGTCACTCATGAGGACACCTCCTCCGGCGCGTCGAGCTGCTGCCCGCGAATGAAGCCGCGGTCCCTTGCGACGTCGGCCAATAGCTCGCGCAGTTGGCGCCTTCCCCGGTGCAACCGGGACATCACGGTCCCAATCGGCGTGTCCATGATTTCGGCGATCTCCTTGTAGGGGAAGCCCTCGACGTCGGCGTAGTACACCGCCATCCGGAATTCCTCAGGCAGTGCCTGCAGGGCTTCCTTGATCTCGTTGTCCGGCAGCGCCTCAAGGGCCTCCACCTCCGCCGAGCGCAGGCCGGTCGAGGTGTGCTCCGCGTTGGCAGCCAGCTGCCAGTCGGTGATCTCCTCGGTCGGATACTCGGAAGGCTGCCGCTGCTTCTTGCGGTAGCTGTTGATGTAGGTATTGGTCAGAATCCGGTACAGCCACGCCTTCAGATTCGTGCCCTCGCGGAACGAGCGGAAGCCGGCGTAGGCCTTCACCATGGTTTCCTGCAGCAAGTCCTCGGCGTCCGCCGGGTTGCGAGTCATTCGCAGCGCACCACCGTAGAGCTGGTCGAGCAGCGGAATCGCGTCGCGCTCAAACCGCGCCGTCAGCTCGGCGTCGCTCTCGGCGGCTCTGTCGGGCACCGACGCAGGCGTCGAATCGAGCCCCGACGTCTCTGGCGCCGTATTGGGCACCGACCCGTCGATGTCGGTCATTGTGGGGAACACCGTCCCTTCCGTTGCGGCGCCACCAAACAGGCCCGGTAGGTCGACCGGGCGGTCCAAGCAAATGGTGGGCACCAAAGACCCCTTCCTTTGATCCTAGAGGCACTGACCGACACGACCCATTTTCGGGCCGGACTGCCTCCCATAACAGCATGAACGGCCATTGTTGTTCCCGCATTACGCTGAGCCGGTGGCGCGCGCAGCAACCCGGGCGATCGCGGCCCTGCTGGCCGCCGACGTCCCCCACCAGGTGCTGCAGTACAAGCACGACGCTCGCACCGAGTCGTTCGGTGAGGAAGCGGTCGAGGAGCTCGCCGAGGTCGAGGGCGTCAGTCCGGAGCAGGTCTTCAAGACACTGGTCATCGCCCAGCCAAGCGGTTTGGCCGTTGCGGTGATCCCCGTGCCGTCGAAGCTGTCGCTGAAGGCGGTCGCCGCAGCGCTTGGCGTACCGAAGACGACGATGGCCGACCGGGCCGCGGCGGAACGGTCGACCGGCTACGTCATCGGCGGCATTTCACCGTTCGGTCAGCGCAAGCCGTTGCCGACCGTGGTCGACGCCTCGGCGTTGCACTGGGAACGCGTGCTGTGCAGTGCGGGCAAGCGCGGCTGGGAGGTCGTGGTCCACCCGCAGGACCTGATCCGACTCACCAAGGCGGTCACCGCCGACATTCGCGCCGCATAAGGTGACCCCATGGCACAGACGTCAGCATCGTCCCTGTCCGGGAAAACCATGTTCATCTCAGGCGCCAGCCGCGGCATCGGGTTGGCCATCGCCAAGCGCGCCGCCGCCGACGGCGCCAACATCGCGCTGATCGCGAAGACCGCCGAGCCGCATCCCAAGCTTCCTGGCACGGTGTACACCGCGGCCAAGGAACTCGAGGAGGCCGGCGGGCACGCTCTGCCGATCGTTGGTGACATCCGCGACGAGGAGTCGGTCGCATCGGCGGTGGCGCAGACCGTCGAGCAGTTCGGCGGGATCGACATGTGCGTGAACAATGCCTCGGCGATCAACCTCGGTTCGATCACGGAGGTACCGCTCAAGCGCTTCGACCTGATGAACGGCATCCAGGTGCGCGGCACATACACCGTCTCGCAGGCCTGCATTCCGCACATGGTGGGCCGAGAGAACCCACACATCCTCACGCTGTCGCCGCCGGTTCGCCTGGAGCCGGAGTGGCTGACGCCGACCGCGTACATGATGGCGAAATACGGAATGTCGTTGTGCGCCTTGGCGATGGCCGAGGAATTACGCGACAACGGCATCGCGTCCAACACGCTCTGGCCGCGCACCCTGGTGGCCACCGCAGCGGTGCAGAATCTGCTCGGCGGCGAAGAGGCGATGGGCCGCGCCCGCAAGCCCGACGTGTACGCCGACGCCGCCTACGTGGTCCTCACCAAACCGGCGCGCTCCTACACCGGCAACAGCCTGTTGTGCGAGGACGTTCTGCTGGAATCCGGTGTCACCGACCTGTCGGTGTACAACTGCGTGCCCGGTGCCGAACTCGGTGTTGACCTGTGGGTCGATACCCCCAACCCGCCGGGTTACAAAGGCCCTTAATCGGATTCGATCGTCGTACGGACACGGTCGGCGACCACATCGATGCCAGCACCGCACGCGTCTAGAGCAGCGTCGCTTGCTCAGGCTCCGGCTTGGCGGGCTCGATCAACTCAGGTCCGTTGTTGCGGATGCTGTTGACCAGCCGCGACACCTCACGGATCTCGATGCGGTCGAGGTCGCCGCGCCCACGCAGCAGGCCCTCGTCGATGGGCGCGTCAGGGTCGAGCCAGCGATCCCAGTCGTCGCGGCTGATGCTCAGCGGCATCCGGTCGTGGATCTCGGCGAGCGGGCCTGCGGCGTCGGTGGTGATGATCGTGCAGCTCAGTAGCGGCGGGGCGTCTTTCGGCGCGTCCTTCGGCCGCCAGGTCGACCACAGCCCGGCCATGAAGAGCGGCTCGCCGTCGGCGCCGTACATGTAGAACGGCGTCTTCGGGGCTGCCTTGCCTGACTTCGAAGGTGAAGCCTCGCCGGTGGGCCGCCACTCGTACCAGCCGTCCATCGGCACCAGGCAGCGCTTGCCCTTCGCAGAGTTGCGGAAGACGGGTGAACTGGTCACCTTCTCGGAGCGGGCGTTGATCAGCAGCGGCCCCTTGGTGTCGGGGCCGCCGTCCTCTGTGGTCTTCGCCCACGGCGGCACCAGGCCCCACCGCATCAGCCGTACCCGCCGCGTGGACTCGTCATCGGGTTCGGTGTGTCGTTTGACGACCGTGCTGATCTTCGTGGTCGGCGCGACGTTGTAGTTCGGGCCGCCGTCGGTGTCCTGTTTCGTCGAACTGGCTGCTGTGCTGGCCGTGCTCTCGTCGATTGCCTGGATCTTCTCCGCCAGCAGTGCCGGATCGGTGGTCACCGCGAATCGCCCACACATATATGCCATGGTGGCACGCAGAACCGACAAGGCAGGATAGACGCCGTGAGCACGCGCGGACGCGAGGAGCAGGAAGGCAATTGGCCTGCACCGTCGACACAGGCTCCTGTGCATGCCACGGTGACGGTGCCTGGCTCCAAGTCGCAGACCAACCGGGCGCTCGTGCTCGCCGCGCTGGCCACGCCGCAAGGGACGTCGACAATCAGCGGCGCGTTGCGCAGCCGCGACACCGACCTGATGATCGGCGCGTTGCAGATGCTCGGCGTCAGCGTCGAGGGTGCCGACACCGAGCTGACGATCCGCGGTGCCATCGCCCCGCAACCGGGCGCGCGCATCGAATGCGGCCTGGCGGGCACGGTGCTCCGCTTCGTCCCGCCGGTCGCCGCGCTCAGCGGGCAGACCGTCACCTTCGACGGCGACGCGCAGGCCCGGGTCCGCCCGATCAAGCCGCTGCTGGACGCGCTTCGCGGCGTCGGCGTGGACATCGATGGCGACGGTCTGCCGTTCTCGGTGCGCGGCACCGGATCGGTGGCCGGCGGCACGGTGGAGATCGACGCGTCGGCGTCGTCGCAGTTCGTCTCGGGTCTGCTGCTGTCAGGCGCGGCGTTCACCGACGGGCTGACAGTCATGCACACCGGCGAGTCGGTGCCGTCGGCGCCTCATATCGCGATGACGGTGTCGATGATGCGCGACGCCGGCGTCGACGTCGACGACACCCAGGCCAACCTCTGGCGCGTCGCACCCGGCCCGATTGCGCCGCGGCACTGGACCATTGAGCCCGATCTGTCCAACGCCGTGCCGTTTCTGGCGGCCGCCGCGGCCAGCGGCGGGAGTGTGCGCCTGACGGGTTGGCCATCGGTAAGCACCCAGCCCGCCGACACGATCGTCGCCATCCTCGAGAAGCTCGGTTCGGTTGTGCGCCACAGCAGTTCGTACCTCGAGGTGCGCGGGTCCGGAACCTACCACGGCTTCGACGTGGATCTGCATGACGTCGGCGAGCTCACCCCGGCGGTGGCTGCGCTGGCCGCGCTGGCCGCGCCGGGTTCGGTGTCGCAGCTGGGCGGAATCGCGCATCTGCGTGGTCATGAGACCGACCGGCTGGCCGCGCTGAGCACCGAAATCAACGGGCTCGGCGGGCAATGCGTCGAGACGCCCGACGGCCTGGTGATCACGGCCCAGCCGCTGCATGGCGGGGTGTGGCGGTCGTACGCCGACCATCGGATGGCGACGGCGGGCGCCATCGTGGGGCTGCGGGTGCCCGGCGTCGAGGTGGAAGACATTGGCACGACGGCAAAGACGCTGCCGGAGTTCCCGCGGCTGTGGGCCGACATGCTGGCGGGCCAGACACTCGAGCCCGAGGCAGGCGCTTGAGCCAACGCGAGTACGACGAGTCCGACGTCCGGGTCCGCCCCAGCCGGGGCTCGCGGCCGCGGACCAAGACTCGCCCCGAACACGCTGACGCGCAGGAAGCCATGGTGGTCACCGTCGACCGTGGCCGGTGGGGTTGCGCGCTGGGCCGCGACCCCGACCGCCGCGTCACGGCCATGCGGGCGCGGGAGCTGGGTCGCACCCCGATCGTGGTCGGCGACGACGTAGGCATCGTCGGGGATCTGTCCGGACGGCCAGACACGCTGGCCCGCATCGTTCGGCGCAGTGAACGACGAACGGTGTTGCGGCGCACCGCCGATGACACCGACCCGACCGAACGCGTCGTCGTCGCCAACGCCGATCAGCTGCTGATCGTCGTCGCGCTGGCCGACCCGCCACCGCGCACCGGCCTGGTCGAGCGGGCGCTGATCGCCGCCTATACCGGCGGGCTTTCACCGATCCTGTGTCTGACGAAGTCAGACCTCGCGCCGGCCGAGCCGTTTGCCGCGCAATTCGCCGACCTGGACCTGGCGGTGGCCATCGCGGGCCGTGACGATCCCCTCGACGTCGTTGCGCCGATGCTCGCTGAACACATCACCGTGCTACTCGGCCATTCCGGTGTCGGCAAGTCGACCCTGGTGAATCGCCTTGTTCCAGAAGCAGATCGCGCTACCGGTGATGTATCGGGGGTGGGCAAGGGACGGCACACGTCGTCGCAGTCGGTGGCGCTACCGCTGCACTCCGGCGGCTGGGTGATCGATACGCCTGGTATCCGGTCGTTCGGGCTGGCCCACATCGAACCCGACGACGTGCTGCTGGCGTTCTCCGACCTGGCGGAGGCGATCAAGGACTGCCCGCGCGGGTGCGGGCATATGGGCCCGCCCGCCGATCCGGAATGTGCGCTGGACACGCTGAGCGGCCCCGCAGCCGGCCGTGTCGCAGCGGCCCGACGGCTGCTGGCCGCGCTGCGGGAAAGCTAGAAAAAGCTGAGAAAGACCGGGAGTCCGCGCCACGACATTGCTCGTTAACTAAGCTAAGGGTTAAATGGGCTAAATGAGTGCCGAACGAACAGACGACGACACCTGGGACTTGGCGACAAGTGTCGGCGCGACTGCCACGATGGTCGCCGCGGGCAGGGCGCGTGCCACCCGGGCCAACCTCATCGACGACCGCTTCGCAGAGCCGTTGGTACGGGCAGTCGGCGTCGAATTCTTCACTCGCTGGGCCACCGGCGAGCTTGCCGCCGCCGACGTCGATGTTCCCGGCGCGTTTTGGGGTATGCAGCAGATGACCGACCTGCTGACCGCGCGCACACAATACTTCGACGGCTTCCTCAGCGAAGCGACCGCTGCAGGCATCCGCCAGGTAGTGATTCTCGCATCGGGACCCGACGCGCGCGGATACCGCCTCGGGTGGCCAGCGGGCACCGTGGTGTTCGAGATTGACCAACCGGAAGTCCTGGCGTTCAAGGCCGCGACGTTCGCCGAGCTGAATGCCGCGCCGACCGCCGAGGTGCACACCGTTTCCATCGACCTGCGCCAGGACTGGCCGGCCGCGCTGCGCGAGGCGGGCTACGACGAAACCAAAACCTGCGCCTGGATCGCCGAAGGCCTGCTGCCCTTCCTTCCCTCAGAGGCCCAGGATCGCCTGTTGGACAACATCACCGCTCTCAGCGTCGACGGCAGCAGACTGGCATCGGAAGTGACGGTGTTCTCCGCATCCACACACGGCGATCAGTTGTCCGACTCGATGGACGATGTCACGAAGCGCTGGCGAGACCACGGATTCGACGTCGAGCTCGGGGAACTCGGCTACTCCGACAAGCGCGACGACGTCGCCGACTATCTCGACAGCCGAGGCTGGCGGTCGGTGCGCAAGCCGTTGCAGGAGCTGCTGGCTGATGCGGGCCTGCCGAGGATCTCGGAGGCTGGCGGCGCGACCGCCTTCGGCGACAACTACTACTGCACGTCGGTGAAGGGACGCCAGGCATAAAGTGAGGCCCTCCCGTTTTGGGGAGGGCCTCTGTGGGTGGCCTATCAGCGCCTGTAGCCGGGGACCAAGCGCTCGACGTGGTCCACGCCGTGGTGGCCGTGCCAGCCCGGCTTCGCCTCGGGAGCAGGGTGGGCCTTGACGCTCGGGGCGTACGAGTGGCCCGGCCCGGTGGGCTGCGTCGGAGGGGCCGCGTTGGCCATGCCGGCCATACCAAGGGCGGCGCCGCCGATGATCCCGGCCGAGACGATCGGCAGAGCGAAGTAGCGGGCGAAGGTGCGGGTGGTGGTAGTCATTTCTGAGTTCTCCTGTGCGAGTTGGCTTTTCGTTTCCCGCGCCGGTGCGTTCCGGCGATGACTTAAGAATGCCCCGGCCAGCGCACGTGGTATGTCCGGAGATCGGCCGGAGCCCCGATGGAATCGCTTGTCCCCCGATCGGGGGAACGCGACACGAAAAAGGCCCTCCCGTTAAGGAAGGGCCCACGTGATGGGTTGGTCAGCGGGCGGCGTCAACGGGCCGCCGAACCTGCGGGGAGATCGCGATTTCGCGAAAGTGCGATCTGCCCGCAGTCTCGAGGCGGCGGTCAGGCCGCCAGGTCGGTGCGTTTGGTCGCCCGCTTCTCGGCCCGCTTGGCGCGGCGCCAGCCGCGCACGGTGGCGATGGCGGTGTTGAGACCGCGACGGCGACCGGTGTCCGGATCGGTAGCCCCGAACCCCGGTTCCAGCTCCGTGAACATCCGCTCGCTGCGGGTCTCGGGCGCATTATCGGCGCTGTCACGCAGGAACTTGTCCGGCAGCGACAGCTTGGCGATAGTCCGCCATGTCTTGCCGTATTGCACCAGGAACGAGCCCGTCGTGTACGGCAGGTCGTACTTCTCGCAGACTTCCCTGACCCGAATCGAGATCTCGTGCAACCGGCTGCTCGGCAGATCGGGGTAAAGGTGGTGCTCGATCTGATGGCACAGGTTGCCGCTCATGAACCGCAGCGCGGGGCCGCCCTCAAAGTTGGCGCTGCCCAGCATCTGGCGCAGGTACCACTGGCCCTTGGTCTCGCCGACCATATCGGTCTTGGTGAATTTTTCTGCGCCGTCTGGGAAGTGGCCGCAGAAGATCACCGCGTTAGCCCACACGTTGCGGATAACGTTCGCGACCGCATTGGCCTTCAACGTCGACTTGAAGGTCGCACCCGGTGACAGTGCGGTCACCGCCGGGTAAGCCACGTAGTCCTTCACCAGCTGGCGGCCGGCCTTCGCCGAGAATTCGCGCACCCGAACCATGGTGGCGTCGCGGTCGTCGCGGCCCTTGAAGATCCTGCCGAGTTCCAAGTGTTGCAACCCGACTCCCCATTCGAAGCCGAGCGCGAGGATGGTGTTGAACAACAGGTTGGAGAGATTGAACGGCTTCCACTTCTCGTCGCGGGTGACGCGCAGTACGCCGTAGCCGACGTCGTCGTCCATGCCGAGGATGTTCGTGTACTTGTGATGCATGAAGTTGTGGGTGAACCGCCAATGCTTGGAGGCCCCGCTCATGTCCCACTCCCAGGTCGAGGAGTGAATCTCGGGATCGTTCATCCAATCCCATTGGCCGTGCATGACGTTGTGGCCGATCTCCATGTTTTCGACGATCTTGGCCACGCCCAAAGTCAGGGTGCCCGCCCACCACGCGGAGCGTCGCGAGCTCGCGGCCAGCATGAGCCGGCCGGCCAGCTCGATGGCACGTTGGGCGGCGATCGTACGGCGGATGTAGCGCGAGTCGCGCTCGCCACGGGAGTCTTCGATATCCTGGCGGATCGCGTCGAGCTCGACAGCTAGGTTTTCGATGTCGGCGTCGGTGAGATGCGCGAATGCGGGTACGTCGGTAATTGCCATTGTTCTGCCTCCCCTCGTATACCTACGTTACCGTAACCTACGTACCCGTAGGTTACCAGTCAGTAAAGCCTAAACATCCAGTACACAATCGCCAGACGCTGCAGAAATGCACGTCTGGACCCGGCTGCCCGGTTCGTGTTCGGCGCCGGTTCGCAGGTCGCGGACGTGGCCGTCGAGCAGCCCGACCACGCATGACTGACAGATGCCCATCCGGCAGCCGAACGGCATCTGGATGCCGACGCTCTCGCCGGCGTCCATTAATGGTGTCGCCCCGTCCACAGTGATCGTCTTCTGACTGCGTGCGAACTCCACCGTGCCGCCATGGCCGTGCGCCCCGGCTTTCGACACCGCGAAGCGCTCGAGATACAGCCGGTCGGCGATGCCGTGCGCATGCCAAACCCGCTCGGCGTCGTTGAGCATGCCTTCGGGCCCACACGCCCAGGTCTGGCGCTCACGCCAGTCGAGCACCTCGTCGCCCAGCCGGGACAGGTCAAGCCGACCTTCGGTACGGGTGGACCGCAGCCGCAGCTCGTAACCGTCGTGCGCACGTTCGAGCTCGGCCAGCTCCCCACCGAACATCACATCGGATTCCGTTGGCGCCGAATGCAAGTGGACCACATTGGTGACCTGGTCGCGACGGGCCAGCGTGCGCAGCATCGACATCACCGGCGTGATGCCGGAGCCGCCGGTGATGAACAACACCGAGGCCGGTGCCGGATCGGGCATCACGAAGTTGCCCTGCGGCGCGGCCAGCCGCACGATCGTGCCAGGCGCTACCCCGCCGACCAGGTGGCTCGACAGGAACCCCTCGGGCATGGCCTTGACAGTGATCGTGATTATGCGGCTCGCCGTCACCGGGCTGGACGTCAACGAATACGACCGCCAACGCCAGCGTCCGTCGACCAACACACCGATCCCGATGTACTGACCGGGCTGATAGTCGAAGGAAAAGCCCCACCCCGGCTTGATGACCAAGGTCGCGGAGTCGACGGTTTCGCGACGTACCTCCAGCACCCGACCGCGCAGTTCGCGCGCAGACCACAGCGGGTTCGCGAGCTTGAGATAGTCGTCGGGCAGCAACGGTGTGGTGATCCGCTCGGCGATCGCACGCGCGGTGTCCCAGCCGGGATGCTTACCGGCGCCGGCGACGGTAGGCCGCACGGTGTCAGAGAGCACGGCCGCGGGCCTGCTGCTGCTGTATTTCTTGCCCAATGAAAGCTCCTGCCCCAGTTTCAGGATGGCGGCACCCGTCGTCCGGGAGACATAACCTACGGTACCGTAGGTTCTACGCCGCAGCCAGGGGACAAGCATCACAACAACTCCAGCAGGAATGGCAGTTCTTGGGGCGCATACCAGGCCAGATCATGGTCTTGCGCGTCGCCGACGATGAATTCGGCATCCTCATCCCCCAGGTCAGCGGCATCAACGGCCTCGATCGCCGGCACCACCGCCGGCTCGGCGTCGGCGTTGTCGACATATGCGGCGATCACCTCGTCATACGCGATCGGCTCCGACAGCCGCACCACCGGGTCGTCAAGATCCGGACGGGCCGTCACACCTTCGACCTCAGCGACCACCACGGCCCGCCGCGGCGGCAAATCGGATATCCCCTCGCCGGCCAATAGCCGCAGCGAAGCCAGTGCCGCGTCGCGCAGGGCCACGTCGGCCAACTCGTCGTCGTCGCCCTCGGCGTAGGCCTCGCGCAGCGTCGGCGTCACCGCGAAGGCGGTGCCGTTGCGGGCGTGCAGCGACCGCTCGCCGACGAGCTGCTGCAGCATGGCCAAAGTCGCCGGGACGTAGACACGCACCAGGCGACTCTAGGCGATTACTGCGCAGCCTCCAGCAGTTCATCGAGCGATTCGCGCAGCAGCGACGGCAACACGTCGACGTCGCTCATCGCTTCACGGTCGGCGTTGATGCCGAAATAGAGCATGCCGTTATACGACGTCACCCCGAGCGCCAGCACCTGATTGTTCAGCAGCGGGGGAACGGCATAGGTCTCCAGCAGTTTGGTCCCTGCGACAAACATCTGCTTCTGCGCGCCAGGCACATTGGTGATGAGCAGGTTGAACTGCCGCGCCGAGAAACTGGTTGCAACGCGAATTCCCATGGCGTGCAACGTCGGTGGCGCAAATCCTGACAGCGTGACGATGGTCCTTGCGTCGACGAGGCTGGCCGCCGTCGGATGTGATTCGGTGGCGTGCGCGATCTGCGACAGCCGCACCACCGCGTTGCCCTCACCGACCGGCAGATCGATCAGAAACGGCGACACCTCGCTGATCGCCTGCCCCGGCCCGGTCGTGTCGAGGTCCGCGTCCGGATAGACCGACATCGGGGCCATCGCGCGCACGGTCGTCATCGCCGTCACCGGCTCGCCACGCGACATCAGCCAGTTCCGCAGTGCCCCGGCCACCACGGCCAGCAGCACGTCGTTGACGTCGCAGTCGTAGCGCGCCCGCACCAGACGGTAGTCGTCAAGCCGATGGCTGGCCACGGTGAAGCGGCGGTTGCGCGACACGGTCGCGTTCAGCGGGCTGTTGGGCGCGGTGCCGCGGGCGAACGTGCGCGCGACGTCGACGAACCGGCGCCCGACGTCAACCAGCTGACCCGCGTTGGTCGCCACCTCGGTCACCGCCGAGCGCACGGCCCCAAGCTGCTCGGCGGGGCGGGTGATCCATTCGCCGATGGCGCCGAACAACAGCTGACGGTCGCTCGGCTCACGTGCAGGGATCCAGATGTCCTCGCCGAAGTCCGGCGGCTTCTGGGTGCGATCGGCGACGACATGGCCGATCTCAAGCGCCGTCATGCCGTTCACCAGCGCCTGGTGCGATTTGGTGTAGATCGCCATGCGGTTGCGGGCCAGGCCCTCGATTAGATACATCTCCCACAGCGGCCGCGACTTGTCCAGTGGCCGCGAGCCGATCCGGGCGATGAGCTCATGCAGCTGCGCGTCGCTGCCCGGCGACGGCAGCGCCGACCGTCGGATGTGGTAGGTGATGTCGAAGTCGCGGTCGTCGACCCACATCGGGCGGGCCAGGCCCATGGTCACTTCACGCACCTTCTGGCGATAGCGCGGGGCCTGCGGGAGCCGTTGTTCGACGGTGGCCAGCAAGGTTTCATAGCTCAACCCGGTGCGCGGCTTGCGCAGGATCGACAGCGTGCCGACGTACATCGGGGTTGAGGTGTCTTCCAGGTGATAGAACGACGCGTCCGACGCTGACAATCTGCTCACCATTGCGGCGTCACCATCCCCCTGGCCTTACCCGCGGCTCGGCCGCGGTTGCGCTTTTGTCGCTGTCAATGAACCCCCCGAGAGGTTATCGGCCGATTCTGCTGGCGCGCATTACGGGTGCACGAAGGAGTGCCGGCGGCGACGAGCGCCACGCTGGAGCGCGCATCGCCGCGCCCGTCGAACCCTGAGCTAGCCTCTGCGGCTGTCCTTGGCCCCCCTGGCCTGCTGGCGCGCGGCTTCACGACGCTCACGCCGACTGCCGCCGGTGGGTGCCGCCTGCTTGGGGCCGCCGCTGGACCGTTGCACCGCCGCCGACCCGTCCTCGGACGGCCCGGTGTAGGTCAGCGGCGGTGCGTCGCTCTCAATTCCCTTGGCGCGCAACGCCGGCCGAGCCGGCAATCCAGCTCCAGCCGGCTGAGCCGGCAATCCAGCTCCCGGACGCTCCTTGGTGGCCACGGCGCCTTCCTGGGCCTTGGCCGCGGCCTCCGCGGCGAAGGCGGCCAACCCGGCGGGCGCGGCGACCGGCGCCACGGTAGGCGCAGGCGCGGCTTCCACGGTGACGTTGAACAGGAAGCCCACCGACTCTTCCTTGAGCCCCTCGAGCATGCCGACGAACATGTCGTAACCTTCGCGCTGGTACTCCACCAGCGGGTCACGCTGCGCCATCGCCCGCAGCCCGATGCCCTCCTTGAGGTAGTCCATCTCGTAGAGGTGCTCACGCCACTTGCGGTCAAGAACGTTGAGCAGCACGTTGCGCTCCAGCTGCCGCATCGCGCCGTCGCCGGCGATCTCCTCGAGCTGCTTCTCGCGTTCGGCGTACGCGCGCTCGGCGTCGGAGATCAACGCGTCGAGCAGCTCGTCGCGGGTCAGCTCGCCCGCCTCGCCCACCGCGTCAGAGTCGATCAGATCGTGGTGGTCGATGCCGACCGGGTAGAGCGTGCGCAGTGCCGACCACAGCGATTCCAGGTCCCAGTCTTCGGAGTAGCCCTCGCTGGTCGCACCTTCGACGTAGGCGGTGACGACGTCGATGAGCATCTTGTGGGCCTGCTCGGCGAGGTTCTCTCCTTCGAGGATGCGGCGACGCTCCTCGTAGATGACCATGCGCTGTTGGTTCATCACTTCGTCGTACTTGAGGACGTTCTTGCGGACCTCGAAGTTCTGCTGCTCGACCTGCGTCTGCGCGCTCTTGATCGCGCGGGTGACCATCTTAGCCTCGATCGGCACGTCGTCGGGCAGATTCAGCCGGTTGAGCAGCGCCTCAAGGGTCTCGCCGTTGAACCGCCGCATCAGCTCGTCGCCGAGTGACAGGTAGAACCGCGATTCGCCGGGGTCGCCCTGGCGGCCAGAGCGGCCGCGCAGCTGGTTGTCGATGCGGCGTGACTCGTGGCGCTCGGTACCCAGCACATAGAGGCCGCCGACGGCGATGACGTCCTTGGCCTCCTCGACCGCCTCGGCCTTGACCTTTGGCAGCACCTCGTGCCAGGCCGCCTCGTAGTCCTCGGGTGTCTCGACCGGGTCGAGGCCCTGTGCGCGCACCCGCTTGTCGGCCAGGAAGTCCACGTTGCCGCCGAGCACGATGTCGGTGCCGCGGCCGGCCATGTTGGTGGCGACGGTGATCGCGCCGAGGCGACCGGCCTCGGCGATGATCCCGGCCTCCTGCTCGTGGTACTTCGCGTTGAGCACGTTGTGCGGGATGCGCCGCTTCTGGAACTGTCGCGAGAGGTACTCGGAACGCTCAACGCTGGTGGTGCCGATCAAAACCGGCTGGCCCTTTTCCCAGCGCTCGGTGACGTCGTCGACGACGGCGATGTACTTGGCCTCTTCGGTCTTGTAGATCAGATCGGACTGATCGCCACGAATCATCGGCATGTTGGTCGGGATGCTGACCACACCGAGCTTGTAGATCTCGTGCAGCTCGGCGGCCTCGGTCTGGGCGGTGCCCGTCATGCCGGCGAGCTTGTCGTAGAGCCGGAAGTAGTTCTGCAGAGTGATGGTGGCCAGCGTCTGGTTCTCGGCCTTGATCTCGACGTGCTCCTTGGCCTCGATGGCCTGGTGCATGCCCTCGTTGTAACGGCGGCCGATCAACACGCGGCCGGTGAACTCGTCGACGATGAGCACTTCGCCGTCGCGGACGATGTAGTCCTTGTCGCGCTGGAACAGCTCCTTGGCCTTGACGGCGTTGTTGAGGTAGCTGACCAGCGGCGAGTTGGCGGCCTCGTAGAGGTTGTCGATGCCCAGTTGGTCCTCGACGAACTCGACACCGATCTCGTGCACCCCAATGGTGCGCTTGCGCAGGTCGACCTCGTAGTGGGTGTCCTTCTCCATCAGCGGCGCCAGCCGGGCGAACTCGGTGTACCAGTTCGACGCGCCGTCGGCGGGGCCGGAGATGATCAGCGGCGTGCGGGCCTCGTCGATCAGGATGGAGTCGACCTCGTCGACGACGGCGAAGGGGTGGCCGCGCTGAACCAGGTCGTCCAGCGAATGCGCCATGTTGTCGCGCAGGTAGTCGAAGCCGAACTCGTTGTTGGTGCCGTAGGTGATGTCGGCGGCATAGGCGACGCGCCGCTGGTCGGGCGTCATCTGGGCAAGGATCACGCCGACGTCGAGGCCAAGGAAGCGGTGCACACGGCCCATCCACTCGCTGTCGCGTTTGGCCAGGTAGTCGTTGACGGTGACGACGTGCACGCCCTTGCCGCCGAGCGCATTGAGGTACGCCGGCAGAACGCAGGTCAGGGTCTTGCCCTCACCGGTTTTCATCTCGGCGACGTTGCCGAAGTGCAGCGCCGCGCCGCCCATCACCTGGACGTCGAACGGCCGCTGGTCGAGTACCCGCCACGCCGCCTCGCGGGCGACCGCGAACGCCTCGGGCAGCAGGTCATCGAGGTCAGCGCCGTCGGCGACGCGTTGCTTGAATTCGTCGGTCTTGGCCCGCAGCTCGGCGTCGGAGAGTTTCTCCACGTCGTCGGACAGGGTGTTGACATAGTCAGCCACCCCCTTGAGGCGCTTGACCATGCGGCCTTCACCGAGACGGAGCAACTTCGACAGCACGCTATTTCCTCTATCGGTTCGATGGATCTCACGGTGTAGCAGACGAGGTCCATCGTAAGTGACTCGTCGAAATAGCTGGTCGAAGGCGCTGGAAAGCGGCTAGGCCAGCCGAATCAACCCGTAGTCGTAGGCGTGCCTTCGGTACACCACGCACGGTCTGTCGCTCTGTTTGTCGTGGAAGAGGAAGAAATCGTGGCCGACGAGCTCCATCTCGTAGAGCGCGTCGTCGACGGTCATCGGCTTGGCCGGATGCTCCTTGGTGCGCACAATGCGGCCCGGTTCGTGATCGTCGACGGCACCGTCGGTCTGCGATCCGTCGTCGGCCAGCGCCGAGAGTGTCTCTGGCACCGGGTTGAGCGCTGTGGCCTGGGCCAACGACACCGGCGTCTTGTCACCGTAGTGCACCTTGCGGCGATCCTTGCTGCGGCGCAGCCGGCTCTCGAGCTTGCAGACCGCCGACTCCAGGGCGGCGTAGAAGCTGTCGGCGCAGGCCTCGCCGCGCACGACGGGGCCGCGACCTCGCGCGGTGATCTCTACGTGTTGACAGTTCTTGCGTTGGCGCCGGTTGCGCTCGTGGTCGAGTTCGACGTCGAAGAGGTAGATGGTGCGGTCAAATCGTTCCAGGCGTGACAGTTTCTCTGCGACATAGATGCGGAAGTGGTCGGGGACCTCGACGTTTCGGCCCTTGACGACAACCTCGGCGGTGAGGGCAGGTTCTGGTGGCTCGTCCTCGATCACCATGGTGCGTTCTGAGTCAACGGAATGGCTTGACATGCTTGGCAACTCGTTTCTCTACGGAGTCGCACGCTTCGCGTGCCCGGATTCGCGCCGGCGGGCCTGCACGTCGCTCCGTCCGCCGCCGCAAGGTGTCGACTACTCACCTCCTACGCCTCTCGGCGATGCTTGCGCTTCGGGTTGAGCGCCGCCGTGAGGCACTCACGGGTGGTTTGTGCCGACGGTAGTCCGTGTTCACCCAGTAGTGCCAGTAAATTCGTTGACCCGTTTTCAGTTCTTCACATCGGATTGATCCTGGGGTAATCGCAGGAGGCGTCAAGCGTTCGCGTTCGCAAGGACACCGGCGACGTGAGCACCTGCGATGCGCAGCACGCGGACCGATTCCGGGCTGGCGGGTGTCGGCCGAGGCGGTGATGCTGGACTCATGGCAGAGGTTCGTGTGAATGGCCAGGCCTGGCAGGTTCATGCCGACGACGACACCGCATTGCTGTACGTGTTGCGCAATCACCTCGGCCTGAAGGGCACCCGGTTCGGCTGCGGGCTTGGCGTCTGTGGTTCCTGTGCGGTGCTCGTCGACGGGCACCGGGTCTATTCATGCGACACCCCGTTGTGGTCGGTGAAGGCCAAGGAGGTGACCACGGTCGAGGGCCTCGGCATCGACGGCAGGCCGCATCCGGTCGCCCGCGCGATCGTCGAGCAGCAGGCCGCCCAATGCGGTTACTGCATGTCGGGGATCGTGGTCAGCGCCGCCGGGCTGCTCGCGACGAATCCCGACCCGTCCGAGTCGGAAGTCCGCGCCGCGCTGGATGACAATCTCTGCCGTTGCGGCGCCCACAACCGGGTGGTGCGTGCCGTGCTCGCCGCCGCCGCCGAGATGCGCAAGGCGGTCTCGTGACCACCCAAGAGCTACCGCCGACCCTGGCCGCCAATCCACGGCTCGGCAATTGGCTGCGCATCAGCGCAGACGGTATCGTTGAGATCCGTTCGGGCAAAGTCGAATTGGGTCAGGGCGTGCTCACGGCGCTGGCGCAGGTGGCCGCCGAGGAACTCGACGTCGACGTCGCCCGCATCGAGATGACCCCGGCGACCACCGATCTGAGCCCCGACGAAGGCTTGACCGCAGGCAGCCTTTCCATCCAGCATTCTGGCGCTGCGCTTCGGCAGGTGTGCGCGGAAGTCCGCGACATCTACATCGGGCTCGCCGCTGACAAGCTCGCCGTGCCGAAGGAAGACCTCACGATCGAAGATGGGCAGATCGCCGCTCCGGACGGCGCGGCCACCAGCTACTGGGAGTTGGCCGACGACACCTTGCTGGATACGGCCGCAAGTGGTGACCCGGCGCCGAAGCCAGTGTCCGCCTACCAGGTCGTTGGCACCAGCGTCGCACGCCTGGATCTTCCCGACAAACTCGCCGGCCGGCCACGCTACGTGCACGACCTGACGTTGGACGGGATGGTGTACGGCAGGGTAGTCCGCCCGCCGTCGCGCGGTGCGACGCTACGTGAGATCGACACCGGCCCAACGGAAGCCCTGCCTGGCGTGATCGCGGTGGTGCACGACGGCAACTTCCTTGCAGTCGTGGCCGAACACGAGGAGACCGCGCTGCGAGCCGCCGACCTGCTGCGCCGCGACGCGGTCTGGGAGCAGCGACCGACATTGCCCGACGAGGACGAGTTGCCCGCGTTCCTCACGTCGGCGCCGGCGGACACCACCGTGATCGCTGACGTCGGACAGCGGCCGCGCTCCGGCGTCGCCCGCTCATTCGCCGCGTCCTACCATCGCCCGTACCTCGCACACGGCTCGATCGGCCCCTCCTGCGCTGCCGCGCTCGCGGCGAAGGATTGCCTCGAGATCTGGACGCACAGCCAGGGAGTGCACGTGTTGCGCCGCGAGATCGCGCGCGTGCTGGAGATTCCCCAGGACCACGTCGTTGTCCGGCACGTCGACGGGGCGGGCTGCTACGGCCACAACGGCGCCGACGATGCAGCGATGGACGCCGCGGTGCTCGCCCTCGCCGTACCGGGCCGACCCGTGCAGGTGGTGTGGTCACGACCCGACGAGCTGAGCTGGTCCCCGCTCGGACCCGCTGGCGTCGTGCGGATCTCGGCAGACTGCGCGCCCGACGGCGACGTGTTGACCTGGCGGCACGAGATCTGGAGCGGCAGCTTCGTCAGCCGCCCCGGCATGACACCGAACCCCGCGTTTCTCGCGGCCAGTCACCGCACGGGAGGCGAGGAAATCCGCTCGGCAGGTGAACCGCCTGCCGAACGCGGAGGCGGAGCGAGCCGCAACGCGGTCCCGGGATACGCCTTTCCTGCGCATGAGGTCGTCAATCACCTGCTGACCACGATGCCGTTGCGGACATCGGCATTGCGTTCGTTAGGAGCGCATCTCAACGTGTACGCCGTGGAGTCGTTCATGGACGAGCTCGCCGCCCGGGCCGGCCGGGACCCCCTCGAGTTCCGGCTGGCGCACCTGTCCGATCCACGCGCCCGCGCGGTACTGGAACATGTTGTTCGCCAGTCAGATTGGGAGTCGTGGACGCCCGCCGACGCCGTCGGACACGGAATCGGATATGCCCGGTACAAGAATACGAGCGCCTATTGCGCGGTCGTCGCCGAGGTCGAGGCCGTCCAGGAGGTGCGCGTGCGACGGCTGACCGTCGCCGTAGACGCGGGACTGGTCATCAACCCCGACGGGGCGGCCAACCAAATCGAAGGTGGCGCAATCCAGTCCACCAGCTGGACGGTGAAGGAGCGGGTCCGGTTCGACCGGTTCACGGTCACCAGCGATACCTGGGAGACCTATCCCATCTTGCGCTTCTCGGAAGTTCCGGCCGTCGACGTCGAATTCCTGCCTGGGGCCGACAACCCTCCACTGGGAGTCGGAGAGTGCGCGCAGGGCCCAACGGCAGCCGCTATCGCCAACGCGGTGTCCGACTCGATCGGCGTTCGCGTGCGCTCTCTTCCGCTCACGCCGGAGCAGATCGTCGCCGCGATGCCGACATGACGTCGCGGCTCCGCCGCTGATCAGCCAAGCACGATCGAGTCGCCCTGCACGGTGACGTTCTCGACCGCCAGGGGCTTCGTCGCCGGGCCGTTGGCCACCGAGCCGTCGAGGTTGTACTTGCTGCCGTGGCACGGACAGTCGATGGTGCCGTCGGCCACCTTGTTCACCGTGCACCCCGCATGCGTGCAGATCGCCGAGAAGCCCTTGAACACACCCGCAGTCGGTTGGGTCACCACGACCTTGTCGACGATCACGCCCGAGCCCACCGGCACATCGGCTGTCTTGGCGATGACGTTCGCCGCCGGGGCACCGGGAGCACCCGATGCGGGCGGGGCCGCGGGCGTCGCGCTGGATTCGCTCGTCGCTTCGGGCTTATTGCCGGACGTGCTGCAGGCGGCCACCACCGCGGTCACCAAGCCCAGCCCGGCTCCGAGCAGAACCTTCTGCCGCGAGAGGGGGAACTCTGAAATATTCACAGAACACCTTTCAGTTAAACGGCGCAACGGCGCCAAGGGTAACCAACGGGCCGCGGATACTCACATCCCCTCCTGGCTTTCGAGCCGACACCTGTGGCGGTGTCAGCCGGGCAACACCGGCAGCGCGTCGGGCACCATCAGCGGCCGCACCTCAGCCCACGCCGGGTCGTCACCGACCGCCGAACCGGACAGCTGCAGCACGCCGCGCTCATCGGCGACGTACACGGTCGACGGGTTGGCGGCGACGGTGGTGACCGGCATCAGCAGATTGCGGCTCGGGCCGTCGGAGTTCACCCCGTCGAGGTTGACGTAGGACACCGGGTGCTGCGGGTCGGTGCGGCTGACGACGATGTCGTCGCCGGTGCGCCAGGACAGCGACACCGCGGTGTTGCCAAGTCCGAATCCCAGCCGCCGCGGATAGGTCAGCACATAACCGCCGCCGGTCGTCTGCTCGACACCGGCCAGGATCACCTGACCCTCGATCACCATCGCAGCCCGCGTTCCGTCGCGGGATAGCTGTAACTCGGCGATCGCTCCGGGGAAGCGCGTCGACACCACTGTGGAGTCGACGGGAATGCGGGCAGGCTGCCCAGACGCGTCCTGGATCGCCCGCACCACGTTGTTGCCGTCCACCACCACCCAGATGGCGTCGTCAAGCGACCAACTGGGCCGCGACAGGGTGCGTCCGTCCATCGCCTGTGTCGCATTGCCGGTCAGCGGGCCTACCCACAGCGACGACGCCATGTCGGGCGCGCCAGGCCGCAGCGTCACGATCGACGCCACCTCCTGGCCGGATCGCGACACCGCGGCCGCCGTCTGGCTGGGCATCTGGCCGAACGAGCCGGTGACCTTCGACGCCCGCTGGCCGTCCAGCGAAACCAGCGACCCGCCCACCAGCGCGTGCAGGCCCGCGGCGGCGCCGTCGGCCGCGCCAGGGTCGGTCGCCGCGACGTCGGAGGTGTTCCAGCCCTCGGCGAAGCGGTCGTCCAGCGCCGCACCGTCGGCGTTGATCACGTACGGCCCGTTGATACCTGCCCGTTCCAACGTCCAAATGATTTGCGCTGCAAGAAGTTGCCGGGTGTGCGGGTCCGTCGTCGACAAGTTCTCCAGGTCGATGCGGGCGCCGCCGTAGCCGCGGCCCACCCCGGTCTTGCCGCCGTCGGCGCGCGTCACAGGGCCGCGCAGCTTGAGTGGAGGGCCGACGAGGTTGCGCACTGTGTTGTTCATCTCCGGCCGCGGACCGACGATCAGCTTGCTGACCAACTCGGTGGCCAACTGGTCGGGGTCGGACACCGCGACGTAGCGCGGATCGGGCACGACGGTCTTGCCCGTGGGGTCGGCGAAGTACAGTGTGTTGCGCTTATATGTCGACTGAAACTGTTGCCAGTCAAGGAAAACCCCGTTGGGCAGCCGGTCGATGCGCCACCCGCCGGTTGTCTTCGCCAGTTCGATGGGGCCCGGGTCGGGCAGGGCCCCCTCGCCGGTCTCGAACACGCCCATGTCGGACAGCGAGCCAAGGATGTCGGCCCGCATGCTGACCGAGACCCGGTCGGGGCCACGTGTTTCGACGAACACCACGTTGTCGATCAGCAGCGCGCTCCCGGCGTCATCCCAGCCGCGCGACGCGGATTCGGTGAGGAACTGTCGTGCGGCCAGATGCCGGTTGGCGGGATCGGCAGTGGCCTTGAGGAATTCGCGCAGCAGCACGTCGGGATCCATGCCCGGTGTCGGCTTGGGCAGGCTCGGCGGCGCCGGCCGGTCGACGGTCCCGATCGCTTGCGGCGCCGACGAACTTGGCACCCCGGCGCAGCCTGCGAGAGCGAACACCAGCAGCCACACCGCCGCCAGGGCCCGTTTCACACCGTCTCCCCTGCCGGTTCACGCTCGCGGGCTGGTCGCCGTGGCGGCCGTTCGCGCCCAACGGGTTTCATCGGCAGCGGGCTCGTCGTCACCTTGTGCCCGCGCACCAGCGGCAGCGTGAGTCGGAAGCAGGCGCCCTTGCCGGGTTCGCCCCACGCCTCAAGCCGACCCTGGTGCAGGCGGGCGTCTTCGATGCTGATCGCCAGGCCAAGGCCGGTGCCGCCCGAGCGCCGCACGCGCGACGGGTCCGACCGCCAGAACCGGCTGAACACCAGCTTCTCCTCGCCGGGGCGCAGCCCGACGCCGTAGTCACGGACGGTGACGGCGACGGTATCTACGTCGGCGGCCATCCGGATCCGCACCGGCTTGTGCTCGGCGTGATCGATCGCGTTGGCGATCAGGTTGCGCAGGATCCGCTCCACCCGGCGCGGATCGACCTCGGCGATGACTTCGTCGGCGGGCATGTCGACGATTAGCTCGATGCTCGCGTCGTGCGCGAGGTGGCCGACGTTGTCCAGCGCGCTCTGCACCGTCGACCGAAGGTCCACCGATTCGACGGACAGCTCGGCGACGCCGGCGTCGTGGCGCGAGATCTCCAGCAGGTCGTTCAGCAGCGTTTCGAAACGATCCAGCTCGCTGACCATCAGCTCGGTCGAGCGCCGCAACGCGGGATCGAGGTCGTCGCTGTGGTCGTAGATCAGGTCGGCGGCCATCCGCACCGTCGTCAGCGGGGTGCGCAGCTCATGGCTGACGTCCGAGGTGAACCGCCGTTGCAGGTTGCCGAACTCTTCCAGCTGGGTGATCTGCCGGTGCAGGCTTTCGGCCATGTCGTTGAACGACACCGCAAGCCGTGCCATGTCGTCCTCGCCGCGCTCTGGCATCCGCTCGGTGAGGTGCCCTTCGGCGAACCGCTCGGCGATCCGCGACGCCGACCGGACCGGCAGCACGATCTGGCGGGCCACCAGCAGCGCGATCGCGGCCAGCAGACCGACCAGCACCAATCCGCCGGTCAGCATTGTGCCGCGCACCAGCGCGATGGTGGACTCCTCGTTGTTGAGCGGAAAGATCAGGTACAGCTCGAGATTCGTCACCGGCGACGCCGTCGGGCTGCCGATGATCAGCGCCGGGCCCGAGAAACCATCGGTGTGCACAGTCGCGTACTGGTAGCTGACCTGGCCCGCCTTCACGAAGTCGCGCAATGCGTTGGGCACCTGCTGCACCGGGCCCGCCGCCGTCGCCGCGCGGGGCCCGTCGCCGGGAACCACCAGCACCGCGTCGAATGTGCCGGCGAGGCCCGCACCCGTATCGGCCTTGCGGTCGATCAGCGTGTTGCGCGCCAGTTGCAGGCTGCTGTCAAGGGAGCGGGTCTCCTCGCCGCCGACGATGCCGCTGACCGTGTTGCGGGCGCGCTCGATCTCCTCGGTGGCGGCGCGGACTTTGACCTCGAGGATGCGGTCGGTGACCTGGCTGGTCAGCACGAATCCGAGCACCAAAATGACGGCGAGTGACAACCCAAGCGTCAGCACCACCACACGCAGCTGCAGAGAGCGGCGCCAGGCCAGACCCATCGCACGACTCAGCGCACCGAATCCGCGTAGTAGTGGTGCCGAACGCCGCTGGATACGCCGCCTAGAGCTGAAGATCACAACCACCGCCGAGCGGTGAAGATCACGGCCACCGCCGAGCGGTGAATTGTCACGGGGGTCCGGCCTTGTATCCCACTCCTCGAACGGTCAACACCACCTGCGGGTTCTCCGGGTCTTTCTCAACCTTGGCCCGCAAACGCTGGACATGCACGTTCACCAAACGGGTGTCGGCGGGGTGCCGGTATCCCCACACCTGTTCGAGCAGCACATCACGAGTAAACACCTGCCGCGGTTTGCGCGCCAACGCCACCAACAGGTCGAATTCCAGCGGCGTCAGGGAAATCTGCTCGCCCTCCCGGGTGACCTTATGGGCCGGCACGTCGATTTCGATATCGTGGATCGACAGCATCTCCGCGGGCTCGTCGTCGTTGCGACGCAGCCGGGCGCGCACGCGGGCCACCAGCTCCTTGGGTTTGAACGGCTTCATCACGTAGTCATCGGCGCCCGACTCCAGCCCGAGCACGACGTCGACGGTGTCGGTCTTGGCCGTCAGCATCACGATCGGCACACCGGAGTCGGCGCGCAGAACGCGGCACACATCGATGCCGTTCATGCCCGGCAGCATCAGGTCGAGCAACACCAAATCAGGCCGCAGCTCGCGGACGGCGGTCAGTGCCTGCGTGCCATCGCCGATGACCGCGGTGTCGAAACCTTCCCCGCGCAGCACGATGGTGAGCATCTCGGCCAGCGAAGGGTCGTCATCGACGACCAGAATCCTTTGCCTCATGGTGTCCATGGTGTCACCAGATCGCGATAAAACGCCGGTAGCACGCCCGCGAGTCGGCTACTGACCCAGCTCCGTGGCCAAGGTGGCGACGTTGACGTCGGGGCCGGCGACCAGCCACGGTCCGCACCAGCCGGCCGCGGCGAGCGCCCCGTACACCCCGGCGGTGCGGCGCTGCAGGCCGTCGTCGCGCTCGTAGGCGTCCTTGGCACGGTCGGCCTCTTGGTTGGCGCGGTGCTCGGCACGCTCGGCGGCGAGTTCGGCAGGCACGTCGAGCAGCACTTGCCAGTCCGGCGCAGGCAGGTGCAGCCGCTCGTACTCGAGCTTGCGCACCCACTCGACGACGTCGCCGTCGGCGCCCTGGTGCAGCCGCGCGGCGCTGTACGCGGCGTTGGACGCGACATAGCGGTCAAGGATCACCGTGCCGTAGGCGGCGTTGAGGTGCGCGATCTCGTCGCGGGCCGCCGAGCGGTCGAGGGCGAACAGCACCGCCATCGCGTATACCGACGAGGACAGGTCACCGTGTTCGCCGTGCAACGCCTCGGCGGCGAGGTCGGCCGACACCGAGTGTCCGTAGCGCGGAAACGCCAGCGTCGCGACCGAGGTACCTGCGGCTTCGAACGCCGCGCGAAGCCCGTTGGTCAGGGTGCGCTTGCCGGCGCCGTCAACACCCTCGATGACGATGAGCACTCCGTGAGCCTATCCGCACAGTATTCTGTCAATCTCCTGTGGAACACCTTGCGAAGAAAGCGCGCTAGCACGCGTGCCCACAAACTATGAGCCATGACGTTGGTTAGCCGGCTCACCACGGCCACCTGCAGCACCGCGCTGATCGGAGCGGCGCTGTTCGCGTCACTTCCGTTCGCACATGCCGATCAAGATCCCGCCGCAGCCCCGCCGAACTGCAGTGCAGCCGATCTCGAAGGCGTGCGGTCCGGGGTGTCGGCGGCGACATCTAGCTACTTGTTCACCCACCCCGACGTGAACGACTTCTACACCAGCCTCGAGGGCCTGCCGCGAGACAAGGTATCGGCAAAAGTGACCGACTACTTGGCGAATCACCCCGATGTGAAGGCGGACATGACCGGCATCCGCCAGCCGCTCGTCGACATCAAGGACCACTGCGGGGCACCGCCGAGCCCCTAGAAACGCCGAAACGGCGGCCAAGCTCAGTAGCGGTAGTGCTCGGGCTTGTAGGGGCCGTCGACGTCGACGTTGATGTATTCGGCTTGTTCTTTGGTGAGTTTGGTCAGCGAACCGCCGAGGGCTTCGACGTGGATGCGGGCCACCTTCTCGTCGAGATGTTTGGCCAGCCGGTATACCTCGTTGTCGTATTCGTCGTTCTTGGTCCACAGTTCAATCTGGGCGATGACCTGGTTGGAGAAGCTGTTGCTCATCACGAACGACGGATGCCCGGTCGCGTTGCCCAGGTTGAGCAGCCGGCCCTCAGATAACACGATGATGGACTTGCCGTCGGCGAAGATCCACTGATCAACCTGGGGCTTGATGTTGAGCCGGGTGGCGCCCGAGCGCTCCAGTGCGGCGATCTGGATCTCGTCGTCGAAGTGGCCGATGTTGCCCAGGATCGCCTGGTCCTTCATCGCCCTCATGTGCGCCAGCGAGATGATGTCCTTGTTGCCGGTCGCGGTGATGACGATGTCGGCCTCGCCGATCGCCTCCTCGACGGTGCGCACGTCAAAGCCGTCCATCAGCGCCTGCAGCGCGTTGATCGGGTCGATCTCGGTGACCGCCACCCGCGCACCCTGGCCGGCAAGCGATTCCGCGCAGCCCTTGCCGACGTCGCCGTAGCCGCAGATGAGTACCTTCTTGCCGCCGATCAGCACATCGGTGCCACGGTTGATGCCGTCGATCAGCGAGTGCCGGGTGCCGTACTTGTTGTCGAACTTGGACTTGGTGACCGAGTCGTTGACGTTGATCGCGGGGAACACCAGTTCACCGGCGGCGGCGAACTGGTAGAGCCGCAGCACACCGGTGGTGGTCTCCTCGGTGACCCCGCGCACCGACTCGGCGATCGTGCTCCACTTGGTCTTGTCGGTCTCAAAGCGCGACCGCACCAGGTTCAAGAACACCTTCCACTCGGCCGAGTCGTCGGCCTCGGCGGGGGGCACCACACCGGCCTTCTCGTACTGCGCACCGCGCAGCACCAGCATGGTGGCATCCCCGCCGTCATCAAGGATCATGTTGGCCGGAGCCGGTGCCCCATCTTTGTCGGGCCAGGTCAGCATCTGCTCAGCGGCCCACCAGTACTCCTCGAGCGTCTCACCCTTCCACGCGAACACCGGCGTTCCCTTGGGCTCCTCGGGGGTTCCGTGTGGGCCGACGACGACGGCCGCGGCGGCGTGGTCCTGGGTGGAGAAGATGTTGCACGACGCCCACCGCACTTCGGCGCCCAACGCGACGAGCGTCTCGATGAGCACCGCGGTCTGCACCGTCATATGCAGCGAGCCCGAGATGCGCGCACCCTTAAGCGGTGCCACGTCGGCGTTCTCCCGGCGCAGCGTCATCAGGCCAGGCATCTCATGTTCGGCCAGCCGGATCTCCTTGCGGCCGAACTCGGCCAAAGACAGGTCGGCCACCTTGAAATCGATGCCATTGCGAACATCGGCGGTCAGTCCCTGCCCGGAAATTGTTGAACTCGTCGTCATCCTTGTCCTCTGTGTGGGCGCGTCGCACTTACTTAGCTTTGTTACATATTAGGCGGTTTAGTCCAACCTAGTTTCAGGCGGCCGTCGCCCGCTAACTCTGCTCGATCACACCGTAACGTTCGGCAAACGGCGTCATGAGTCTAGCCAGGTCCCGGGCGACGTCATGGTTGGCCTCCGGCGGCATCGAGACATAGCTCATCGCGAGCCTGACGATGGCCCGGGCCAGTACCCCTGCGTCCTCTTCGCTGGCGCGCACCCAGCTATGCATGAATGACTCGGTCAACCGCGCAGAGCACCGCGTGATGATCGGCGCGGAGTCGGTGGTGATCAGTTGTAGAAGGTCGGGTTTGGTGGTCCCCGTGAGCAGCGAGATCACCAGCGGGTCGGCGGCCGACTCGGCGAAGAAGTCGCGGAACCCTTGCAAGAATGCGGCATAGACATCGCCGACGTTGCCGCCGATCGCGCCGTCGATCTGGTCCACCAACCGGTCGGCGAGCCTCAAGGCGTAGCCCTGCGCCAGGCCCTGCCGCGAGCCGAACTCGTTGTAGATCGTCTGGCGACTGATGCCGGCGGCTTTCGCGACATCCGACAGCGTGATCGACGACCAGTCGCGGTTGAGCAGCAATTCCCGCATACCGTCCAATATCGAATCGCGCAGCAGCACCCGCGACGCCTCGGCGTACGGAATGCGCTGCGCGATTCGTGGGTCACGCGGGCTATTCACACGCGCGACACTAGCGGTCACGAGCGCGCGACCTCCACCATCTCGAAATCGGATTTCGCCGCGCCGCAGTCGGGGCAGCTCCAGTCGTCCGGAATGTCGTCCCAGCGCGTGCCGGGGGCGATGCCGTCCTCCGGCCAGCCCTTGGCCTCGTCGTACTCGAATCCGCATTGCACACAGACAAACAGCTTGTGGTCGCTCACTGCTTCACTCCTATCTCTTCGAAGTCGACCTTCTCGCGCACCGCGCAATCGGGGCAACTCCAGTCCTCGGGTATGTCACTGAACGGTGTACCCGCCGGGAATCCTTCTCTCGCAGCGCCTTTCGCCTCGTCGTAGACGTAGTCGCAGCCGGGGCAGCGGTAGGCGCTCATTGGGAAACTCCTGCGGCTCCGTAGCGGGCGAACACCTTGTCGCGTACCCGCGGGTGCACGTTCACCCGGGTGATGTCGCCGGCGTAATGCTCGATGACCCGGTGATCCATCACGCGGCGCCACAATGGCGGGAAGTACGTCAGCGCGATCATCGACGCATAGCCGCTCGGCAGGTTCGGTGCGCCTTCCATGCTGCGCAGCGTCTGGTAGCGCCGGGTCGGGTTGGCGTGGTGATCGCTGTGCCGTTGCAGGTGGTAGAGGAACAGATTGGTGATGATGTGGTCGGAGTTCCAGCTGTGCGCAGGCGCGCACCGCTCGTAGCGACCGCTGTCCAGCTTCTGCCGCATCAGGCCGTAGTGCTCGAGATAGTTGACCGTCTCGAGCAGCGCGAACCCGAATACCGCGGAGATGACGACGTACGGAATCAGCGCCAGGCCGAACACCGCGATCAGGACGCCGTAGAACACCACCGACATCGCCCATGCGTTGAGCACATCGTTGGACCAGTGCCACGGGCTCTTGCCCAGCCTGCGCAGTCGCGCAGCCTCCAGCGCCCATGACGATTTCAGGCTTCCCCACACGCTGCGCGGCAGGAACTCCCAGAACGTCTCGCCGAAGCGGGCCGACGCAGGATCCTCAGGGGTGGCGACGCGAACATGGTGGCCGCGGTTGTGCTCGATGTAGAAGTGGCCGTAGCAGGTCTGGGCCAGCGTGACCTTGGACAGCCAGCGTTCCAGCTCGTCCTTCTTGTGGCCCATCTCGTGCGCGGTGTTGATGCCCACCCCTCCGAGCACACCCACCGACAGCGCCAGCCCGATCTTGGCTGGCCAGCCCAGCCCGCCGTCAAATCCCAGCCAGCTCAGATCCGACGCGGTGAACAGATATGCGCCGAAGATCACGCTCGCGTACTGGAACGGGATGTAGATGTAGGTGCAGTACCGGTAGTACTTGTCGCTCTCCAGTCGCTCCATCACCTCGTCGGGCGGGTTCTGGCCGTCGGGTCCGAACCGAAGGTCCAGCGCGGGAAGCAGAATATAGAGCAGGATCGGGCCGATCCAGAACGGCGCCTGCGCCGCCGCGTGCCAGCCCCACTGGTTGAACGCCCAGACCAGGGGCAGCATCACGAACAGCGCCGTCGGCGCGATCAGTCCCATCAGCCACAGGTAGCGCTTCTTGTCGCGCCATTGGGCGATCTCGAACTCTGACAGTTGCGTAGTCACTTCATGCCTCCTCGTGTGAGTGTCATCACGTCGCTGAGTTTGACTATATAACCACTTTTGTCTGCTGTCTAGACACATAGTCCTATTTTGTAAAGGGCGGGATTACTGGCGGTCCGCAGCTCCACAGGCCCGCCTTCCCTTTTGCGACGGCGTATTTATTACTGTCGCTGTTCATGGGGCGGACTCGTGAACACGCGATCGTCATCGGGGCCAGCATCGGCGGTCTGTGCGCAGCGCGCGTGCTGTCGGATTTCTACGACCGAGTGACGGTCTACGAGCGCGACGAGCTCCCGGACGGCCCGGCGAACCGGTCCGCGGTGCCCCAGGGGCGGCACGTCCACCTGTTGATGGCCCGCGGCGCCCAGGAGTTCGACGCGCACTTCCCCGGTCTGCTCGACGACATGGTCGCCGCCGGGGTGCCGATTCTGGAGAACCGGCCGGACTGCATCCACTTCGGCGCCGCCGGCCATGTGCTGGGCACCCACCATCGGCTGCAGGACGAGTTCACCGCGTACGTCCCGAGCAGACCACACCTCGAATGGCAGATCCGCCGCCGCGTTCAGGCGATCGAGAACATCGAGTTCGTCCGCGCCGCGGTCGCCGAACCCCGGTTCGACCGCGGCGCCCGGCGGATCACGGGTGTGCTCCTGCACGCCGATGACGAAAGCAGCCCGGTAGCGGGCGATCTCGTCGTAGATGCCACCGGGCGCGGCACCCGGCTGCCCGTCTGGTTGGACAAGTGGGGTTTCGAGCGTCCGCCTGAGGACACCGTCGACGTCGGCATCGCCTACGCCACCCAGCGGGTGCGCGTCCCCGACGGCCTCCTCGCGGAGAAGATCGTGGTGGCGGGAGCCTCGACCGAGCAGCCCATCGGGCTCGGCATGCTGTTCTACGAGGACGGCAACTGGGGGGTCACGACGTTCGGCGTGGACAAGGTCGAGCCGCCGCAGAACTTCGCGCAGATCTGCGACGTCGCAGACGAGATCCTGCCCGGCCACGTAGCGGCCGCGCTGCGGCGGGGTGAACCCCTGGGCGAGATGGCGTTTCACAAGTATCCGACCAGCCGGTGGCGCCGCTACGACAAACTGAAAAGCTTCCCCGCCGGAATCATCCCGTTCGGCGACGCCGTGGTCAGCTTCAACCCGACCTACGGCCAGGGCATGACGATGACCTCGCTGCAGGCCCGACATCTACGGCGCGTGCTCGAGTCGCCAGATGGCGAGCTGTGGCGCGACCTCAGCCGCGCGACCGCCAAGACAACATTCCCGGTGTGGCAGATGAACGCGATCGGGGACTTCACATTGCACCGCGCCAGTGGGCCGATGCCGAAGTGGTACGGGCCGGTGGGCAACCTGTTCGACCAGCTCCTCGGCGCCGCCGAGACCGATCCCGTTCTGGCGGAATGGTTTTTGCGCCGCTTCAGTCTGCTCGACAGCCTCTACATGGTCCCGTCGGCTCGGCTGGTCGGCCGCACCATCCGGCACAACATGCGACTGTGGCTGGCCGAGAGAAGGGCGAACCGGTCAGCGCCCGATCGCGATCTGGTGGCAGGCGGATCAGCCGGGTAGCTTTGGTGGTGGAGGCCACCATGAGCTCGCTGATCAGGCCAGTCGAGGACATAGCGTCCTGCGAGATCCCGTATTGGCTGCCGCCCGGTGGTCGCGACAACGGGGTTTGGGCGGACATGTGGGTACTGATCGCCGATCTGGAATCCGATGACGTCAGTGAGGTTCTCGACGTGTTGGCGAAGGCCGATGTCGGTGGCTACGTCGCCGTACCGGGCGGGGTAAGAGCCAGGGCGCGAGGTGCTGTGTGGCATCGCCTGTGGGTGGATGCGATGCAGTACGGCCTCGCCGAGGACGTGCTTATCCGCTTTATGCGCGGCCGGTCAGCGCACGATCGAGATCGGGTTCCAAATAGATAACCCGGGCCGCCGGGACCGCCGCGCGAACCGCGGCCTCGGCCGCGTCGATTGTGGCCGCGACCGTCGCTAAGTCGGTTTCGGGCGCCAACGCGATCTTCGCGCCGACCAGGAGCTCGTCGGGACCCAGGTACTGGGTGCGGATGTGAATCAGGCGCTCGATGTGCTCGGTCTGCTCAAGCGCGGCGCGGATGGCCCCCTCCTCCTCTTTGGTGGCGCCCTCACCGATGAGCAGGCTGTGCATCTCGACCATCAGGATGATCGCGATCACGCCGAGCAGAGCGCCGATGGCGGCGGTGCCGAAGCCATCCCACACCGGGTCACCGGTGAGCATCGTGAGCCCGACACCCGTGAGCGCAAAGACCAAACCTACCAACGCCGCGGTGTCTTCCAAGAGCACCACCGGCAGCTCCGGGCTACGCGACGTACGGATGAACCGCCACCAGCCGCCGGGCCCCTTCAGCGGCCGCGACTCCATGACGGCGGTGCGAAAGCTATACGTCTCCAAGCCAATTGCCACCACCAGGATAACGATCGCCACCACCGGCGAGCTGAGGTCCTCGGGGTGGCTGATCTTGCGGTAGCCCTCGTAGAGCGCGAACACCGAGCCGAGTGTGAACAACACCAACGCCACCACGAACGAGTAGAAGTATCGGCTGCGGCCATACCCGAACTGATGCAGCTCGTCGGCCTCCTTGCGGGCCTGGCGCTGTCCCCACAGCAGCAGACCCTGGTTGGAGGTGTCGGCGACCGAGTGCACCGATTCGGCCAGCATCGAGGAACTGCCGGTGATCAAGAAGCCGATGAACTTGGCGACGGCGATGCCGGCGTTGACCAGCAGAGCCGCCACGATCGCCCTGGCACTACCCGCCGTCGACATCCGTGCCCACCTAGATCCCCACGGTGACGCGGAACAACTTCGTCGGAGTCTGCGCGACCAACCGGATCGGCCCGTCGTCGGCGGCCACCCACGCTGCCGCACCGCGTTCCATCGTCACCGTGGTGGATTTGGCGTGCACCACCGTCGCACCCTCGGTGCATAGCAGGATCTGCGGGCCGCCATGGCGCGTCGGCGCGTCGATCTCGTGGCCCTGATGCTCGCCGTCGATGCACAGCACCGACACCGCAAACTCCCGTGCCGGCGTGTCGTACACGAGTTCTGTTCCATCCCTGTTGATTCGGGGATGGACGACGTCGTCGGTCGCTGGGGTGAAGTCGAGCACCCGCAGCAATTCCGGCACGTCGACGTGCTTGGGAGTGAGCCCGCCGCGCAGCACGTTGTCGGAGTTGGCCATCACCTCGACGCCAACGCCCTGCAGATACGTGTGCAGGTTGCCCGCGGGCATATAGATGGCCTCCCCTGGCTCGAGGCTGATCCGGTTCAGCAGCAGCGCGGCCAGCACCCCCGCGTCGCCGGGGTAGCGCTCGCCGAGTTCGAGCACGGTGTTGGCCTCGGCCACGAATTTCTTCTCGCCCGACTGCACGTAGTGGATCGCGCCCTCGATCACCGCGGGCACCAGCACGTCGAGGTGGGGCGGTGGGGCGGTGATCCAGGTAGTGAACAACGCTCGCAGACCATCGGCGTCGGACTGACCGGACAGCAGGTTGATGAACGGGTCGAGGTCACTGACCGCCAGCGCGCGCATCAACTCAGCGCTGCTCGCCGCGGGCCGGAATCCGGCCAGCGCCTCGAATTGCCCCAGCGCGACCAGTAATTCGGGCTTGTGGCTACGGTCGCGGTAGTTGCGGGTGGGCGCCATGACCGGGATGCCCAGCTTTTCCTCGCGGGCGAATCCCTCCACCGCCTGCTCGGCGCTCGGATGCGCCTGCAGCGACAAGGGTTCGTCGGCCGCGAGCACCTTGACCAGAAACGGCAGGGTGTCGCCGAAGCGGGCCCGAACGGCAGCGCCCAGCTGCCCATCGGGATCGTCTCGGAGCGTGTCGAGCAGCGACCGCTCGCCCTCGTCGGTCTCCAGCCACGCCGGATCGCCGGGGTGCGCCCCGAACCACAGCTCAGCTTCGGGATGCGCTGTGGGACTTGGCCGTCCGGTGAAATCGGCAATCGCAGTTCGCGAACCCCATGCGTAGGTCCGCACTGCTCCGCGTAGCAGGTGCACTCGGCTAACCTCGAACCAGTCGCAGATACACGGCCGTCATCTCCAACCGCACGGCCATCATCGCCAATTGCTGTTCCGGGTGTCCGCTCGCCAGGGGCGCTGTGACGTCGGGTACATCCTCGGCGGTGATCACATCCACGTCGTGGAGACCGGTCACCCTGGCGACCACGACCGGCCGCGCGGCATCGGTAGCGAGCACGAAGGTCCGGACCCGTGCTGGTCGCGGGCCGTCGATCTGCTCATCATGGAACAACCCGGCTTCGTAGTCGGCACCAGGTTCGGTGCCCATCCCCCCGCGAAGCGCGACAAGCACGTCGGCCAGACCTACCGCGGACACTGCTTTGTGAGCGACCCGGAGCAGCATGGCCGCGCCGTGGCGGGCCAACGCCAGTGTGGCCGCGGTGTCGCCAGCCAGCACGACGTCGCGGCCAGACATGCGCTCGGCGAGGTTCTTTGCGGGATTGGTGAAAAGTTCGCGGCCGGCGCTGTTGCGCAATGCCTCGGCGTCCAACTCGTCGGCCAGCGTAGCCAGATCCAGCTGCAGCGCGGGATCCACGACGCCCAGCGCGGCCAGCCCGGCGCCGAGATAATGGGCCAGCCCGAAGTCGTCGGGAACCCTCACCCGCGGCGCGAGTACGACCGCCCGGCCCGCCGCAGCGTCGCGCAATGGCCCCTCGAACGGTGCAACGACGACAACCTGCGCGCCCCGCCGCACACCGGTCGCGGCCGCCGAAACCAGGGCGGGGTCGCCGGGATCGTCGCCGGCGAGGATCAGCACATCGAGCGCGCCGATCCACGGGGGCGCGTCGGGCGCGACGACGATCGGTGCGGCCACCGACCCGGCGAGCACGGCGGCCAGCAGCGACCCGGCTCTCTCGGCCGTGCCGCGGCCGGAGACCCAGATGACCGTGCGCGGCGGCCGGTCGGACTTCAGCGCATCCAGGTCGCCCTCGTCGAGCGCGGCGGCGGTGGCGCGCACCTGCGCACCCGCCATCGATGCCGCGCGCAGCAAACCGCCGCGGTCAGCTGCCAGCAGACCTTCCGCGTCGTCGAGGTCGACGGCGGCTTGCGTTCCGTTCACGTGACCGCCTCACCACCCGAAGCGATTTGGGCTGCGATGAGTGCGACGATGTCGTCGA
>Ga0073928_10002201_pt1 | contig 34540 bp, 30 predicted proteins | sample PaiPotPPA55metaG_FD_76969 | JGI IMG/M metagenome (GOLD analysis project Ga0073928, IMG submission 76969) | Iron sulfur acid spring bacterial and archeal communities from Banff, Canada, to study Microbial Dark Matter (Phase II) - Paint Pots PPA... ...
GCGAATGCAGCAACCATTTCACCCGCGCTCGCAGTGTGCTCGTTCACGAGGACTACGACACGACCGTGGAATTTTTGTGGACCGAAGCCTTCCGTGACCACGAGAATCGATTTGTCAATGAATCCGTACCGCAGAGCCAACCAAAGAAGTGTTGCTTTGTGGGACGGTATCCGGCCGAACCGTGGCAACTCTTCTCTTGAATATCCTTTTTCCTTGCGAGCGCGCGTCAAACTGTATCCCACCTCTTTCTTATCAGGGGTTAAATAGCTCATAAGGCGCAATCCGCCGATGCCTCCGCCAGTGTTGCCACGGAGATCCACAATCAAGCGTGTGGAATCCCGCAAATGAGCGAAGGCCGTATCGAACATTTTGGCGAGATCAATCCCGACCGCTCCAGGAAACATAGTCACCTTCAGCCATCCGATCCCTTCGGGTAGCTGTGAACAAACAACAGCTTTGGGCACGATGACGGGATGATTCTTCGATTTAGGAGACGGTACATTCAACGTCCCCGTGATGCGCTTGCCGTCTGGTTTTTGGACCAGATATTGAGAGTCGTCGCTCACCGGGAAAATCGGTGGTTCGGGCGGTGCTATTTCACGATTTCGGACTTGCAGGAGAATATCCCCCGGACGAAGTCCCGCCACATGTGCTGGCCCACCTTCGTGAACATCCTGAAACATCCACCGCTGCGTGCCATCGAAGTTGCAACGCATGAACGTTGCGCTGATTGCGTGGCGTCCAGGGATTTTCGAACTTTTCGAGTGCCGAAATCCCGTGTGACTAGTTTTCAGTTCGTTCAGCAATTCCTGTATCTGTTGTTCGAACTCATCATCGGTGTTGCTTTGCAAAATCTGATCCTTCCTATCTTTCGATAGTTCACCCCAATCTGCTCCGTTCATGGCGGGATCGAAATGCTTTCGCTCGACCAGCTCGCACACACGGGAATAAATCTTCTCTCGCTTTTGTATGTCCAGGCTCATTGGGCCCTCAGTGGAATTGGAGACCCTCCGTCTCCTACTAAGACAAATGCCCCCCAATAGTAAGGTGGTACCTCTCTACCGTATTTCATGAGCAAGTCAAGTTTGGCTTGCCGTAACGCCGCGGCCTTGTCTTGGCCCTCAGCGATGTGAGTATAAAACCGCTCCATAAGTGCGAGCGTGAACGTATCATCGGCACTCCACAGGCTCGCGACGACGGCCCTTGCGCCGCTAACAAGAAATGCTTCAACCAGATTAGTGGCGCCTTCCTCCCCTTGGAGTTTTCCTACGCCAGTATTGCAGGCAGATAGCGTAACCAGGTCCGCATTAAAACGGAGTCGTATTATTTCCCGCACCTGCAATATACCGTCGTCATGCGAATTCTTGTCTACTCCTAACACCAAACCTGATCGTTCTGGAAATTGCGTATCTGCGAAACCGTGAGCCGCAAGATGGACGATTTTGAAGTCCGCCAGAGGTTCGGATTTGAAAGCTGTTTCGGTTGCCTCCGCACCGAGGAGGACAACTCCGTCTTTTCCGAGAATCTTGCGCAAATCGAGGATTTCCTCACGAGTCTGTGGCAAGTCGTATAGAGGCGTGCCAAGAGCATCCGAGAAACCTCGCAAAAGTCTCCTGCCGGCTGACGCGGGCTTATCGATTTTCGAGGAGACGCGGCCTTGATTTTGATAGGGCACGTCCCCTAGGCCCAAGAATGTGTGCGTTGGATTCTGAATGTCTCTTCTGTTCCTAAGAACGGTTAGAACCGTTGACGCGGGCGCAAAGCTAACAGTGTGCGTCTCCAGTAAAATTGCACCCGCCAAATCATGCAAGGTGTCGAACGGCAGCAAGTGCAGTATTCCGTCCGGGACGACAATAAGCCGGCTACTGACTGCTTCCGCAGGAAGCGGTCCAAAAAGAACACCGAAGAGTTGTACCGATAGGTCGATGCCATCGTGCCTAGTTCGAATTTCCGCCAGATATCTGCGTACCAACTCTTCAATCTGGTGCCGTCCAGCCGATAGCACAGTGAGACCCGGCTTTTTCTTGGAAATCCAGAGGCAGTAGGAGCGAGGCTCACTGAGGACATACTCCAGCACAACCTCATCGGGCTGTAAACTGGCCTGGATTGCCTTTAGAGCCGCTGGTTTTTCAAACCATGTGGGCTTCGACTCGGTTCTGTCAGTTCGTGTCCACTCTAGTCTGCGTTCGTACTCAACAAGATGGTCGAGTAAATCCGTCCGCTCCGTTGCGTTCTCCGAGCGCATCAAACGAAGCTGCAGCTCGGACACTTCCGTTTCGAGTGCTTGGGCGTCTTCGGATTCATCTTTGTTGAATGTAACCTTGTTTTCTAGCATGACCGCGGCAGTGCGTCCTCTTACTCGTTCCAGAACGCCAAGTGCTTGTTCGATGTTGCCTTCGCGTGTCTCTAATTCGAAATGGTGGAGGTAGGTTTCACTCATTGCGCCAGCTAGCGAGCTGCTCCAATAGGCCTCGTGAAGATTGACAAGCATCCCGTCGATCACATCCTCTGCATTTTTATAAAGTGATTCCGCTTGAGCGGGCTGGCCGCGAAGGGCTTTCAAATCAGCTAAGACTGTTAGGTCTCGCGGAAGATAATATCTGTCACCGACTCGTCTGCTGGCCTCGACGCCGGTGGCGGCACTCTTCTCGGCGGCTTTCAAATCTCCCGTTTCTCGGTACAAAGCTGCGAGGTCGATCATCGCTTGTCCTGCGGTTCGGTAAAAATCATACCTCTGAGAAATGTCACCGCCTTCCTCCAGATACTTCATCGCCTGCTTGTGATCTCCCGCTTGAATCGAGAGTTCTCCGAGTGAGAGCAGAATCATAGCTTCATGCCCGCGCTTCTGATTTGCTCTCGCAACTTTCAAAGCTCGCTCCAGCTCGTCCTTCGCCTCTGTCATCTTTCCTTGTGCGGCAAGTGTCTGGGATTCGCCTTCATAGGCCATGAACGGAAACCCCGCATCTGGATTTGAGCTGCTCGTCTTGATGGCTCGCTCGAAAAACGCGAGCGCCTCGCCATATCGGTTTGTTTCATTGAAGCCATTGCCAAGCATCTCAAGAAGTCGAACCTGTCCGCCTACATCGCCGCTTGCCTTGGCCGATAGAAAGGCATCGCCGACCATTATCGCGGCGCGTCTGCTGTCGCCCTCAAGGAAAGCGACGAATCCGAGTTCTCCTTTTGCCCTTGCTTCCCACTGGGCGTCACCCAACTTTTGGGCAACTCCGAGCGCTTCGGTCCAGGCTCGCTTTGCCGCTACCGGATTAATTTCCAAGTCGGTGTATCCCTTCGCAGCAAGGCACCAAAGTCGTAGCCTTGGGTCACTTTTCACGGTCGGAATCTCTAGCTGTCTGCCGAGCATGTCGGATACGTCAACCCAAGACATGGTTTCGGATTGAGCTCGAATTCTTCCAACGCGTGCATATATTTCGTTTCGAGTGTCGCCCTTCTGCTGGAAAAGCTGTTCAGCACGGACATAGAGAGGTTCGGCCTTTGGCCAATTGAAAAGCCATGCGAGTCGATTTGCTTCGGCAAGGAGAGCTTCGGGATCATTAGAGGTTCTAGAATCGGTGAGGACATCTGACGCGGGCGCGTGTGGCACCTGTCTGCGTGTGAGGTAGAGCCAAACGTACTTATGGGAGAAGCCGGCGACAAGGACGCCAGCCGTGGCTATCAAAACGAGTACGACTAGCAGGCGCCTTGATCGGAGCATTAGTGACTCAGGTCCCAGTTGCAGCTGCTGAAAGTTCTGACACGAACGTTGATGCCTATTCCATGAAAAAGGTTATATGTACGGCACGTGTCCTGAGCGCACTAACTCGGATTGGTCGTACAGCCGACCAGACCGAATAAGCAAGGGCTCCGGCAAAAGCCGGAGCCCTTTGGTTGCGAGAGTCAGAAGGGTGCCTCCTGCTGTAGCGGCTCGGTCTGCGTCGATGGCGCGGTTGGTGCCGATTCCTTGCGGTCCAGCTTGCGAATCGAAAACGCCTTGATTTGCCACGACGTGGTCTCCGTCATGGTTTTGTTTTTCCCCTTGCCAACCTCCTTCTCGTAGACGTTGCTCACCAGCGTGCCCACGACATACAGGTGGTCGCCCTTCTTCAGTTTTTCCACCGCGTACTCCGCGAGGCCGTTCCAGACAACGATGCGATGCCACTCGGTTTTTTCTTTGCGTTGTTCGTCCTTGCCCGTCCACCAGGTCTTGGTGGCCAGCGAGAGGGTCGCGAGCGTCCGTCCCGTCTTCTTTGTGGATTTGCTTTCTGGGTTCTTTCCCAAAAAACCCATGAGTTCGACTCGATTTTCGTACATTTCTTGAGTCTCCGTTTCTGCCCCTGTAGTTGGGGCACTCGATAGCGAGAGGGGTCTGCTCCCAAAGCGAGGGTCTGCATTTCGGGAGGGACACAAAAAGTCTTCGATGTCGTTTGCGAAGAGTTTTTGGGAGGAAACGGAAAAGCAGAAGATCCGAAGCTGCAGGGCGCAGGAATTCCCCCGAAGCCGTGCCCAATGGAAGGGGCGGAATGGGGATGAAAGAATGAAATGAGTTTAACGCGGTTTTTGGAGAACGGGCAGCACAATCCACGCGGGACGGAACAGTCGCTCTCGCATCACCTGATGGTGGACTGCGGACGAGGAACGTGGTGGCATCGCAATGTTGGGATGGCCTCCGGGCGGTGGAAGACAGAAGGGGGTGCCGCATGTCGAGCATCGTTGAGAGTCGAAGAGAAGGGGGCAAAGCGAAAAACAGGAATCACGTCGAAGAAAGGGCGTTCGATCTGTCGCCAGAACGTTTCGTCGGCACCAGAAGAGCCTCCAATCACTAAGAGCAGCCAGGGCACCCGACGTTATGATGTGCTCGCAACCGAAGTGGTGAGGATTTTGCCGGAGATTTTTGAAAGAGAGCGAGAGTGAGGAGAACGGGGCCGTCCGGTCAGGACGGCCTCGCTCGATTTTGAGGCGCTGTTATTTGCGGACGGTCTTTGATTTCGGGGCGGGCTTCTCTTTGGCGCTACACACTTTGTTCTTCTTCTGCGCCTTGTCTTTCTCCGCTTTGGCAACGGCGATGCGCAGTGCCTTCGTGTCAACCTTGTAGTGACTGGCCACGTCGCTCAGCAGGTCGTCCTCTTTGTTCACAGTTGCGCTTCCTGCGGGGCCGATGAGCATGCTTTCGAAAATGAGTGCCGCGAGTCCAGCGGCGTCCGCTTTCTTGTAAAGCACCCGTGCCTTCTCCGCCATTTGCCAGTCATGGGCGTCTTTCGGATTTTGCAAGCCGTGGCGCTTGGCAAGGCGGCACGCCAACTCATGCGACAGCGAGCGCAAAACAAACTGCGCCACGATACGCAACTCATCGGTTCCAAACTGCGGCTTCACGCGCCTGAGCACGTCGGCCAAAAGGCGGCGCCGGAACGCGAGTGTCTGTTTTGTTTTTTTGTTTGCAGCGGTTTTTTCCGCCTTCCACTGGAGCCGTTGTTTCTCCTCCTGTTGTAAGTGTCCGAAATGAACCTTGCAGGTGGGGTCGGCGCACACTTTCACAAGCCTGCCCTTATTCATGCCGTCCGTGTGAATGGCCGGGGTCAAATGGGAACAGAGCTTGTCCTCGGGCTGCGCGTCTTTACCTTTCTTGTTTTTCCGAGACACAACTTCGACGTAGTTGCGGCGCGGAAGAATCGGAGATTCGACCGTCGCGTTGTAGTTTTGCGAAATCAGCACTAGATTCGCCATCATCGTGACGCGCTGTGCGATGTGCGCGTCGAGCTTGCGATTAAAGCAAGCCGCATCCGAGCACGAATCTTCCCGCACTTCGGAAAAAAGTAGTGTGTTGAATCCCGTGCGCTTCGGACAGTTGGCGCAACTCCCCGCTTCTGGCACGAGCGTTTCATCGTCCTTTGAAAACGGAACAGAGTTGAGACTGAGATAGACATTGTGCTCTATCCATGTTCGCAAGCGATTCGCGGGAACAAGACTACGGTCGCTGTCGTTTGCGGCATAAAAGCCGTCAAAGCAATGTGTGAATGCTTTCTCCTGCACATCTGCTGCAAGTTTGGCAATCAGCAAAGCGTGTTCGATGCCAATGCGTCCAGCGGTGAACGCATCGGCCACAGGTGGAATGAGGTCCAAGAGCCGAAGGCGTTTGGCGATGTAAGCAGCACTCTTGCCTGTCTTGGCTGCTATCTTCTCGATGGTGTACGCGGCCTCTTCGCGTTCGAGCAAAGCGCGAAACCCTTGTGCTTCCTCGAACGGATGCACGTCGCTTCTAAGAAGGTTTTCGACGATTTGCGTTTCGAGAGCTTCCGCATCGGTGAGAACAACGACGCGGACCGGAGCTTCCCGCAAACCCGCCAGCTTCGCTGCGCGATAACGCCGCGCTCCCGAAACGATTTCGAAGTGACTGTTCACTCTCCGCGTGAGCAAGGGCGAAAGGATGCCTTTGCTGCGGATGCTCTCGGCCAATTCCTTCAATCGCCCCTCATCGAACGTCTTGCGGGGGTTGGTCGAAGATTCGACCAACTCCGCGAGGGGAACGTTCACGTATTCTTGCAACTGTTTCACTGCTTCTTTGGTGCTCATTTCCTTTTCTCCTTTTTTCTGAACAAAACGATTTTTGTATTTCCTTCACACTGAACCAGCGAGCCCGAGACGTGGAGCGGGCAGCCTAATGGCTGCCCGTTGCGGGAGTTCCCGCTTTCAAAATCGAAGTGGCGGCGGCAAAGATGTGCGCCGCGATGTGGTTGGGGATTTCTCTTTCGGTTTTCAGCCAGTGCTGGATGTAGCCCCGGCAGAACTCTGCTCCGTGGAGTCCGAGCGTTTCGCAACAGATCAGGGCGACGGATTCCGCTTCCACCTCGCACAAATGGCGGGGAGTGTGTTCATCGTCCACGAGCTTTTCAGAAGTCGTGTGCCCGAGAACAATGTGGGCAATCTCGTGGAACGTGGTTTTGTGCGGGAGTGGGGCGAGAGGATTTACAGCAATTTCCCGATGCCTTGCAAACCCCTGAATATTGCCGTTGATTTCGTCAAACGCCGTGCGCGTTATGTTCAGACCGCGGAGCGCCGTATCCAAGTCGAAGCCGGGAATCGTTGCAACGTAGGTTTCTTCGCCCTCGGTTTGTGCGAGAACAAACCAATAGGCACGGAAGCGAAAGGCATTGCATGTCTGTGCCTTTTCTGGTTCTTCCTCCGTCTCGTCTGTCTGTGGAGGTCGCTTGAATGGCATCGGCATGCAAAGCGTGATTCCTGTTTCCCCTTTGCGTACTTGCCGTTTGCGCTCAAGCCAACCGCGATAGGTGTTGAGTGGTCCGGGCTGCAAGTTGCGTCGAACGCACTGTTCGAGCGCAAGCAAGGCATTCCCGAATGAGTAGTTATGAAACGCGGTGTAGGCTGCGAGCATTCGCCCGGGCTTTTCGACCGCATCGCGCAAGAGTTCTCCCCAAGTGGCATGTTGTCTTTCTGGCATTTTTGTTTTTCCTCTTTTCCTCCTTGTTTCAGGCGTGGTTTTCGCTTGAAAAAAAGAAGCAATGCCCTTCCTAAGTGGTCCCCGGCGCCTGGCCGGCCGCGCTGTCAAGGGCGCGTGGTTTTCGCGTTCACGGGAGCGCAGCGGACGCCCTTGACAGGAGAAGCGGGCGGCCAGGCGCAGTCTTCACGCAGGAAGGGCAGACAGGAGAAAGGACAGTTCCGTTGGGAACCTACAGATGGAAGTTGTGGTTTTGTAAACCCGGGAGGTGGGTATGGAGGGAGTGCTACAAGAACAAATTAAGTCTTCAAGAGTCGAAGAAGCGCCAAGGCACCTAGCAGGAGAAATCGTTTAACATCATTCGGGGTTTTGATTTGCCCGAAAAGGCGATACAGCAGGATCTGGCTCGCCAAAACTGATCGTAACAATATCATCGTCTTTGTCGGGCCGATGCTCGACAGTGACTTCCGAAATGAGTCTTCCTTGGTCAAGCATTCGTCGGAACGGATTGCCGTTCTTTTCCAAGGAATAATCCTCTTCAAACTCTTCGAGCGTCTTCGTGCCGGCCAAAAGTTCCAGCAGCATACGCGCCGACATTTTCACGTGTCCCCCTGTTTGTAACTGTCCGATATGGCGTCCGAATCGATTCTTCGTTGCTCGGAGAAACTCTATCGCGTTCTCCGGACTCGACTGGGGATCGGGCAGAGACGCAACAATCTTTCCAATGATTCCGGCAAACGCCGGGAAGTGAGGCCGGAAGCTTTGGCTTGCGTGTATCGCAGGCTTTATCGATATCTGCCGGTCTTGGAATGTCCAACCGAACTCAGTGTGTACGGCTAGACAAACCACGAAGGAGACAGAATCGGATTGCCGGAAAAAGTACCGGATGACGTCTCCTACCGAATAAGAAGATCCATGGGTGGAGGTGGAGCGAAGCATCTGGCAACCACCGTCGCAAAGAAAAATGCCACGAAAGCCAGAGTACGGAACCGCCTTTAACTGATCACGCTTTTCTTTTAGCGCCGTATAAACCGGATTCCGATCGATAACAGTGGCAACGGTAAAAGAGCGATGACCACCGCCTCCGGTGCCACGTTTCGCGGGATCGTAGGTGAAGTGTACGCCGACGTCGGGACTCGCCACATCGAACCTGTGCGGCTTCTCCGGAGTGCGTCTGACAGATCGCAAGAAATCGAAGAATCGTTTGTCGAAAATCTTCTCCCCGAATTCGCGACGGTGAGGCAATTTCAGGCGGACTTTTTGCTCACTGCCAATGCCTACGCGAGGCAGGTATTCATCGACTTCGGTGTGAAAGCCGCCGCTTGGAAGGAGCCGCATCTTCTCCAGATGACGCCGAAACTCTTCATCGAACGCGTCGACAGGATTTTCCTGATGAAAACCATGGTCCGAAATGGTGGCGACGTCGGCGATAAACGCAACGCCGTCGTCATTCGAACGAAAACGAAGGTCCGGCTTGCGTTCATCGCTTGCCCCCGGCTCGTGTTCCACGTGCCCGTGTTTGCTGGCGGCATTCAGTAACGCCAATTCCCATTCCTTGGCGAGATACTCATCGCAAACGGAATTCAATTGTTTGATGGAGTTGCGCAACTGGCCCGACTTGAGGAATCGAGCATTCTCGTCCAAGATTCTTTGAAGATGTCTTCGCGTAAAGAGAGCCATCGGAAAGTAGCCATGTATAGGTTAGCAGGCTACGTGAAGGCTGGCCCGCTTCAAAGGCCTCGGTGACTTCTCTAGCCGAATCAGCGGAACCTGTAGATGCGACGCAGTTCATTTTTTATTTTCTTGTGAAGCGCACACAGGGACATTTTTTTGTCCAATTTTCCTTGGCAGCTTTGACCTTGTTTCGTGAAGGAAGAAAGCGGTGTACCGCTAGGCACTCCAACCGGGATATGTCACTCTTTTTCGGAGCAATGTACACAACAATTCGCGTGGTTCTTTTGAACCTTGAAATGTTGTGATGGCCTGCTGCCACGGCCGCGTGTTCGACCTACGCGTAACAGCACTTCTTCGCATTCCAAAAAACGTATACTTTCCCACTATCCCTGTCGATCTTCCTTCTTGCCCAAGCTCTAAATTCCGCTCGCTTTTTGTCCGTACCCCAGCCTTTCGTCTTCCAAGACTTTCTTTTTTCGACCGAACGCTGAAATTCTTTTCTAGCCATTTTCCTTGCTAGAGCGTTTGAGGCAATCTCTTGCAGACGCTCAATGCCACGCTCGCGCTGTTTCTTCGTGAGCTTAGGAACAGGACCGGGATTTGACTTGGTCAGGACAGTTCGGAGCCAACCTGTTCGCTTCTCATACAAACGGTCAAGTCTTCGATTGAATTGTCTCTGATGTGACATAGCAAGTCGAACTGACTAAAAATCAAAAGGTGTAGCTCCGCATCATTCCAAGTGGGGCCTCTGGGAATCTAGCAAGCAAACACCAAGATCGCTCCCACACAATTGGTAAAGACGAAATCAACTTCTGCTGCGCTCAGAGCAAACGGGTCAACCATTCCATGTCTGAACGTATTGTGACCAAAAATTTCGGTCGCTCGCAACAGCCGTACCACGGATTCACTCAAGACGCCCCTTTGCCTGACTGCATCCAAGACTTGTCCGAAAGTTGCCGCTGGCATGTTCTGACGTATCTTCGCTGCCGATTCCAATGCATCGTAAGCGTTTGCGCAAGCGTCTCTGTCACGTCTCGGTCTGTCGTTGAACGCTTGCAATGCAAGGTCAAACACTTCTCGCGCAGCAGCAAACTCCGGTGCAGCCAGAGATGCACTCGCCGCGTTGACTTGCTGACGCAACGGTTCCGCCAAAATTCTTTCCAAGTGTCCTGTCTCATTCAAGTTCCAGACCACTCCGTTGGCCGCCAAAACCGTGTTCACTCCATCGCGGAAAGGAACACCGAAGCCAGCACGCTCGTATTCGGGCCAGAGTCTTGAAATCCAATCGTAGACCCGCGGCCACGGAGCATTGCCGATGTCTCGCGCAACCCGCACCTTGTAGCCGCCATACGGCTGCCCGGCGATTCCTACGCCCAACATCAGACCGGTAATATCGTGGATTGCTCCCGGCTGTATCTGTCCGATGCCTTCACCACGAAAGCTTCGTTCAGCCAGATCGAAAAACAAGTCCACTAGCTCATTGCGCATCGCACCCGGAGCGTCATTGTCAATGTTGCGCTCGACCGGTGCCACATGCCGTTGACTGAAATCTCTGAGCCAACTCACAACGTTTCCTTTCACCTACCCAGCAAGAAACAACATTTTGAAGAATGCCTGTAATGCTTTCTGCATATCACCGCGGACGCTAGCACATTCGCAGCGCACATGTTCCGCAACCTCTGGAGTGGTGATGCGCTGTCCAAACGCTTGATTCCCCGACGAATGGAACAGCAAAGCTCGACCTTCGACCAGAAGTTAGACATTCACCAATCGAATGCGCTCACTTACGGGGTCGTCCTTTCCGCTTAGGCTTGTAGTTCTCGACTTCTTTGCGATCCAGGAGAACTCTGCCTCCTATCCGCAAGGTGCGAAACCGTCCCTTGTTAACCAGGCGTCCGATTGCTTGGGGCGAGACATCACGAATCCGGGCCGCTTCAGACTGTGAAACCCATTTGTTGGCAGCCAAATCTTTTTTTGACAAAATGGTTGAATGTTTAACCCATTTTCGTTTATCCTTCGGCATGGGGCGTTGCACTATCCTGTCCTGGATTGTGTGAGTCTGCTCCAAATGCCTAGGACGTCGCGACACTCTAGGCTCTTTGGTTCTAACGGGACGCGCCGATGCTATCAACACCGACACGCCCCTGACCACCATCACCTCTCTAGGAGGCAACGATGGCTGCATTAGAAGTTATCGGTTTCCCAATTTGGACGCAACTTACGCATCTGTGGTTCGGTTTCATACGATGCTCAATACTACTGCGCGTCGAACATCCTCCACCGTAGTTCCTTCTAGCTGAATCCGTTTGTCCTCCCGCATCGGCTCTCGACTGCGTCGTGGAGAGTGCCTCGACGCATCTATCAACTTCCGAAGGCGCGGCCATTTCGCCGCAGAAAGGGTGTTTGCTCTATGCAGAAAGCACATCTCTACGAAGCGCTGTACCTAGTGAATCACGGGATCGACGAAGCCGTTCGCGGAGTGCAGCGCTTGAAGAAAGCACCTCACGCGTTTACGGAGGTCTACTACAAGTCCGTGGCTGGCCTGGAACGCCGCCGTGCGCTCATCAACGGTCAGTTCATGCACGAAATGGCCGGAGAGGAAGAGGACAACGTCGCGTTTTTCGAAGAGGAATACAATCGCTGGCTCTCCGACGATCCCCTCGACAACGAGGAGATTTACAAACTCGTGCGCTTCATCGAGGACGAGCGGAAGAAAATGGGCGAACCGCCCCTGATCCAGTTCTTGAAGCCCAAGAAACAGGAAAAGGAGAACGTGGTCCTCAAGCAGGCCCTGAAGGACACCACCCCAAAACCCAGAAGCCGCCTGCGCAAATCAAAGCCCAGGAACAAAGTGACTCAAACCCGCGCTGCTTCGGACGCTTTGGCCGCGTAACGGAGCGAGAGATGGATGACTTCGCTCTTCAACAGAAGCCCAAACCAAAGAGAAACCGGGCCCCCGACAACTTTACGTCGGGGGCTAAAACGAATGCACCACGGGGGACGGAGACTCAGTCATGACCAAGCGAAAAATGCCCACCCAAAAACTGTCGACGGGCGAAGTGATGCAGGGCAAGCAGTATCCAGGCATCAAGGGCAAGGTGGTCCATTGGGCAGACCACGCCTTTGAAGAAGGAATTCTCTACGTTCGCGTCAGATTTACCGACAACACCGAGCTCTGCTGGCGTATCACCAGTTCCACCTTGCTTGAGGAAGCCGATTTGAGCGACTGGAAAAACGGAAACTTCCGGCAAATCTGCGTCTTTGTTGAGAACAAAAGCGACCGCGAGTAGCGGCAACGGCGTCATATTTGCAAAATTCACTTACGACAAACGTGACAAAGATAGCGGAGGAACCGATGCAAAAAGCTCTGATTTACGAGGCAATCTTCATTGTGAATCGCGGGATTGATGATGCGGTAAGCGCACTCGAACGGCTCAAGAACAACAGAGAGGCCCAAGATGTGGGACTTTCTCCCGCGTTTTTGGACCAGAAGTTAATCGAATTCGAGATGCACCGGGCCTCTCTCAACGGCTACTTCACCAATCACCTCGATTCCGCGGAAGAGGCCCACGCCGGCCAGCTTCACAAGAATTACAAACAGTATCGGAGGAAAGATCTGGACGAAGTCCAGGTCTATCAAGACTTAGAACTCCTTGAACAACGCCGCTGGATGGAAGGCAAGGGGCCGAGGGTACGGTTCTTGAGCAAGGAGGAGATACGCATTCACGAAGGACTTCCACCAAAGCCGAACCCTGACCCCGAAGGGACTGCGGCTGAGAGTAAGGAACACCATGATTAAGAAGCGAAGAAGCCGGAAGGCGGCGCCGATGAGTCGGACGCCCGTCGCACCGATGACGAAGGAACGCAAGAAAATTCAGAAGAAGATCGAGCGGACTTACGACAAGCTACGCAATAAGTACCCTGAAATCAGAGGAAAGGTCGTGGACTTCGCACAGCAACCCGTCTCAGACGGAATCGTCTACGTTGGCATTCGCTTCACGGACAAAACGGTGTTCTCGCTGCGCTTCGGGTGCGACATGCTCATCGTTGGGGCTGATTATCTCGATGCCAGAACCGGCGACTATGAAGTCATTCGCGAGTACATTAAGCCGATTCCTAGATAGCCAAATGGCTGACGCGCGAGACCCAAGATTTTGGACGACCGCATGTCAGTTTGGAGTTAAAGTCTTTCTGTAGAACAAACGTGAGGAGGCGGAACTACGGTGATTATTGGGGATCGTCTGCGTGATATGCGAGAGCAGAAAAAGCTGTCGCAAGGGGATATTGAAAAGAGGACCGGACTCCTTCGATGCTACATTTCGCGCGTCGAAAACGGACACACGGTCCCGGCAATCGAAACACTGGAGAAATTGGCTCGGGCGCTGGAAGTTCCGCTCTACCACTTATTTTATGACGGCGATGAGCCGCCCAAACTTCCGAATCTTCCCAAACGTAAGTCGTCAGACGATATTGCCTGGGGTAGTGGTGGCAAGGATGCCCGTTTTCTTAACAAACTGCGTCGCCTGCTAAGCAAGACAGAAGAGGCAGATCGCAAGCTTCTCATGCATATGGCCCGAAAAATGGCCCGACCAAACGCCCGGCGAGCCGCAAGCAACTAAAGGTGGATTGCCGTGTTGGATTTAGAAAGTCATTGGAATTGCTAAGAAAGAACTCAAGCCACACCGAAGTGGGGCTGCAAGGGGTGACAAGATGGACTTGCGCTGCCCGAAGTGCAGCAGTACTGATCTAAGGAAAGTCTCGCTGGCATACCAAGAGGGGCTTTTTCGAGTAGATACCCGGACCCGAATGTTGGGATTTTTGTTCGCCAATGGAGGGCCCGATGTCATGGTCGGAAGAGCGACCACGAGCGGTGTCCAACAATCGGCTCTTTCCAAAAGCCTCGCTCCTCCCACCAAGTGGTCCTACCTGAACTTGATTCTCTGGTCTGCTGCGATTTCTTTCGTGGCCCTCGTAGCTTACGTTCGAGTTGTAATGACCAGCCCGCCTCCCGTGTCTTCGCTTCCTGTGAAGATTTACGCTCTGGTGGCTCCGCTCGCCTTCCTTTTTCTGTTTGTTTCGATCTGGCGGCACAACCACTCTGTCTACCAGCGAGAATTCGCTCAATGGGATCACTCGTTTGTTTGTAATAGGTGCGCAAATGTCAGCCAGCAAATTGTAGGTAACGAGCCACATTCTTTGCTGTAACCACTCGACGTTTTTATGAGACGTTCGGCGTTTCGAGCTGAATCTTATGTTTACTCCCTCTTCTTCCCTGGACGCTTGTTTGGCCATACGTGCGATCCACGTCAAGAACGCTGGTTGTCAATTCATGACGCTTGGAAATCGGTTTTGGTGCGGAATAGGTTTTCGGGTGCCCTAGATTGGCACTGGCAGTAACCTAGGAATGTTCTTCTTGTTCTTCGTCCTTGTCTTTTTCAGATTCTTCGCTATCAGCTAGGATAATGCGGCGATGTGCTTGGCTCTCGAAAAGACTTTGTACCGCTAGATCACTCTGTACCGGCACTTCGTTCTGCACAAAAACCGCCCACAGTCTCGGAATGTCGAGCGTCAATGCACTTGCCTCACCGCGAGAAACAAGGTTTCGCAAGTCGTCAAAGGCCTCGCGGCGCAAATCAAGCCACCCAGCGCTCCCGTCCTTGGTTTGTTGCAACAAGCTTCCTGCGTACGAAAAATATCGCTCCACAATCTCTCGATTGCTGAGATTGTAGCGATGCCGAGATATATACATACACGCATTTGAAAAGGGTCCAGCGGTTGCCCAGTGTAGTTCTCTAGCTTGACGTCGTAATTTCCTAGACTTCGAAGAATCCCTGCTGCGTCGGGGCTTGCGCTGAAGGAGTTCTTCCAACAACAGAGATTCATCCTTCCAGTGCCTTGTTACTTGGGCAAAACCCAGTTGAATGCTCTCCACACTGTATGAAGACGACGGAACGGAGTATTGATCGAGATGGCTGCCTTCTCGCAGTGCGTTCCACTGGCTCGCCTCGGTCCAGCTGATGCTGTGAACGAAGTCATGCGTTTCGTCATCTAGGAGATTTTCACTTGAGAGCAACATAAGATGTTGAAACGTATTCCAAAGGTCGGGCTGCGGATCAGTTTCCTTCGGCCGATCTGGGCTAGCATCGTTCCCGATTGAAATGCCTCCTTCGAAGAGTTCAATTGGCAGTGCTGGCCAGTCTTGCGGAAGCGGAAATGGAAACTGACCGCGTTCTTTCAGAATCTGGCAAGCGCTAACGATGGGACCGCTATATTGCGTGAAAAGTTCACGAACATAGTCTCTGTTTAGATATTCGATTTGCACTCCGACCATCGCCCAATACACAATCTCGGCCCTTGAAAACTCGGCGCTAAGATTACCCTCCCAAATACCTCTACCAGCGGAACGCTCAACAATCGCTGATTCAAAGAACTCGGAGTTTCGGATTTGCTCTCTCTCGACCCGGTTCATATCTTCACAAAATCCAGCGGCCGAGTATAAACGTACTTGGGCTTGCAAATCGCGAAATGGTCGCAACCCCGTTCCCAATGAATTTTCTCACCCTGATAGGATTCAGAAACGACAATCTGATCTGGAACGCCAAAAAGCGGCTCCGCGTAAAAGGCTTCCACACCAGGGTATTGGGCATGGGCCTTTTCGGTTCCCACCTTCAGCGTTGATAGGACAGTGGAATCGGGGCGGAGTTCGTTTCGAACCAGCGAAGATGCGGTAATGGCCGAAAGAAGAAAGGAATACGAGGTAATAAAACCAATCCATGACGACAAGTTCGTACCACAACATGCTGGTGCAAAAAGCCGGAGATATGATCGTAAGATGTAGTCGGCCCGCAGTGCACTGAGCAATTTTGCCCTGGGTTTTCGGGCGTGGTTGTTACTGATTTCCTCAAATCGATCCAAGACAAGTCGCCGAATCAGTACGCAGCCTTCCGAATGCCCGGCAAGAATCAAGTCTTTATAGGTTCGTTTTTTCGGTTTCGACTTTAGCTGTTGTGTCCACTGACCTGACCAAACTTCATCTACAAATTGAGCCAGTCGGGTGGAATTGAAACGAATCGGCGTCCTAATGCTGTCATAAGAGAAGAAGAACAAGTCGGAAGTTCTCCACCAGGGAAACACTGAAGAATACTCCTCGACCAGACTGTGAAAATCTCTCCATGTGCCAGTGGGGGATCCACCAAACCCATGAACGAATACCACAGCCCTGAGGGCGTTGTCATCTGACACAAGAGCGTAGGACTTGTCGTATCCAGGAATGAACGCTGGGACTCGGCGACGGTTCATTGATTTCCTCACAAAAACAACTCCACGAGCTGCCTAATCCGGCGGGGCCACAGTTTCGAAGATATGCCGTATTTCATTCATGCGTTAATGGCCGAAAAGGTATCATCTTTTCTGCTAGTTTGCTATTGCGAGAACGAATTGCCGCCGTGTGGCGAGATTGGCGTGAGCTCTCGCATGATAGTTTACGTGGCCCCGTCCATGATAGGGGGTCCGTGCTGGAGGAGCATGATTGGACCACTTCTTATATTCGATAAATCCTTCCTTCAGATGCTCAATCCCGAGGAAGTATCCGAATTGAGCTTGCACTTCAAGTTTGTAGGAACACCGACTCTAATCGGCGAAATCATTGCGGATCTCAAATTGGAACCCTCTAAGCGGAGACTTCCATCAGAAGTGGTCCAGGCGCTCTCCAGAAAAATGCAGAAAGCGCATGGTCTACTGCCAGCTAACTACCGGAAGCTTGCTCTTGCCAACATTTACGCCCATGAGATTCCTATGATTGGGCAGGTTCCGGTTGATGGGGCAGCGCCAAACGTGCGCGTGACAGAGGATCGTCGGGGGCTTCTCTACGATTCCACACCAGAGCAGATACTGTGGAATCGCTGGGCGAATGGTGAATTCAGCACCGAGGACGAGTTGACCGCGACAACGTGGCGAAACGGCATTGACCAAATCGATCTCGACGGGCTAGCCGCCCTTTGGAAGAATTTCTCGTTGCGACACTTTAGCTCGACCAGGAATCAAGATGAACTCGCGTCTGCGCTCGATGTGTTCTTGAGGGATTCGGCTCCATCGGTTCAGCGTGAAATCCTCAACATGACTTTGGATCTGATGAAGGCGTCGGCACAACATCGGCGCGTAGCGCATGCGCTGATGAATATTGGCGAGATGCGGTCAGTCCTTGAGTTCGCCCCCTATGCTGCCTCGGTTTTGCGGCTTTTTCTTGCGTTTGTGTGTGGGCTCGCCAGAGGATTTATTGGGCCCCGTCCGACAAACTATATTGATCTTCAATATCTCTACTACTCGCCGTTTTGCATGGTGTTCGTTTCAAACGACAAGTTCCATCGCGAAATGTGGGGCGCAACCTCCGGCGTGCACAGCTTTGTCTGGGGCAAGGATCTTAAAGAAGACCTCCGTGGGCGAATCACGATGAGAGCGCAAATGAAGGAATCAACCGGAGGTGTGGCAAACAAAGAAGACACTGCCGACGCTGCTGTGACCCCGCCATCAGTAATAGCTAAAATGTGGGGTACCCATATGCGAGTGCGGGACAAACCGGATCAGCCTGAGCGCGCCAGAACTTTTGAGAATTTGGCCCCGGAAATTCAACAGCAGTTTAAGAATGCTATGAAGGAATTCGACAAGATAGACCGGGCGCAGAAGAGATAGACTCTGAGGCTCGTGGCAATCGGACTCTGAGTCACGTGTTTATGTCGGGAGGGCGAACAGTTGAACGCTGTTGAAATAGAAGAAGCCATTTCGCAATTGGCGGATCAGCCGTTTGCCCCCGAGAACTTTCCGTATGCCTTCCTCGAAGCTTTCGGCAACAAGGAGACGACGATCAAGAGGCTGCGCACCGGCGCCTCGAATAAGTCCGACGTTGGCGGAGTTCTTCAGACCAACAACATTCACATTGCCACATGCGATCCTGGACGTGTCACGGAGACATTGACGGCGTTGAGGGAGAGCCCCGCGACCGCCAAAGCGAGAACGAAGTTCATCCTGGCCACCGACGGTGTGTATTTTGAGGCCGAGGACTTGGCGAGTGGTGAACCCGTTGCTTGTGCTTACAGGGATTTTCCAGACCATTTCGGCTTTTTCCTTCCGCTTGCCGGCATTACGACCGTCAGGCAAATCACTGAAAACGCCTTCGACATCAGGGCAACCAGCCGACTAAACCGGCTCTATGTCGAGCTTCTAAAGGACAATCCCGACTGGGGCACGGCCGAGCGCCGTCACGACATGAATCACTTCATGGCGCGGCTTATCTTCTGCTTCTTCGCCGAGGACACCGACATCTTCAACGGAACTGGTCTATTCACCGATACTATCTCGCAGATGAGCGCCAAAGACTCGTCCAACACCCATGAAGTGATCGGCGAACTCTTCCGCGCCATGAACACGAAGATCGAGGATCGGGAGGGCGCCAGAATACCCCGATGGGCCGACACGTTTCCTTATGTCAACGGCGGCCTGTTCTCAGACAACATGGACGTGCCGCGCTTCAGCCGGATCGCGCGCTCTTATCTTCTGCGTATTGGCAATCTGGACTGGACGAAGATTAACCCGGACATCTTCGGGTCGATGATCCAAGCGGTCGCGGAGGACGAGGAGCGTGGTGAGCTTGGCATGCACTACACTAGCGTGCCCAACATCCTGAAGGTGCTCAATCCACTGTTCCTCGACGACCTTCACGCGAAGCTTCAGGAGGCTGGCGATAATGCGCGAATGCTGTTGAATCTGCGCAAGCGCCTGTCGAAGATTCGGGTTTTCGATCCGGCGTGCGGCTCCGGCAACTTTCTCGTTATTGCCTACAAGGAAATGCGCCTAATAGAGGCCGGGATCAACAAGCGGCGGGACGAACCGAATCGGCGCTCGGACATTCCTCTGACTAACTTTCGCGGTATCGAGTTGCGCGACTTCCCCGCCGAGGTGGCACGCCTTGCTCTTATTATTGCCGAGTTTCAGTGCGACGTGCTCTATCGCGGACAAAAGGAAGCTTTGGCTGAGTTTCTGCCACTCGACGCGCAAAACTGGATCACGTGTGGCAACGCGCTGCGGCGGGACTGGTTGAGCATTTGCCCCCCGACGGGGACGGAGGTGAAGTTTCGAGGGGATGATTTGTTCACCACGCCGCTGGATCAGCCGGAGATTGACTTCGAGAATGTGGGCGGCGAGACGTACATCTGCAGCAATCCGCCGTACCTAGGTGGGAAGAAGCAAAACCCGGCGCAAAAAGATGACATGAAGCGGATCTTTGGCCGCGAAGAGAAGCACAAGAATCTAGATTATATTTGCGGATTCATTGTGAAAGCGTGCGAGTTTCTGGAACACGCTACAAAAGTCGCACTGGTGACGACTAATTCGATTGCGCAAGGAACGCACGTACCAGTGCTTTGGCCGATCATTTATCGGCTTGGCTGTCAGGTCGAGTTTGCATACGAGTCATTCAAGTGGACAAACAACGCTCAGCGCAACGCTGGGGTTTCTTGCACGATAATAGGGCTCACGAAGAAAGAAGTCGGCGCAAAGTTCATATATAGCGAATCGGCGCGCCGTCAAGTCTCTAATGTCAACCCGTACCTAGTAGATGGCACCAACACGATTGTCGAAAGTCAATCCAAGAACAACAATTCATTATCGCCCATGATTACGGGGAACGCCCCATACGACGGGGGACACTTGTTTCTTGGAATAGACGAGGCACGCAACTTGGTCAAACAAGCGCCCGCGATCAAAATGAAGCTGCGGAGGGTTTCGGGGACGAGCGAATTTATAGATGGGGTAGCACGATATTGCCTTTGGCTTGATGACGCCGATTTGCCCTACGCGCTTAGTGTGCCTGAAATTGCAACTCGCATCGGGAGAGTTCTTGAATATCGGGAAAGCGGTGGCGAGGTCGCTTCCACTCTAATCGACAGGCCGCATCAATTCCGATACAGGAATACATGCAGGGTTTCGCAATTACTTGTTCCGCAAACCTGTTCAGAAAAAAGAGAGTACCTTCCTGTGGGACTGTTAAGTGCGGACGTCATCATAACGCATGCTGCTCATGCAATATATGATCCAACTTTAGTAGACTTTTCCGTCTTAGTTTCCAGGCTGCATTTGGTTTGGGCTACTACGATATGCGGAAAACTCGAAACGCGGATTCGATATTCGAGCAACCTCGGCTGGAACACTTTTCCCGTCCCCGCGCTCACCGAGAAGAACAGGGCCGATCTCGCACACTGCGCCGAGGATATCCTGCTGGCGCGTGAAGCACATTTCCCGGCCACCATTGCCGATCTCTACGACCCCGACAACATGCCCGATGACCTGTGTCATGCGCATGATCGCAACGACGAGGTGCTTGAGCGTATTTATATCGGCCGCCGCTTCAAGAACGACACGGAACGGCTGGAAAAGCTGTTCGATCTCTACACTAAAATGACCGCGAGACAAGGACCGACCAGGAAGCGAAAGGGGGAAGTAGAGGCATGACCATTGAGGTGAAATCAGTTCCCTCGATTTCGGTGTCCTATGCCCGGAACGGCAGTTCGACCAAGGCCAACGAGCTCGGCATGCGGCCAATGCAGGAGCGCGCCTACGAAAAGCGAGGCGAACAATACCTACTGATCAAGTCGCCGCCCGCGTCAGGCAAGAGCCGCGCTCTCATGTTCATCGCGCTCGACAAGCTCCAGAACCAAGGGCTTAAGCAGGCGATCATCGTCGTGCCGGAAAAGGCCATTGGCGCGAGCTTCTACGACGAGCCGCTCTCGAAGTTTGGATTTTGGGCCGACTGGTGCGTCGAGCCAAAATGGAACCTCTGCAACGCGCCCGGCGATGACAACGGCGGAAAGGTCAAGTCAGTTGGGGCGTTTCTCGAGAGCGGCGACAAGGTGCTGGTCTGCACCCACGCGACTTTCCGCTTCGCAGTTGATCAATATGGTGTGGAGAAGTTCGACGACCGGCTGATCGCCGTGGACGAGTTTCATCACGTTTCGGCCAGCCCCGACAACAAGCTCGGCCTGCATCTTGGCCAGTTCATCGCCCGTAACCGCGTGCATATCGTGGCGATGACCGGCTCTTACTTCCGGGGCGACGCAGAGGCCGTCCTCGCCCCGCAGGACGAGGCGAAATTCGACAGCGTCACCTACACCTACTATGAACAGCTCAATGGCTACGAATACCTGAAGCAACTCGACATCGGCTACTTCTTCTATAGCGGCTCTTATGTCGATGACATCCTCAAAGTGCTCGAGCCGGCCGAAAAAACCATCGTGCATATTCCGAACGTCAATTCGCGTGAGAGCACGAAGGACAAGATCAAGGAAGTGGAGCATATCATCGGGGCATTGGGTGAGTGGCAAGGGAGTGATCCCGCCACGGGATTTCAGCTCGTCAAAACTCCAGAAGACCGCGTTTTGCGAATCGCTGATCTGGTCGATGACGATCCGGGCAAACGCGACCGCGTTTCCGCTGCGCTGAAAGACCCGGCGCAGAAGTACAACCGAGACTATGTGGACATCATTATCGCCCTCGGCATGGCGAAGGAAGGATTCGACTGGATTTGGTGCGAGCACGCGCTGACGGTCGGCTATCGGTCGAGCTTGACCGAAATCGTGCAGATTATCGGGCGTGCGACCCGCGACGCGCCGGGGAAAACCCGCGCGCGGTTCACGAACCTGATTGCCGAGCCGGACGCATCCGAAGAAGCAGTCACTGAGGCGGTGAACGATACCCTGAAGGCCATCGCGGCGAGCCTGCTTATGGAACAGGTGCTTGCCCCGCGCTTTGAGTTCAAACCAAAGCACCCAGAGAGCGGGCCTAGCCCCGGTTTCGATTACGGCAAAGACGGCTATGACCCCAACAAATGCAATGTCGGCTTCAACGAGAAGACGGGACACCTCCAGATAGAGATCAAAGGGCTCGCTGAACCCAAGAGCAAGGAAGCCACGCGCATCTGTCAGGAGGATTTGAACGAGGTTATTGCCGCCTTCGTTCAGGACAGGACCGCCCTTGAGCGTGGCGTGTTCGACGAGGAACTGGTGCCCGAGGAGCTCACGCAAGTTCGCTTGGGCAAGATCATCAAGGACAAATATCCGGAGCTTAACGACGAAGATCATGAGGCCGTGCGCCAGCACGCCATTGCCGCCCTCAATTTGACACAAAAAGCCAAGCAACTTGTGACCGACGGCGGGGACGACGCCGAGCAGACTGCCAACACTGCCTTGATCGACGGCGTGCGCAGGTTTGCTATGGATGTTCGAGAACTCGACATCGACCTCATCGACCGTATCAACCCGTTCGGCGAAGCTTATGCGATCCTCGCAAAAGCCATGACCGAGGACAGCCTGAAACAGGTCGCGGCAGTGATTGCTGCGAAGCGCACGGGTTTGATGCCGGAGGAAGCGAAGGAGCTTGCCGTGCGCGCCTTCAGGTTCAAGAAGGAACGGGGCCGACTCCCGTCGCTCACCTCGCAGGACGCCTGGGAAAGGCGGATGGCCGAAGGTGCCGCCGCCTTTGTCCGCTACAAGGATGAGGGTTTGTATGAGTGACATCGATCTCGACAAACTTCGCGCGGAACTGGACGACTTCGCGGAGCCGGAAAAGAGAGGCGGACGCTCGGACCGCGAGGAGCGCATCATTGCCGGATTTGAGGAAATCCAGCGGTTTGTCGAGAAACACGGTCGCGCCCCGCAGCATGGCGAAGATCGCGAAATTTTTGAGCGGCTGTACGCAGTGCGCCTTGATCGCTTGCGTGCGCTTCAGGAATGTCGATCGCTACTCGTACCACTGGATCATCAAGGGCTGCTCTCCGGCAAGGAAATTGTCGCTGCTGGATCACCGGAGACTATCGAGGACGACGAGCTGTTGGCAGAGCTAAAGGGTGCCGCGGGTTCGGGAAGCATCACCGAGCTCCGGCACGTCCGCACGAGCGCTGACAAACGTGCTGCCGAGGAAATTGCTAATCGCACCGTCTGCGAGGACTTCGAGAAGTTCAAGCCAATTTTCGAAAGGGTGAATCGAGAGTTGAAGTCCGGCATCCGCCGTACGCTCCCCGTCCAGACCTTGAACGAGATCAGGATGGCTGAGATTCAGAAGGACGAGTGCTTCATTGTCCATGGTCAGATCGCCTACGTCGCCGAGGTGGGTGAGGATTTCAGGACGCAATATGACCGGCGTGATAGCCGGTTGCGTGTCATCTACGACAACGGAACCGAAAGCAATTTGCTGATGCGGTCCTTCCAGCGCGCGCTTCACCGCGACGCTGCGGGACGGCTCATCACCAATCCCGATACCGGGCCACTGTTTGCCGACGCGCGCGCTGACGATGATCTGGCAAGCGGCACGATCTACGTTCTGCGTAGCAAGTCTGACCATCCGGTTGTCGCGGCCAACCGCGAAGTGCTGCACAAGATCGGGGTCACAGGAAGTAAGATCCAGACACGCATCGCGAATGCGAACCTGGACCCGACTTTCTTAATGGCCGACGTGGAAATCATAGCCACTTACGAGCTCTACAACATAAACCGAATCAAGCTCGAAAATGTGATCCATCGTGTGTTCGATCCAGCGCAATTAGATATTGAACTCAGGGATCGATTCGGCAACCCGGTGAAACCGCGCGAATGGTTTCTCGTTCCTCTTTTTGTTGTGAACGAAGTGGTCGAGCGCATAAAGGACGGGAGTATCACCCAATACGTCTATGACCCGACTGGCGCGCGCCTGGTGAAGGTAGTTGATACGTGATCTGATCATTCGCGGACACACCAGAGCGCGTTTACTCCCGTTTTGGCCGGAAAATTTAAGCAATCTTACATGTAGAAGCTGTATCGTGGTTCGATTTGCCGGCCCTCGCTGCAATATCGGAGTACATTGCTACAGTTGCGCGATGCTTGGAGAGTGATCGGTTGCGCTCCATCGAATTGCGTTTTATTCCAGTTCATCTTGGTGAGTGCAAGAATCTCGCGCGCGAGGAACCGTTGCGTTTGTTCGGTGTTCTCCAAGCGAATCCGAAGCGGGGTCGGGACATACTTACCGGGATACGTCTCAAAGAAATCCACGCTGCCTCGCGTGTAAAGCACCATTTCTCGCTCGTCTAGCGTGAGTAGTGTGCCGCGCAATGGCGGGTACTTTCCCGCGCGATAGAGCTTGGTCGCCGATTGCGACACCCAAAGGAAGTCGTGTGTCGATATACTCTTTTCCTTGAGCGCGGCTTCAAATCCGCGTTGCTCGTTGTCGTCGAATCGCGAACTCTTGTGAAGCACTATTCTCGCCGGGAACGTTTTATGGACGTCCCAGTATCTGGCAAGCGCGTCTTTGACGAGTTCGAACGCATGCTCCTCGGGCAGGTGTGGGTGACGGTCTTCTTTCGAGATAGTCGCAGCACGGCCGCGAACTACAACCCCTTCACCGCGCTCATTAAACACTTGGGCAACGCTAGTGAGGAGCGCATTCTTGTCCAGGCTTTTGTAGAAGCTGACGCCGATGTAACACGTGGAAAGTTCGGTGCTTTCCCGTGGAAGGCGCCACGGGACTCCCTCCGCTTTGTAATAGAGAGCCGTGTGAAAGTTCCATGCGCGAGTAGCTTCGTCCTGAAGTACTGCCGGTCGTCCAAACTTGGGTTGTCGCCTGCTCTTTGATTCGTCATACGTTGGAGGAAGAATGATCTGAATCGGCTTGCGATACTGTTGCATGGCGCGAGCTTTCAGCATGTCGTGAAAGTCCAGTTGTGGTCCACCAACCGCCGTGGCTGGTTCGTCGCCGTCGTCCTCATCGCTTTCATCTGGTCCCATAGCTTCGAGGAGAGCTGTGGGAACGGCGCATACGATGACCTTAGCGCCAGTGTTTTGCGACAGATATTTGACCTCTTCAATGAAGAGATCGACACACCGTGTTATGCGCTCATTCCTATTCGGGAGTTTGCTGATGGACACGATACTGTCGTTAGACAAATCGCGGCACAGCGTGTCATCCATTACAAGTACGCTGTGAAATCCGTTGCCGGGTGCGAAACCTGGAAATCGCGTGAACAGGTTCGGTTGTTTGTTGGGCTTGTTGGGATCGTCTTTGTTAGATTTTGCCAAGATCTCCGTGCGGCATCTCTCTAACCACTGTCGTACTCCCTCGACAGATTCATTGCTCCCTATGATGCCTAGATTGATTTGCTTTGGGGCGAGGGACAAGTCGAAATCCAGCGGACCGTAGTTCATGATTCCGAAACGGATATCGATGTGGCGACCAGCGCCGAATTCCAGTTCGGGCTCTTCGAGAAAGGCGAGGTTCATAGGATGAAGCTCTCTTGGCGATCATCGACTGCCGGGGCCTGAAGAGCGGCGGTCTTCTCCGTGTCTTCGTGTTTGAGCCAAGCGTCATCGTCGAGGCCTACTTCAAGCTCAAACTCTAACATCGATGCGAAGTCAAGAAATCTGGGTCCCGTATCGAAGAGGTCCCGGTCTGTGAGCAGGTGTGCCCACATGACGACTTGTCCATGGACGGCTTGATTCGTCTCGAGTCGTTTGATGCCCGACAAGAGATCAGGGGCAAAACGAGATAATCTCTCACCATCGCGCGTGAAGTGGTAGTTTGGCGTAATTTGCAGATACCAAGTCCTGCCGTAGCGGACGAATCTGCCCTCGAACGCCGAATGGCGATAGTATGACATTTGGGTATGGTCTGATTTCTTTGGGTAGCCCTTAAATACTGAGCGACTCGCCTTGTGCTCGCGGCTCTGGTACGCATATTCGCGCTCTGACAGGTCTTGAGTAGCCCGGAAGTAGTAGCATTGACTTTCGCGAGAGAATTTGACGCCCTTCCGATACAACTTAGATCTTAGGCAGGCGTTCAGAAGTTGCACAAATTGTCGCTGTCGTATCGGGTCTTCGGTCTGTGCCCACTCGTTCGTGTCTAGCTCTTCTACGCTTCCCCTATCGCAGACCGCGGTCCATGGCTGTGTACTCAAGTCGTGAAACGAAGTGAGAATTTTCGCTCCCAGTATCCATTCTCCGTGCACAATTCTAGTGAACTCATGAAGGGTCGCGAAGACCTCGCCAGGGGTTCTATATTCAGTTGCCGCTACATAAAAGTGCTTGGGAAGCGATGCAAGTTCGAGGAGATTCGAAAAAATGATTTCAGGCTTTGGATGGGTTCCGAGGTAGAGTCCTGAGTCCGCAGGAGTTGCGAGCCGATGCAAGGCCGCTTTCGCTGCGACGTCAAACCGATCCCGCGTTTTATCGAATACAACCTTCCCACTCTTTCTTCGCGTCAGATCGCTGAAGTAGTCTTTCAACGAGACCCAATATGCCTCGTTTGTTCTTGGACGGCAGCGGACCAAAATCACGGGTGCGTTGCCGGCTAGCCAATAGCTCAAATCCTTGGCGGAACAACGGAACTCGAGCGTTGATGGCGTCTCGGCTTCGAATGGTCTTTCGGTCGCTTTGCACTGCACTTGGATGATGCAGTTGGTTACCTCGCCTGTCTCCAGACGAATTTCAATATATCCGTCGATGCCCGCTTCAAGCCCCGTGGAGTGCCAGAGAAAACCCATTTCCAAGCAGAGCTTCTGAACAAGATTAATTCCCAGCTCCCCTACGATATCGTTCTGCGAAATCTTTTTTGCGAGCGGCGCGGAGGTGAGCTCGGGCTGACGAATCCGTTTTGATTGATCGATGGCGACATAGTAGTGGCCCTGGGGCAAGTGTATGAAGAGTTCGTCTGGTCGGGCCTCGGTTCTGTAATACTTCTGGAGCGAACTTCGGAGCCGGCCGGCAGAAACTCGAACCGTCACTTCAGACTGCGGGTCTAACGCATCCCTGAGGTCGAATACTTCGGCGGCAATCTTCCTCTGCGTCAGTTGGCTTGCGCGCCCCGCGATGGTTTCGGCCACAAGATATTCGAAGAGTGCTTGAAGTTTGCGCAGGCGGCGAAAGGAATTGCTCGCAAGAATTCGGTCGACCTGCTCACGAATTTCCGGCGTGTCGGTGATGGGTAGAGATTCAGCCATGTTCGTCGTGTTCCTATGCAACTGTGTCAAGCTGCCTGGGTGCCTGTGCTGATTTCCTTACGCCTGCGCTTGGTTGCTTCTGGCATTGCGACTCCTTGAGATCGGTGTTGGCGTAGCTCCTCGGCTGCGCGGCGCACGCCTTTCGCCACATCGAGTAGAGCCTCATCTCTCCGGCGCCACGTCGTTACGGGTCTTCCATCCTTTGGGAGAGCTGACAACTTGCCGATGGGAGTTCGGTGCCAGTCCACCGGCCGCAGAATGATCGGAATCACGCAGGCTTGACCTTTAGCGTGCCGCCGCAAAGCAATACGCATTTCTCGTCGATAACAATAGTCGGAATTCATGAAATCTGGACTGATCAGGAGTAGCACGACATCGGAGTTCTGTAGCCGTTGAAGAATATCGCGGTCAAGTTCATCGCCTGGAACGATCTTCCGGTCGTACCATATATCGATGACGTCGCTTCTTTGGAGGGCTGCCAAATGTTTCGCTAACTCGTCCCGGAGTTTCTCGTCACGATGTGCATAGGAAAGCATGACTCTTACTCGGAGAGTTCTCCTTGCAGGAGGGACAGGCCCTTTTCCGTGCGCCATATTGAGGGCACCCCCGCCCGATGCCCCACTATAATGTTACGTGATGCTATGGTTTGCAAGGACTTTGTGCTACGTTACATAAACGTATCAGTTCAGATGAAATTCGGGAGAAGTGGGAATAGCCGGGATGCCACTCCGAACCCAAATTGAGCAGGCTCTCGCCGAGTTGGTCGCCGATGAAGCAGGCTTTAAGTTTCAGGGCCTTGCTGTGGTTTTAGCCAAGCAAAAATGGCCGCGTCTGGTTGCAAGCGAACGTAAGTGGGATCTGGGACTCGACGCGTATGCGAACGGAGAGCTGGAGCCTGACGGCCACGGGTTCGGCCTGGCGTGCTCAGTGACGCCGGAATACGACAAGATTGCAGAGGACGCGACGAAGGTAAAAGAGAACTTCCCAGACGTTCGCGTGCTCGCATTCGCCACTGCTGGAAAGGTCTCAAACCATCTTTCAAAAAAATGGGCGACAGATCTCCGTAAGGATTTCGACCTCAGGTTGATCGTCGTCTCGCGCGAGGACCTAGTTACGTCACTCCTCGACCCGGCGAATGCAGACATCTGCAGGGCACAACTTGGGATTCAAATCGAAGTCAGTCCCGTTCTCGCTCCTGTCCTCGAGAGAGCGCGCGCGGCGGTGACTGAAGTGGTCGAGGCGTGGTCCGCGCGTCCGCGGCTCGCGGGACGTCCGTTGGTCGATCTTTTTGCCGAGAGAGTTGTCGAAGGCCGGGAGTCGCACGACCGATTGAGCACCGAGAGTCTCCGTGACTCTCTACTTCAGGGCCGACGAATCATTCTGGAAGCACCGGCTGGACGCGGCAAAACGACAACACTCGTACAAATCGCGAAACGAACGGTCGATGCCGGAGGGCTGGCCTTTCTCGTTGACCTGCCATCTTGGGTCAGGTCTGGAACGGAGATCCTACAATTCTTGGCTCAATCCCCGGCCTTTGCCGGGCAGGGACTGGATGCGAAGGCGCTTTTGGATCTGCGGGGGAGCGAGCCATTCTTTTTCCTGCTGAACGGTTGGAACGAGATTTCAGAAGGTACGGCTGAGTCGGCCGTTCAAGCATTGCGCGAACTCGAGCGGAACTATCCTGCTTCCGGGATCATCGTTGCCACTCGAACTCACCGTCTCCTTCCTCCATTGCCAGGAGCTTTCCGCGCCTACCTACTCCCTCTGAGGCGCGCGCAGCGGGACAAATATCTTGAGCTGGCGCTCGGGAAATTCGCCACCGAACTCCGTGCGAAGCTCAATAACAGCCGGACGCTCGACGAACTCACGCAAACTCCGCTGATTCTTGCTGAAGTGACTGAACTATTCCGTAAACGAAACGCAATCCCGACCACAAAGATGGGCGTCCTGGGCGCTGTGATGCGCGCGCTCGAAGAATCGGGGGATCACCACGTTTCCCTGCAGCAGGCACCATTGAGTGGAAACGCGGCTCACTACCTCGTCGCTCTTTCAATGGCGATGACCGAGAAGGACGAGATCGAAATTGCCGAACCAGACGCTCGCGTCATCGTAAATTCCGTTAGCCTCTCGCTGCTGAGCGGTGGACAAATCGGGTCGCAACCCGACCCTGCGATGGTGCTGAACGAACTCACGAAGCACCACGTCCTCGAGCGAATGCAATATCCGGCTGCGACGTTCCGTTTTCAGCATCAGCAATTTCAGGAATTTTTCGCCGCTCACGGATTGAAGGGACGTCTGCTCGAGGTCGTGCACCGCGGCAACCCGGCGGGCGAACGTGTGTTTGCGAAGCAATACGTTAACGAGCCGAAATGGGGTGAATCGCTGCGCATGCTTGCGGAGGAAATTGCGGCATCGACCGATGGCGAGAGACCGAACAAAGATGCGGCGGCCGGCGCGAAACTCGTCCGACTCGCCCTGCATGTTGATCCGATGTTTGCCGCCGATCTCGCGCGTGCCTCAGGTTCAGTTGTGTGGCCGGAAGTCCGGGCGGACGTCGGAAAGCGCCTCCGGGAATGGTATGCCCAAAAAGACGGAAATCACCGGGAATGCGCGTTGGCCGCGATGCTCGCAACCGGGTCGGACGACTTTAAGGACGTCCTGGTGCCGCTGCTCACGGACTCGAACAATCAAGCCCGCCTTGCCTTGTATCACGGCGGAACGCAATTTCTGACATCGAGTCTCGGACCGAACTGGCAAGAGGTGGTGCGGTCATGGCCGGAGGGCGCTCGCCTCGACTTGCTTGTGGAATTGGCGCGAGACCCTTGGCTAGCGGACGCAGTTGAAACCTTCGCGCTCTCCGATCCGAGTCCGAAAGTGCGCTGGAATGTGGCTCATCTGTTTGGCTGGTTTGGATTCACGGAAAAAGTGGAAGCGCTCTTGAATTCCCTCGATGAGAAAAACCTTGGAGAGTCCCTGCGTAGCTCGCATCCGGAAGAAATTCCCGCATCGCTCCGGCCGCGAGTAGTCGGCGTATACGAACGACTTTATACCGACGCGAAGGAACCCCTCGAGCGGCTGAAGGTGCTTCACCTTCTGCGCGGATTCGGCGGGGGGAAAATTGTCGAACGGATGAAATCCGAGTTAGATGGTCTGCGCCCGGAGGATCTCAAGCACGAAAACCACGGCAGGATTAAGGCGGCGCTCGAGGAATTGCAGAAATCCGATGCCGATTGGGTGAGCGGATGGATCGCGCGAAAGACGCTGGACAAGTCTGCGTGGTTGGGGGGATTCAACGGTCTCCTCACCCGAATTCCCGATGAAGAACGGGAATCTCTTTATGCTCGTTTTAGCACCGAGCTCCTCGATCACGGCGAGCAGCGGCGCGTCCTTTCGGTTCTCGCTTCTGTTGCGGACCCTGTATTCGCTGCCCGCGTGTTTGAGCGGGCTTGTGAGATCCGCAGGGAGGTTTCTTCCGCGCCGGGTCAGGACATGCCGAAGTGGAATCTGTTCCGGCAGTTGGGTGATTTGCTCAAGGCCATCGGGCCTCAAAAACTTCTGGGAGGCATTTCCGAAAAGCTCCAACAGCAACCGGAGACTGTCGAACTCGACGTATTGACGGACATCTTGCCGAGTATGAACTCGACCAGAGAAGACGTGCGAAGTTCGGTCTCGGATGAAACGCGGCTCAAGTTGCGCGACTACATGAAGCGTGGCGCCGAATTGGGCGCTGATCCCGATGGGCTGCGTGCGAACACGAGAGCACACCTCGCTCTGTTGCTCGCCAACGTGGGGGAACATGAAGACCTTGCGGATATCCGCCGTTTGATCGAAGCCGACGATGTTCGACTTCAAGACGCGCAGGCGGCGCGGCTGACGGGTGATCGCTCACGCGACACAATGGGCTACGGCTTTCTTTATCTGGAGGCCGTGACGATGGTCGATCCCGCCGAGGCGGAAAACGTCGTCGTGGAGCTCATTCGTTCACAGCAATACGAACATGTGCTGGCCCAGCGACTCCCACTCCTTGCCCGAAAAAGCAAAGGTCAGCCGCGCTTCGGGGTGGACCGGATGGACTTCAAAAAGATTTGGAAATCCCGCGCGGGCGAGCTGGACGATAGTTTTTTGGAGGAGCGACGCATTCGCTATGCAGACGCAGTCCTGGAAGTGATTGGGCGACTACAAAAGGAGCGAGGAGAAGCGGCGGACAAGCGCGGGTTGGATCACCGGCTGATAATTTTGGGCGGCACTCTCGCTGCGCTCGATGGAAAGCGATCATCGAAACTGGTCTTGGAGCTGATGGAAATTCCGGGAAGCTGGCGGGGTTGGACCCGAGTCGGCTCGCTCGAGAGCCTGCTGGTTTCGGGAGTCCGCTTGAGTCTGGAAGAAGTGCTGCGAGTTCTCGACCCGGTGATGCAGGAGCTGAAGTCATCGGGAATGTACAACGACAATCAGAGCGTCTGGTTGTTCGCGCGTTGCTTGTGCGTCATGGCCTTTGTCGATCCCCCTGGGGCTGGCGTGGCGAAGATCCGCGAGATTATTTCTGCTTCGCGATTTCCGGCCCACGAAATGGAAATCGTCGTGGCCGCATTGGGAGCAAGCCGGTGCGAGGATGCGATTGCAGTGCTGATGGAGATAGCGGGTCCAGACGGAAACGGAGTGGAAGCGCTCGGAGGCGAACCGTGGATCGAGGCAATTCGGGCGCTCGGGGGAAAACGCTCGAACGAGATTTTGTTGTCCTTCGTCGATCCGAACGCGAGGCTTTTTACCAGAGACTTTATTCCAGACCACCGGCACGGCGACCTCCTTGCCCGTCTGCTAGCACAATGTGCAGTCGAGGACAAGGCGGTGAAGGCTGAATTGGTGCGGCTGGCAAACGGAGATTTGCCTCCAACGAAGCGAATGTTTCTTGCAAAAGTGTTCGGCCGATCCAACGCGGAGGAGGGTCTCGTGGAGGGGCTCTGCGTGCTACGCGACGATGGATTGGGCGTGCCCTACGAGCTCATCCGGTCGATTGAGGACGTCTTCCTGGAACGCCGTCCGTACGGAACGTCGGGGAATGCCTACACGCTCTCGCCGCTTGGGTGCAACGCAGTTCGGAAGAGGCTGTTTGAGATGGCCATCGGAGATCCGCACCGGAAGATTTCTGCGTTCGCATTGCTGGGGCAGATTGAGGCGTGGAGACTCGAGCACGGTCGTCCTGCGGACGAGCCACGTCATCCCGTTGTGGACTCAGACATCTCTTGGCCCCCCCTAATCTAGTTGCCCAATCGTTCGTAGGAAAGGCTCCTCATGAACGGGAGGATGACGCTACGAAATCTAGTTGCGAACTAAGACGATAGCCACCGATGGTGAAACGTGAATGGACGGTATTCTGCGCCCCTGAAGTTTCTCTTTTCGTTCGCCATACATCATGTTAGCGTTTGCAAGGAGTCACGCTGTGAAGTACGTGCTAAGTCTGAGATTGAAAGCCAGCGCACGGTCGGGAGTGGAGTACGGAACTGGTATTCCAATGTTATATGAAGTGGAGGGCCTGCCCGAGGGCCAGAGGGTTTCTATTCGAAACGTGCGAGCGCATCTGCAAGAACCTTCGTGGCAAATCGGCGGTCATATAGTCGGTCAGCCAACAAGATGGACGGGCGACTTTAAGTCTGCCGAGGAAGCGCTAGTTCAGTTGCAGCTAGAGTTAGATCTGTCCGAGGGCGCCCCGACAGAGCAGATCGAAAAGGTGGCACGATCCGTTGGTTGGACTCGCGTACCCGTGATGGGCGTTCAGAATCCTAAAACCGCAGCCGTGATACTCACCCGTGGACCGATGTTTGTTCGCGTGCGACTTCATGACTGTGCGTGGGCTTTCTACACAGAGTTCACGGACGGCAAGACACCCGACCGATGGGGCAAAGACTACCCGTCGCTCGTCGCCTTCCTCTCGAGTCACGATGTGCGGGAAGCGAGAGCGTGATATGGGGCAGCCCGGTTGCGCGACAAAATACGATTTTCTTGTCGATGGTACAAAGGTCCGAGTTTTCCGAATGAACCAATTACTTAAAGACTTTGAGTTCTCAACAGAGGACAAGGACACGAAGGAAAACGAAAGCCCGTTACACGTTTTTCTAGAGTCCGTTGGAAGATCGCGCGTCGATGCACACATGGTCTGCGTCGAAGTCGAAGCGGGCAGATCGGTCCAATCTGTTTTTGGCACGCATTGATAGCGTTACGGAGCTGCCGTCACTAGAATACGACCGCCTTTTCGCGATCTTGCCACGCGGCGGATTATGATATCCACGTCACGGTCCAGGGCAGTGAGGAAATTCATCAACCGTTCAACTGAAAAACCCTCCAGCTGGTAGTTGGACAAAGCGGAAACTTTCGGTTGATTCACATTGAGGCGCCGCGCCGCGGCCGTTTGCGATAGCCTCCGGCCCTGAATTACTTGATTGATCGCAACTGCGAGCCGAACCTTCGTTTGTTTTTCTTCGGCGTTGGAAAGACCAAGATCGGAAAAGACGTTACCGGAACTTGGAACCACTCTCGGTTTATTTTTTCTCTTGGCCATATCGCACCTCATAGTCCGCCCTGGCTTCATTGAGCCGTCTACCAATCAGCTCGACATCTTTGCGCGCTGTCTTTACCCCGCTCGGTGACTTCTTTTGGAACGCATGAAGCACGTAAACAGCTCTTTCAAATTTGATCGTGTAAACCGCCCGAAAGGTGTCTGCGCGAAAGTCCTCGACCACCTCAAAGACCCCTGGGCCCTCGCCCCGCCAAGGTTTCGCGTTTGGGTGCTTTCCCCCAAACTGAGCAACGCTGAGAGCGGTTCCAATTTCATCGATAACCGCCTCGGGGAAAGCCAACAAGTCATCCTTGCTCGACCCGGTCCAGAATAGTGGCTTCTCACCGGGGACCCTCTTCAGTCTTGTCATGTAATTATCCCAGTTCTAGGATACCAAATCAAGTGGCCGAACTCCTCAAATATCCTCGTTGATAAACACTTCAGCGATCTGCTTCCCAAAGGCGCGTGCAATCTTGAATGCCAGCCGCAGGTTCGGATGAAATCGGGCCTTTTCAATGGAGTTGATGGTTTGGCGCGTCACGCCCACCTGGGCGGCCAGCTTTGCCTGTGACCATTCCCGCTCCGCGCGCAATACACGCAGACGAGTTGTGAATAGAGGCATGAGATCTGCCCTCGTAAACCGTGCGGAAATTTGGGGCCAACTTGGGGCCAAAACTAGGGCCGTTTAGGCCCCAATCTGGGGTTCTCGGGAGGCAAAGGCAACAGACTCAACAGGACTTTTGGTAGGGGCGGTGGGGATCGAACCCACGACCTTCGGCTTAAAAGGCCGCTGCTCTACCACTGAGCTACGCCCCTAGGGAGTCATGACATTTTACATGAATAGCGTGCGGCGCACATGTAA
>Ga0073928_10002202_pt1 | contig 34533 bp, 25 predicted proteins | sample PaiPotPPA55metaG_FD_76969 | JGI IMG/M metagenome (GOLD analysis project Ga0073928, IMG submission 76969) | Iron sulfur acid spring bacterial and archeal communities from Banff, Canada, to study Microbial Dark Matter (Phase II) - Paint Pots PPA... ...
AGAAGCCCTTCTCCAAGCATTGCTCCGAGTTTCATAGGGTGAACTCTGACGGGCTGTGTTCACAATTCGGTTCTCGGCTGCTGAAGCAGCTTTTAAAAAGCAATTCTCGGACAGACTCCTAGGGGAGTTATCCAGCGAGTAGGTTGAACCAGCAGAGCGATGCGGTGCGGAACTTTCATTTAATTCCATAGGACCTCCTCCATTTGCGCCAGCTAGCGTTTTTGTTGCGGAATATGACCACCGGCACCGCTGGCACCCAACTCAGTCAGGGAGTTGAACTCCCTTCGGTTCCTTCAACGACAAACTGCCAACCAGCCCGACCGCTAACCCAAATAGACTCACCGCTCCCGCGGAGTAGGCCAGTCTTGCGCCAGGACCAACCCCCGGCATTACGTTCGTGAGTGTTGTTGTGATGAGGACGGCAGAAACACCGATCACCCTTCCCCCGATGTTCGCCACAAAACTCTCGCCCGTACCTCGCAGTCGCGTCGGATAGACTCTGGGCAGATAGTTTCCCCAAAAACTGTGTAGCCCGTTGAAAAACATCGTGGCAAGAAAAATTCCAACATGGACGAAGGCCAGGCTTCGCGTTGCCGCGAAGAAGTAGAGCCATGAAAAAACGAATACCGCGGGTCCGAGGACCAGGCGCAATCGGCGGCGCTGCGAAACTATCCGCACGACGAGCAGGGCAAAGAGCAGGCGGCCCGTCAGGCCACCCAGCTCTTGAAACAATTGCACTCCACTGGCGGCCTGCTCGATCTGGCGTGGCGCCAACTTCGCCACCTCCGCAAGCCCTGGAATCATGCGCACCGTTTGCTGTAAAGCTCCGTACGAGAGGAAGTAAGTGCAAGCAAACAATAGCGTCGCAACGACTGTGGTCTTTCTCAGGGCGGGTCCGAATAGCTCCCTGAAAGCGGGCCGCTCTGCCGCGTTCTTCGACCTTTTTTTCAGCCACAACGGCGATTCCGGTAGAAAAGGCCGGATGAGAAGAAGAGGAATCGCGGGAATCAAGCCGGAAAGCAAAGTGTAACGCCAGGCCTCGTGACCCGAACGAATCATCGGCAATTTTTCAGCGTAGGTCACTGCCAGGTAGTAGGCCCCGGTTACCATCAAGCCGCCCAAAGTGTGAAACCCTTGCGTGTAAGCCAAGACGGACTCTCGGCGCTTTGGGTTTGTAAAGAGCTCTGCGAGCCACGCGATGGCAGCCACAAATTCCACGCAGACGCCGATCATCGTCGTACACCGCAGTATCAGCAATTGCGTCAGGGACGTGGAAAAGCCTGCTGCAGATGCGGATAAGCTGTAGAGCAGAATGCTCCAAAAGAGAACGCGCCTCCGGCCGAAAAGATCGGTGAGATATCCTCCGAGCAACCCAAACAGGCCTCCAGCCACATTCGGAACGTAGAACAGCAACCCCACCCACAAGTTAAACTCGGCCGTCCCGGGCTTCAGGCTTCCCAGAGTCGTGAGCGCAGGGCGCACGATCAGCGGCAGCATCAGGCTTTCATACAGATCGAACGCGAATCCAAGGCAGGCGATTCCGCAAATGAGCCACTGAACCGGCGTCAGCCCGGATGAACCAGCCGTCCCTTCGGTGCCGTCCATCCCGGAACCTGAGGTGAGCTCTGTGCGTCCTGCGGTGTCCAGAAAAACCTCCATTACTTCAAGCCATCACTATCGGAACACGTGCCGCCATTTAAAGCCGGAAGGGTTTATGATACAAGTCAAAAGAATTTAATTATTACTAAGGAATGCTTAGGAATGGATTTCACCTCCCGACAACTTCGCGCTTTCCTGCTCGTAGCGCAGCACCGGAGTTTCTCCAGGGCGGCCGAGATCCTCTACATTACTCCGTCCGGATTGAGCATTTTGATTCGTGAACTGGAAACGCAGCTTGGTTTCCGGCTGTTCGACCGCACAACGCGGCACGTCGTGCCCACAGCCCATGGCACGGAACTCCTGGCAGTTGCCCAGAAAAGCGTGGCCGCACTCGACGCCGCAGTGGCGCACATCGGACGCTCCGCCATGCACGCCAGCCAGACATTGACTTTGGGTGCGCCGCCTTTGATCGCAGCCAATATCGTCACGCACGCCATCAAGGAGTTCCGCGGTCACCGGCCAGACCTTCGGATTCAGTTATTCGACGAAAGATCGCCGGCCATCCTGCAACTGGTCCTCGCCGGCAAGCTCGATATGGGTGTGGGCATATTTGCTCGCACGCAGGGTATTCGCCGCACCCCGTTCTTTCGTTCTCCCCTGATGGTGATTCGCCCAGACAAGGAACCCGCATTTCGCCGAGCGTCCACCACGTGGTCCGCTCTGAAGGGAGAGAAGCTAGTCTCGCTTCCGTGGTTTAGCCCGATACAGCGGATTGTGGACAAGCATCTGGCCCAAGCAGGCGTGGTACCTCGGCAGAGCGTTTCGATCAACCTCCTGGATACGCAAATTGCCATGGTGGAGGCCGATGAGGGCATCGCCATTATTCCCTCATTCGGATTGCCAGCGTGCCGGAACCGAAGAGTAGTGACGAGCCGGCTGATCAACCCTGTTGTAGAGGTGGAGTTTCATCAGATTAGTGATCGAGGAAAGAAGCTCCCGGCGGGCGCCGACGAGTTCTCCGCGTTTCTTAAGAGCTTCTTCGCCAGGGAGCTCGCGGCTTCGGTCCCGCGGAGTGTCGTCGTTGGAACTCACGACACTTCCGGTCGTCAATCGAAGGGACCTGTCCAGTCATAGTTCTGGATCAACTTTCAAAAGAAATTGGCACACATCCGATATTTCGGGGTTCATAACGACGAAAGGAAGTACCTCGGGACTGTGGAACTCACTCAGGACTTGGCGCCGCTCCGCGAGCTTTCCGGCGAGAGAAGACTGCTAGCGTATGAACCCAACGAGGGCCACTAAACAAAGTGGTCTTGCAAGTCGGCTTGGTGACAGTGCGACGGAGGCACTATAAGCGTAACTGACTGAAGTAGATGAAGATATTACTTGGATGGGATGCCGGGGCAGCGTTCTAACCAACTGAACTACGTCCCCACTCGCGTTTCATGCGTTAGGGCCAAACCCGCATGTTCACTCTCTAATCTTGCTCTAAACCGCTCCGCCTGCGTCAATCCGTTCCACCGAATACAACCCGCTTTCGATACGAAATGGACAGTATGAAAGACCGCCAGAGATCGTCCGCAGGCTATCGCGACGCCGAGCATCTGTCCATGCTCTGTGCTGAATTGTAGCAGACCGAATTCAGAGCAGTACAGGCCAGCCTCATAATCTTAGCGGCCAACCATTTTTTGCAGCTCTTCGGGGTACCGGGCTCCCTGGACTGTGATTTTTGAAGCGGCGTTGTCGATTTGACGGAGATCTTGAGGCGTCAGGTGGACGGCAGCGGCTCCGATGTTTTCTTCCACGCGATGCAGCTTCGTTGTGCCGGGGATAGGAACGATCCAAGGCTTCTGCGCCAGCAGCCAAGCCAGTGCGATTTGGGCGGGAGTTGCCCTCTTCTTCTGAGCGATGCTACCGAGCAGATCGACGACAGCCTGATTCGCTTTTCGGTTCTCCGGCAAGAAGCGAGGGACGATGTTGCGGAAATCGCCTTTGTCGAACTTCGTATCTTCGCTGATCTTGCCGGTGAGGAAGCCCTTTCCCAGAGGACTAAACGGAACGAATCCGATCCCGAGCTCTTCAAGCATCGGAATTACATCCGCTTCAGGCTCTCTCCACCAAAGCGAATATTCGCTCTGGAGAACAGCGACCGGTTGAACGGTGTGTGCCCGACGGATCGTCTTTACGCCTGCCTCCGAGAGGCCGAAGTGCTTGACCTTTCCTTGCTGGATCAGTTCCTTGACCGTGCCCGCGACGTCTTCGATCGGGACGTCTGGATCGACACGGTGCTGATAGAAAAGATCGATAACGTCGGTCTTCAGTCGCTTGAGCGAAGCCTCGGCGACTTCCTTGATGTGCTCTGGTCGACTGTCCGTCCCACTCAAAGCTCGCTCCGCTTTGGGATCGATTTTGAACCCGAACTTGGTGGCTATCACTACCTGACTACGGAATGGCGCGAGAGCTTCGCCCACGACTTCTTCGTTTGTGAACGGACCGTACACTTCAGCGGTATCGAAGAATGTGACACCGCGTTCGACGGCCGCCCGAATCAGCGAGATCGCTTCCTGCTTGTCCACCGCTGGACCGTAGCCAAAGCTCAGTCCCATGCAGCCGAGTCCGATCGCCGATACTTCCAGATTGCTTTTTCCAAGTTTGCGCTTTTGCATTATTTCTCCTTCGAAGATCCTCTTGTAGAAAACTAACGGCATTTGCCGATCGGTTAGCAATGTTAGCGAAGAGAGAATGCACATCACCGCATCTGAGCGACAACGGCAACGTCGATCTTTGAATAGTACTTCTTCACATCGCCTGCCGACGCCGGCGAGGTTTAGATTTGAGGGGACGCGGAGCACGAACCTCTGGTCTACGACAATGCTCTCTGAGTGGCCGCAGTAGTTTACGCCTCCGAGGTGCTTGTCCGGCATGTTAAAGGTGAGTGTCATGTTCGGACAGAACTGCTCAAGGCCAGCACGGCACTCGCGACAGGTGCTGTCCGAGTCGACCGTGCAGCCAACAGCGGCGAAATTGCCGGGCTTGAACTTGGTAACGGCGGACCCCACCTTGGTCACGCGCCCGACGATCTCATGGCCCGGAACGATTGGGTAGACAGTGGGCATGAACTCACTCCACTCGTTGCGCACTGAATGAAGATCGGAGTGGCAGATACCGCAAAAGAGGATTTCAATCTGTACATCGTGCGCGGTTGGTTCGCGCCTCGGGATCGTAGCAAAGGCCAGCGGCGATGTCGCACTGGCCGCGGAGTAAGCTTTCGTGTTGTGCATGTACTTAATTTAAATGTTCGCCCAATATTCCGCTTTGCACAGCGCGCCATTGTGCATGCACGATACGCCAACTGCAGCGAGGTAGTTCAGGATCTCGGCGAGTCGGGTTAGCGTTGAGATGTGGCCCGATCGGAAACAGAACCCTATCCCTAATGCGGTTGACCAGCTAATCGCCACGACCACATCAGGAACGAGGTTGCGGTCAGATCGATCGCAGGCTCAGTGGTGGTGAAGGATTGTACATTGTCTTTGTAGACGGCCACCGCGGAGGGCTTGTAGCTTCCGTCATTTCCGTTGAATATCTTGAATGTGTCGATTCTGTCGGATGGACACAAGATCATCCCACCCACAACCCCTGAAGAGGCGCCACTCGCAGGGCCTTCCGTAGCTGCCCCCCACAATACGGGCGTGCCGCCGGAGGATCCATCGAGAGCTCCAGCCAGGTTTGCCACCTGGTGTTGAATGCAATTCGGGAACGTGCTTCCGTCCCCTACGATGAAAGACGATCCCCATGCGTTGGCACCCAGAATGTTAGCCAGCCATCTCTGAGAATAAGTGTCGTATCTTCGCGAATGGGTCAAGTAATACGCTTCGCTTGCCATCACCGAGAGGCCGGCGCCGTGCGAAGTGGTATCGCCGTTGCTCCAGGCGGTGCCAAAGCCCCAGGCATCTGTATCAGCCTGTGCGATGACGGCATCCACTTGATCCAAGAGCTGCTGCCGAATGCTCGACTGCGACACTGCCAGCCCCAGAGGATTTCCCGCCATGCGCAGCGCTCGATAAAGTTCGAAGTGTGCGAGTCCACTTACGTCATAGAGGTTGAGTGTGTCCGTGCTGCCGGTATCGTAGATCTTGGCAATGTAATTTCTGGCGAAGTGAGCCGCTTGTTGGAGGTAATCCAAGGGATCGGTATGAGGCAATCCATCGGGCAACGGTCCTGATTCCCAGGCCGACCGCAAGGCAACATAGAGCTCGGTGGCACCCAGCTCCATATCATCGTCCCACACCGTCTCACCATACCCATCAAATGGAAGTATCGTGAGCAGGCATCCTTTGCAGTTGCCTGATCCATCACCGGAAGGGGCCGGATCTGGATAAGACGTATCCGCCAACTCGAAAATATTCTCAGCATTCCGGAGGCAACGCCGTGCTCGCTCCGGGGCTGTTGTGCGGTTCAATTGATAGCAAAGCGCAAAGTCAGCCGCCAGGCGGCCGGCTAGATTCGGACTGATCGCAGATCCCGCTGGCCCCGCCGGAAAAACCGCACGATTGCAGATGAAGTAAGTCGTGAATTCGAAACAGGGTCGGGGATCGCCGGATTGCCGAAAGTGGTCGGCTGCCGGGGGCAAGGTCCAGATGTCATACTCCGTAATCAGGCAATAAGGAGTCGCATAGGTTCCGCCGCAATTGCCCGTAGCAGAACTGGGATCTCCTTCGCCGTAATAGTCCCAGTCCTGGCTGTTGTCGACCTGATAGTAGAGCGTCTTGGTATCGTCATCCCACATCTTCAGCAGCCAGTCGATCCCAAATCGCGCCTCGTTTCGGAAGTCCGGTGAAATCGGCGCACCATAACCGCTCTGTCCGGCATAAGAAAGGGAAGCGGGCGGGGCCGGAGGATGGTGTGGCGCTTGCGCTCCCATCTGCTGGGGGAAATCTCGAACCCCAATTTCCATCAAAGCTGTTGTGTAGCTCACCGTCTCAACATATTTCATGTAGTCCCCGGCATCCCACCATCCGCCGGCGACATCAATGCGCGCTGAATCAGTGTTCGCTGAATCAATGTTCGCCACATCAATGTTCGGGATCCCGATTGGTACCAGAGGCGGAGCGGGAGGAATATTGTTGACGAAGTCATTGCTATCCATCGGAGGGGTGACATAGATCTGTGCGCTTTTGTCTTTGACGTGTCCTGGCGCGTTGCGGAGTGCATTAGGAATGTAGTCTGGTCCGTCCCGTTCGGTTTCATAGAAAAACAACGTATTTAAGAGCAGACCAGGGTAGAGTACATCGGGTTTGTCCACCGCAAAATGCGGTGAAATGGCTGGCACAGGACCCGATACCGCGATCGTGTAAGTGTCTCCCCCTACGGTCGCAAAATCGAGAGCATACACATCGTAGTGCAAACTCTTACTGTGGCTCCAGGTGCCAAGCAGAGGGCCGATCGAGGAGGAATAGACAGTTGAGCCGGCGGAATTGAGTACTGCGAAGGTGGCGCCGGATTCAGCGGCGGTCGCCATCAGATACGCGCGAAATGGAGCGTTGCCGACTTCGTATCCGATCTGGTTCACGCGCACATATGCAGACTGGGCGAGAGCGACCGTGGTGCATAGCTGCAATGCCAGGAATGCCGCTGCGATCGCCGCGATTGTGTGAGAGCCCAAACGCCGGATGGGAAACAGGCAACGGGGATTGAAGAACTGCATGGTATTCCCCCAGTCTGAAAGCTTTCATTGAAACGTATCTATATTCCTGCTGGGTCTAGACCGTTGTCAAGCCGCAGATTGCACGTTTTTCTTGACCTCGGCGGTTAAGCCACCGCTCAAGCCCTTTCTATATGTCGGTTCGGAACAATTACCATGTATCAACTAGGATCGTGTTCCCTGGGGGAACTCCCCGACTTGCGTAAACTGAGGGTGCGGGAGGGAAGCAATGTCGGGTTCAACCAATCCTTCCGACGATTGGCACGAGGCGAATCACGATGCCGGTGCATGAAGAACTTCTCCAGGAATTTCAGGACCTCGCCAGGACCGCAGCCACGGCTCAGTTTGTGATGGAACGTATTGCCCATCGTTTGCACGAAAGCATGACGCGCTACAACTGGGTGGGCTTTTACCTAATCGATCCGGCGGACGCCAGTGTTCTCCTTGTGGGACCTTTCGCGGGCAGCTTTACGCCGAATGCCCGCATTCCAATCAGCGCCGGACTCTGTGGCGCCGCGGCTACCAGCGGGCAGACCGTGGTTGTGCATGATGTCTCCAAGGACTCGCGCTATCTCGCGGGATCGGCCCTGGTGAAGTCTGAAATTGTTGTCCCTATCTTCGTGAAGAACAAACTCGCAGGTGAACTCGATGTCGAGAGCTATTTTGCCAGCGCGTTTACCAAGCCTGAACAGGACTTCGTAGAGACCTGCGCCGCTGTAGTCGGGACGTACTTGGGAAAAGTGTAATCGGCTGGATGTTGGCGCTCCTGTGAAGCAACTCTGGCGAGCGAACTTTAGGAATCAATCTCAACATGCCGAACCACCGTCGCCGCTAATTTCTTGCGAACGTGACTGCTTGCCGAACGTGTCCATTGGTTTTGTTCAAAGCTGCGACTGCTTGCGAGCGAGTTACGCCGGCGGCTAGCATCACGAGCGCTACGGGTGTGCGATTGCCGCTGGCTTCGAGAGTGCGGCGAGCCGATTCGTGGTCGGCTCCGGTGGCGCGTTCGAGGATTGCAATGGCGCGCTGCTTTAGCTTTTCATTCTTCGGCGCGACATTCACCATAAGGTTGCCGTAGACATAACCCATGCGGGCCATGGCCGCGGTGGAAATCATGTTGAGAACCATTTTGTGGGCCGTGCCGGCTTTCATGCGTGACGATCCTGCCAGGACTTCAGGACCGACCTGCGTGATGATGGCAAAATGGGCGGCGCGTTCGAGAGGGGAATCGCGATTGCAGGTTAGGGCGATGGTGCGCGCGCCGCGGCGGCGGGCTTCGGCGACGGCCGCGACGGTGAAGGGAGTTCGTCCGCTGGATGCGATGGCGAGAACTACGTCGTTTCGTGTTGGTTTGCGGCGGGACATTTCCGCGCGGGCGGCTTTTGCATCGTCTTCGCTCACTTCCGATTCAGAAGCGATAGCTTTCGCGCCTCCGGCGATGATGAACTGAACGCGATCGGTGTTGAATGTGGGCTTGCACTCGGCAGCGTCGAGGGCGGCAATGCGCCCGCTGGTCCCGGCGCCGACGTAGATGAGGCGTCCGCTCCGGCAGAGGGCGGCAGCAACGAGATCGATCGCGCGCGCGATTTGCGGCAGGGCGCGGGTTACGGCCAGCGCGACAGTAGCATCTTCAGCGTTGATAAGGCGGGCAATGTCGAGAGAAGATTTTTGATCGAGGTCGTCGGCGGCGTCGTTGGATTGTTCGGTGCGGAGCTGGCCGAGCATGGATTTGGGTTTGCGGATTGGAGTCAATTGGTGCGCCTTTCGGGTGCACGCTACGTGTATCCAGGATTTCCGATTTCATTCTAGCGGTTTTATGCAGGCACCGTGTGAGCTGGGAAGCTCCCAAGTTGGGAGCAACAATCCGGGCCAGTAAATTGAGTTCCCGATATTTCTTTGATGGTTTGAGACTTCCCTCAAGCTCGGAGCGAACCGGAATCGTCCGATCAACTTGGGTGTGAGGGTTTGCCCTTGATCTCGCGGGTCACGGCGGCGAGGGGATGGATTATGCGGTTACGCGGGATTTTCGAGGGCTTCGACTACCGCATCATGCAATCTCGGCCGTACTTGCTTGATGGCGTGATTGGCGCAGTCGGGCCAGGTGCGGTTGGTTAGCAGGGTGATCGATAGTTGGCGGATGGGATCGATCCAGAGAGATGTTCCGGTGTAGCCGAGATGTCCGAAGGCAGCCGGCGAGAAATATTTTCCAGCCTGCGATGGGACGGAGGGGGTGTCCCACCCAAGAGCGCGAGATGAATCCGCGGGCATAGATTCGCGACGCGTGAAAAGGGCGACGGTTTGGGGACGGAAGGTGGGATTTCCCGGGTTGAGCATAGAGTGGGCGAATTGAGCGAGGTCGCGGGAGGTGGAAAAAAGTCCGGCATGAGCGGCTACACCGCCCAAGACGGAGGCGTTTTCGTCCTGCACTTCGCCTTGAATGATTCGTTGGCGGAAGGTGCTACGAGTGGGTTGCTGGGTTGCTTGCTGGCTTATGCGCGATGGCTCTCTTGAAGTCGGCGTTTTGCGGACAGGAGTGTCCGCGCCACACGGTCGTTCGTCTGCGGTGGGGGGGATCCGGTCGCGGATTTCTGCGGGCGGATTGAACGTCGTGTTGGTCATGCCAAGAGGGCCGAAGATTTCGTGCTGGGCGTAGCGGTCGAGGGATTCGCCCGCCAGTCGTTCAAGGGCGATGCCGAGGATGATGAATCCGATGTCGCTGTAGTCGGCGCGAGCACCGGGATTCGCGGCGAGCGGCATGGTGAATGCGGAGTGGAGGAGTGCATCGCGGGTTCGGGCCTTCAAAAACAACTTTTCATAGGCCGGCAAGCCGGAGCAGTGAGCCAGTAGCATACGAACTGTAACCTCGCGACGCCGGGAATCTTTTTCCACGTCGGAGATAAATTCGGGGACGATGGCAGCGACGGGAGCCTCAAGGTCGAGCAGGCCCCGTTCGTAGAGAAGCATTGCCGCGGAAGTGGTGGCGACTACTTTCGTGAGAGAAGCTAAATCGAAGAGCGTACTTGCTTGCATGGGAAACGCCCCACTTTTCGCAAACGAAGCGACAACTGGTGCACTCGCATCCGGGGAATCGGGGCCGTAGGTGAAGCTGCCGAGAGCTTTGAGCGCGACGACGTGTCCGTGATGTGTCACGGCTATGGAGGTGCCAGGAAAGGCGCGTTCGGCGATCGCTTCCAGCAGAATTGAGAATGCGGCGGCGAAGACTTCGTCCTGACGGCCGAAGGCGTCGAGCAGGATCGACGAACGATACGGGGCGGTGCTATTCAGGACGGCGACACTTTCTACGAGTAGTTTCCTCGCCTGCCCGGTTTATAGCAGAGCGAAGGGAAACGGTAAAGACAAGCGGTCAGTTGATCCGAACTCAGCGAAATCAACGGTGATCCACAGGAGTTTCTGCCCGGCAGAGCGCGGCTCCTCCTGCGATGCCGGCGTCAGCGCCGTAATGGCCGGCTATCAACGGAATTTCCTGGCACCGCGAGTTGACGCACCAGGTGGGGAGCCGGTTACGAATTTCATCGAAGAAGGCCTGCAACATAGCGGCTGCGCCACCGCCGATGATCATGACATCAGGCTCCAGCAAGTCCACAATGTTGCCGAGCCACACGGCGAGAAATTCCGCAGTTTCCTGCAGGATCTCCTTCGCCAGCGCATCGCCGGCAATATAGGCCTCGCCCACCATTTGACCGGTGATGTGATCGAGACGGCCTTGTGCGCGATCCAGAATCGCGGATTGGCGGCCGGAAGCGATTTTCTCTGCGGCACGCCGGGCTATGGCGGGACCGGCAGCCAGGGCTTCAATGCAGCCAAGCTTGCCACAAGCGCAGAGCGGGCCACGATAGTCGATGGTCATGTGGCCGCCCTCCGCAGCGGAGCCGGTACGGCCGTGATAGATGCGTCCATCGAAGACAATGCCGGTGCCAATTCCAGTGCCGATGGTGGCGCAGAAAATGTTTCGATAGCCGCGGCCTGCGCCCCACAAGGCTTCCGCCAGAGCCGCTGCATTGCCATCATTGTCGACGCGAACGGGCCTGCGAAATACCTTCGATATTTCGCAGGCCAGCGGAAAATTGCGCCAGCCGGGAAGATTTGGGGGATTAATGACGACGCCGGTGTACGGATCGAGCGGACCCGGAGCGCAGATCCCGATGCCGGAGATGAGAGCTTCCCACTTGGGATTAACCTTGATTGCGGAGCGAACTGAGTCAATGGCTGAGATCACGGCAGCGAGACCTGCGGCTGCGTCCGCCGCTGCCATCGGAGCGCGCGTTCGGTGCGAAATTTCGCCCGTAGAATTCACCAGTCCGGCAGCCACCTTTGTGCCGCCGACGTCAACGCCGATGAAGTATAGATCCGAGATTTGCATCATGCCGTCGAGCAGAGGTTGACTGACCCTAAACCGATCCACTATATGGTAGAACAGGTGCGACAGCGAAATCCTTCTGATGGCATCCCACCGAAACATTGAATACATTGAAACGTTCGTAAGTTTTGGGGGAATATGCCACTCTAAAGATAAATGAAAAAAAAATGTGTCCTGGTGACAGGGTCGTGCGGACTGATAGGTTCTGAGGTTTGCGTCCATTTTCACCAGTCCGGGTACTCAGTGCTTGGTGTCGATAACAATCAGCGGGCAGTGTTTTTCGGGCCAGAAGGAGATACTTCATGGTCGCTACAGCGACTGCGTCGAGAAATCCCTGGTTATCTGCATCACGACATTGACATTCGAGACCGCGAGAACATTCTTCGTTTGGTAGAAAGCACAAGGCCGGCAGTGATCGTGCACACCGCGGCACAGCCATCGCACGACCGTGCCGCTCAGATTGCGTTTGATGATTTCGATACGAACGCGGTCGGCACGCTGAACCTTCTGGAAGCTGCGCGCCGCTGGGCGCCGGAGTCACCCTTTATTCACATGTCGACGAATAAGGTTTACGGCGACGGGCCTAATAGACTGGCGCTTGTGGAAAGTGAGACGCGCTGGGACTTTGCCGGCCCCGAGTACCGCATGGGCATCTCCGAGAGTTTTTCAATCGACCAGTCTCTACACTCTGTTTTTGGAGCTTCGAAAGTAGCTGCAGACGTGATGGTGCAGGAATACGGGCGTTATTTCGGCATGCCCACATGTGCCTTGCGTGGCGGCTGTCTGACAGGACCCAACCACTCAGGTGTTGAGTTGCATGGATTCCTGAGTTACCTGATCCGGTGTAATCTCATCGGCAAGGAATACAAGGTTTTTGGTTACAAAGGCAAACAGGTGCGTGACAATATTCACTCCGAGGACGTCGCCAGATTTATGTTTGCTTTTGCACAGAAACCCCGTTGCGGCGAGGTTTACAACCTAGGCGGCGGCTTCGAGAATTCGTGTTCAATTCGAGAAGCCTTCGCTCTGACGGCGAGGTTTTCCGGGCGTGAACAAGTGTGGGCTTACGTTGAGACCAACCGCACGGGAGATCATATTTGTTATTACAGTGATTTGACAAAGATGAAAGCGCACTATCCGGAATGGGGCATTACGAAGAGTCTGAAGCAGACCATCGCGGAGATTGTTGCCTCATGGTCGTCGCGACTAGAGAACGCGCAATAGTATGAAGGTGCTCATCTCAGGAGTCTGCGGCTTCGCCGGCAGTCACCTCGCACGTTATCTGATGGAGTCTTCTGAAAGCATCTCGGTCGCGGGAATTGACAATCTGGCACGACCAGGAAGCGAGACGAATCGAATTTCACTCAAGCGCGAGGGTGTACAGTTGTATCATGGTGACGTTCGTCTCGCGAGCGATTTGGAAGCTCTTCCCGTCGTCGATTGGGTCATTGATGCGGCTGCGCAGCCGAGCGTTTTAGCCGGTCGTGATGGCAAGACAAGCACGCGGCAGTTGCTAGAACATAACCTACTCGGCACAATCAATCTGCTGGAATATTGCCGCAAGGCAGGTTCCGGCCTCGTACTTCTAAGCACGAGCCGCGTGTACTCGATTCCGGCCCTGACGCAATTGCCGTTACGAGTCGAATCCTGTGGCTTCACGCTCGACCCGGAGCGGCCATTGCCTCCTGGACTTAGCAGCGCGGGCGTTGACGAAACCTTTAGTACCCGGGCTCCGATCTCTCTCTATGGCGCTACGAAACTGGCATCGGAGCGGCTAGCTGAGGAGTACGCCGCTGGTTTTCAGGTTCCCGTGTGGATTAACCGTTGCGGTGTGCTCGCCGGAGGCGGGCAGTTTGGTACTGCGGAACAGGGTATCTTTTCTTATTGGCTGCACGCACACTCAACCAGACGCCCGCTCAGATATCTCGGGTTCGGAGGTCAAGGACTTCAGGTCCGAGACGCCCTGCACCCGCGCGACTTGGCGCGGATGGTCGATTTCCAGTTGCGCAGTAGCGGTCCAGGCCAACTCTTCAATGTGTCTGGCGGAAGAGCGAACTCGATGTCCCTGGCCCAATTGACAACATGGTGCGATCACCGGTTTGGTGCGCATCAGCCAATTGCCGACGGCTCCGAACGCTCCTACGACATTCCCTGGTTGATTCTGGATTCCGATAGAGCCCGGATTGCTACCGCTTGGGAGCCCCGCATAACGTTGGAAGAGATACTCGAAGAGATCGCGGACCATGCCGTCGCCAATCCCGATTGGCTCACCCGGTGCGGTCTATGAACCGGGGTTCCCAGCCAGAGCCCGACCTTAAGCTTCTGTCGATTGTCATACCGGCTCGAGATGAAGAGGGTTGTATCCAATCAACCCTGGAGCATCTACACCTGGAGTTGCGGATCCATAACATCCCGCACGAGATCATCGTGGTTGACGATGGGAGCTCGGATCGGACAGCTGCCATTGTTACGGCGCTCGGCGAGCGCATAGCTGAAGCTCGGTTGGTCAAAAATGGTCCGCCGCACGGCTTTGGCCGCGCCATCAGTTGCGGCCTGCAGAACATGGCCGGCGACGCCGCAGTCATCATGATGGCAGACGAGTCAGATGACTGCCGCGACGTAGTGCGTTATTGGAATACTCTCAATGAAGGTTGGGACGCGGTATTCGGATCGCGTTTCATGAAGGGTGGCGGGGTTATCGATTATCCCTGGCTAAAGCTACGAATAAATCGCATGGCAAACCTATTCATTCGTGTGTTGTTCGGAATTTCTTTGAATGACACGACGAATGCATTCAAGGCTTATCGTCGCAAAGTCATCGAAGGTTGCCAACCGTTGCTGTCCGCCCACTTCAACCTTACGGTCGAAATTCCGTTGAAGACCATCATTCGCGGTTATTCTTGGATAGCGATACCGATTACGTGGCGAAATCGCCGAACCGGTGTCGCCAAGCTGAAAATCCAGGAGATGGGTAGCCGCTACTTGTTCATCTGCCTCTACTTGTGGCTGGAGAAGCATTTGAGCCGCGGGGACTACAAGCAGGGGACACTTTGAGTGCTCCACGCTCGACAGAACCCGAGAGAGGGTCCGCGTATCGCGAACCAGGCGCAACGCGATTCTCGAAGGAAGGCGAAATCGGCAGGCGCTGCCAAAGCCCTGCCATGCGATTCCCGAGCTTCCTCCGCATCACTACCTCGTGAACTGCACAAACGGTGGCACTCGCGACCGGCTCTCCGTGATTACCGAATCACCGCTTCGGAGGCAGAGTGTAAATATGCTGTTGGATAGCTCTATTGAGCGTAACCCTTTCGAAAGCTGCTTCTGTTGAGTCATATCGGGCCATCTCTGGATCGATGTTGGGTGAGTTGAATTCGGGGCTCTCACGGTAGTGATCCATCCCTGAGAGAACCATCTCCCGCCGCTTCAAAAGATGTTTGTATGCTCTAAGGTCGCTCAAGAAACAAAAAGCAATAGCCAACACAAGGGAGGCTGCGTAGAAACGCTTGTGATTCAAGACGCCGGAGCGGCCACCTAAGTATCGCGCAAGAAACGAGTAACAGAAAACCAATAACAAAATGGAGTAAATACTGTACCGTGACGCGATCGCTCCCCGCAGCCATGCAGCCAAGAGTGCCGTTCCCAGAATCCAAACAGTGAAATAGAAAGCAACGGGATTGGTCCGGTCGAAGCGAGAGCAGGCGGCAAGCAAAATGATGGCCGCGATCATAATGCCGAGCAGGGCGGCTGGCCAACTATATGGAATCGCGCAACCCAAAAACGCAAAGAGATAAAACACCTTCGAAATAAAGGATGCCGTGTGCAACTTGTCAACCGAAATATGATATGGAGTGTAGTGGTAAAGGTAGGCAGCAACGGGTAGGGCGAAGCTGGCGCACCAGGCCAGGGAAGCAGCCAGTGCACGCCGGCGAAGAAGGATCAAAAGACCCACAGGAGCCAGCAAAAAGCCATTCGCAGAAGAAAAGGCGGCTAGCGTTGCCGAAAGACAGCCCAGGAATAAAAAGAGCCGCCACGACACCTTTGCTTTCGGAATTAAAAGATAAATGGCAAGAAAACCAAAAAAAATCACAGATATGTTTTGTAGTCCTGCCATTGCCCAGTCAAGACTCTCCCAATACGTCAGCGAAAAAAAAAGGAGGCTAATTGGTATGAATTCGATGAGCCGCTGATTCTGATTGCCCGCATCGGTTTGGTAAGTTCGCCACAGAAGATACGCGATCGGCAGGAGCAAGAGATTGCCAAATGCAACCAGGAATTTGAAATTCAAATGGCCGTTCAGTTCCATCTCAATGGCAACAATGAAATGTGGAAAGACGAGCTTGTAATCGTTGGTCTGCGTTGTCGCCACGTCCAGAACTTTTCCCTTCAAAGTCAGTAATTGGACATAATGGGTTGCGAAAGCCAAGATCACGCTATAGTCGTCCTGATATGGCACAGAAAAAGCCTCGCTGTATAGCACGCCATAGGCAACAATTGTGGGGAGGAGCGCGGCAGATAAGAGCAGTGCTGTGAGGCGATCTCGGTTTCTCACGTGTTAAGTATACCCATTCAACCTGAGCTGGCTTCGTGATTGCGAACAAAGCTCTGTATCGGTAGCGAAGCGAACCAGTACCTCGAAGAGCACTTATGCGGGGACGGAGATGACCGAGTGCTGAAGGAATTGGAAGCGGGGTGTAAAGGCGAGAAACGCAGGCTGTGGGAAGTGCACGTATCGATGCACACGTTCGTCTGGAAAGCGAATTACACGCGGAGTGGATCTAAGCAAGAAGCGGCCCGAAGAAACGGTTGTTGTCCCCAACTCCCTTAACAGCGAGAGGAGGAAGGAGCGAGAGATACCGACTAACCAGTTTTTTTCGTTTATAATAGCCAGAAGCATAATAAACACAGGGCACGCTGGTAGAGGTTCCCCCCTCACCTGGAGTGCGAATGCGGCGGCGATATTGCCTGGAAGCAAGTTTAGAATCCTAGAAACCGGTTGATTGATAAGGTCCGCACAGAGACTTTTCGGGGCTCGAGGGGTTATGCTCGGAATGTAGTGGTGCTCGAAGCATTCTCAGGGGAAGCCGTTTTTCAATCAAGAAAGAACGTCACGGTCCGGCTAGGGCGGACACTTACGAAAGTGGTATTGGATAATTGATGAATTCTTTGAGTTTTGCTGGGGTAACCGCTCGCGGGTCAGCGTTGAGCACCATTGTACGCTCGTGGGCCTTGCTGGTTTTCTGTTGTGTCACCATGGTCGGCCAAGCGAAGCAACAGACGCCTGTCTCCTCGTCGGAACTCGCGCGCCAAAATATGGCGCATGTGGCGGCTTCGACCGCGCAGTTGGCCATGATCCTGCACCGCGATCCCGGCCTCATGGTTGAGATAAAGCGCTGGGTTGCGAAAGATGCGACGGAGCATGGCCAAATTATCGCCGAGGCTGACTTGGCCGAAGACGCAATTTTCGATCGTCTGGAAATCGACGTTACTTTCCGCTCGGTGGTGACCGCACTGGTGCAGAAATATGGGTACCTGTTGCCGACGATCAATCCCGATTCGCCGCTGGCAAAGCAGCAAGACCTCGTGATGCAGGAGCGCGCGAAGTGGATTACGGAAGAAGAGGAAGCGGACCGGCAAAAGTTGCGCCAGGAGCAGGAAAACGCTCTCCAGCGGACGCAGGGTTGTGATCCGCGGAACGCGAACTGTGCTGCGCAAAACACCACAACTCCATACCCTCAGCAGTCGCCGCAACCGCAGCCAGGAATCGAGCCGTATCCACAGGAGGTACCTGGGCTGGAAACTCCGATGACGGCGCCTCCCACCTCACCGTATAACGCTCCGTACAACCCACCTCAGCAACGCCCCGCCCCGGGCAGTGACGTGACCGATCTGCTGAGAACCAGCGGAGGAGACTCGTTATTCGCTCAGCAATCGCAGAGTGGAAGCGCGGGAGGCGGTGGTTCAGCTTATGGCCAGGATTCCGAAGAGGGGCAGAGCGGATACGGCCCGCGACGCGGTTCGTCCGGCGGAACGGAGATGCAGAATGAAGGAATGGGAGGGGATGAATTCGCAGACCTGTCGCTGAATTCTGATTTCGCGGGGGAAGCCTTCAGCCAAATGTACGCGAATACTTCTCCCAGCAGCGGGAGCTACGGATCGCGTTCCTACTCGGGCGGCTCGTATGGCAATGGCCCTTATAGCAATGGCCCTTACAGCAGCGGTTCTTATGGGGCGGGAGTGGGGGCAAGCTCATACGATCTGGGTAACAATAACGCCATAGTGCGGGAGAATATGCGCCGAGCGCGCGAGGCAACGACTCCAAATCAACGGTTGGTGCGACGAGCGAACCCTTACCGGGAAATTCCGTCGTTATATGACATGTACTTGCAAGCATCGGCACGGCCGCCTTCAGTGGAGCGTTTCGGCATGCAGGTATTCGAAAATGGCACACGGGACCTGCAAAACCTCCCAATGGATCTCCCAGTTGGACCTGACTACGTGCTGGGACCTGGCGATACCGTTTCGGTGGATCTGTGGGGAGGAGTGGCGAGGCGGTTCCGAGTGGTTGTGGATCGCGAGGGCCGTCTGGCTTTGCCGGAAGTGGGCCCGGTACCAGTGGCTGGGAAGTCCTTGGCCGAAGTTCAGGAATCAGTTCAGAAAACTCTGCGCACTCAGTTTCGCGACGTCTCTGCTGATGTGTCGCTATCGAGATTGCGAAGCATCCGTGTGTATGTGGTGGGAGACGTCCTGAAGCCGGGTGCTTACGATGTAGGCTCGCTTTCCACGCCGCTTAACGCCTTATTCGCAGCTGGCGGGCCGACCGGCCGCGGATCATTGCGCATCCTGAAGCAGTATCGCGGAGACCAATTGGTGCAGGATGTTGATGTCTACGATTTGCTGCTGCACGGAGTGAAAGGCAACATCCAGCGGCTTGAGAATGGCGATACGGTGATCGCTCCGCCGCTCGGTCCGGAAGTTACCATCGAAGGCATGGTTCGCCGTCCCGCGATCTACGAACTGAAAGACGAAAAGAGCCTGGCGGATGCTTTTGCCCTGGCCGGCGGTCTGCTGCCTACCGCGACGCTGCGTCATGTTGAAGTTCAGCGGATCGAAGCCCATCAGAAGCAAACGATGCTGAGCCTGGATATTCCGCCGGATGACACTGCAGATCAAGTGACCAAGCAACTGGAATCTTTTCAAATTCAAGATGGTGACAAGATTCGCGTCTTCCCCATCGCTCCCTATAATCAGGACGCAGTGTATTTGGAAGGGCACGTGATCCGGCCCGGGAAGTATTCGTTTCACAGTGGGATGCGCGTTACAGACCTGATCGGCTCCTATAAAGATCTTCTTCCAGAACCGGCCTTGCAATATGGTGAGATCATTCGGTTAAGTCTGCCCGATTACCGTCCGATGGTTCAGAGCTTCAGCGTTGCCGAGGCGTTCGCTGATCCCAAGAACTCTCCGTTGCTCGATGCCCTGGACACGGTGCAGATCTTCGGACGATATGACTTTGAGAGTCCCCCGAGTGTGTCGGTACTGGGCGATGTGCGCACGCCGGGGAATTACCGTACTTCGGGGGACATTCACCTCAGCGACGCGATACATCTGGCGGGCGGACTTCTGCCCGATGCACAAACCACCGACGCCCAAGTCTTCCGTTACATGCCGGATAGTACGTTGAAGATTTTGAACGTTAAGTTGAGCGGCGCCCTTGAGGGAAATCCGGCGGAGAATATCATGCTGTCTACGCGGGATCGCGTTCTGATTCACAAAAACGCTGCCGCCGCCGATTTGTCCGCGGTCACCATCAAAGGGGAGGTAGTGCGACCCGGACGGTATCCGCTAACCGCTGACATGAAAGTGTCCGACCTGATTCGCGCCGCGGGCGGACTGAAGCAGAGTGCCGACCTCAAGACCGCTGACCTCACTCATTTCGTTTGGAAGGAGGAAAAACAGGTTACGGGCGAGCAGGAGCGGATTTCTCTTGCGAGTGCGCTGGCGGCGGGAGACTCGGCGACCAACGGGTTGTTGAACAACGCTGCGATGACAACTACCCCGTCGAATAGCCCTTCGTCGAGCGATCCTTCGTTGAACAATGGCGACGTGCTCACAATTCGGCAAGTGGCGAATTGGCAAGACTTAGGCGCATCCATGACGGTTCGCGGGGAAGTGGTGCATCCCGGAAGCTATGGAATTCGCCCGGGCGAGAGGTTAAGCTCGGTGCTGACGCGTGCGGGAGGCTTCGGACCGGCGGCTTATCCCTATGGAGCTCTTCTGATGCGTCCGGAAGTTGAGAGGCTTGAGGAGAGATCGTATTCCGAATTGATACAACGAGTGCGCGACCAGCAGGCGACTCTTAAGCTGACGGCAACGAGCACGAGCGATCCTGATCAGAAAGTTTCAGCGGAATCTGCTCTAACCCAATGGCAAACCACCATCGACAACCTAATAAGCGCTCCGCCGACGGGTCGCGTTACCATTCAAGTTTCGTCGAATATTCGCAGCTGGGCGAATACCTCTCGCGATGTCACGGTCAGAGCGGGGGATGTGTTGATCGTGCCAAAACGCCCAAGCTATGTGCTGGTGCAGGGACAGGTCTACGGTCCCACGGCTGTAGCCTATCGACCTGGCAAGAGCGCGAGATGGTACATCACGCAGGCGGGTGGCACTACCAATATGGCCTACCGAAAGGGCATCTTTGTGGTTCGAGCCGATGGAACAGTGATCGGTAGTCACAGTACGCTGTGGCTCACCGGTGACACTTTGGGCGTGGCCTTGCAGCCGGGCGACATGGTGGTTGCTCCCGAGAAAGCGCTCGGTGGTCCGCCTATTTGGAAGACGCTGCTCCAGAATGCGACGGTCCTAAGTTCACTCGCTACCAGCGCAATTCTGATTGCGACATATTATTAAGGACTCGTTCGTGCGATGGTTTGTCGTTAGATCGGTGAGAATGATGTGTTTAGTGGCGAGTACGGCAGTTGCATTCGGGCAGTCGGCCCCACTGCCATCGCCCGCGGATAGCGGGGACGCCCATCTGGCAGAGCAGAAGTCCGACCAGACGAAGACCGTGGATCCAGGTGAGACACCGCCAGATAATCCGCAGCCCGCCGAACCTTCAGAACCCCCCGAGAACAAGCTCCTCACTCTGCCGCGCCAGCTCTTGCACGACCAAATCGGCATGTGGACAAGTCCGGCCAGACTGAAGCTGTCCGACGCCACCTGGCTGGTTCCCACGGGAGGATTTGCCGCGGCGCTGTTCGCCACCGATAGCGACTTCAGCCGCCATCTTTCGAATGACCCGAACACCTTACTGCGTTACAAACATATTTCCGATTACGGGGCATACTCGATGGTTGGCGGCGCTGGAGCCCTCTACCTTCTAGGACTCGCTACCCAAAATGAGCACGAGCGTGAAAGTGGCTTTCTGAGTGGAGAATCCGCTATTGACAGCCTGATTGTGGTGGAAGCTTTGAAATACGCCACGGGACGCCAGCGTCCTTATCAGGGCAATGGAACCGGCCCGTTTCGCAGCGGAGGCACCTCATTTCCCTCGGAACATTCTGCCGTTTCTTGGTCGATTGCGGGAACCATCGCGCACGAGTATCCCAGCCCTTTCGTAAAGTTTTTGGCATATGGGACGGCGACCCTGATCAGCGTATCGCGAATTACCGCTAAGCAGCACTTTCCCGCGGACGTTTTTGTGGGCGCGGCTATCGGTTACCTGAGCAGCGAGTATGTTTATCACCAGCATCACAGCCAGGAATTACGAGGCGGAGGGTGGGAAATCCCCGCGCTTCGGCCCGACCGGCCATCGCACTGGCAGGCAAAGAATATGGGATCGCCTTATGTGCCACTAGATAGCTGGATTTATCCCGCGCTGGATCGTCTGACGGCACTTGGCTACATTCACAGCGGATTTGCGGATATGCGTCCATGGACCCGCATGGAATGTGCGCGGCAGGTGGAAGAGGCTACTGACCGCATTTCAGTGGATGATGCACGGGAGAGTGAAGCGGCGCACCTTTTTGAGGCGCTGCACAATGAATTTGTGGCTGAAGTGAACTTGCTGGGCGGGGGGAATAACGCCGAGTTTCGCGTGGAGTCTGCCTATACCCGCGGCACAGAGATCGCCGGCAAACCGCTAACGGACGGCGACCACTTTGGACAGACAATTATTAACGACTTTGGTCGGGCCGAGGAGCAAGGCTTTAACGACGTTTCGGGATTGTCGGGATGGGCCGCAGATGGTCCTTTCACGGTTTATGCAAGGGGTGAATTTCAGCATTCGCCGTCGGCGCCAGCGTTGCCCTTGACCGCTCGCGACGCAATATCGGAAGCTGATTTCGGCGGACTCGTTCCGACTTTTGTTCCAGTGGCGCCGATTCCGCCGGGCATTCCAACCCCTGCCTTTAATCAAGGCCGATTCCTGGATACTTACATAGCCATGGATCTTTCCGACTGGCAGCTCTCTTATGGAAATCAGAGCTTGTGGTGGGGACCGTCGCAGGGCGACCCGATGATGTTTAGCGACAACGCAGCGCCGTTGCGGATGTTTCGTGTCAACCGCGTCACTCCTTTCACGCTTCCGAGTTTCCTGGGGTTTCTTGGACCGATGCGAGTCGAGGCGTTCATCGGGCAATACTCCGGATACCAGTTCGTGCTTACTCCTTCAGGTTTAGCAGGGGGGTACGGTCAGTCGGTGAATCCGCAACCCATCGATCATGGCGAGCGGATCAGTTTCAAACCAACATCCAATCTCGAGATTGGAATTTCGCGGACCACTGACTACGGAGGGCCTGGCTATCCGTTGACCGTGCACACATTTCTAAGAAGTGTGTTCTCGGCCAGCAACACAAATCCCGGTCTGGCGAACAAACCGGGATCACGCCGATCCGGGCTGGATTTCAGTTACCGGATTCCAGGCATACGGAATGGAGCGACATTCTATGCCGACGGCCTTGCCGAGCACGACGAAATCTCTCCGATCTTTGGTCCCGATGTGGCCTCTTGGCTAGCGGGAATCTACGTTCCCGGATTGCCCAGGATTCCGAAGCTTGATTTCCGCGTCGAGGGGGGTTATACCGATCCTCCTTACAGCGGTGGCGACGTTGCCCATGGCGCGTTTTATTGGGATGCGACATGGATCACCGGCTACCAGAATGCAGGCCACTTAATGGGTAGTTGGATGGGCCGTCAGGGGCAGGGGGCACAGGCCTGGACGACGTATTGGTTTAGCCCACGCAATAAACTCCAGTTCGGATACAGGCATCAGAAAGTGAGCCAGGTTTTTATCCCCAATGGCGGCACGCTGACCGATGCGAGCGTACGCGCGGAGTTCTGGCCGCAATCTAGTTTCAGCATTTCTGCGTCGGTGCAATACGAGGCGTGGAATTTTCCGGTTATTGCGTCGACCCAACAATCGAATGTGACTTCATCGATTCAACTAAGTTTCTGGCCAAAATCATTCCGCGCGAAAGATAAAAACGTGGCGCAGCAATGACCTGGTTTAAGCGATCGTGTTGAGCCATATGGCGACGAAAGAAATCACGAAGCAAGAGACGAGGTACGTCGAACCCGACCTCGAGCACGAACTGCTAGTCGAGGCCGAGGAGGTTTCGGCCCGAAGGCAAAAAGTAATTGCACGTCTAGCCCTGCTTTGGCAGCAGAGACGATTGCTCTTTCGATGTTCGGCAGTTGGTTTTGTCTTATCGACCATCGTTGCGCTCCTGATTCCGGTGCGTTACAGCTCGACGACGCGACTGATGCCGCCCGATCAGGGGCAGGGGCTCGGTTCGATGCTTTCCGCTTTTAGCAAGACTGGAGATTTGGGATCCGTCGGCTCACAACTGCTGGGGCTGAAGACTTCCGGAGATCTGTTTGTTGGCGTCTTGCACAGCCGGACCGTGGAGGACGACCTTATTGACAAACTCAATCTGCGAAAGGTGTACGGCGTCAAGCGCTACCAAGATGCGCGGAAAGCGCTGGAGGCAAATACGGACGCTGCCGTCGACCGCAAGAGCGCGATCCTCACCATCAAAGTGACGGATGGGGATCGCAACCGAGCTGCAGCCATGGGCCGCGAGTATGTGGACGCACTGAACCGGATCGTCATCACACTGAACACCTCCTCGGCGCATAAGGAGAGAGTTTTTCTGGAAGATCGGCTGGTAACTGTGCAGCAGGACTTGGAAAAAGCAGAAAAGGATTTCAGTGCATTTGCCAGCCAGAACACCGCCATCGACGTCAAGGAGCAGGGGCGGGCCATGATCGGCGCAGCAGCGGACTTGGAGGGACAATTGATCGCGACCGAGACCCAACTGGAGGGCTTGCGACAGATCTATACATCCAACAACGTCCGCATCCGGTCGCTCCAGGCTCGCATCGACGAATATCGGCACCAGTTGCAGAAGTTGGGCGGCAAGGCTGCGCCTACCGGAGAAGCCGAAACGCCCTCGGGAGACGAAGCGACTGCTGAGCATACAGACTTATATCCATCCATTCGACAGTTGCCGATTTTGGGTGTTACCTGGGCTGATCTCTACCGGCGTACCAGAGTGGAAGAAACGATCTTCGAAACACTAACCAAGCAGTACGAGCTGGCGAAGGTGGAAGAAGCCAGGGAAACCCCGAGCGTGAAAGTCCTCGACGCGGCAGACATTCCGGAAACAAAGTCGTTTCCACCGCGGAAGCTCCTGGTTTTGCTTGGCACCTCGCTTGGATTTGTTTTCGCTACTTCGTTGATATTGGTTAATGCACGATGGCGAGAGGTGGATCCGGCTGATCCAGGGAAGAGATTGGCACGCGAAATACACCAAACGATCAAGAAATCACCATGGATGCGGTGGGTCGCCGGGATAGGATCTCATTTTCGTGGTACCACAAGCTCCTCCGGAAAAAATGCGAGAGCGTCCCAGAATAACGACGAGCAAGAGTAACCCGTGACAAGGAAAAATCCGCGGTTTCCAACGGATGGCATTTGTTGGTTTCGAGTGCCGCAACTCCCTGCGCGCACGGGCGATTTTGGCGCGAAAGTTTCTGTAGATGCGGTTCCGCGAAGAGTGAGCGCAGCGCGACCGCCCTACTGTTGATGACGAAGCCATATTCCATCGCGAGTTTGACTGTTGCCTACAACGGCGCCGACGTCCTGATGCGACAACTGGACGCACTCAGGCGGCAGACTCGAAAACTCGATGAAGTAATAGTGGTGAATAATGCCTCTACGGATGACACCGTGAATCTGCTCGTAACTGAACATCCGGAGGTGACAGTTCTGAATTTGCCCGAGAACGGCGGGGTCGGAGGCGGATATGCTGCTGGACTTGCCTATGCCGCACTAACCAAGAAGTATGATTGGGTTTGGCTCTTCGATCAAGACAGTGTTCCCGCCAATGATGGACTCGAACGCTTGCTGCAGGGGCTCGAACATCTGGGATCCAACGCCGACAGTACTGCCATTCTGGCTCCCGTGTGCGTGCATCCAGGGACGAAATTGCCCTGTCCAGGATTCTCGTGGAGAGGTGGACGGATGATTCCCGTTTCTGGAGATTCCAATCAGCCGACCACCTTGGTGGACATGGTAATTTCCTCGGGGAGCCTAGTGCGAAGGCGAGCCATTGAAGAGGTGGGACTCCCGCGTGCCGATTTCTTCATGGATTTCGTAGACTACGAGCACTGCCTTCGCCTCAGGCGTCATGGATTCAAAATCGTGGTAGTTCGCGACAGCCATCTTAATCATGTGCTCGGTGATCCGTCCCAATTCAAGCTCCTTGGGCGGACAACGTATTGGACGAATCACGCTCCTTGGCGCATATATTACCGGGTTCGGAACGAGATCTTTATCGTTTGGCAGTACTACCCGAATTGGACTAATAAAGGTCTTGCCCTATATCGCCTCGCTCGTTTTGCAATAGCCTCGCTCCTCTTTGGCAAGCAGAAACTGGCCTGCTTAGGCATGATGCATCGCGGGTTATTGGATGGACGGGCGGGAAGACTGGGAATTCGTTTCTGCGGATCTCGCGTTGATGAGGAATTTCACGTTGAGGTGGGGATGTGAGCTCGCGAGAACCGGAAATCGACATCTTAATGGCCACTTGGAACGGGTCCCGATTTATTGGGGAACAGTTGGAGTCCATTTTTGGCCAGAGGTTACAGAATTTTCGGTTGATCGTCAGAGACGACGGTTCGGGTGATTCAACGCTGGACATTGTTGAACAATATCGATCTCGTTACTCGGACCGCGTGGTAGTCCGAGAGAACCCAAGCCGACAAGGGGCGTGCCGCACCTTTTCATTGCTGGCAGAGGAGTCCACTGCTCCTTACATTGCGTTTTGCGATCAGGACGATATTTGGCGCGAGGACAAGCTTGAACTGGGTTACACGGCCGCAAAACATGTTGAGGCGGAGCATGGCGTTCACACTCCCGTTTTGGTTTTCTCAGATCTGGAGCTTATCGGAGAGGACAGTAAGAGACTCGCACCCTCGATGTGGAAAATGAAACACGTGAATCCCCATCGAGCGAGTTTGGGCACAATGCTGGTCCAGAATTTGGTAAGCGGATGCACAGTGCTGGGGAATCGCAGCCTTCTTGTTAGCGGGATACCGATTCCTCATGGGGCGATAATGCACGATTTCTGGTTGGGACTGGTTGCGGCCGCTTTTGGTATCCTCCACCCCTTGAACGAAACAACAGTTCGATATCGGCAACACCAGAACAATACCCTCGGCTCGGGAAGCGGGTGGCGAATTGCTAACGCTCTTAAACTCCTAGTGTGCGACGACCCTGGGTTCCGCAACGAGATCGAGGCATCACGACGGCAGTCGCGAAATTTTGCCGACCGATATGCGAGCCAATTGTCGGCGCAACAAAGAGAGATCCTTCAAGCGTGGTCGAAGTCGCAAGACCTTCCCGCGCTTGTTCGACAGTGGATACTCTACCGAAACGGATTGCGACGAACGAGTCTCTTGAATAACCTTGGATTTCTTGCGAGAGTGTGAGCCCTCGTGCCATCGCCGCCCTTTAAGAAGAGAATCGAGGGGAATGGCACTGGCGCGGCGCTTTCGCAACGGTAAGGGAGCGGAGAACCAAGCCTGGCAATCTCACGAATCGAGCGGCAACTCGGCAACGGCGACGTGAGCTTTCTTGAGCGCCGCTTGCACCTGAGTTCCGACGAGAAAGAACAGAAATGCCATTACCTTATATGCGTTCTGAGAATCGATCATCAACATGTTAACTGCCAAGGCAAGTGCCGCCATTGAGCACGATAAATTTAGGCCGGATATTCTGCGCAGTAGAGTAATAAATGCTAGCATGCCAACGACACCGGTCTCGCCAATCAGGCGGAGCCATCCGCCATCCAGTGCTGGCCCGAGCGCTCCCGGCCCCAGCCCGAAAATCCATACGGTCCATGATGCAGTAAACATGATCTTCACGACGTGCATCCATTTGAATCCACGCATGTACCAGCTTACGTCGACGTCTTCTGGTGCTTCCTGTGATCCACCTCCTTCCACGAAACCAGTGAACTCCTTCTCGACTGGAATATTGTCGTACACGGTCCTAATTGCCTCTACGTTTTGCCAAGAAAGGAGGTCGCTCGATCGCGTGCTCGCCGAACTGGGGATGAGAGCGAGAACCGCGATTAGCGCTCCCGTGATTGCCGTGGCGCGGAGTGCGAAGTCGGTTTTGTTTCTCGAATCTCGATAGACATGTACCAACGTCAAAAGACAGTGAGCGAAAAGGGCACTTCTGGATCCGGTAATAAAAATGCTCAGAGTTATGAACGAGCACCAGTACCAGAATCTAGTTGCGGCTGTGGGTCCAAATGCCAAGGCCGCGAACAGAATGTTGAGTAGGGCGCCCATTTCAGCAGGATGATTTGCGGATAGCCCGAACGGGCGACTCAGGGCTGATTCATACCCATCCGCGGTGAATCCACCAACTATTCCGGCATATTGAAAGAGGATGAAAGCACAATTGACAACGATAAGCAGTTTGACCAGGAAAGAAAAATCGTAGCGGGATTGGATAAAACATTTTCCGGACCAGTAGAAGATAAGGTATTCAACCAGGCGGAGAGAATAGAGAAAGTTGGAATGGCCTGCGTTCAGCAGATTCGACACGCCGAAAACAGCTACAACGGCGAGTCCCGTGGCTGGAACTGGGTCGATAGTGAAATCCAGTTTTATGACCCAACCGCTTAGAAGAAACGCAGCAACTGACAGCAGGACAACATCGTCGAATCTTATGCCTGCGGTTTCATTCCCAAAGCTAATCAGGTTTATCTTCGGAATAAAGAGTAAGATCGTAGGCCATAGCTCAGGCCGCGACAGAAGTGCAGCGATTTTTCTTGCATGCCGATACACCAACTCGGCAAGAACGACAACCAGGAAGACAAAGGCGGGACCTCGTTCATCTCGGGTGTATGGAGGCACGTCGCAGGCAACTTGTGGTCGAGTGTATATTGTGAGAACGAGCCAGTCAAGCAAGGCCGCGTTCTGTTGGGAAGGTCTCAGCACGGGAGGCATTCTCGGTAGCAACGCCGAAGTTGGCCGAGGCTAGTCCTTAATGTCTGAGATCAGCGTCATAATCGTGAACTGGAATGGGGAACACTTTCTAGCGGGGTGTCTTTCAGCGCTGCAGCGGCAGACCTTTCAGGACTTCGAGACCATCTTGGTCGACAACGGATCAAACGACGGCTCGGCCGACTTTGTACGGACGCAATTTCCAGAAGTGAAGCTGCTGGCTCTGCCGGAGAACCGGGGTTTCACCGGCGGGAACATTGCGGGATATGAGCAGGCGCGAGGTGACTTGGTTGTCCTATTGAACAACGACGCGGAAGCACATCCGAACTGGCTGGCGGAAATCCAGCGCGCGAGTCGAGCGTACCCAAAAGCCGGGAGCTTTGCTTCGAAGATGATGTACTACTACGAGCGGGGCCGGATAGAGAATTGCGGGTTCGATTTAGGGATTGCAGGAACAACGTTAGATCTGGGGAGGGATGAGCTTGACGGGCCGGACTGGAATCACCCGCGTAACGTATTTGGTGCTTGCGGGGGAGCAGCGGCGTATCGCCGTAGCATGCTGGACGACATCGGGTTTTTGGACCGTGATTTCTTCCTGATTTACGAAGATGTGGACTTGAGTTTTCGGGCGCAGCTCCGCGGCTACGAGTGTGTCTATATCCCTGCCGCAGTTGTTTACCATCGCTATCGCGCGTCGATCGGAAAGGCCCCGGCCCGCCAGGTTTTCTTCTCGCAGCGAAACATCGAGTTCGTTTACCTAAAAAACATGCCTTTGGGATTGATTCTGGGGTCGGCGGCGGAGCGCCTGGTATATGAACTGGGCGCGGTTCTTTATTTTGTCCGGAAAGGGGCTGGCCCGGCTTTCTTGCGGGCAAAACTGGATGTCGTGAGATGCTTGCCGCGAATCTTGCGCCAGCGAAAGGAAATTCAGAAAAAAAGAAAAGCAACAAGTTCACAACTGAAGGCGATCATGCAGAAAACATTGCTTTCCGACAAGTGGAAGAAGTTTCGTTCGGCCTGGTCCGGCTCTGACCAGAAACGATCTTCTCAATCGGAGTCGGTGCCTGGCGAATACTAGTTGAGTGGATCGGTTGATCGTAACCACCCAACGCGAATCTCCTTTGCATCCATCGATCGTTAGAATTGCCAACTCACTCCTGGATAAAGACTTGGCACGCGATAGGCACGATACGCATTCGTCGGATTCGGAATATCCATTTGCCAGATCACCTGCGGGGTGGAAGTCTGAGTTACTTCCTCTACTTGCGATGCTACATTCGGGTTGGGCGGGATTGCAGGATCATTTACATCAAACTCGACGTTGCCGTTTGACAGTTGGTTGATACTGCCACCCCAAACCCCAAACAATTGCAGGGGGTCGGCCCACTGCAGATTTGCAACCATAGCGCCCTCATCAACCTGAAATATGGTTGCGCGAGAGTAGCAGGGCACAGAACCGACGGCTAGACATATCTCGCCGCTGTTATTTAGGACTCGATTGTCTCCATTGTCCCAGATCGCTAAGGTCGTTTGCGCTCCGCTTTGGCTTAAAAGGGTAGGATAGTGCTGGAATGAGAACCACTCGCTGGGGTCGTCGGTAGGGACGCCGTCGTCAGTCAAACTGAAGTCGCCCTGATAGCCCAGGCGCCACAAAATATTTCCGGTTCCGGCACCATTGTTGTAATCGATTTTCAGAACCCAGGATTGGTGACGCATCGACAAGAGTAGATTTCCGTCGTCCGGAGAGTACACAAGAGCATTGCTGTGGGTCCAATCAGGCAAGCCATTCAGATGGCGGTTCACATCCAGGTAGTCGAAGCTGTTCCATACCCAAACCGGATTCTAGTTTTCATCCAAATCGATTAGGGCATCGCCCGCGACTGCGATATTTCCATACCCGGGAAGGTCGGTAAAACTCTTAGCGGTGCCTACAAGCACGATCAAATGACCATTCGCGAGCGGGAGCAGGTCGTGGTGAAAGAAACCGGGCACAAAGTCATATCCCGCATTCCGCGCCTTTTGCTGCAGGGAAGCGGTATCCAATTCCCGGATGGTATTTCCGGCAAAGTCGATCTCGCGTATCAGCGACGAAGCCGGTGTCAACACAGAACCCCCCTCCGAAATATCGAAGATCAGGTGCCCATTGGGAAGAAATTTGTAAACGAACGGGAAGTTTCCCGCACCCACGTCGTAATACCAGATCGGGTTGGCGTCGCGATCGGTGAAAAATGACAGCATTGTCGGCGGTCCACCCATAGGTGTAAGGGTGATTTGCTCGATCCCTGGATTCTCGAGGGAACTTAAAGAGGGATTCGGGCGCGTAACGCTGACAGCAGGAAAAGGAAGGGCTGGCAACGGGCCGGTTTTGAACGTGAGGTCTCCGCTAGTCGTAGTATTGCCCGCGCATTGTGACTGCGCGCGCATATGGTAGGTTGTGGATGCTTTCATTCCCGCAACTAGTATGGAGGTCGGCACGAAGACGCCCTCGACGGGATACCATGCGGTGCTCTTTCCATAGGTGGTATCGGTGCCAAACTCGACCATGGCTCGACCGGCACACGCCGTCGCCACGGAAAATTGCGCGACCAAGGGATTCTGCGTACTCGACACCGATACTATTGGACTCGGCGGAACATCGGATCCGGCTCCGCAGGCAATCATGAATGCGCAAGCGCTTGACACAGCCATCAGGAGGACTGCCTTCGACACCGAAATTGCTTTCATTTTGTTCCTCAATGGGATTGAGGTTCCAACTGACCATCCGAACTACTTATGCGCGTTGCCGACCGTTTTCTGACAAGGAATACAGGAGTTGAAGCTGCCACTCATGGGAGGGAAACGCTCAAAAATTCCTCTTTCGCAGTCGCTCCGGCATTCGTTGGTCCAAAATGATAACCGAAAAGGACGCGAAGTCAATCTCGCAATTATGCCTTTGACATACCCGTTGCGATACGGCTTCGCCTGCCGAAAAATGGGAGGAATCATGTCGAAAAAATGTTAGTCACGGTTGCAGTACTTGGAGCAATTGCTATCGGGCTAGCGATTGAAAAAGCTGAGAGCAGCCCGAGCACCCTGCGACAACCAATTATTGTGGCCAGCTTACACACACGCGGAATTACGCAGAGCATACGGACGACCACGATCTTCACGCCAGCGGTTAGAGGTGTCTTTCGTGTGTCATTCTATACCGCGATGACGACTCCGGGGACCGCCAATACCGCTGGAGTCTCAAGTTAAATTGGACAGATGACGCTGGCCCGGAAGCGACTCAATTGAGTCTTCTGATTGACAATAGTGTTCCTCCAGTTGATTACGGACAAACTAATGGGCAGGGACCGGAATCACTTTGGGTTTTTGAGGCAGTTGCAGGACACCCGTTACCTTTTCACTGCTGACGCGTGGCGGCAAGCCGGAACTTGTGAATTAGCGATGACGATTGAGCGATTGCAATAAAAGGGGATTCGTTTTTTTGCGGTTTCTCCGGTGGTATCCCCTTGAGCACGTCCGCCATCACTTCCTATTTTTGTTGTTCGCTTGTGAGAGTTGTCGGGACGCAAGCCTCTTGTTTGTCCATCTTTGTCCTTCGCGGCTCAGCACTGAGTGTACCGCCTAGCGCTCGAGGAAGTTGCATTCCGTAATTTGGCTCCGCCTCAAGCCCCCGGGTGTTCGAATAACCACAACGTCAGGGAAAAAATCACCGAGCCGCATATCGAACCCTTGAGCGCTGAATTCCGTTGACAGCCCAGATTATTGTGCACTACCGTCGGCTGTTCGCAATCGGCAGGGCCTCCTGCCGTCAATTGGACGCTCCCTTGGAGGGAGATTCTATGTCTGCAGAACTTCGTCTTAATCACCTGCACACGCTCATTCTTTCTCTAATTCTCGCACTTCTATTCGCCGGGGTGACAGCAGGACAAACGGCGAGCTACTCCCTTTCAATTGGGGGAGCGGGGATGAGCGGAGGCGCGACCCTAACTTGTACAGGTGCGCCAAAAGGAGCGACCTGTTCGGTTCCCAGCACAGTTGCAGTGAGCGGGACGGTCGCGTCGAACGTCATGGTAGCGGTGACTACCACATCGCGCACCACCGCATCCGTAAACTCTCATGGGCTGATTCGCCTGGGAGGGATATGGGCTGCGATATGGATCGTCATCGTTCTGGTACCCACGCCGCGGAAGAAGCGTAGCTCAAAGACGATATCTCTAGGAGTACTGATTGTCTCGCTGGTGCTGACTTGCTGCTGTGGTGGGGGTTCTTCCACTTCGACTGGACAAACCAACCCGAACGGTACTCCTGCTGGAAACTACGGCTTAACGGTGAGTGCAACTCTGAATTCGGTTACTGAAGCCACAACCCTGAAGCTAACCGTCCAGTAGCGGTTTGATTTGCTACAAATGACCGGGACTTTTTCCTAGCGTGGACGACTGACAGCATGCCTTCATCTTGGTTGTGGACGACCTTCTTGATTGGATGGTTGTGCTCCCCTTCGGACGACTTAGAAGTTCTCGGGAGAAACGATCGCTGCGGCATCTTCCACGGCCGCTGTTGGTGATTTTGTTCCTGGAGCGTGCGGGGGAAGTGGCGGTTCATCACCACCACCACCAACGACATCATCTGGTGGCACGCCAGCGGGTGCCTACAGTCTGACAGTAACCCCTACCTCGGGCTCGGTCAGTCAATCGATGACACTCAGTTTAACCGTGCAGTAGGGGCGGAGTTCGCCTCCGTCTTAATGCCGTGCCCTCCTGATACCATTCTTGCCGTAGAATAGGCACTTGCGAAAAGAGGTTCCCGCAAATTGGCGACTGGTACCAGAAAACTGATATCACGCTGGCTTCCCCGGCGCGTCAAGAATCAACTGCGATACGTCGTTAACTTCTCCCTCGATAAGACGGATCGCCTTTTGGGGCGCAAAGACCCGTTGGTCCCTCCCCGCACTATGAATTTCGTGGGGGATGGTGATTTCGTAGCAACAGGGGAAGAATTTTACCGGCATTTCGTCGAATTTGGGGGCTTGAGACCACAGCACAGAGTGCTGGATCTCGGGTGTGGCATGGGTCGCATGGCGCGCCCTCTGGCTGGTTATCTCAATACAGGCAGCTATGAAGGCTTGGACATCGTTCCTGCTGGGATTCGCTGGTGCCAGGAGGCTTACTCTCAAATTCATCGGAATTTCCATTTTCAACTGGCGGACGTCCACAATCGCTGGTATAACCCTCACGGTCGTTTTCAAGCGGAAGAATATAGATTTCCTTTTGCGGAGCAAGAATTTGATTTTGTTTTCTTGACTTCCGTGTTTACACATATGCTCCCACTAGGAGTGGAGCGTTACCTGTCGGAAATTTTTCGCACGCTGCGCCCGGACGGAAAGGGCCTTATCACTTTTTTTCTGTTAAATGACGAAGCGAAGGAACTCATCCGCAATGGACTCAGCTCACGGGATTTTAAATTCCCCCTGGGTGCCTGCCAGGTCCAGGATCCTCGGATCCCCGAAGACGCTGTGGCATACGAAGAAAAATACGTTACAACTCTCTTGGCTGAAACCGGATTCGTTGTAGAGAATGTGCAATATGGTTCTTGGTGTGGGCGAACACGTCACCTCAGCTATCAGGACATCATCATCATTAAGAAAGGCTGCATGCGTTAATCAGAGTTCGATTCGATAAGCCTGTCACCGCCAATTGCCCCTACGATTAGAAATAATAGAAAAAACTGCCTCTGCGAAAGTCCGAATTTCCGCTTTCAGCTCGCAGACCTTGACAATCGTTTGTAAGGTCAGACGACGGACGAGCTCTTGGGTTATGTTCTGCCCTAGCGAGCCATACTAGAGAGCACTTTGAAGACTGGGTTCGATGTCCTTTCGTGGTCGTAAATTATCCAGACTCTGTCTACAAGAATGTGGCGTCGGTCGTTACGCAACAGAATTCGAACCTGCAAACGTCGGGGGGCAGGATCTGGCCTTGAAGGCAGACCAAGTAATGCTTTCCAAGCATGTGATGTCTACTTCATTCCCCGGTGATGTCTTCAGGCAGTCCCACGCTGAACATAATTTGAAAAAATGCCAAGATCTATCAAGGGTGCGGGTGTGCGACATAAGAATAGTCAATGGCGGGCTTTCTTTTTTTGGGCCATATTTCTGAGAGTAGTAAGACTCTCAGATCAATGGAGGCCCAGCTAATGCCAGAATGCCTTGTGCCAGAATCTCTCACCGATTTGGAGCTGGAACGCGCTAAGCTCCTTGAGCAGTTCCTCGGTTTGGGCGATTTCCGACCGGGTTCCATTACCGCCAGCGTGCGCCGCTGCGGAAAACCTAGTTGCCACTGTGCTAAACCGA
>Ga0073928_10002204_pt1 | contig 34527 bp, 30 predicted proteins | sample PaiPotPPA55metaG_FD_76969 | JGI IMG/M metagenome (GOLD analysis project Ga0073928, IMG submission 76969) | Iron sulfur acid spring bacterial and archeal communities from Banff, Canada, to study Microbial Dark Matter (Phase II) - Paint Pots PPA... ...
CTCGCAATCTTGAACACAAATACGAATACCGCCGGCGCATGCCTCATTACCAGAAGCCGGGCCGTCCTCTCTTTGTGACTTTCTGCAAGCTGATTCGCGTTCCCTTCCCCGGCCCGGCACGCGATCTTATTCTCGCGCACTGCATCCACGACCACGGAAAGCGCTTCGACCTGCAGGTCGCCGTCGTCATGCCCGATCACGTACATCTGCTGCTAACTCCACTCTCGGACGACAAAGGGTGGCCCTACCCGCTATCGGCGATCCTAAAGATAATCAAAGGCATGTCCGCGCGCAGCGTCAACAAACTACTGAACACTTCCGGTCCAATATGGCAAGAAGAATCGTTCGATCACACACCGCGCAATGACGAAAGCCTCAAAGAAAAACTCGAATACATCCGTCAAAACCCGGTGCGCAAAGGCCTGGCAGCCAGCCCAGAAGATTACCCATGGCTATGGCAGTGTGGGACGAACACTCCTGTCCCCCGTTCTTGATCGGTGTAGGGCGGACACTCCTGTCCGCCGCCGTTGACGTTGATGTTGATTCTGCCTTTGATTCCCACAACCCTAACCCAACCCCAAAATCGCCAGACAAGAGTGTCCGCCCTACACGTCTCACGGCAGAACTAATTCGGCATCACAAGCCTCAGGCAGCGACAGCGGCCGTCCTCTGCTCCCAGCGGATTGCTTCTTCGATCTGCCGCGGCTTGACGCCATATTCGGAAGCGAGATCGTCTATGGATTCCCTGAGAGAGCCCCACCGGCGTAAACTAGCGGAGGAAGCGTGACATGCCAAAGATCGCGAAGCAGACTAACCCGCGCCCGACTAGCTTTGAGTGTATCGAGCCCAGAGAACACAGAGCGTTCTCCGTAAAAAATGCAGCGGAACTGCTTGAGGAAAAGGGACTAGTGGAGGCGTCCACGGCGATCCGAGAGCTAGGCAAGTGGCCTTTTAGCAGGATTGAGGAACTCGCTGCCGACCTATACGATTTCCTGGATCAGCAGCGCTCAGATTGGCAAAAGGAGGGTTCTTCCGCAGTGACCCCTTTTAGCTCACTTGCGAGCGCTTCGCTTAGGGGAGACTCCGGATGTTCGAGATCCGAGTGCAGATCAGCCAAACTCGGGGCTCTCGCGCGGTATTCTGCAATGTATGCGGATCATGTTTTCCTGCCGGTTGCGTTAGGTCGTCCTTCCGGCGGCGACGCCGAGGAACTACGAGAAGCGCTAGGTCGGACTGTATTCTCAATTTTGGAACTCAGACCCCTTGTGGAAAGAGCTTTGATCAGACCAGTCTTGCCGATCATGCATTACTGCCCGGAATGCGCAAAGATTGAATTTGAACGATTCGGCGGGGGGATGCAGACGGCGAAGTCGCAAGCGGCGAGGCACCTGGACGAGTTTGAGTTCGTGTGTCGACAAGTGAGCAACGAACCTCAGGTCGTGGCTCTTGAGATGCAGGGCCCGCCAGACTACTTGGAGCACGGCGCGATGATCAGGCTGTATTTTCGCCAGCCCGAATGGCTACCACATGCGCTGAAGCCGGATGAGCGGTACAAGGTTCCGAAGGCAACCGTGAGACGCGCCGGTTTGGTCGAACAAATCTTCAGCCGCCTCGCAGCAGACGTTTTCTTCCACCAGACGTTCCAGTCAAGTTTTAATGCTGCCTATCTCACCGATCTGCCGGGCGAGGCGGAATTCCTGAAAACCCTCAGTAGCCGCGACGAACTGGCAATGCTAACTGCTGCTATCTGTGCTCACCTGACGCATGAGCTGCCGCTGCTAACAGATCTTCCTATTCGGACTGTAATCAAAATCCGCGACGAGAACCCAGAATCATTCGAGGCCTACCGATCGACACTCGGAAAACTCGTGAGAGAGCACGTAGGGCTAAATCGGTCCACCACGGAGAAAGAGGCCAAGGAAATCTACCAAGATGTTCTTGAGCCCATACTGACTCAATTGCGCTCGGAGGCCCAGAGGCAGCACTCTAGATGGCTGAGAAAATCTGTCGGTACCGTCGCATTTGCACTTGGAGTTGTCTCTCTTGGGGCAACAGGCCTGCTCCAGACCCCGGAAGTCCTCTCGTTGTTAGGCGGCGCCACGATTAAAGGGCTAGTCGACCAAGTCTCGGAGTCCGGCACAGAACCCGTCACCAGCAGCAATTTATATTTTTTGCTGCGCCCCGAAAGCGAGGCGAAAAAACGGCGCACCGTTCCGTGCTAAATGCAATTGCATGCCTTCTCACCTCCCTGAGTCCTCACCAGCGCAGCCGATATAGCGATATTCTACTGAATCAGCGTGCCCCCGTTCGGCGGCTCTTCTTCTGGCGGGATCACCACCGCTGCGGCCACTCTGTCTCCGGCTTCGATGTTCAGCAGGCGCACGCCTTGCGCTGATCTACCCGACTCACGGATGAACTTCGATTCAATCCGGATGATTTTGCCGTACTGGCTGATCAGCATGACTTCGGCATCTTCGGTGACCTGCGCGATGCCTACGACTTTGCCGTTGCGTTCGGTGGTTTTCACGTTGATGACGCCTTTGCCGCCACGGTTGGTCAGGCGATATTCGTCGGCGGCGGTGCGCTTGCCATATCCGTTTTCGGTGACGGAGAGGATTAGCGAGCCTTTCTTGCCGACGTCTTCAACCACGTCGGTCGACGGAACCGGCGCGTCAGCCGCGACCACACTCGGCTTGGCGGGCGGTTCTGCGCCTGGCTTTGCTGTAGTAGCCATGCCGACGATGTAATCTTTCTCATCTAGGTTCATGCCGCGCACTCCAGTAGCGTTGCGGCCCATGGAGCGAACGTCGGTCTCTTCGAAGCGAATGGCTTGCCCATCGTGCGAGGCGAGGAAGACAATCTGCATGCCGTCGGTCAAGCGGGCGGCTACCAGTTCGTCGCCCTTCTCGATGTTGATGGCGATAATGCCTCCGTTGCGCACGTGGGAGAAATCTTTCAGGTCGGTCTTTTTGACCGTGCCGTTGCGCGTGGCGAAGAAAACGTACTTGCCCTCTTCTTCGAGATTGCGCACAGCCAGCATGGTGCGCACCGTCTCACCGGGTTGCAGCGAGACCAGACTGCCCACGTGTTTGCCCTTGCCGGCTGCGCCCACGTCAGGAATTTCGTAAACCTTCAGCCAGTAAACCCGCCCAGTATTGGTGAAGATGAGAATGTAAGCGTGCGTCGACGCGATAAATAGATGCTCGACGAAATCCTCGTCGCGCGTCTTCATGCCCATGCGGCCCTGGCCTCCGCGGCGCTGGTTGCGATAAGTCGAAATCGCAGTGCGCTTCATGTAGCCAGAGTGGCTTACCGTCACCGCCATCTGCTCGTCGGCGATCAGGTCTTCAAGATGAATCTCGGCAGCTTCATCTTCAATGACGGTGCGGCGCTCGTCGCCATAGAGCTTCTTAACTTCTTCGAGCTCCTTGATGATCACGCCACGCAGTTTTTTCTCCGAACCTAAAATCGATTCGTAATCAGCAATATTGTCCCGAGTTGATTTCAACTCTTTGTTGATTTCATCAATCGACAGCCGCGTCAGACGATGCAATTGCAATTCAAGAATCGCATCAGCCTGAATTCCAGTGAACGGCTTCTCCGGATCAAGCTTCGGCGCACGCCCGGCAGTATTGATGTCAATCTTCCGGCCGCCAAAATAAGCGATCAGGTTCTCACGCGCATCAGCACGATTAGCGCTGGCGCGAATAATCGTGATCACATTGTCGAGATGATCAAGCGCAGTGAGATAGCCTTCAAGGATATGCTCGCGGTCTTTAGCTTTCCGTAAAAGATAAGCAGTACGCCGCCGGACGATATCCACGCGGTGATCGATAAAAAGTTGGATGGCTTGAATCAGACCGAGCTCTTTCGGCTGCCCATTTACGACAGCCAAAAAAATCATGCTGAAACCTTCCTGCATCGAGGTGTGCTTGAACAGCTGGTTGAGCACGATTTGCGGTTCGCCACCACGCTTGAGCTCGACCACAATGCGCATGCCGTCGCGGTCGCTCTCATCGCGGATGTCAGAAATGTCGTCGATGATCTTTTCGTTCACCAGTTGCGCGATGCGCTCGATCAGCCGGGCCTTGTTCACCTGATAAGGAATTTCAGTTACTACAATCGCCTGCCGATCTTTATTAAAAGTTTCGATCGCAGCTTTGGCGCGCATCATGAAGCGGCCGCGCCCGTGTTTGTAAGCATCGAGAATTCCGCTTCTGCCATGAATGATTCCGGCGGTAGGGAAGTCGGGCCCCTTTACGATTTGCAGAATTTCGGCCAGCTGCGTGTGCGGATTGTTCACCAGCGTAATCGTCGCATCCACAATTTCCGTCAAATTGTGCGGCGGAATTTTCGTCGCCATGCCAACTGCAATTCCGTCAGAACCATTGACCAACAAATTCGGAATGCGCGTCGGTAAAACGTCAGGCTCGATCTCGTTGCCGTCGTAGTTCGGACGGAAGTCGACCGTCTCTTTATCCAGATCTTCCAGCAGAGCCGAAGCCACTCGCGTCAAGCGTGCTTCGGTATAACGGTCGGCTGCGGGCGGATCGCCGTCGACCGAGCCAAAATTTCCCTGTCCATCGACCAGCGGATACCGCATAGCAAACGGCTGCGCCAGCCGCACCAACGCGTCATACACCGCAAGGTTGCCATGCGGATGGTACTTGCCCATGACTTCGCCGACGATTCGAGCGCACTTGCGCGTCGAGCGATTCGGCGCCAGCCCCATCTGCTGCATGGTGTACAGAATGCGGCGATGCACCGGCTTCAATCCGTCGCGCACATCGGGCAACGCCCGCCCAATAATCACCGACATCGAATAATCGAGGTACGACCGGCGCATTTCTTCCTCGATATTTACCGGTTGAATATTCAGCGCGCCGGGATTGCCGCCCTCGCCAGGCGGTGGCGGAGTCAAGGGAAGTTCGGGATTCTGATCGTCAGGCATAAGTACGTTTCTGGCTCCTAGCTGCCAGCCTCGAGCATTGAGCTTGGCAGCGTTCAGCTCACCGTAAGCTATTGCATTTACAGGAGCTTAATGATATTTCGGATACTTTGAATTATATCATGGTTGAGGGGTTTTGGGCTGCTGTCAAGTTGTCGTTTTAGGTCCGAGAAATGGGCAGAAGAAATTTGTGGCAATTTAGTTGCACGGTCAGGAATCAGCGACGCCATAGTCCACCTTATGCTTATGGTTCGCCCTCGCTGGCTGGACGGGCGAGGAATCCGTCCAGCCAGTAACGTGTGTCCCTAAATCATGGAACCAGCCTGAAGATCATACCGGCATTTAGTTTCCTCGGGCCCCCGTAGTAAGTGGTTCCGTAGAGGTTTCCGGCCTTGTCGAGCAGGAGGCCAGCTTCCGGTAGCATGCCTTGCCTAGGACTCGTGAAACTGTGCAGGATGGTTTCCTTCCCGCTGGTGTCCACTTTAAAAATTGAACCCATATTTGACGACGAGCCGCCCTGGGCGGTGGTGCCGTAGAGATTTCCCGCGGAATCGCGCACCACTCCGGCGGGAGGATACGCGCCGTCAGTGTTTCCGGCGAAGCTGTGAAGCACTGTAATCGTGCCGGAGTTGCTCAGTTTGAAGACGGTCCCGACGCTATGGGCACCCCCTTCGTAGGTGGCGCCATAGAGATTCCCTTTGCTATCCCGGATCACAGGCCCGTAAGGATAGGCTCCGTCGGTCGCGGCGAAACTGTGCAGGAGGGTCAAGGTACCGGCGGTGTCGAACTTGAAGATCGTCCCCAGTCCAGCCGCGCCACCGTCAACTGTGGTGCCATAGAGATTGCCTGCGCTGTCGCGAAGCACGCCTGCCCAGGGATGGGCGCCGTCGCCTTCTCCATTGAAGGTATGGAGTATGGTTTCTTGGCCCGCGGGATCGAGTTCAAAGAGTGTGCCGCAGCCATCGGTGTACCCGCAGCCATTGCCTGCGCCGCCACCGGTCGTGGTGCCGTACAAATTACCGTCGGGATCGCTGATTACGCCGCCCTCGGGATTGTTGCCATCGGCGCGGGCGCCGGCAAAGCTGTACAGGACGGTTTCATCGCCCGTGGACGTCAGCTTGAAAACTGCGCCCTGGTTGGAAGCGCCGCCCCAGACAGTAGTGCCGTAGAGGCTGCCTGATTGATCGATGAGCAATGGACCCGAGGGATTGGCGGCGTCGGGCGGCCCCGCAAAGCTGTAGAGCACGGTTACTTTATTTTTCGTAACCTTGAAGACGGTTCCGTAGCCAGATTTTCCGTCATAGAAAGTTGTGCCATATAAGTTGCCGGCGGCGTCTGCGATCAAAGGGGACTGTGGATTAGTGCCATCGGCGCCGTCGAAGTTGTGGACCACAGTGAAAGTTTGGGCTTGTGTCAGGGACAGCATGAAGAAGATCGTGGTCGCATACAGAGTGGCTTTAATTTTGGTAGTCACGTTGTTTCTCCTAATTGCTGCCAGAAGGCCCGAGTCGTCAGCGGCTGAAGCCGAGTCTTTCCAGTGCACCCACGATATGGCTGAAGCATACCCTGATACGAATCTGTGAGGGCCTAGAAACTCAGGGAGTGAGTTTGTACAGCACCGCACTGTCGGCGCCATATAGATTGCCCTGAGCATCCAGAATCAAGTCGGCTGGAGCTCCGGAGTCCCCAGCCTCGAAGGAATACACGATCGAGAATTGTCCGGCAGGATCGATTTTGAAGATGTATCCCAGGGAACCGTCGGCGCCATTGGCGCTGCCGTAAACGTTACCCTCGGGATCGATAACTAAGCCTCCGGGAGACGCGGGAACGTTCTGACCTGTGAAGGTGTGCAGGATTGTCTCTTTTCCAGCTGGATCCAACTTAAACACGTTGCCACAGCCATAGGAGTAGTTACAGCTTGGGTCGCCTCCATACTGAGTGGTGCCATAGAGATTGCCCGCAGCATCACGAACTACGTTGGCCTGAGGCACCTGTCCATCGGGCGGACCTTGGAAGTTGTAAAGAACGGTTTCTTTCTTGCCTTCGAGCTTGAAGACCACGCCGCATCCGACCGCCTCGGCAACAAACTTGCACGGGCCGGTTCCGCCAGCGGCTGTAGTGCCGTAGAGAGCGCCGTCGGCCACAAGTAAGTCGCCATAGGGATAAGCGCCGTCTTTACCGTCGGTGAAGCGGTGGAGCACGGTCTGTTTACCCGTGGGATCGATCTTGTAGACTATCCCACAGTCGCAGTTGCTTCCTCCTTCAACGGTAGTGCCGTAAAGATTTCCTTTGGTATCTAGAATTACACCTACAGGCCATGAACCGTCCGCCATTCCCTGGAAGCTATGCAGCACCGTTTCCTTCCCGGCTGCAGTCAACTTGAAAACGGTTCCGCAACCAGCAAACGGGCCGCTGCAGTAGGTTCCCGTACCCCCGTATTGCGTCGTGCCGTAGATGTTTCCCTCGGCGTCGCGCACTACCTGTTCAGGCCACCAGCCGTCAGGAGCTCCTTTGAAGTTATACAAGTTAGTCACTTTGCCGGTGGGATCGACCTTCAGAACCGCCGTGTAGCCTGCCGCACCGTAGAAATTGCCTACGGCGTCGCGCGCCAGTGGATATGAGTTCGGGCCTCCGCCGCCAGTAAATCCGGCGATGATGGTGTAAACCTGGGCTTGTGCGAAGGGCAGAGTGGCGAGGATGACCGCTGCTGTCCACAAAATGCGCAATAGCTTGTTGGTCACGTGAATTCTCCTAACACTTGGTCAGAGGGTCGAATCGACTGGTGCGAGTGGCCTTCACGGGGTGCATTGGGATTGCACCTCCCAGTCTGCGTCAGGGCTGCGGCCGAGGGGTCGCGAAACTTGCTCTGCTTTTTCCGCCGGAATTTTTTTCAACCCCGGGCCAGTCCAGAGGCGGCGACTTAGATGCCGGCACGTAAGTTAGGTTGCCTGATTCTAATCACAATGCAGGAACGGTAAGATAGACGTCTTGGGCGGGCTTCTACTTTCGTGGCCCGCCTTTACGTTCTCTTAAGGTGGGAACGGCGAGGTCGCAGTCATAGCTTTCGTTTGCACGTACCAGCGTCGGGAACAGGGCGGCGTGCCAATCATTTAGTGGCGCAAGGAAAAGATCAAGGCGCGGAGCAGGCGGCACGAGTTCCCACCTCCTCGCAGCGGAAGCAATCGCTATAGCATTCCCCCTTTTCATTTTCGCATTGACGCCGATCTTTCTTGAAGATATTATCTGTCAGCGCAAGATTAGCTCATTGACAACCGATAACTTCAAATCCAAGGACGTCCCTAGGAATCATTTCAGCTAAGTCTTTATTCCGAAATATTTTGCCTGCAACTCTTTATTCCTCAAAGATTTTGACCCAGTCTCGCCCTAATACATTGATCCCAATAGATCATGGGGGGAGGGGGTAGATCACCTTTGATCCCGAAAAAGTACTGAGAGCAATGTGGGTAGGCTCCTACTCTGGCAGGTTTTGCGGAGGGTCTCGGTCGGAGCGGCGCTCTACAAATTCTCTGGCGCCGGACAGCTTGCCGGCGGCGACCGTCCTCAGGTGTTCAACGTGTTGACGGAGCAGGATGCGGAGTTCCGAGAGAATCAGCCACGCGTCTTCGTTCTTGGCGGCGAGCGCAAGTGAACAGAGATACCGGATTTTGTCTTCCAGGCGTCGATAGTACACGCAGCAGGCGACGCCCAAGGGCGTCTTCCGACCGTAGCAAGATATCCGTAAAGAAGATATAAAGATTCGGTGAAATTTTGGGGTGTTTCCGCCCAAGAAACTACCTAACATCAACGGCGGCGAATAAGAGTGTCCGCCCACATGGATTTTAGGACCGTTACTGACGTAATGACGGTTTACCAGTCTTTGACATGAAATTCACGCACTTTAGCGATGATAGGACAAGATTCCGAGAACAAAGTGCAAAAGATCCTGATCACGCTTATCGGTCTGGCGCTGCCGCTAATATGTCTGGCGCAGCAGGATATGACACCGCCGCCCTGGGTCAGCGATGCCCGGCCGGTTCCCGTGCTTTCTGGATACGCTGCCTTTGTACCGACGTGGGATAGCGGAAGTCCGACGCTGATTTCGATCGTATCGCCCGTATTGCTCGTGCCACTCTCCAGCAATCTCGTGTTTGAATCGCGCGGAGCGTTTGAGGGAGACTTTCGGCGGAGGAATGGAACCTCGGGCGATTTTACCGGTGCAATCCAAAAGTCTCTCGTTATGCCGAGATCGACTACATTGGCAACCCGTATGTGACCCTCACCGCCGGTCGGTTCCTTACTCCATTCAACATCTTCAACGAGCGACTTTACCCCAACTGGATACGCAACACTCAAAGCGATCCCCTCATTCTGCCGATTGGAACCGGCAGCGATGACGGAGTGATGCTGCGGGGCGCCGTGCCTATAAGCCCCAAAGTTAACTTCAACTACGCGGCATACTTTTCTGCGCTTTCAACGGCCGATTATTTTCAGTCCGAGCGGCACGACGGTGTGCGTTTGGGAGCGTTTCTGCCGCATGAGCGCCTGGAATTCGGAATGAGTGCGCAGCACCAACTTCAGGCTGGCCGGTTCAACCGCTACGGACTGCACCTTGAGTGGCAACCACCGCAACTGCCCCTTGATATCCGAGCCGAGGCAGCTTACTCACACGAAGAGGGAAATGGTTTTTGGCTGGAGGGCGCATATCGGCTAGCCGGCGCGCGGCCGGCAGTGTTGCGGCGAACTCAACTGGTTGCACGAACGCAGCTTTTTCAGATCGGAACGATGCCTGGTATCAACGCAGAACTGCAATCTTTGGACACGAAACGCACGGAATTCGGTGTGAACTATTATCTGAACGATGGCTGGAAGGCTCTGGCAAGTTATGGGCGCACATTTACCGCTGCTGGTGACAGCAATATCTGGACGGTCGGAATGACGTACCGCTTCGTCTTTCCGTTGAGGCCAAGGCAATGAGGAAACTGCTGATCGCCCTCGGATTGAGCAGCGCCTTGCTGGCCTTTGCAGCCACATCCGCGAGCGCCACAAAAAGCTCGGCAAATTCCGCCGTAGCTTCGAACGAAGCGGTTCATGAGCGCTGGATGACCGAAGGAGAAAAACGTTACCGCGCAAATTGCAGCCGGTGTCATCAACCTCCGCACAAATTCCCGCCCGGAGTCATGGCGATGGCAGTGCGGCACATGCGGGTGCGCGCGATGCTGACGGATGAAGACACGAAATACGTGCTCTATTACATGACTCACTGATGCGGGCCAGCCTTCATCTCGTCATCTGTATATGTGCATTCGCGGGATGGACGGTCTGCCGCGCACAATCGTCCGTCTCTCCGACGCCGCGCGTGATCGAGTTGACGGCGGATAAGGACAGCCGCTATCGGCAAGGAAAGAAGACGTCTCCGACGATTGAGGTATGGGCAGGCGAGCCGCTCATTTTGCGTATCATTGCGGTGCGCGCCAAAGAAGTGGCGCGCGACGGCAGCGTACACGGCTTGGCTCTGCTCGACAAGCACTCGGATGTGGTGCCTGGCTGGCGTTTTTTTCTGCAACCCGGCGTGCAGGAGTTGAACGTCACTGCCCCGGCTCAGCCTGGCCGCTACAAGGCAGTCTGCCTCGTCATCTGCAGTGACGGCCATGATGGAATGGGTTTCACGTTGTTAGTGAAATGAGTGTAATGGTCAGGCAGTCAAGGGGGAAACATGAAATCGCTCACCATCATTTTGGCAGTGTTATCGTTGAACCTTCTCACGGCAGCTTCCCGTATCCCGGTGTTTCACGGGGAGATCTCAGATACGCAGTGCGCGATGAACGTACATTCCCTTAGCCACTCACACCAAGAGATGATTACGAAGAACACATTCGGCACCGACGCCGGATCGTGCGCAAGGACCTGCGTTCGACGAGGCGGGGAGTGGGTCCTGCGCTCCGGAGTTGAAGTTTACAAGTTGAAAAACCAGGCAGGCATCGAACAGTTTGCCGGACATACGGTTCGCGTTGCCGGTACCCTCAACGACAAGACCAAAACGATCGACAACTATTCGATCACGAACGAAGTTACGGGAAAGCCCGCCGCGAACTGAAACCCTCGAGCGCGGGAAAGGCTAATACCACGGGGCTAGCCGCCCCCATGGAATAGTCGACGAGTTGCAGATACGGTTTCACCCAATGTCGATGCTTGTGGAGTTGGGCTAGCCAGCAGAAAACAATAAAATCAACGGCGGCGGACAGGGAATGTCCGCCCCACGCGTTAAAATCCCAGAAAGAAAACTTTACCTGGCTTTACCAACTCTTTACCGCGTGCACGCCTCCTGTGTGTTTGCATAGAAGATCAGTTACAGGAGGTTAATTTGATCAAACGATTTTTCCCTATTGTTCTTGTCTGTCTTGTGGCCGCGCCACTTCTGCTGGCCCAGGATGCTCTGGCTCAGGATGCGCAATCGAATCAATCGCAATCTACAAATATCGGCGGGGCGTGGCAGCTTTCAATGGAGGGCCGCGATGGCGCGCAACAAGCCACCATGCAACTGCAGCAGGATGGTTCCAAGTTGAGCGGCACGTTTCAGGGGCCGCACGGTTCGTCTTCGCTGACCGGCAGCGTGGATGGAAACAACATAACTTTTAACGTGCAAATGCAGGGACGCCGCGGCGCCATGACGCTGGCTTTTACCGGCGCCATCGACGGCAACAAGATGACGGGCACGCTGAAGCCTCAAGGCGGGCACGAGGGACACGGCGGCGGAAGCCGCTCCTGGAGCGCGGTTCGCCAGCTGGGAAGCTCTGGCCGCAGCGAGCCGGCACAGCATCAGGATGAAGACGACGAAAACGGACTCTGATGGAGCGGGCGTTGAGCGATCTTATCGCCTCTGGTTGCTCGCGCCCGCGTCCTTCATGAGGCGGAGGATTTGTGGGGGTCCTTCGTCGGCAGGCCTTCGCTTAGCGAAGGCCTGCGCTTTTTCCGGATGACAGGGATTTCAGCGGAATTCAAAGTCCCCACCAGAAGACGTAGGCTTTCGGGCCATCGCCTGGGGCTGAAATTCAGGCACCTTTCAGGTTAAGAAAAGCTGGGTGAACTCCGGTTTCGTCTGCGGGTTCAACGTGAAATCCCAGCTTCTCGACCAGGCCGCGCATCTCGACGTTTTCGCGCAGCAGATAGGCTTGCATCGAATCCAAATGTTCGCCGCGCGCTACCTGGATCAAGCGCCGCAGCAACTCGGCTCCTAAGCCAAGCCGCTGGTACTGGTCGCGCACCAGCAGCGCCATCTCGGCTGTGCTTCGGCCATGAAGCTTGCTCAGGCGGCCCACAGCAAGGATTTCGTGCTCGCCGGTTTCCGGCGAAGTGTGATCGGCGACCAGTGCCATCTCGCGGTCGTAGTCAATAAAACAGATTCGTCTCAGCCGGTCATGTGCGGTTCGCTGGCTGAGTTTGGACCACTGGAAGTAGCGAAGAAAAACGCTGCGCTCAGAAAGTGCTCCGTGAAACTTCACCATGAGCGGCTCATCTTCCGGACGAATGGGCCGCAGGGTCACAACGACGCCATTCTTCATTGTCCACGGAAAAACGTATTGCACCGGGTAAGGCCGGATCGCAGGCTTGGGGAGTTCGCTGTCAGCTACATTTTTGTCGTGCAGAACGAAGCGTGCGTCGAGCGCGATTATATGGTTGGCTGAGGCGAGCAGCGGATTGATGTCCGCCTCCTTGATGGCGGGGTTGTCTACAATGAGGCGACCGAAGCGTACTAACAAGGCTTCCAGAGTTGCGATGTCTACCGGCTTGCGCCCACGCACGCCGGACAGGGCCTTGAAAATTAAAGTTTGTTCCAGCAGACGATGCACCAATGTCGTGTTGAGCGGAGGCAACGCCAATGCCCGGTCACGATAAACTTCTACCAATTCTCCGCCCGAGCCGAAAGCCATGACTGGACCGAATTGCGCGTCGGTGGCGCTGCCCACGATCAATTCATATCCTGCCAGCTTCCACATGGGTTGCACGGTGACACCCTGAAAGCTCTGGCGGCCGGCGCGCTCGGTGACGGAAGATTCAATGTCGCGGTACGCCTGGCGAACAGCTCCCGTATCGCCAAGGTTCAACTTCACGCCGCCTACATCGGTTTTGTGCGTGATCGTTTCCGAGTGCAATTTCACGACGACGGGAAATCCGATCGCTATCGCTGCCGCCTCGGCCTCATCTTCGTTGTGGGCGATTCGCGTTTCCACTGCCGGAATTCCACATAAAGTAAGAATCTGTTTTGATTCATACTCGGTCAGCAAAGTTCGTCCCCGGCTGCGCGCCTGCTCAATTATGATACGTATCTTTGCGCGCGCTTCGCTCTCCTCTTGCGGACCATCCGCGAGGACGGGCGTTTCATAAATGCCGCGAAGGTTATAGGTGTAGCGCCACATCAGCGTAAAAATTCGTGCGGCCGTGTCGGGATAGCCGAACGTGGGAATTCCGGCAGCGTTTAGTATGGCTTCGCCAGGGGCAACGCTTGCTCCGCCCATCCAACTGGCGAGCAGCGGTTTTCCGTGGGCATGAGAGTGAGGTTTCAGGCGTTCCGCGACTTCGGCAGGATTCGTCAAGCCTTGTGGTGCGAGGATTACGAGCAAGCCATCACTATTGGGATCTGCCAACGCAATTTCTGCGGCGCGCCGATAGCGCTCGGGATCGGCGTCGCCCAAAATGTCAATCGGATTGCCATGGCTCCAGTGTGCAGGGAGAAAGTCGTTGAGCGCATCGATGGATTTCTGCGAGAGCGTGGTAAGTTCGCCGCCGACGGCAATCAACGCATCTGTGGCCAGCACGGCTGGGCCGCCCGCGTTGGTTAACATCGTGAGCCTGGGGCCGCGCGGCCTCGGCTGCTTGCTCAACACCTCCGCCATATAAAACAGATCCGCGATGCTGCTCACACGCACCACGCCGGCGCGTCGAAACGCGGCTTGCAGTACGTCGTCGCTCCCAGCAAGAGCGCCAGTGTGCGAAGCCGCCGCGTCCGATCCGGCATCTGACTTTCCGGCTTTCAAAACGATAATTGGCTTGGTGAGCGTGACTTCTCGCGCCGCAGACAAAAATGCACGCGCATCGCCGACCGATTCCATATAAATGAGGATGCTCTGCGTGTAAGGATCATCGCCGAAATAATCAATCAGGTCGCCCCAACTGATGTCGAGCATCGAACCGGTAGAAACGAATGCGCTGAAGCCCACTTGTTCGCGCAGGCTCCAATCGAGAATCGCAGTCTGCAGCGCGCCACTCTGACTCAGGAATGCGACGTTGCCCGGACGCGCTATGGTTTGGGCAAAGGTTGCATTCAGACCAAACCGTGCGTTCATTACCCCCAGACAATTCGGGCCGAGCAGTCGCATGTGACCGCATTTCAATTCTTGAGCGATTTGCGCTTCGAGGGCCTGCCCTTCACCGCCGTGTTCGCGAAATCCTGCAGAAATTACAATCGCTGACTTCACGCCCGCGCTGACACACTCGCCTACCATTGCAGGAACGGTAGCGGCAGGAGTAGCAATGACTGCCAGATCTACTGGCTCAGGAACGTCACCAATCGAGGGATATGCCGCTAAGCCGAGAATGTTCGCGTGTTGTGGATTGACGGGATAAATCTTGCCGTGAAACGCGGGAATCTGAAGGTTGGAAAGAAGCGCGCGACCGACACTGCCCTCACGTTCCGTCGCCCCGATAACGGCCACGCTTCCGGGCTTAAACAAGACATCGAGCGGCCGCGTCTCGGAACGCAAGACATCGTGCGACTTATCTTGGACCCCCGGCGTCGGCGCAGCCGCGTTCCCCGTCACACCATTCTCCCAGTTGCAGGATCCGGCAAGTCCAATTAGGTCAATTGTACGAATGCCTTTGTCTGCATTCTACTTCTAAAGCGTGGTGGTGATGGGACTACACTGAGAACGACCAGTCGCCATGTTGACCGATGTTGCTCGTTCCCGCACGGGTAATCAATGGATGGGCGAGACGTCCGTCTTCCATGGGCGACCACTTTTTCAAGGGGTGATTTCGAATACGGTGCCGTAGCCGGCTCCGTTTTCTGATAATTGTGTGGTGCCGTAGAGCTTGCCGTTGGGGCCGAAGACCAGCGTGCTGTATGGCACTTCGCCGTCGCTGCCTCCGGTGAAGTGGTACAACAGGGTATATTTCCAGCCGCTGCTCGTATGCGTGAGTTTGAAGACGGTGCCATAATCTTTCGCCGGAGGGTAGCCTTGGGTTGTGCCAAAGAGGTTGCCAGCCGCATCCATAGTGAGTTTTGCCCATGGACCGGGTTCGCCGCCTGGGCCTGGCAGATCGTAGAGCGTCTTTAACGTCCATCCGCTCTTCGAGGGTGTGAGGCTGTAGACTGTACCTCCATCCCTGGTGCCGCCAGCTGCAGTTGCGCCGATGAGTTTGCCCGACTTCTCCACTATGAGGGCGGGCAAGGGAAATATTCCGTCGGCCGAACCGTAAAAATCATGCACCGTGGTTTCGGTCCACGCATGGCCCGACCGGGTTAACTCGAAAACGGACCCGCTATTATTCACGCCTCCGGCGAGAGTGGTGCCGAAGATCTTGCCGGCGCCGTCGAGAGTCACTCCGTTGTAAGGATTGCCTCCATCGTCGTTACCGGTGAAGTTCCAGATAATACTCTCCGTCCATTTACTGCCGGATGGCTTCAATTCATAAACCGTTCCGGGACCGATTGAGCCACCTTGCTCTGTGGTTCCGTAGAGATTGCCCGCGGAGTCGAAGGTGACAGCGCCAATGGGATAAAAACCGTCGGTGTTTCCCTGGAAGCGGTACAGCACGGATTCGGTCCAGCCGCACGCAGTTTCGCAGGATGCTGCCGGAGGTTTCACCACATAAACTAAGCCGCATCCGCTGGGACAGTTATCGTTGCCGCCGTCGACCGTGCTGCCGTAAAGGCTTCCGTCTGGCCTGAGCGTTACCGGGCCGTAGGGACCTTGTCCATCGTTGCCCCCGCGAAAGGCGTATAGACGCTGAAAGGTCCAACCCGATTTGGTTTTCGCCATTTTGAAAACCGTGCCGCAGCCGATGTTTTGCGGCGGGCAGGTTCCGCGTCCGCCAACGTTGGCAGTGCCGTACAGGTTTCCACTTTGATCGACTACCAGACCGGCGTAGGGGTAGCCTCCGTCGGCGCTGCCAGTGAAGGTGTGGATTACAGTGAAGGTCTGGGCTGAAGCTAAGATCGCGAGCAGCATGAAGAGAATTATTAGTGCGGCATGGCGTTGATTGTGACTTGGCACGGAATTACCTCGCAGTTGTTTTGCTGTCTGATTGTGTGGGCCGGCGGATGGGTTGCCCCGTTACTTTCTCGGGCAATTGAGAAAAATCAGGTGTCAAGAAAGGTGCTAGCCATCAGGCAGCAAGTCGGTAGAATTAAACTGGGGTTTGGGCGAGGTTCTGTGATGAAGGATCTGGGTGTCGAAAGAACCCCTCAAAGGGGCCGGGTTCTGAATGCGGTCGCGCTGCAAAATGCGGTTTTGTGCGCTGAATGCGATGTGGTCAGCGACAGCCCACACGATACGTGCCTGGTCTGCGGCAGCCGCTCGCTGCTCAACATAGCTCGCATGTTCGGCGGTAACCTTCCCAAGGAACGGGCTAGCTTGAGAACCCTGGACATATTGGAAATGGCGCCACGCGAGTTTGTACTGACTTTTCCGAGCATCCACAGGGTTCGAAAAAAGGCGCGGGTCTGATCATGTCGCACACCGCGGGCTAAGTTTAACGACGCTAATTCCGTGGAGGCTTAGCACTGGCCACGGCTAAATGTACATCGCATTTTGCGATTTCCTGGCTAAGCTGCGCCGCTTGATTGTGACCGAAGGCATCCAGTCCGCCAGATTTCGGATTATCTGTCCAGATATCCATGCCTTTTTCATACCAGGATTTGGCTTCGTGCCAATATTTTAATTTCTCGCGTGGAGAAATGGCCCGCTCGGCCAGGGCTGCGTATCCGCTCCCCAAATCGGCATAACACTCACTTAATCCGGTCGCGATCCAGAGGTTCTTGGAGCCCGGCGCGGCCCGAAAAGTGGCAATCGCTTCGCGAATGCTGTGCAGACCTTCAGATACACTGCCTTGCTGTATAAGGATCTCTCCAATGCTCGCTTTACTGAAACCAAAATTCGCAATCGCTAGTTGATTGTTCGTGTCAGCCGAGCTCAATTGATGCAATATCGATTGCTCGCTTCTGTAAGACGAGAGTGCGGCTTCAAGATGTCCCTTTTTTCGCTGGATATCGCCCAAAGTACCATATCCCTCCGCTACGTCCTCACTAAGGGTTGCATTGGTGGGATTAGCCGCAGCCAACATCTTTAGGCGATGGAGCGCATCGGTAGCCATTGCGATCGCCTCATCGATTTGTCCGGTTTCCGCCAGCATTCTTGCCACGCCCTGGTAGTTAGCGGGCAAATAGGCGCGTACATAAATATTCGTGCTGGGATCGGCCGCAATCGGTTCGAGAATAGCCGCCGCCTGGCGGTAATTTTGCAGCGCGCCGGAGAAGTCGTCCGTCTTCTCGAGCGCGCCGGCGGTGTAGTAATAAAGACCGGCGAGTTGGGTTTGCAGCTTGGGATTGTTCTGCTCGGTCATCATTCTTTGCACGAGGGGTTGGGCTCGTTCCATCGTGGCGCGGGCAGCGGAGAAGTCGCCAATATTCTCGAGTACTTGCGTGATTCTAAAATACTCACTTCCCAGACCGAGCTGCACATTCACATCGGTTGGATTGGCAGCTGCCAAAGCTTCCCAAATGGCCAGCGCCTTGCCATAACTGGCTGCTGCACCTTGGAAATCACCGAGATTGGCCGTACCCGAATACCCGAGCACATCCCCGATAGTGTCATAAGCGGTTGCCAGTTCCCGCTGCAGTGAAGGATCGCCGCTTGCCTCGCGGGACAAGCTATCCAGATATTCAACCGCGCGACTTACAACAAGTTTCCTCGCTTGGGTTGCGCCTGGTAAATTTCTAATCGAATCATGAACTTCGAATATCAGGGAATTAGCCAACCTGCGCACGTCATTGAAGCGCCGCTCCGCGCGAGCTTCCTGGGATCGCGCGACTGCTGCCAGTTGCCGTGCCACGCGCGCCTCCCATAGCGTAATGGCTAATGCGCCCAGCAGAATCAGAGTCAGCAAAATTGCGGCAACTACTCCAGCTTTGTGACGGTTGATAAACTTTGAGGTGCGATAACCGACGGTGTCTTTGCGCGCCAGGACTGGAAGATTTTCCAGATGACGACGGATATCCTCGGCAAATTGTTCAACCGACGTGTAGCGCCGCTGGGGCTCTTTGCGCAACGCCATCAGAACGATGTTGTCTATATCGCCGCGCAATCGCTTGCTTAGCCTTTGCGCAGAACTGTCTGGGGTGGCTACGAGAACAGTCGAAGGCAGTTCGCGAGCGCTTTGACCTGCATTTTTCTTTTTGACCGCTGTACTCGGTTTTTCCGGTTCGACTTCGCAAACGGCATGAAAAATCTCTTGCGGCTTGCTATTCGGTTTGCGGTAGGGATGGCGTCCAGCGAGCAATTCATACAGCACGACGCCCAATGAGTAAACGTCACTGGCTGTAGTGATGGGATCTCCCTTGACCTGTTCAGGACTGGCGTACTCGGGAGTAAATGCACGAAATATAGTGAGCGTTGGTTCAAATTGGCCTGCGGTTGCCTCTGGGTCCAGGATCTTCGCGATGCCGAAGTCCAGCAGCTTGGGCGTGCCCTCGGAGGTCACTATAATGTTGCTGGGCTTAATGTCGCGATGAATAATCAGACGTTGATGGGCATATTGCACGGCCGAACATACTTGCAAAAATAGCCTCAGTCGCTCTTCGGTTGGAAGCTTATGACTGTCACAATATTCATCAATAGGCTTCCCCTCGATAAACTCCATGACGAAATAGGGCAGACCATCGTCGGTGGTACCGCCGTCAAGCAGGTGAGCGATGTTAGGGTGGTCGAGCCGGGCCAGAATCTGGCGCTCGTTCTTGAAGCGGCTGAGTGAGAAGCCTGACTCCTGACCTGCACGCACGACTTTTATGGCGACTTCTTTTTCGTACTCATCGATGCGGAAGGCGCGATAGACCTCGCCCATTCCGCCTGCGCCAATTTGATTGACAATCTGATAAGGGCCGATGCGTCTGCCAATAAAAAGTTCAGAGCGCTCGGGGTTTTCGGCTATGGCGATGGTAGGTGCCGACGGAGAGTTCAGAAAATCCGTGCCAGCATTTTCATGAGCAACAAGAAGTGACTCCAGTTCGCGGCGCAATTCGGGGTTGGAACCTGCGGTTTCATCCAGATAGGCACGGCGCTTCTCAGGTGCGAGATCGAGCGCCGCTTGCAGCTTTTCTTTGAGAGTTACCCAATGCTCCTGGATCATCAAACACCGTCAGTTCTTTTACAGCACGCTTACCTAACTTGAGCTTCACGCCTGCGCCGTCCGATTCAACTCACGATAGAGCCAGGCGCGTGCCGTGGCCCACTCTCGTTTTACGGTTGCTGGAGAAATTTTGAGAACGTCCGAAACTTCATCGATGGAAAGGCCACCGAAAAAGCGCAATTCAACGACTCGCGCTTGTGGTGCGTCGAAACGCTCCAGTTCTTTCAAGGCGTCATCAAGGGCTAGCACGTCGAGCTCTTGCTCCTTGGGCACGGCGAGGGCGGGATCCAGCGTAATTTTGCATCCGTAGCCGCGTTTGGCAGCTCGATGCTTGCGAGCGTAGTCGACAAGGATCTCACGCATCAACAGCGCTAAAACGGCAATAAAATGTGACCGGCTTTCAAACTCTGAGGGTTGCTGATCTACCAGACGAAGATATGCCTCGTGCACCAGTTCGGTGCTCCGTAAGGTGTGGTTGGGGCGCTCCCGTTGCAGATAGCGGTGGGCAACACGATGGAGTTCGCCATAAACTAGCGGCATCAACGCTTGCAGCGCTTGGGGATCTCCGCCTTTCCACTTTAACAACAATTCAGTCACCGGCTTGGATAGACTCGTACTCACCGCACACCCCACAAGCGGAACAATCTTGGTCGCAAAGCATACCTCTACCCTGCAAGTCCGTCAATTGGACAAACCGTCATTTAATAGTGGTCGCATGATTGGGTTCGTTTCGCCTGCTGGGCCCGCGTGAGGGCAGCTTGGGAGAACTCCGTATCCCTGTTTATGTAGTTGGAGACAAAGGAGTAGGCGAGTAACGGGACGAAAGACGTAAGCGGCCTCTCGGCAATAGTTTCCCCGAATGAGGCCGCTGGGAAAGACCGCTTTCTCGAGACCAACGGCCGGGAAAGCCTCCGCATCCAAAATCGAGCATTTAAATCCGCTTGGAAGGATTTCTTGTCATGGGCGCACTTAAAGTAGCTCGAAACATACTGGGGACTGCCGGGTTGCTGTTGGCGGGATACGTACTTCTTATGTCCCTGAAGGACTCGGCGCGATACATCAGAATTAGCTCGATGTGATCCGTCACTGACAATGTGTGGCCAGCGGTTCGTCATCGGGCCCGCTGACGCCCGCAGTTCGCGTTTTGCGGCTCAGCAGGCATTTTTCGGGTTCCCGCTTTTCCTGCTCATCTTTCGAAATTAGCCCTTCGTGTGGTCGGGAATTTTGTAGAATACGCAATTGACTTGATCTCGGTGACGATGCCGATCAATCATGGCCGACATTGCGAATATTCGCGAAGGTGATTTTCGGGCCGGGCAGTCGATCGCAGAAATCCACGTCCTGTGGATAACCGCCGGTCTGGGGTGTGACGGGGACACGATTGCCATGACCGCAGCGACCCAGCCCAGTATTGAAGATGTTGTGCTGGGCTCCCTGCCCTGGATTCCCAAAGTGCATTTTCACAATCCGTTTCTCGCTCATGAGAATGGTGAAGATTTTTTAAAGCATTTTCGCCGCGCGGCCACAGGCGAGTTAGCTCCCTTCATTCTGGTGATTGAAGGATCTATTCCGAACGAGAACAACAAACCAGAAGGCTACTGGGCTTCCCTAGGTACCGACCAAAAAAGCGGCCAACCGATCACTACCTGTGATTGGATTGATCAGCTCGCGCCCCGGGCTTGGGCGGTGATGGCGGCGGGAACGTGCGCAACTTACGGTGGCATTCACGCGATGGAAGGGAATCCCACGGGCTGCATGGGGCTTCCCGATTATCTGGGATGGCAATGGAAATCTGCGTCAAACATCCCGATCGTGTGCGTGCCGGGATGCCCGGTACAGCCGGATAATTTCATGGAAACGCTGCTCTATCTCTTACATATGGCTGCAGGACGCGCCCCCATGATCCCGCTGGATGCCGCGCTGCGTCCGACGTGGCTGTTTAGCGCTACGGTTCATGAAGGTTGCGACCGAGGCGGTTACTACGAGCAGGGCGAGTTTGCGGAGGAATACGGGTCACCTCTGTGCATTGTAAAGCTGGGCTGCTGGGGCCCCGTCGTGCAGTGCAATGTGGGGAAACGCGGATGGATGGCCGGGATTGGCGGTTGTCCTAACGTGGGTGGAATTTGCATCGGATGTACGATGCCGGGATTTCCGGACAAATTTATGCCTTTCATGGATCAACCGCCGGGTTCGTTGCTCTCCTCGAACGCGGTGATGACTTATGGCAGGGCCATCCATGCTCTGCGCCGGTTCACGCAGGCGTCGCTGAACAAAGAACCAAGTTGGCGGCGCAAAGGCGTAAAAGGAAACGCGTAGCGTTTGTTATCGATTTTTTTGTGAGGTGCCAGAACATGGTCTTCGGGGGCAACAGCGAAACAACGGAGCAAACTGCCCACCAGGACTTGAACCAAAAGGAAGTCATCAGCGTAACCCAGGCGGAAACTCTTCTTGCAGACCTCGCCGCGATGTTTCTCAGCAACTCTGCCCAGCCGGTCGCGTCGGCGGCGGCCAGCGACGGGGACGAATCGGTAGAGCAACTGCCGAACGTCGATGCCATTTACAGAGCTCTGGTCGAGCAGATTCCCGCAGTCGTTTTCATGGCCCACTTGGACCGAGGCATCGGGGAAGCCTATGTGAGTCCGCAGATTGAAGCCAGCTTGGGGTTTTCACAGGAAGAATGGCTGGAAGATCCGATTCGCTGGTATCAGCAAATTCATCCTGACGACAAACAGCGCTGGAGCATCGAAGCGGCGCAGATGTTTCTTTCGGGCACGCCGCTGCGGTCGGCGTATCGTGTGATGGCGCGAGATGGCAGGGTTGTGTGGTTTCATTGTGAAGCCAAAATGATTCGGCGCAAGAACGGCCGACCCTGGTTTATCCATGGCATTGCGTTTGACATAACTGAACTGAAGCGAACCGAAGAAGCGTTGCAGGAAGAACGAAACGTGGTCTCAGCAATTCTGCACACCGTCGGAGCTTTGGTCGTGGTGCTGGACCCGCAAGGCCGCATCGTGCGCTTCAATCGGGCTTGCGAGCACGTCTCTGGCTACTCCTTTGCAGAGGTGAAGGATAAATATTTTTGGGATCTATGCGTGGTTCCGGAGGAGGCAGAGCGCTTCAAGATTCTTGTAGAACAATTGCGGGTCGAGCATAAGTCCAAGGATTATGAAACTTCCTGGGTTGCGCGGGATGGCTCACGACGCCTGATTGCGTGGTCAAGCACGATCCTCCCCGGTGAGGATGGAACACCCGCGTACATTATCGCCACCGGGCTTGATATCACGGAGCGGAAGCGTCTGGAGACAGCAATTCTAGAAATTGGCGCGGAAGAACAGCGTCGCATTGGTCGCGATCTGCATGATGGTTTAGGACAGCAACTGACTGGAATTGCGTTTCTGAGCAAGGTACAGGAACAGAAGCTTGCCGAAAAAGGTCTGGCGGAAGCGGCCGAAGCCGCCCGGATAGTGGCTCTGGTCAACGAGGCCATCCACAAGACTAGAGAGTTGGCGCAGGGCGTTTCACCGGTAATTTCGGATGCTCATGGTCTGATGTCAGCCTTGAAGCGCTGGGCAGCGGAGGTTGAAGATTTATTCAGCATCTCTTGCATCCTGCGAGTTGAGAAGCCTGTTCTCATTTACGACGCCAATATGTCCACGCATCTGTATCGTATTGCGCAGGAAGCGGTGAATAATGAGATTAAGCATGGGCAAGCAAAAAATATCTTAATTACTCTCTCTGCCAGGGACCAATGCGGTATTTTGAAAATAGAAAATGACGGTTCGGGGTTGGCAGAACCTCCCAGGAACGGCTCAGGCATGGGGATGCAAATTATGAACTATCGAGCCCGAATGATTGGCGGATCGCTGAAAGTTGAGTGCGGCCCAACTCGCGGGCTTGCCGTCACATGTCAATTCCCATTGACTAGAGGCCAGCAAAAGGTGAGAAAGGTTGGCTCATGATTCCTAAACAGGTCAACAACAATTTCATCGCTAAAAAGAAAACCGTCTTCGTGGTTGATGACCATCCTATTGTGCGCCAGGGTTTGGCGCTGCTGATTAATCGGGAAAGCGATCTCGTGGTGTGTGGTGAAGCCGAAGAAATGCAATCGGCACTCTCGGCAATTCAGACCGTCCGACCGGACATACTTATTGTGGACATCTCGCTCAATGGCCCAGATGGATTGGAGCTGTTAAAAAACATCCGTCTGACTTCGCCGCGTCTTCCCGTGCTGATCCTCTCCATGCATGATGAATCAATCTACGCGGAACGGGCGTTGCGGGCCGGGGCCAACGGTTACATCATGAAGCAAGAGGCCACTGAGAAGGTGCTCGTCGCGCTGCGCCGCATTTTGAGTGGGGAAATTTATGTAAGCGACCGAATCGCGAACAGTATGTTGCGCCACTACGTCCGCGGCGCCACTGCCTCAGGGCAATCATCAGTATCTGATCTCACGGACCGCGAGCTGGAAGTTTTTCGCCTAATTGGAGAAGGCCAGGGAACGCGTCAGATCGCGGAAGCGCTTCACCTCAGCGTCAAAACAGTCGAGTCTTATCAGGCCCACATAAAAGAGAAACTTTCGCTGCGAAGTGCGCGGGAACTGGTGCAGCACGCGGTGGAATGGAATGTGCGAGAAAAGACGGCGTGAGGCCCTCATTCGTGGACAGAACTCAAAACTGCCGAGCGCAGAGTAAATGAACCATATAGCGATGTTGCGATTCTGAGCTTGGTTTTTCCCTCCCCCACATGCGATTATCTGACGGAGCATGCTCACTTCTCCCCTGGCAAAGCGCGCCACCGCAGAATTCATGGGAACGTGTTTCCTCGTTGCGGGAGTAGTCGGTTCGGGGATTATGGCCGAACGACTTGCTGGCGGCAGTGTCGCGCTCGCTCTTCTTGCAAATACACTAGCAACCGGGGCCATTCTTGTCGCCCTGATTTTGGCATTCGGCAGTATTTCGGGAGCGCACTTCAATCCCGCTGTCACCCTTGCAGACGCCCTGGAACACGGCATTCCTTGGCGGGAGGTTCCAGCCTATACCGGAGCACAGATCTGCGGAGGATTGACCGGAGCCGCAGTTGCTAATCTGATGTTTGGGCTACCGCTATTTTCAATGTCCCAGCACGCGCGGAGCGGCCCGGCTCAAGTCTTCAGCGAGTTTGTCGCTACATTTGGGCTGATGGCCGTGATATGGGGCTGTTCGCGCCTGCGGCCCGGTGCCGTTCCATTCGCTGTGGGGGCATACATCACTGCCGCGTACTGGTTCACGTCGTCAACGTCATTCGCCAATCCCGCGGTTACGCTTGCCCGCACCGTCTCAAACACATTTTCCGGCATCCGGCCAGCGGATGCGCCCGCGTTTATCGCGGCACAATTAACCGGAGCCATTACCGCGACGCTCCTGTTTCGCTGGCTTATTCCGTCGTTACCCGAAACCGCTGAGGATATCCTTATGCCACACGGCTCCGTTCAGCACCTCAAGATCTACCTATTCGCTTGTGTTCACAATGCGGGCCGTTCCCAGATGGCGGCAGCACTCTTCAACGTCTACGCAGACCAGAGTCAGTGCCGGGGAGTCTCAGCCGGAACCCAACCTGCCAACCATGTTCATCCAGAAGTTGTGCAAACCATGCGCGAGATTAGCATTGACTTGAGTTCGTCCAAGCCGCAAAAGCTGACAGCTGAATTAGCACAAACAGCGTCCGTGCTCGTGACAATGGGTTGCGGCGACGCTTGTCCTTTTGTCCCCGGGTTGAAGACGATCGACTGGGCGCTGCCGGACCCAAAAGGTCAATCGCTCGAAGCAGTCCGGGGGATTCGTGATGAGATCCATGAAAGAGTGAAGGCATTGATTCGCAGCGACTGCTTTGACTGCTGCAACGCTGAATGTCCATGACAAGCGAAACACACCGACCACGATAGCGGTCCATCATTTCGTGCTTGCACAACATCTTCTAACGCCTCGATCCTCCCCATCGTTAGGGGAATCCCTGATGCGGTTTGTAGGAATTTCTTGGAGAGATAAAACAGGGTGCCTGCCCTTGTCGCAATGTCGTACGCGGGTCGATTCTGACGTTCATAGGGTTTATTAATCTTTGGCAGCATCGTGACTTACCGCGAGATACGATTTTCGATAGAGCGCAATCAAACTTGATTTGAAAGGAGCAACCAGCTATGGGAACGGCTACGGTTCCATACGGCCGGTCTACGCAAAAAGCACCGGCAGTTAAAGAGGTGCACATACTCTGGATCACCGCCGGCCTCGGCTGTGACGGAGATTCGGTGTCGATTACTGCGGCCACTCAACCCAGCGTTGAAGATGTTTTGTTGGGCGCAATCCCGGGGTTGCCCAAGGTGCATTTGCACAATCCGGTGCTGGCGGTTGAAGTGGGCGACGACTTCATGAAGTTTTTTTATCAGGCGGAGGAAGGCAAGCTCGAGCCCTTCGTTCTGGTGGTCGAAGGATCGATTCCGAATGAGAGCATCAAGAAAGAAGGATACTGGGCGGCGATGGGAACCGATCCGGAAACCAAACAGCCTATCAAGACCACCGAGTGGATCGATCGTTTGGCTCCAAAGGCACTGGCTGTGGTTGCCATCGGCACCTGCGCAACCTACGGCGGCATTCATGCCATGCAAGGCAATCCGACGGGCTGCATGGGCCTCGCCGATTATCTTGGCTGGGATTGGCGGTCAAAGGCTGGATTGCCCATCGTGAACGTTCCCGGATGTCCAGTGCAGCCCGACAACTTTATGGAGACCGTGCTGTATCTCCTTTATCAGGTAGCAGGTTTGGCTCCGATGATTCCTTTGGACGATCAACTGCGTCCCACCTGGCTTTTCGGTGCCACCGTGCACGACGGTTGCGACCGGGCCGGATATTACGAGCAGGGCGATTTCGCGGAGGTCTACGGTTCCCCGAAGTGCATCGTGAAACTCGGATGCTGGGGACCGGTAGTCAACTGCAACGTCCCAAAACGCGGATGGATGGCGGGCATCGGCGGTTGCCCAAACGTCGGCGGCATCTGCATCGGCTGCACCATGCCCGGCTTCCCCGACAAATTCATGCCGTTCATGGACGAGCCACCGGGAGCGAGAGTTTCAACCGGAAGCATTGGCGTGTATGGCCGTGCCATCCGGGCGCTCCGAGCCATCACCCAAAACACCGTGAACAAAGAGCCCAGGTGGCGGCATCCGAAGCCGGAGTTAACCACCGGGTACCATCCACGATCTTATTAGAGCCTTGGGCTGAGAAATGTTACTGAGAAAACATTAAGGAGCGATAACTATGAGCACCATTACTGCACCGACCAAAGACATTTCCGGCAAATCAAGGAATTTGGTGGAGATGAATTGGGATCCGATTACCCGCATCGTGGGCAGCCTGGGCATTTTTACCAAGATTGATTTCGACGCTCGCAAAGTGGCTGAGTGTCACAGTACATCTTCCATCTTTCGTGGATACAGCATTTTCATGAAAGGCAAAGACCCGCGCGATGCGCACTTCATCACTAGCCGTATTTGCGGCATCTGTGGCGACAATCACGCCACCTGCGCAAACTACGCGCAAAACATGGCTTTCGGAGTCAGGCCTCCGGACATGGCGGAGTGGATCGTCAATCTCGGCGAAGCCGCCGAGTACATGTTCGATCACAACATCTTCCAGGACAACCTGGTGGGCGTTGATTTCTGCGAGCAGATGGTGAAAGAAACCAATCCCAAGGTGCTGGCGAAAGCTGAATCGACTCCGGCGCCGCATTCGAATGAACACGGCTTCCGCACCATCGCCGACATTATGCGGGCACTCAATCCCTTTACCGGATCTTTTTATCTCGAAGCATTGCAGATGAGCCGCATGACTCGCGAGATGTTCTGCCTGATGGAAGGACGCCACGTGCATCCTTCAACGCTTTATCCAGGCGGGGTGGGAACGGTTCCCACCGTGCAATTGTTCACCGATTATCTCGTGCGGCTTATGAAATACGTCGAGTTCATGAAGAAAGTTCTGCCCTTGCACGACGATTTGTTTGACTTCTTCTACGACGCGCTGCCGGGCTACGAGGAAGTGGGACGACGCCGGATCCTGCTGGGATGTTGGGGATCGTTCCAAAATCCCAAAGTCTGCGATTACAAGTACGAAAACATGACTAAGTGGGGCCGTGCAATGTACGTCACTCCCGGTGTGGTTGTCGACGGCAAGCTTGTCACGACTGATTTGGTCGACATCAACCTGAATATCCGAATTTTGCTGGGCAGTTCGTATTACGACGATTGGAAGAATGCGGAGACGTTCGTGAAAACTGATCCGCTGGGAAATCCTGTCGATAAGAATCATCCCTGGAATCAGACAACAATACCGCGCCCACAGAAGCGTGACTTCAACGGCAAATACACATGGGTGATGTCGCCGCGCTGGTTCGACAAGCGGACTGGCGACCATCTCGCGCTTGACACCGGCGGCGGGCCGATTGCGCGGCTTTGGGCGACTGCTCTCGCAGGTCTGGTCGACATTGGCTACATCAAATCCACCGGCAAGAGCGTGAAGATTTATTTGCCGAAGACGATGTCGAAGCCTGAAGTCGAATTCGAGTGGAAAATTCCACAGTGGAGCAACGCGATCGAGCGCGATCGGGCACGGACCTACTTCCAGGCCTATGCAGCCGCCGCCGCGCTGTATTTCGCCGAGCGCGCGATGGAGGAACTCCACGCCGGCCACACCAGGACCTGGTCGGATTTCAAGGTGCCGGAAGAATCCATCGGCTGCGGCTTCCACGAAGCTGTGAGAGGTGTGCTATCGCACCATGTGGTAATTCGCAAAGGCAAGATTGCGAACTACCATCCGTATCCTCCGACCCCGTGGAATGCCAATCCGCGTGACATTTACGGCACTCCCGGGCCTTATGAGGACGCGGTACAGAATACGCCAATCTTCGAAGAAAACGGGCCGGACAAATTCAAAGGCATCGACATTATGCGGGCGGTGCGCAGCTTTGATCCGTGCTTGCCGTGCGGCGTTCACATGTACTTGGGCAATGGGAGGGTGTTGAACACGCAGCATTCCCCGATGTTCGGTGTGCAGCGCTGATTAACTTTTACCGTGCACGGGCGAGAATGCCCGCATACACATTTGGAGGATCATGGCGGATGACAAAGATTTCCAGATGAAGATCCAGCGAATCGGCCAATTGGTCGGTGATCTGGAGAACATTGTCGACCCAGAGGCCAGGGCTAGTGCAAAGGCTTTGGTGCAATTGGTGTTGGATTTGCACGCCGCCGCGTTTGAGCGAGTGATGGAAATTGTCGCGAAAAACGGCGAGCCGGGACTGCACACCATCGACGATTTAGGTCGCGATCCCTTAGTTGGCAGCCTTTTAGTTTTGTACGGTCTTCACCCCTTGGATTTGGAAAGTCGGGTAGCGCAGGCGGTAGAAAAAGTTCGCCCGCACGTGCGCAAAGGCGGAGGGGAATTAGATCTGATCGCCATCGAGAACGGTGCCGTGAGCTTACGCCTTCAGGTCAGCGGGCACGGATGCGGTTCCACGGGCAAGACTCTCAAAGCCATGGTCGAGGATGCGCTTTACGAGGCTGCGCCCGATGTGAATGGCTTGTTGATCGAAGGACTCGATGAGCAGACAGGCTCGTCCGGCTTTGTACCCCTGGGCAAGCTCGGCGGCGTGATCGCACGCGCCCCCGTTGCGTGATCTGATGATGAATGAACTTCAGCCGGGTTACGAGAATGCATTCGGTGCGCTGCGCCAATTCGTGCGGCGCAAACGAGCGGTTGAGCGTTGCGAATTGTGCAGCGCCGAAGTGGCAGCGGAGCATCCGCACCTGATCGAACCTCGAGGCCGGAAGCTGCTATGCGCCTGCAACGCTTGCGCCATCCTGTTTAGCGGAATGGGAACAAAGTACAAGCGTGTCCCCCGGCGCGTACTAACCTTGGAAAATTTTCGCCTTTCTGATGGACAATGGGACAGCCTGATGGTTCCCATCAGCATGGCTTTTTTCTTTCGCAGCACGCCGGATGCGAGGGTAGTCGCTTTTTATCCCAGTCCCGCGGGTGCGATTGAATCGCTACTGCCGCTCGAAACCTGGAACGACATTGAAGCGGCCAATCCGATCGTGACGGAAATGGAAGCCGATGTCGAAGCTCTGCTCGTCAATCGGGTCGGACACGCGCGCGGATTTACCTCGCCAGAATATTATCTGCTGCCGATCGACGAATGTTACAAGCTGGTCGGCCTGATTCGTGCCAACTGGCGCGGCCTTTCCGGCGGAACCGAAGTCTGGCAGGAGATTGCGCGCTTTTTCGACGAAGTGAAAAATAGAGCGCCGGTGGTGAAAGAGGAAGCGAATGCTTGATCTAAGCTTTCAAATCGAGAAAGCTGAGCCACAGCGCTTCACGGTCGCGCCAACTCTTCTGTTCAAACTTCGCATCAGCAACGCTGTGGCGAATGAAACAATTCATTCGGTTGCACTGCGCTGCCAGATTCAACTCGAAGTCACGCGTCGGCAATATAGCGCGGAAGACCAAGAGCAGCTGCGCGATCTTTTCGGTGACGCCGAACGCTGGGGGCAGACTTTGAAAACCATGCTCTGGACTCACGCCAGCGTGGTAGCTCCCGCATTTCAGGACAGCGCCGTAGTCGATCTTCCCGTGCCCTGCACCTTCGATTTCAATGTGGCTGCGACAAAATATTTTCATGGGCTCGCCGATGGAGACGTACCGCTCTCTTTTCTATTTAGCGGAACGGTGTTCTATGCGGACGGGGACGGAGCACTGCAAGTAGCGCCAATTCCATGGAACAAAGAAGCCCGCTTCAGGCTTCCGGTGAAGTCGTGGCGCGAAATGATGGATATTTATTATCCGAACACCGCATGGCTGTGTTTGCGCCGCGATGTTTTCGAGCGGCTTTATCAGTACAAGGTTGAGCACGGCATTCCAACCTGGGAGCAGGCGATGGACAGAATTCTCCCTGCGCATGAAGAGGCGGTGAAGCGTTGAACACAAAATCGGTCGACGCTATCGCGAATGCCGTGCTCTACGAGGGCTATATGCTGTACCCCTATCGTCCGTCGTCGGTGAAGAACCGCCAGCGGTTCAACTTTGGCGTGCTTTATCCAAAGTCCTATAGTGAAGCGCAGAATGGAGTCGACGCTTGCAGCATGCAGACGGAATGCCTGGTGAAGGGAGGTTGTCTATCTTCATTCGAGGTAAAGGTTCGTTTTCTAAAGTTGGTCGATCGTTCGGTGCTCCAGCTGCAAACGTCACAGCCAGACCAAAGGATCAGTTTCGAGCCCGTTACGGTGCTCGAAGTCGGCGGCAGGCGACTCGTTCCGTGGCAGGAAGCGATTGAATGTGAAGTACGGGTTCCTGCTTGCAGCCTGGAAACACTCACTACGGTGCCGCTCGAATGGGAATTTTCTTTCCCCGCAAAAGAAGAAACGGAGCCGTTGCACAACGCCGGCGGAAAGATCGTGGGGATGATCATTCGTAAGCAAGGAGCAGTGCAGGGAATAGTTGAAATAAACGCGACTCAAGCTAACGACCTACTATTCAAGGTTCAAGTGAAAGTAAAAAATCTCACAGCAACAGAAGCAGGTCACGCCGGCCGCGACCAAGCCTTGTCGCAATCTCTGGTCTCCGCCCACATTCTGCTCGGCGTGTTAGATGGCCAGTTTGTATCACTGCTTGACCCGCCTGAGAATCTGAAGGGCCTCGCTGCAAGTTGCCAGAACGTCGGAGCCTGGCCGGTCTTAGTCGGGAACTCTGGGGATCGTGACACGATGCTTGCCTCGCCCATCATTCTTTACGATTATCCGCAGATTGCACCGGAAAGCCCGGGCGATTTGTTTGACGGAACCGAGATTGACGAGATTCTGGCGCTGCGCATTCTGACCATGACGGACGACGAGAAGCGCGAAATGTGCAGCACCGACGATCGCGCCCGCCAGATGCTCGAACGAACCGAAAGCTTGCCCATGGAGCATCTCATGAAACTCCACGGAACACTGAGGGAGTTATTTCGTTGAAAGAGGAAATGCCATGAACGAATGGGAGTGGCAACTTCTGGAAGCGAAAAAGCCAATTAATGACTTGCGCATTTCGAATATCGCAGTGCGGCCGGGCAGCCGCGTGAGGCTGCATCCGAGGGCGGGCGGCGACGTGATGGATATCGCGCTGGCGGATAAGACTGCCGTTATCGAGTCCATCGAGCAAGACTACGATGGCAAGGTTCACATTTGTGTTGTGGTAGATGATGATCCGGGGAGAGATATTGGCCTGATGCGGCAACCAGGTCACCGATTCTTCTTCGATCAAGATGAAGTTGAACCGTTTTCCCCCTCTGATACTGAAGCTTCCGGTCAGACGAAGCTTCCATGCATTCTCGTCGCTGGTATTGGAAATATTTTTCTCGGTGACGATGCTTTCGGAGTTGAAGTCGTACGCCGCTTGTCAGCTCGCGAGTTGCCGAAGAACGTTCGCGTGACTGACTTCGGCATTCGAGGCTACGACCTTGCCTATGCTTTGCTGGATGGCTACGACACGACGATTCTGATTGACGCGTGTCCGCGCGGCGAACCTGCAGGCACGCTCTATGTGATCGAGCCTGATGTTAGCGAAGCGGTTAAGCCCGAAGAGCAGCAAGACGCGGTCGAAGCGCACAGCATGAATCCGTTGAACGTGCTCCGCCTCGCGACATCAATGGGCGGGCCACTGAAACGTGTTCTGCTGGTTGGATGTGAACCGGGCACGCTAGGTCCCGAAGAAGGTCAGATGGGGCTCAGCGAGCCGGTCGCAGCTGTTCTTGACGAAGCGGTGAAGTTGGTGGAGTCGCTGATCGCAAATCTGATGAGCGAGCGTGATAGCGCGCAAACAACGTGAACAATATTCAATGAGAGGGGAGACTGCCGTGGCCATATTCGAAGATGCGGAATTTGGAAGTAACAAGGACACACTGTACATGCTCGGGGGTGCAGCGCTTATTTTATTTGGGACGGGAATGATCCTTTCCAACCCGGTTGTCCGGCGTTATTTGGGGCAGATCGGAGTCGGCAATCTTCTGCTCGCGGCTTTGCCCGATGTTGATCGCTACATGAAACTGCGAGCCATGTAGTGCCTGGACAAATGGGAACAACGACTGAAACAAACGTTCACTACGTTATGGATACGCGGGCCAGCCAGTTCACGGTGCAGGTATTTTCAGGTGGGATATTGTCCGCTTTCGGCCACAATCCGACCATCACCATCCGTGATTTCCTGGGTGAAGCACAGGTGAATCCTGAGGAGCCGGAACGCTCTTCACTGAAAATCACCGTCAAGACAGAATCGTTAACTGTCAGGGACGATATTTCCGACAAGGACCGGCATGAGATGGAGCGGGCCATGCAACAGGAAATACTCGAAACCTCGTCTTATCCCGAGATCGTTTATGAGTGTTCGAACTTGAGCGCGACTAAGGCTGGCGAAGGGCAGTATTCGGTCAAACTAAATGGCGATTTGACTCTGCATGGAGTCACTCGTCCACAAACTGTTCCCGCACGAGTGGTGCTTACTGGGGATTCGCTGCGGGCTTTTGGAAACTTTTCGCTTCTGCAGACCGATTACGACTTGAAACTGGCGTCCGTCGGTGGGGGCGCGCTGAAAGTGAAAGACGAATTGAAATTTTCCTTCAACCTGGTTGGTCGAAAGAAGAGTAACGCATGAGTGAAGAAAATTTAGCATCACGTGGAGAAAAGCTGCGATGTGCTTAGCCATACCGGGCCAGGTAGTTGAACTTTTCCCTGATCAGCCCAATACGGCGCTGATTGATGTAGTGGGTGTCCGGCGAAAAGTTGATCTCGGACTTTTGCAGGACAACTTGCCGGTCAAGGGAGACTGGGTGCTCATCCACGTTGGCTTCGCCATGAGCAAGATCAGCGAAGAAGATGCCATCGACCAGATGCGAACCCTGCGAATGCTGGGTGAGACTGAGGCTGCCATGCAAGAGGTCCAGGGGTATGGTCTCGAAGACGCTGCAAATACAAAAGCGCCTTGAACGGCGATTAAAGGATTCGCATGAAATTTGTTGATGAGTTTCGCGATCCGGAAGTGATCACCAAAACTGCGGATGAAATCCGCCGCCTCGCCGATCCCAACCGCCATTACCGCATTATGGAAGTTTGCGGCGGACACACTCATGCCATCTACCGTTTCGGTCTGAAAGATTTGCTGCCTTCGAATATAGAACTCATTCACGGGCCGGGATGTCCGGTCTGCGTACTTCCCATGGGAAGAATTGACGACGGCCTGTCCATAGCCAAACAGCCCGACGTTATTTTTGCAGCCTTTGGTGACATGATGCGAGTCCCAGGCACACAGGGAAGCCCGCTCGAACACAAGGCCCGCGGGATGGATGTTCGCATCGTCTATTCCCCCTCCGACGCGCTCAAGCTTGCGCAAACAAATCCCGACAAGCACGTCATGTTTTTTGCCATCGGATTTGAGACCACGGCTCCATCTACTGCGCTGACGCTTTTGCGAGCCAAGACTCAGGGCGTCCACAATTTTTCGGTCTTCTGCAATCACGTAACGATCATCCCCGCGATCCGCGCAATTCTCGATTCTCCTGACATGCGCATTGACGCGTTCATCGGCCCCGGACACGTATCGACGGTGATTGGTTGCCGTCCCTACGAGTGGATTGCGAAGAACGAAAACAAACCCGTCGCGGTTTCCGGTTTCGAGCCGCTGGATATTCTGCAATCCATCGTGATGGTTTTACGCCAGTTGAAAGCGGACGAGGCGAGGATCGAAAATCAATACAAGCGCGTTGTCCCATGGGAAGGAAATTATGCGGCGCTCAGGGCGATGGCAGATGTTTTCGAACTGCGTCCTTATTTTGAGTGGCGGGGACTCGGCTTTATTTCTCAATCCGCCTTGCGCATCCGCGAAACTTATGCGGAGTGGGATGCGGAGCAGCGCTTCCACATTCCGGGCGTGCGCGTCACCGATCCCAAGGCCGCGCAATGCGGAGAAGTGTTAAAAGGTGTGCTCAAGCCGCATCAATGCAAGCTTTTTGGCAGAGAGTGTACTCCTGAACATCCAATCGGGGCACTCATGGTTTCATCCGAGGGATCATGCGCAGCGTACTTCAACTACGAACACCGCAAAACGGCAATGGTGACCAGCATCGCGTCA
>Ga0073928_10002205_pt1 | contig 34489 bp, 28 predicted proteins | sample PaiPotPPA55metaG_FD_76969 | JGI IMG/M metagenome (GOLD analysis project Ga0073928, IMG submission 76969) | Iron sulfur acid spring bacterial and archeal communities from Banff, Canada, to study Microbial Dark Matter (Phase II) - Paint Pots PPA... ...
TCCTCCTTAGAGGCGGCTCACATCCGCCCGGAGTCCCGCATGGCCCCTAGCGCGCTCGGAGCCGCATACGAGGGATTATTGTTGCAAAATCGAACAAGTTCGCAACATTGTTGGAGGGGTACCTGCTGACCCAGAGGGTCGCTACCTGACCCTCAGGGTCAAAGTGGTGATCCAGAGGGTCCAGCTGTAAAAGCATGAGGCCTTCTAGCATCCAAAGAGCGCAACTGCGCTTACCGCCAAAACCCACCCTGGAGACCCTTTTTGTTGGTCCAGGGGCGGATAAGGTGATCCACAGGGTCAAAACCTGATGCACGGGGACAGTTCCGCAACGGTCCTTCCATACCACTTTCATGCCGCGGTATACTCAGGAAGTTGGAGTCGTCGCGGATTCGTGGCATGGGGCGCTGACCCCAAGATTGGAGACCTTCTCCCATGACCTCAGACATTCAGCGGAGGGCGTTTGCAGTTCTTTACCAGCTTTTCCCACGCATGCAGGTTATGAACGATGCCTAATCCTGGCAGGCGGCGCAGAATGTCGCCGGAGGGAGCGCGTGACCGCGGATGAGTTCCGGAGCCTGGCGCTCAGTTTCCCCGAAGCGTTGGAAGACGCGCACATGGGCCATCCCGACTTCCGGGTCCGCGGCAAGATCTTCGCGACCCTCGGACCGGACGAGGATTGGGGGATGGTCAAGCTGACGACGGACCAGCAAGCGACGTTCCTTCGCACCGAGCCGGACGTCTTCCACCCCGCCAGCGGGGCGTGGGGGCGTCGGGGCTGCACCATCGTCCGGCTCCGCGAAGCCGACGAGGCGTCCGTCCGGCAAGCCCTGATCGCGGCTTGGCGCAACACCGCCCCGAAGCGTCTCGCCCAGCACTATGACGAGGAATAGTCCAGGGGGTCTGTGGTGCGGCAGACGGCAAGCCTCTATATGGTCTCGGAAGTCAAGAGGGCCCATACCGAACGCTGATTGAATGAATCCAGTTTTTTCGTCCCGGTTGTTGCTTGACGCATTGCCAACGGACGCTAGCGAATCATTCAGGAATATGGAGTCAACCCCGCGCGGGTCGCGCAAAGTATCTCTAGAGGTCACTGGGTTCCGAGATAGGCTGCCCAGACGGCTGCGGTGAGGTGTTTTCATCTCGCAGCACACTGAAAAGTTGGACCGCAGTCATTGGAGGCGAGTGTGATCAACTACAGAAAGACCTTAGACGCCATCACATCGGATTCTCGTTACCGTAGTTGAGCCTTTTACGTTGGCCGTCTCGGCGAGGTTACATTGTCTGACGCATGGGACTTCTACTTCGCGAATGTCAACGACGTAATTGCGTCGCTCTTTGTTGATCTGGGCATTCGTAATTCGGTGCCGGATGCCAAGCGACCGTGGTTGCTGTGGGTTTGGGTGTACTTTCGCCAGCCTCGTGAAGACGGCCTTTCAAGCTCGGAAGAGGCTCCGATCCTTTATCAGATCGAGGATGCCTTGACGAAAGCGGTTAAGGAGATGACGGAAGCCGAACTCGTAGGTCGCATCACCACCGCTGGGCACAGAGGGTTCTACTTCTACGGGCCGCGGCCAGACCACTTCGAAGAAGCGGTGGCAAGTGGTCTTATGAGTTTCTCGGCGTATCAGTTTGACTCAGGCAAGAAGCCAGATCCCGAGTGGTCTCATTATCTCAACGTGCTCTATCCGACGCCCGAACAATATGAGCGCATCAAGAACCTGCATGTCGTCGAAGTTCTTGAGAAGGATGGCGACTCTCTAAAGGCTCCCCGCCCCGTTAGTCATTGGGCATACTTCAAATCCGCGGAGGACCGCGCCGAGTTTATCAGGAAAGCAGTGAGTTGCGGTTTCACAATCACCGACGAGTCCGAGAGCGGCGAGCCTGAATGCGAGCATCCCTATGGCGTGACGCTTGAACGTATTGACCGTGTCGATTGGAATTCAATTAACAAAGTGACGCTTGACCTGTTCCGATTAGCCCATGATATTGGCGGCGAGTACGATGGCTGGGAGACCTCCGTCGAGAAAGACGGCTAACGTCTACATGTCTTGTAAGTCAAAAGTACTCACCGTGGACGGTGACTGAACGCCTCCGGCCGAGCAGTGCGTTCCGCGGACTGGCGAAAGGCTTGAAGATGGGTTTCACAATCAACTACCAGTCAACTCGACGCATTAGCGCCGCGCGGGCGAACGCGATACGGAGAGCAACCACAACCCTAATCGAAGGCCGAACTTGGCTCAGCTGTGAACCGGTCGGCTTCTTTCAGGATCAGAAGGATGGACGGCTATTTGGCCGAAGCAAACCCAACTTCCAGCCTCACCCGGACGACGTGGCTGCGGCCGCCCGGGAATCACTCCCGGATGGAACGGTTCACGACTTGATCGAGATACTTTGCAAGCTTTCGAGTGACTATGAGGTTGAATGGGAATTCAGCCATGACCACGATCCAGGTCCAATCGGATTTATCCGTGACGGAGTTTGCGAACCACGGCTGCGGGATCAGCTGGAAGCTTTGGGGGATGTCGGCAGCATACTGAGGGATATGATGGGCGAATTTGAAGCTCACCCGGGCGGTCTTCCGTCGCCTGATTCTGCCCGTTCTGAGCGCGATATAGTTGATGAGGACGATGACGATGCGGGACCATCAGTTCTGCCATTCCGGCCCAAGAGAGATTAGACGCGACCAGCCAACTTATCTATATTGTTGGCCCGATACTGGTGAGGATCGCCTATGATCTGGATCCTTTATATTGGCGGTGGTCTTCTGACGATTTTCGCCTTGATCCTGGTGTGGGGTTTCCTCCACGCCCGCCAGAGCAAGCGCAAAGCGGTCCAAGAAATTCAGAATATCGAACTCGCGGACATCGACTCTTTGACCAAGGAATGTGTCGAGGTATTCAAGCGTAAGCTGGGCGTCCCGCTCGACCTTAACAATTTGGATGACACCGCCCAAAAGCTGGATGACGCTTGCCGAATGCCGTTCAGGCTCAAAAGCGCGTTCGAGCGCCCGGGTTTCTACTGGCACTTCATCAAGCCCGTCGGCGCTTGCCTTGGGGAATTGCTCCGGCGCCATGCCAAGCACGAATGGCACAAGAAGCCTGGCCAAACGCCTTACATGGAAGTGCATCTGAAAAACGGAAGTTCCACCATCTTCCCTTTTGAAAAAATAATGAAACAGGTGCAGTCGGGCGAGCCGGGCGACCTTGTCGCCTATGTAGTATTTGCGCGCACCATCGAGCAGACCACAGAGCAACTGACTCAGGAGTAGACCTAATTACCTCAGTCCCAAACTCTGTTTGGGACCGCAATTCCCGCGAAGCTCTGCTTCGCCTCCGCCAGGACGAGGCAGAGCCTCTTGGGCAGTGCGGTCCCAAACAGAGTTTGGGACCGAGGTTAGGGGCGGGTCGATTAATTCCCAAGCTCAGAGCTTGGGCACGAGGCGAATCCACTTCCCACACGAGGTTCGGTCGTGTCTAGTAGCCTTGCAGGAGCAGATGAACGAGGATCCGTCCTTGCGTTCCACGTCATTAAGGGACCAGTTGTGATGTGATTTAGTTTTCGCCTGGCGAGCGGGGGACGACAGTCCCCCGTGGAGGTCACGGGGGACTGTCGTCCCCCGCTCGCCGGCTCCAAAGCAACCAAGGAGTTTCCCCCATGTCCCAGTCCGACTCTCCATCCGCCGCCGCTATCAATGAATCCGAACTCGATCTCTCCCGCCGCGAGTTTTTGAGTGTCGGTGCCGGAGCAGTTGCATTATCGCTCGTTGATCCTTGCTGCTCGCCCGCCGACGAGAAGAAGCTGGGGACGCACCGTATTCCGGCGGATAAAAACCTCGACAAAGCCTGGGTGGAGAGGCTCTTCGCCAAGGGAGTGCGAAAGACGTACACCGGCGACTCCCTCAAATGCGTCGGCATGCCGATTGGCGGCATCGGCGCGGGCCAAGTCTACGTCCGCGGCGACGGGACGCTGGCGTATTGGGACATATTTAACATTGAACACAACAGCGGCTATGGCGACACCTCCTACCGCTCTTACACGCCGGAATCGCCGGTGCAACAAGGCTTCGGCCTCTGGATCAAACCGAAAGACGGTAAAGCCGTCTACCATTCGCTCGATAAGACGGACTTCCCCCATGTGGAATTTACCGGCATTTACCCTGCGGCTCGCATCGAGTACGGCGCTCCGGCCAACCATGCCAAAATGGTGCATGTCAATCTCGACGTGACCAGCCCCTTCATTCCGCTTGACGCCAAGGACTCGGCCGTGCCCGGAATCATTTTCAATTTCGACTTGCTCAATGTGACGGATCAAGAAGTGACCGTAACATTGGGAGGTTGGCTGCAAAATGTAGTCGGGCGCCGCCAGGTCGGCCGTCTCCGCGGCCTGGGCAAGAATGAGATCGTGCGAACCAAGGACGCATCGATGCTGGTTCTGAGCGCGGAGGAAAAACCCCTTGATCCCAAGGAGAAAATCGCCGACCCTGAAGTCTTTGCCGACTTCGAATCAGGAACTTACGGCGACTGGAAGAAGACCGGGACCTGCTTCGGCGACAAGCCGGCCAGCGGGACCTTGCCCGGGCAGCAACCCGTCACCGGGTTCGGCGGCAAATACGTGGTCAACACCTTTCTCGAAGGCGACAAGACCACCGGCACGCTCACCTCGCCGGAGTTCACCATCAAGCGCCCCTACATCTACTTCCGCATAGGCGGCGGCAATTATCCCGGCAGGACCTGCATCAACCTGAAGATCGGCGACAAAGTAATCCGCACCGCCACGGGCAAGAATGAAGAAAAACTCGAATGGGATTTCTGGGAAGTCAGCGACCTTAAGGGCGAGAAGGCCGTTCTTGAAATCGTGGACAACGAGACCGGCGGCTGGGGCCACATCAATATCGACGACATCACCTTCGCCGACGAGCCCCCCAAAGACCTCAAGGTCAAGGCGTTTAACGAACAGGCCGATGTCGGCACGCTCGTTTTGACGGTTCTTGATTCGAAGGCCCTGGGTTCGACCAACGGTTTTGCGGAGTTCAACAAATCCGGCGAACTCGAAGAGGCCCCCAAGCCGACAGTGTTCCCCTTGGGTGAGAATCGTTTGGGAGGCTTGGCCATCCGGTTCACCGTCCAGCCACGCCAGTCCCATAGAGCGAAATTTCTCATAACCTGGCATTTCCCCAACCGGCAACATGGGCAGGCTTATGCAAGCTGGTTTAACAATGCGATTGATGTGGCCAAATACCTGGCGGACAAGCGTGAGCGCGTCGCCGGCCAAATCTTGGATTTCACGACGTCCTATTACAGCAGTTCGTTGCCCATTTGGCTCATCGACCGCCTGATAATGCCCGTCTCAACGCTGGCGACGAATACCGTCCAGTGGTGGAAGAATGGCCGCTTCTGGGCCTGGGAGGGCGTCGGCTGCTGTCATGGCACTTGCACGCATGTCTGGAACTACGCGCAAGCGGTGGCTCGGCTCTTTCCCGAACTGGAACGCAGCGCCCGTACCATGCAAGACCTCGGCCCGGCGCTAGATCAAAAGACCGGTCGTGTCGCCTTTCGTGGCGAGGGACCTGGCTTTGAGTATGCCGCCGATGGACAGTGCGGCACCGTCCTCAAGTCTTATCGCGAGCATTTGATCTCGAAAGACGGAGCCTTCCTGAAAGAGAACTGGCCCAAGATCAAGAAAGTCATGCAATACAGCATCAGCCGCGACGGCAACGACGACGGCATCATCGAGGACAATCAACACAATACCTACGACATCGACTTTGTCGGCCCGAACACCTTTGTCGGGGCCCTTTACCTTGCAGCTCTGGAAGCCGCCGCGCGCATGGCCGACCTGCAAGACGACAAGGACTTTGCCAAGAAATGCCGGGTCATCGCCGACAAAGGGCGCGCTTGGAGCGAGAAGAATCTCTGGAATGGCGAATACTTCGTGCAGCGCATTCCGGACAAAGCTTCCCCGAAATTCCAGTACGGCAACGGCTGCTTGGCCGATCAACTTTTCGGTCAATACTGGGCCAATCAGCTGGACCTCGGCTACGTTTATTCCGCCGACAAGGTCCGCACGGCCTTGAAGTCCATTTACCGCTACAACTGGGCGCCCGATGTCGCGGCCCAAAACAAAGCCTATCCGCCGGAACGCTGGTTCGCTCGGCCCGGTGAAGCCGGCCTCTTTACCTGCACTTGGCCGGAGGGCGGCCGCATGCAGGAGCCGGTCCGGTATCGCGATGAAATCTGGACCGGAATCGAATATCAAGTCGCCGCCTGCTTGCTTCATGAAGGCATGCTTCGCGAGGGACTCAGCATCATTCGCGGCATCCACGATCGCTACGACGGCAAGAAGCACAATCCCTGGAACGAAGTCGAATGCGGCGACCATTATGCCCGCGCGATGGCGAGCTGGGGTTGCTTGCTCGCTCTGACCGGTTTCGTATACGACGGACCGGCACAACGGCTAGGATTCGCGCCGCGCATGCAACCGGAGGATTTCAAGGCGTTTTTCAGTGCGGCGGAAGGCTGGGGCAGCTTGGTGCAGCGGCGTCGTGAAAAAGCGCAATTGAATCAAATTGAAGTTGTCTACGGAGAGGTGAAACTCCGACGCTTATTCGTTGAAGTGCCCGAAGACGTCAAGGTGTCTACGTTTCGTCTATCGATGGGTGATAAAGAAATCTCGGCCAAACACAAACAAGAAGGCAGGAGAGTGGAATTTGACTTGGCGGAAAGCATCGTGATCAAACCGACCCAGAAGCTGGAAATCAAAAACACTTGGTGAGCGGCGGGCTTTCAGCGAGCGGCGGGCTTTATGCCCGCCGGTTAGCCTACGGGGAAAGCACGAAAACTCGCTCAAGGTCAGCACTTCTTGCCTTAGAGCAACAGAGGTGACGTGAATGCAACAGTAGAAGGAAGTTGCCTTCCGACTGATTCCGTTGTACTAGAGCTAGATACGGGAGATGAAGGAGTTTCTTAAGCGGCGGAGATTGCGATAAAGGCGGTCCGGTATATCCGGACCGCCTTCCTTGGCCTCAAAATGCTGCTTTGACAAAAAGCTTCCCGGTGGAGTCTTGCTTGGCTCGGGATCTTTTGTTCGGCGGGGCAGAAGAGTTTTGTCCCAATAGCCGTTTACCGGCTGCCGCTTTTCGCTGTCTTCTTCTTGGTCGCCTTCTTCTTGGCGCCCATGGCCTTTCCGGCCTTCTTGGCGACAGTCTTCGCGGCACTCTTCAATTTTTTGCCGACACTGTTCATGCCCGAAGCGCGTTTCTTGGTTGCTGCCATAATCGAATTCCTCTCCTGTTAGTTGGGCACACCTTGGGGCTTCACTTGAGCCCTCTAAAGCAAGTCGTATGCCGTCAGTCAAACCATGACGCTAGACAATAAACATAATCTCGTCTCAGGTCTACATAACTTCCCTCAATAAAATTGCTCGGACTTGTCTCGGGCAGCGGCAAGACGCTTGGCAGGGTAAGCACTCGAAGGGAAGTCGCTTCCGCGTCTGGACGGTTCGCGCGCGTTTCACTCGGCAAAACCGCTACGGAATGTGCCCGTAAGGAGGTAGCTTTTGACCGTTTATCGGAATTAGCGGGCCCGCCGAACGCATTGGAGTCTGCGAAAAAATTGGAGCAAAAAACAGCGCTAACTCGTGCTCACGACCCGCCCTTCGCCTCCAACTCTTGCCAGCGGGCGTAGAGGCGCTCGACGGCCTGCTGGGCGTCTTCGAGCGCCCGGCAGGCCTCCGCAAGCGCCATGTGGCCCGCCGCAGCGGCGCGCTCCACCTCGGCGTGGCGCGCGGCGACGGCCTCTTCGGCTGATAGGATGCTCGCCTCCATCTGTTCCCATTCTTGCTGTTCGCGATAACTTAATTTGAGTGGTTTCGATATCGCGGAGGTAATGCGCGAAGCCGGCGTCGAGGGGACTTTGGTGGCCTGTTTCGTGCGCTCCGCGGTAGTCCGTTCGTAAGCCGTCAGCCACTGGCTTACGCTCCCGTAGAGTGCCGCGTCCCCTTGACCGTCGAGTCCGATCACTTCCGTACAAAGCCGATCCGTCAAATCGCGATCGTGGCTGACTAAGACCAACGCCCCCGGAAACTCTTGTAGGCTATCTTCCAGGACTTCGAGCGCCGGGATATCGAGATCGTTGGTCGGTTCATCGAGAAGAAGCAAGTCGGCCGGTTTCAGCATGAGTTGGGCGATGCGAACGCGCGCTTGCTCGCCGCCGGAGAGGTCGCCGACCAACACATCGAGTTGTTCGGTCCGAAAGAGAAACTGCTTCGCCCAGGCCGCGACATGTAAGGTCTTGTCGCGGTAGGATACCATATCGCTGTTGGGCGAAAGTGCTCGCCGCAGCGTCGCCCCCGGGTCCAGCGCGGCTCGCCCCTGCTCGAACATAACGGTACGCAGCCCCTCGGCGCTAACAATCGTGCCGGCGTCGGCAGCGGTTTCACCGGCGAGCGCGCGTAGCAGCGTACTCTTGCCGCTGCCGTTGGGCCCAAGCAATCCGAGCTTCGTTCCCGGCGAAAGCGTCAGGTCAAGCTCGGCGAACAGACGCCGGCCTCCCGCGGACTTCGCGATTCCGGCGGCGGTGAGCAGTTTGCGGGTCTGCCGGCCGGTGGCGACGAAATCGATGCCTGCCGCGCCGGTCGGGGCGTTGCGATACTTCAGCTCGTCCAGCTCTTCACGACGCCGGGCTGCCGCGTCGATGCGTGAGGCGCCTTTGCGCGTGCGCGCCCTGGCCTTGTGTGCCAGCCAGTCGGTCTCACGGCGAACTTGGTTGGCCACCGACTCCTGTTGGCGGGCCTGGCCTTCGAGGAATTGCTCACGCCGTTCGACGAACAGGTCGTAGGAACCCTCAGCGCGAAAAAAGCCGCCGGGGTAAACGCGGCTGACCTCGATTACCTGGTCGGCGACCGCCCGCAGAAACGCACGATCGTGCGTTGCCGCCAGGTAGCCGAAGGGAGCGGCCCGCAACAACCGCTCTAGCCAGACGATTCCGGGCAAATCCAACTGATTGGTCGGCTCATCAAGCAGAAGAAAGTCGGGACGGCGAACGAGTTCACGGGCCAGGGCCAACCGCTTACGCCATCCGCCGGAGAGAATGTCAGCGGGCTGGTCGGGCGCCGTAAAGCCGACCTGCGTCAACGTGATGGCGATCCGGGTCTCGCGTTCGTGGTCCTCGATTGGCTCTTCAGCAAGGGCGCCAAGGACAACTTCGCGAGCCGTTTGCCCGGGGGAGAAAACGTCATCCTGGGGCAGGTAGCCCAGGCGAACCGAGCGGCGCAGCGACCGAATGCCGACGTCAGGCTGCTCCAACCCCGCCAACAACTTCAAAAGGGTCGATTTCCCGGACCCATTTGGCCCAATCAGGCCGACGCGCTCACCGGCACGGAGATCGACCGACAGATCGGTGAAAAGCGGCCTGGGCCCAAACGACTTGGTCGCACCCTGAAGGCTTAACAAAACAGTCATGCATGATCTCAACTACTGGGCCGCTCATCATCGAGGGACGGCCCGTTGGAGCCTTTCCAAATTATTGACCCGGGATCGAACGCCGAGACAAGAGCTTAGGAAGTTTATCAAGAAGGCCCCAGCGGCGGTGTTTCCGCTCGTGCCCTTTTATCAATAAGTTCTCTTGTCCGTTCGCCTTGTGGCGACCACGGAAGAGATTCTCTTACGAAAGTCCTAATCGGAAAGCTTCACTCCGGAGCGCGTTCGCAATGAGAGCTGGCATTGGCAGCCTTGAAAGAAAGCCATCTACCTTTCGCCATGAACATGGCTCTCTACATGCGACTGGCTATAGACAATACCTTGTTCCTTTCGTTTTTTTTTGCAAAGGCATATTTTGCGACGTATGAATATGTAGGAATTGTTGGCTCTTCCTCCTCCCAATCGGAGTTGAGGTTAGACTTGACAGGTCCCCCCTTTCCGTCCGATTAGAAAACCTCCCCTTATTTGCCGCAGATTGCGCTTCCATGCCGCGCCAGAAACGGCATTAGTGAGAAGCGGTCCCTCCACAAAGCGGGTTGCCCAGCCAGAACCTTGTCGGGAGTGCGGATCGTTTACAGGCTGAAATGTTCCTAGCCGGTGTCGCCGTGGAAAAAGAGAGGTAAATATGAAAGCCATTCGACGCAATCAGGCCGTTCGTCGCGGTGTCGCGATAATCGAATTCGCGCTGGTCGCGCCAATCTTCTTTATAACGGTGCTGGGCCTCGTCGAGATCGGGCGTGCTTGCATGGTGACGCAGCTGCTCACCGAAGCCGCTCGACGGGGTTGCCGCGCAGGCGTCATTGAGGGCACCAGCTCAAGCAGTATTCAGCAGGCCGCCAGCGATTTCTTGACCGGTGTGGGGATCAACGGCGAAACTGCCGATGTGTACGTGAATGACGCTCCGGCCGGGAATTCGAATGTCCAGGGCATGCCCGCTTATACGGAGATCACTGTCGTGGTCAGCGTACCCATCAGTAATGTAACTTGGACTCCCCTCCGCTTTGTGAACAATGGTTTATCCGGTCAGTACACCATGCGCCGCGAATAGGAATGAGGAGGTTAACAGCCATGAAAATATCAAGCATCATTACCTTGCGGCGGGGCGACCTGCGCCGGCACCGGGGTATCGCCACCGTCGAGATGGCTCTCCTCCTTCCGGTTCTCGTCACTATCATGCTGGGAATGTTTGAGCTGAGCCGCGCCATAATGGTCAAACAGCTTCTCACCGGCGCCGCTCGCAAAGGCTGCCGCACCGGCATCCTTTCCCCGTACGGCAACAGCGACATCATCAGCGACGTGACGAACGTCATGCGAGACAACGGCCTGGACAGTACCAAGTTCAATCCGCCGACAATTGGCGCCGTCAATATCACCGTCACTGACCCCGATGGAAATACCTTGCCCGACGCCCTCGACGCTCCGACGGGCAGCGTTGTAACCGTGACAGTCGTAGTCCCCATGTCCTCGGTAAAGTGGGTGAGTTCCTTCTTCTTGACCAACTCCATGGTCGAGTCCGACACGATAGTCATGATGAAGCAATAATTATCTTTTACGAAAACCAGGCTTCCGGAGACAAGGTTGCGCAGGTTTTCACCCAGGAGTAGACGCTCATGAAAACGTTCAGCAACAAATCCTCGAGGCGGCGCGGCGCCATTATACCACTGGCGGCCCTTTTGATGGTGCTGATGGTCGGCATGCTGGCGTTCGCCATTGATCTCGGTTACATTTGTTCGGTCAAGGCGGAATTGCAGAATGCGGCTGACTCTGCCGCCCTCGCAGGCGCCCAGCGGCTCCAGCCATTGTTCGTCCAATACTATGCCCCTGGCCAGACGCAGCAGTCAATGATTTACCAGCAGGCCACCACCGACACCTCGAGCCCGGCTAGCCCCATCCCGACAGCTCAGCGCTTCGCCGCATATAACCTAGCGGGCGGCGTGAATATTACAGTGGCAACTTCCGATATCACCTTCTCCTACAATGACGGAACGCTCCCACCGGTACCCGCCTCAGTAGTCCTGTTCCCGAATACCATTACGGTGACCACAAGGCGCGACGGTTCATCCAACTCTCCCTTGGGATTGTTTTTTGCGAATATCTTCGGCATGTCAACGATCGATTTAACCGCCACCGCCAGCGCCACGATCTATGCCGGTGACGTCAGTAGCCTCCAGGTCATTCCAGGAGTAAACGCCCACATCCTACCGGTGGCCTTGGACATAAACGTGTGGACGAACTATGTGCAAAACAACTCCGCTTCGCCATGGCTTTCCGGCCGCACATCCACCGGGCCGAATGGCAATCCGCAACTACAGGTTTACCCATATTCAACGAATACCCCGGGCAGCTTCGGTTTGCTCGATGTTGGCGTTCCCTCCAACAGCGCTCCGGCCTTCCGTAGCTGGATTGACAACGGCTCCACGCCTAACGACATATCGTACTTGCTAAGCAACAACCTGCTGCCTGTCTCCCCAAGCGCTCCGGAGTCCTGGAAATGCGGGCCCGGCTTGAAATCAACACTGCTCAGTAATTTTCAGGGTGAGATTGGGGTGCCAAACCTCATTCCGCTGTTTGCGCCCGTCACCCCCATCCCGGACCCGAGCCTTTATGTAGCGGCTACCGGCAACGGCCAGAATGCGACCTACGCCATTATCGGATTCGCAGGCGTGACGATCACTCAAGCCACGGGCAACGGCAGCAATATGAACATATCTATCCAGCCCGTCGCCATCAGTGATCCGACTTCGATCATACTGAATCCCTCGCCGGCACGAGCGACCAAACAAACCGTTTTCGGAACTCCCCATACGACCTTCGTCCCTCCTAAATTGACCAAATGACAATCGACTCTAAGCAACCTTTACCAACAACGGGAACTTGACAGCCAAAGTCGGAAGCCTGGTTACCTGTTTTGAGACTGTTGCATAATTAACCACCCACCCTCTACCCTGTGGCTCAGGTGCCGCTGGTCCAGAGGGTAGGCGCTTGAGCCACAGGGTAGCCCTTGAGCCACCGAATAAAGCTGCTATAGCGGCCACATCATTCAATACCGGTCAGACGGCCCCATGAGACGCCATGAAGCCCTTTGGAATCCCAAGAGATGCCATAAGGACTAATGGATTCTTTTTGGAAGCAATCATTTATTCTGCCACAGGCTCCTAGTGGCCTTTGTTCTAGCGCGGCCCCACTGATCGAATACGCCCCCTCAAGCCGCCGAAGATAAGACCCCTTATGCCGCCATTCGGACTGTGTCTTCAACGACACACCGACGGAGGGGCGAGCGGCCAGCGGATGTATTGAGCATGGCCTCTCTCCGGGGGGCTCACCCTGGTAATAGCAGGATCGGGTCAAAGCATAAAGCTGGTCGGGAGCGGATTACTTAATGGCAAGCTAACAAGAGGCGAAAATGGCCGATATTGATCTGTAATCGGCGGTTAGCATCTGTAAAGGCGACGTGTTAAGCGCAGTTAACAGAACCCTTGCACAATTAATACGTGGCGTCAAACGCATAACCACCCGTTTATTGTTCTAACACCTGTATAACAAACAATTTAAGAGTAAGATAGCCGGTTGGTCGATATTCCGCCTTAGTATTTTGGATGTTAATAAGGGCTTACGGGAGACGTTACACTGATAGAAAACCATAAGAACATCTCAAGTAATGACTTGTGGCTAAGCTATGACAACAAATCATGTAATATCCATAAAAAGCGTAATCCGGCACAAAAAATGTATATCCTCACCGCCTTAGAATACGAATCAATGAGATTCCACGGCCCAATTACTACACTACCTTGATGGAGTGGACGATGTTTTTGCGATACAGGTGGGTTTTCGCGACACTTGCTGCACTGCTCTTTTTGCCACCCACCACATTCGCGGGCTTTATTGACCCGGCTACACTGTTTATTGGGAACCCCCCTGCCGCCGGTGACCCGAATCAGATCGGTAATACCGGGCTCGTGGTTATCAATCAGAACTCGGGTGGCGCGCCAACCCTGAATCAACCGGTCCTGCTCGTCCTCGGCATTCCTAACGTGGGAACCAACTTCTTTGCCAACAAGAATCCCATAACGTCAGTTGTCTCTAGCAACGGTGGAACGACCAGTTCGACGCTCGGCGGCGCCAGTGTGTACAGCGGAGTGTGGAATTCCACCACCGGCTACGCCACCAATGGCCCGATGACCGCGAGCAATACAGAAGCGTATAGCATTCTGGGTGTTGATCCCCCGACTACTAATTCCAACAACTGGACGAATTGGTCCACGACGGATTTGGCGATCGACGGCATCACGGCGACCAAATTCGCCCTCTACGTGTTTCAGATCAATGCGGACCTCGTTTCCAAGGGCACGATTTCCGTGCAGTTCCCGACCTCGGGCAAGGGCGCCCTCCCGTTGGGAACCTTCGTGATCGCTTACGGCCAGAGTGCCACAAAAACCTGGAGTACACCGTTCACCGAGGCGGGCTTGACGACTAATGGGCCTCCTCCTCCCCCACCCAACGTGGGTACTGTTCCCGAGCCTGCTTCTCTAGTTTTGCTCGGCCTGGGGGGCATATTGAGTCTGGGATCGCTTGGACTTAATCGCCGGCGTCAAAAGGCGATTGCTTGATGCGGCAACGCTAACCTGATAAACAAAAAGGCCAGGAACCGTGGTTCCTGGCCTTTTCCATTTCATGGGTTTAGCTAATGCTAAAGGCTTTTTTGTAATGCCCTCACGCGCTTAGCCCAGTAGCCTTGGGATTATCTCTTCCTCGGCTTGCGTTCCCAACACGGTTGCCAGGAAATCCCCGCTTTGATGTTCGGCAAAAGCCTGAGCATTCGCTTGCACCTGGCTTACCAAAGTCTGCAATCGAGCCGTCGGAGCCGGCGTCTTTTGGTTGGAAACCGGCAGCGTCGTGGAGAATCCGACCAGGTTAGTCAATGAGGTAGATGGCAGCCAGTCCGAGGATTCGAGAGTTTTCAGCCCAGCCAGAATGCGGGCCGCAAAACGGCTCTGGATGGCGAACGCACTCTCCTTCAAACTGGTCGAAACATCGCCAACCGGGCTGGATGTTTGCGTCTGGCCTGATGCACCATTCGCTCCGCTTACGATTCCGACGCCCGGCGTTACCACCGTGGCCACATTGCTCCAGGGCGAATTGCCCAGACCATTGCTTGCAGCCACGCGGTAGTAGTAGGTCTTCCTCCTGCTGACCGTGGTGTCCTGGTAACTCGTTACCGAGCTTCCAACCTTGGCAATCTGCGCCCAGTTAGTCCCATCCGTTGATCTTTGGATGATGAACCCGGTCTGATTGGTCGAGCTTTCCATCCAAGAAAGATTGACCTGGTGCTTGGAAATGGCCGTGGCCGTGAGGTTGGTCGGCGCCGCGGGCAGTGTGCTTACCGTCACCGAAGCCGTGCCGCTCAGTCCGGCGGCGATCGCCTGGACCGTGGCCGTTCCGGTGCTGCTCGGCGCCGTGTACATTCCTGTGCTGTCGATTGTGCCGATGCCGGTAAGCGACCAGGTAAAGGCCGGCTGCGTGCTCATGGCATTGCCGAACTGATCATCGGCCGTTGCTGTGAATTGCTGCGTCGCTCCTTCCGCCACGGTTGCCTGGCCGGGGGTCACCGCCAGGCTGGTCAAGGTCTGATTGACACTGACGGTGACATCGCTTGTGGCCTTCAGTCCGGCCGGATCGGTGATGGTGGCCTGGAACGTATAGCTGCCGGCTCCATGAAAGATGGCCGTGCTGTTTTGGGCAGCGTTCGTGCCGTTGGCGCTGAAAGTAGGCGTCGCCACTCCGGCCGGCGCGTTGGTGACGGACCAGGAGTAGGTCAAGGTCGACGCGCCGGTATCATCGGCGCCCAGGACGCTGAGATTGGTAGTCGTACCAGTAACGGGGTTGGGCGTGGCACTTGCCGGGGTCGCTACTGTCGGCGGCAGATCGGTACTCGTGGTTGAGCCGGAGCTATCGATGAGCGCGGATGCGATCAGATTCGCAAAAGGGGTGCCGCGGCCGGTGACGAGGTCGTAGCCGGGTCCCGCCGAATAACCGCCGTTGCTGCCGGTGGTAATGTCATGAAAATCGGATTGCGGCAGCTGATAGAGCTTGGGAAGGGTCTGTGAACGCCCATCGAGCGTGCCCTGACCGGCGCCGGCCCGGCCCTGATCGGCGATGGCAATTAGGGAGGCCCATTGGGGCGCGCCCGCGCTGGTGCCGTACACTTGGACCCAGCCACCGTAGCCGGAGGTGTCATAAAGGCCAAACGGGGACGCGCTGGAACCGTTGTAAGCGACATCCGGCACGGTGCGTTGAGTGCTGCTCTGGCTGACAACGCCGTTCTGATAACTGGGCTGCGACACATAAGCGCTAATGCCGCCGCCGCTCCCGCCCCAGCCGATCTCGCTGGAATAGTTCCCCAAGCTGTCGAGAGTCAACTGCGTGCCTCCGACGGCTAGCACATTGGGCGACACGGAGGGATACTCGGGGGCGCCGGACGAGCCGTTGTCTCCGGACGAGGCGACAAAGGTAATGCCATTATGACCGGAGGGCGTGGTGAAATGACTATCGTTCGTAGTTTCGCTGGACCACTCCGGACCGCCGAAACTCATTGTGACCACCGACACGCCTGTTTGATTGCGGGCATAATCGATGGCGGTAAACAGGTCGGACCAATTGTTGGTGGTCGCTTCGACGAGCAGAATATTGGCGCCCGGCGCCATGGCATGGGCCCATTCCACGTCGAGACTGATTTCCAGTCCCCAGGTCCCATCCGCGGTGGGATAGCTCGTCCCTCCCGTTTGATTGACCTTGGTAAATTTGGGTGGAGGAGCGATCCCAAATGCCGAATCGAATGCCGCCAAGTCGCTGGCAATGTTAGGCTGATCGTAGGCGTCAATGATGGCGATGGTTTGGCCCCTGCCATCTCCCGTTACGCCATTGAAGAAGATCTGATCAAACCCATAGGCATGCTGGATCTGGCTGGGACTGTAGCCGCCGCCGGGCGCCGGCCCGCCCGCGGGGTTAACAACAGCAGAGCCTGGCGCAAGGATATGAACCCCTGCCAATGCCGTCCCGGCGCTGCTAAGCAGATCAGCGCTCAGCACCAGGCGTTCCTCGAGACCTTCGAGAGTTGGATGAAAACGATAGGGACTCCGCTTGGAGCTCAGGAAGCTCCGCGCCGCTTGTGAGAGGCGGCGCATTTTTGGCAGAGACATGCAGTCTTCCCTTTCCTTGGGACGGGAATGTGGCGAGGTCGATCTTGTCAACACGAACGGGATAGGTTGGCGGAAGGTACGACGGGAATGATAGGGAATTGCGAGCCCAACCGCCTCCGGAAGGTTAGACCGGAAAACTGGGACAGGCAACTTAATGTGCTGCCGTTTTTGCCGGTTATTCGGATTTTGCCGATTTCTGCTACGCCGATAAACGAAGACCACGAACCCGATGTCCAATCGTCGAAAGGACTATGGCAAACGCAGGTACACATCTTGGAAGGCCCTGTGGGAGTGGCCGAATTGAATTTCGGAGAGGTGGGCCGCCCTGCTGAGGCCCGAATGGTCCATTCCGACCGCCGAAGGGGGGTGTGGGGGAGGTGAAATGAAACGAATGCCGGGGCGACTCTGACTTCCTGAGTATATACCGCTGAATGGGTTTAATTCGGAAACACCTTTGCGGTAGCCGGGCCCTGTGGACCAGGTTACGACCCTGTGGATCACCTCACCACCCTCTGGAGCAACAAAACGGGTCTCCAGGGTGGGTTTGGCGGTAAGCGCAGTTGCGCTCTTTGGATGTCAGAAAGGCTCGTGCTTTTACAGCTGGACCCTCTGGATCACCACTTTGATCCTGAGGATCAGGTTCCGACCCTCTGGATCAGCGCCAATTGAGCAACAGGGTCGGAGGGTGGGTGGTTTATTTTGCAGCAGTCTCTTAATTCAGGTGATTTCCACCACGCGCCCTTCCGTTAGGGATATCCTGCGATTGACTGATTCGGGAATCTCCTTGGGGACATGGCTGACAAAGATAAGGGTTTGGTCAGGTCGCAAGCGCCGGTCCAGCCAGATCCGCGATCGGCTTATGGCGCGGCTGTCGAGTCCCTGAAATGGCTCATCCAAGATGAGAACGGGCGGGGCCTTCACCAAGGCTCGGACAAGAAGCACCAGCCGTTGTTCGCCGGTCGACAGCCGAGCGAACGGGTGCTTGGCCAGTTCGGCTATTCCGAAGTAATCGAACAATTCCTCGACGGTCTTGTCTTGTTCCGGCTTCGTGGGTCGATAGGCAAGCACATCGAAGAAGCCGGTGGCGGCAGTTTGGGCAGCAGTCAGAGGCTCGGAGTAATACAGGTGCAGTTCCGGAGAAACCAGGCCGATGCGGCGCTTGATATCCCAGATGCTTTCCCCGCTCCCACGCTGTTGGCCGAACAGGCGGATGTCATTGCTGTAGGCCTGTGGATGATCGCCGCAGATCAGGCTCAACAATGTCGTCTTACCCGAGCCGTTCGGGCCTAACAACGCCCACCTTTCGCCGGCCCGGACCGTCCAGGAAACATCATCGAGGATTGGCCGCGCGTCATAAGTCACATGGACTCCGCGCATCTCAATAACGGTCGAGGGCAGTAGGGTTGCTCCGGAAGTGGCTTCGACACTTGGAGCCGGTTGACTGGCGCTCTGAACATGGCAGCTAGTCTCGGCAGAGGAGGGCGGTTCCGTCTCCTGCCCGCTTAGGAACGCTTGGTTAAGACCTTGCCAGCGAACCGTGAGGTGGTCCAATTCCAGAACATGCGTCACCCATTCGGGAATCGTATCCGGCCGGGTGAAAAGCAAGACTCGCGTCCCTTGCTTTATTAAGCCCTGGAGCAGCTCTCCGACTTCCCTTCCGCCCGCGGCGTCCAAACCCATAAAAGGTTCATCGAGAATCAGCCATTCCGGATGAGACAGGAGCGCTCGGGCGATACGAGCCCGGCGGATTTGTCCATTCGAAAGCTTGATAAGAGACAACGGTAGTAGATCGCGAATTCCCAGCCTCCCGGTGGTCGCTTCGAGGATCTCCGGAGAAGCGGCTGTTTCGGCCAGAAGAAATGCCTCCAGCGTTAGATCGTCTTGCGGCTCGATGAAATTGAAGCGCTGTTGGTAATAATGCCGCCCATACGAAAACAGGTAAGACTGTTCCTTGAATGAAACGTAACGAAAAACGTCGGACGGCCAATTGATCGAGCGACCTTTGGCTCGCAGGCGTTCAATGAAGGGCCACGCGATTGTGCCGGTTTGGACAAGGAAGCGCCCAAGGATCGTCTCCGCCAGGCTGGTTTTTCCGGAACCAATCGTGCCCACAACCGCCCACGTTTCTTCCTCGCGGACCGACCAGGTCAAGTTCTGAAAAATGACTTCGCCAGTAGAGCGCACGACGGTCGCGGAGTTCAGGACCAGTAGTTGACCACTATTGGGGTTCTCCCGGTTTGGCATTGAAAAACTGGTCAATGCACATCTCCACAATATCTTGGCGCTCAGCCGTATCTCGGCATCGTTTAATAATCCGACGCTAAGATAAATTGATTCTATAGAATTTGCTTGCCTTCTCGGCGGGGTCTGGTAGGGTTAGATTAGCCTACCTTAATGCGACCATCGCGATGAGTAAGACCGTTTGATTTGCATCGCATCATGACTCGGCCCGCCACGCCTTGACCAACGATTGTTAGGTTTTCTTTCAAAACAGACATTGGGAAGCTATTTTCCGTGTAAGTTAACTGGGAGAGCAGCTCGTGCCGATCTCGCGTATCCAGGAATCCTTGAAATGCGATCATGGTCTGCGTCGGCAGACGATCGTCGAATCACTTTTAACGGAAGTGTTTCGGGGCCGCCTTCGCGCGGGAGAACACTTGGTGACTCAAGAACTGGCCGAGCGATTTTCCGTTAGCCATACGCCGATTCGTGAAGCGTTGATCTCCTTGGCTGGAATCGGCATTATCGACTTGCTGCCCAACCGCGGCGCCATAGTCCGCCAGGTGACGGCCAATGAAGTAAGAGAAATATGCCAGGTCCGCCAGATTTTGGAATGCAAGGCGACCAGGCTGGCATGCGGTCGAATTGCTTTGGCCGATTTGCGGGCTCTGGAGGCCGACCTCAAGCAGCTGATGTCCGTGAAATCGCGGTCCGGGAAGCGCTTCATACTCAAAGCCCGAACCGTCGATAGCTGCCTGCACGACTTGATCGTCGATTCGTGCGGCAACAAGTTCTTGGCCACCGAAATCAACCGCCTGAAGATTCTGTTTCGGTCGTTTCGCGATGCGGCCTGGGAGCACGAGCGGGCTCGGAATGACTCTCGCCGGCTCGCCCAGGAAGCCCACGAACACTTCTCAATTGTCGAGGCCTTGTTGGCTGGCGATCCCAAGGAAGCAGCCCGAGCGATGGCACGGCACATACGGTCGGGATCCAAGTACTGGAGTCGTGCTTTGCCCAGCCGCTCCACTCTCCCGTCGAACCAGGGACCTGGTTGTCGAAGTACACCGAGGAATGAGCCATGAGAGCATTCACCGCCCTACCTACTTGTGACAATAATCTTCCGCGATTTCGCAGAGAAATCCGGGTGATCGTCCTGTTTGCTTTAGCGGCGTTGAGTTCTGCCGCGGCTCGGGCCGGGGAAAAGCCGGAGTTCAATCGCGACATTCGCCCAATTCTCACCGAGAACTGCTTCGCCTGTCATGGCCAGGACAAAACCGCACGCAAGGCGGGCCTGCGGCTGGACGTTCGCGAAGACGCAGTGAAGAAGGAAGCGTTTATTCCGGGCGACGCCGAGAAGAGCACGCTGGTCGAGCGCATCTACGCGAAGGAAAAAGACAAGATAATGCCCCCGCCCAAGTCGCACAAAAAGCTGATCGAAGCGCAGAAGGAAACCCTGCGCCGGTGGATCGCGGCCGGCGCGGAATACCAACCGCACTGGGCTTTCATTGCTCCGAAACGGCCGCAAATCCCCGCCGTCAAGGACGCCAAATGGGTGCGCAATCCGATCGACGCCTTTATCCTCGCTGAGTTGGAAAAACACGGTTTACAGCCCGCCCCCGAAGCCGACCGGCGGACTCTCGCGCGCCGGTTGAGCCTGGATTTGACCGGATTGCCCCCCGCGCCCAAGGACGTTGAGGTTTTTGTCAACGACTCGTCGCCCGATGCTTACGAGCGGTTCGTCTATAAATTGCTGCTGTCGCCCTTATGGGGAGAACATCGTGGACGATACTGGCTCGACGCAGCCCGCTATGCCGACACTCATGGCATCCACTTCGATAACTACCGTGAGATTTGGACATATCGAGAGTGGGTCACCAAGGCATTCAACCGCAATCTGCCGTTCGATCAATTCACGATCGAGCAACTGGCAGGCGATCTGTTGCCCAACCGGACGGCCGATCAAGCTATTGCCTCCGGCTTCAATCGCTGCAATATCACCAGCAATGAGGGAGGTCTTATCCCCGAAGAATACCTCGTCTTCTACACGCGTGACCGCACCGAGACGACGTCCAAGGTTTGGCTCGGCATGACGGCCAACTGCGCCGTGTGTCACGATCACAAGTTTGACCCGCTCACCCAGCGGGAGTTCTACGAGATGGCGGCGTTCTTCAACAACACCACCCAGGGCGCCATGGATGGAAACATCAAAGACACGCCGCCCACAATGTTTGTACCCAAGGAAAGTGATCGCAGCCGTTGGCAGGTCCTATCCGAGGAGTTAGCCAAGGTTCAAAAGGATACCGATTCGCGCAAACAGACGGCTCGCGTCGATTTCGACAAGTGGCTCACCACGGCCAAGCCGGAAGCCTTTACTTCCCTGATTCCGACCGACGCCCTCCATTTTCAAGCAGCTCTAAATGAGGGCGACAGCAAGGCCATCCGTCTCATCACCGATGGGAAGATTTCCACGGTGTCCCTGGCCGCGGGAGTCGAGTGGGACGCGGGGCATGTGGCGGCAAAGGCGTACAAAAGCAAGCCAGGCGGCGTAATCGAAGCGGCTAATGTAGGCGACTTTGAAAAGAACCAGGCTTTTTCTTATGGCGCCTGGGTCCGCGTTCCCAAGATTCAGATCAACGGCTCGGTGGTTGCGCGTATGGACGATCAACACGATTACCGAGGCTGGGACATCTGGCTTGAGAACGGCAAGGTGGCGACGCACATCATTCACAAGTGGCCGGACAATGCCATCAAGGTCGTTAGCCGCACTCCCGTCAGGGCCAAAGAATGGAATCACCTGTTTATCAGTTACGATGGCTCAGGCAAAGCGGCAGGGGTCAAGATTTATGTTAATGGCGTTTCACAAGAGGTGGATATTGCCGCCGATAGCCTGAAAGAAACAACTCGCACCCAGGTCCCCTTCAAGGTCGCCCAGCGCCATACGGGTTCTCGGCTGGACGATATCAATATCCAAGACCTTCGAATTTATAGTCGGGTATTGACCGCGCAAGAAGTCGGTCATCTCGCCAAGGCAACGCGGCTGGCCTGGCTGCTGTCAAACCCCGCGGACAACCTGCCGGAAGACCAGAAAAACGAGTTGTTCACCTGGTGGTTGCCGGAAACCGATCAACCCTATCGCGAGCACACCGCCAAGTTGAATGCGCTTCGTGAAGAAGAAAAAGCGCTCAAATTGCGTGGTACGGTCGCCCATGTCATGCAGGAAAAACCTGACCCACCCATGGCTCACGTTCTGTTCCGGGGCGACTACGATAAACGCCGCGACCCGGTAAAACCCAGTACACCCAAGATCCTTCCGGCCATGCCGGAAGACTTTCCGCGCGATCGGCTCGGATTCGCCCGTTGGCTCTTGAGGCCGGAGCACCCACTCACCGCCCGGGTCACCGTGAATCGGTTCTGGCAGGAGGTATTCGGGAATGGCATCGTCAAGACCAGTGAAGACTTCGGCCTTACCGGCGACCTGCCTTCGCATCCGGAGTTGCTTGACTGGATGGCCGTCGAGTTCCGTGAGTCGGGTTGGGACGTTAAAAAACTCTTCAAGATGCTTGTCACTTCCTCGACTTATCGGCAGGCGGCCATAACCAGCCCGGAAAAGCAGGAGAAAGATTCGCAAAACCGGCTGCTGTCCCGCGGCCCGCGTTTCAGGATGGACGCCGAGATGGTCCGGGATTATGCCCTGGCTTCAAGCGGACTCTTGGTCAAGAAAATCGGCGGTCCGAGCGTCAAGCCTTATCAGCCTGAGGGCGTTTGGGAGGCTGTGGCCATTATCGGCAGCGATACGCGCGACTACCGGCGCGACAGCGGCGAAAATCTCTATCGCCGCAGCCTGTATACCTTCTGGAAACGCAGCGCGCCGCCGGCCATGCTCGAAATCTTCAATGCGCCGAACCGGGAGACGTGTTCAGTCCGCCGCGAACGGACCAACACCCCACTTCAGGCACTGGTGACGTTGAACGATCCGCAATTCGTCGAGGCGGCCCGCCATTTGGCGCAGACAACGCTCAAAGAGGGCGGTGACAAAGCGGAGAACCGGATCGATTTCATGGCGAAGAGCTTGTTGGCCAGGCCGTTTTGCGAGGAAGAGGCGAAAATCGTTTCGGCAAACCTGAACGACCTCCTCGCCTTCTACAAAGCGCATCAAGACGATGCCAAGCAATTAATCGCCGTGGGAGAATCAAAGGCGGACCCCAATATGGACCCCTCCGCGCTGGCTGCCTGGACCATGCTGGCGAATCAGTTGATGAATTTGGATGAAGTGTTGAACAAGTAGTTCGTAGTTCGTTGTTCTTAGTTCGTGGCACTAACAACGAACTACGAAAAACGAACAAACTGGGTCAATCTCATGAACCTTTTCCATGATTATGTTCGATACGAGACCCGCCGGCAGTTCTTTAGCCATGGCGCCAACGCGGTCGGTATGGCGGCTTTGGCCTCGCTGTTGGGCCCGAGCATCTCAACCGGCGCCGAGACTACCGGTGAAGAGGGGAAAACTCCCAAGACTCACCATCCCGCCAAGGCCAAACAAGTCATTTACCTACACATGGTCGGCGGACCTTCGCAGATGGATCTTTATGACTACAAGCCGAAGATGCAGGAGTTCTACGATAAGGACCTTCCCGATTCGGTCCGCATGGGCCAACGGCTGACCACGATGACATCCGGCCAGGCGCGGTTTCCTATCGCTCCCTCAAAGTACAAGTTCGCCCAGCACGGCAAGTCGGGCATGTGGGTCTCCGAATTGCTCCCGCATACCGCCAAGATGGTCGATGACATGTGCTTCATTCGCAGCATGCACACCGAGGCCATCAACCACGAGCCCGCCATCACCTACATGCAGACGGGCAACATGGTCACCGGCCGACCCTGCCTGGGGGCGTGGGTCTCCTATGGCCTCGGATCGCTCAATCAAGACTTACCGACGTTTGTCGTTTTGGTCGCCAAACCCACCAACACCGAGCAAGTCCAGGCCATATCCGCTCGGCTTTGGTCCGCCGGCTACCTTTCCGGCGAACACGCGGGAGTTTCATTCCGCTCGAGCGGCGACCCCATCCTCTACATCAATAACCCGGCCGGGGCGCCGCCGGAAGTTCGCCGCAAGACGCTCGACGGCCTCCGGGCTCTCAATGAGATGACGTACAAAAAGGTAGGGGATCCGGAAACGCACACGCGAATCCAACAATACGAGATGGCTTTCCGCATGCAAGCCAGCGTGCCCGACTTGACGGCCATTGCCAAGGAGCCGGAATCGACTTACAAGCTCTATGGGGATGAAGCCAGAAAGCCGGGCACCTTTGCCAATTCCGTGCTCCTGGCGCGCCGCCTGGTTGAACGCGGCGTGCGCTTCGTGCAGATATATCACAATAACTGGGACACCCACGGCAATGTCGCCGGTCGCCTCCCCGATCAGTGCAAGGATGTGGACCAGGCCTGCTACGGCCTAATCCAGGACCTCAAAAAGAAGGGGCTCTACGATTCCACGCTGGTCATCTGGGGCGGCGAATTTGGCCGGACGATTTACTCGCAGGGCGGCCTGACCAAGGACAACTACGGGCGCGATCATCATCCGCGCTGCTACACCATGTGGATGGCCGGCGGCGGCTCGCGCCCGGGAACGATCTACGGCGAAACTGACGATTTCTCCTACAACATCGTCAAGGACCCGGTCCACATTCGCGATTTCCACGCCACGGTCCTGCATCTGTTGGGGTTCGACCACACGCGGTTTACCGTCCGCCACCAGGGGCTGGACCAGAAACTGACGGGCGTTGAACCGGCACACGTGGTTAAAGAATTGCTGGCGTGACCCTCCGACCCTGTGGATCAATTGGCGCTGATCCAGAGGGTCGGTGCCTGATCCTCAGGGTCAAAGTGGTGATCCAGAGGGTCCAGCTGCAAAAGCACGAGTCCTTCTGACATCCGAAGAGCGCAACTGCGCTTACCGCCAAACCCGCCCTGGAGACCCATTTTCCTGGTCCAGAGGGGGGTAAGGTGATCCACAGGGTCCAGCTGCCGAGCCCACAGGGTGGCCTGGCATCCTGAGCAGGTTTCCGGCGGACCCGATTTGTTCGACCTCTTTTCCATTCGATAATGATTCCTTTGTGGTCCCATGCAGCCAGGCCAAGCTTGACGATTTGCGAGCGATCCATGGCGGACTGATCTTGGCGGCCATGCCAATCCCTTGGCTGTTTCCGGCGTCTCTCTTTTGGCCCGTTTTCCTCCTTATCCCGCTCCTCATCTACTCCTTCGCCGTCCTTGTGATCCCGCCGCTTCGAAGATCAATTTGCTGGTTACAAAGTGGAGGGGCGGATCGGGCGACAATTCTGGCGACCTTGGCGATCGTCGCGGTTTCTTCAATAGCTTTGGTGGTCTATGATCAGCTTTTCCGCCCAGACCTCGTGAATCTCCGAGCGCGAACGCCCGGCTGGATGCTGGAAAATCCGATCACGGGCGGGACCGTCTTTGCTTTGGTAAACGCCTTGTTGGAAGAAATGATGTTCCGCGGGATCCTGCTTGATGCCTTGGATTCTCAAATTGGAATGAAGGGGGCGATAGCAACCCAAGCGTTGGCTTTTGGTTTACTCCACAAGGAAGGGTATCCGCCAGGACCCGTGGGCATTTGCCTCGCTACGATCTACGGCGTCATGCTGGGCTGGCTTCGCGAGCGTTCCCAGGGGCTACTGATGCCCTGGGCAACGCATATCATCGCTGACGCTATAATTTTCAGTTTCGTGATTATTGGCCGGTAATTGCGCTCCAACCACGTCTCTTCCGGTTGGCTTTTCCCCCTCGTTTCCAAACTCCTTCCTATTTGGCGAAAACAAAAGGGTCGGGAGTCGGGAGTCTTGTTTCGGGCGTTTGGCTGGGGCGCCTCGCGTCAATTTCAGAGACTCCCGACCTTTTTTTGTTTTTTTGTTTTTCCTGCGGTGAAATTACTTGATTTCATTCTCGGGGACGGTTAGGCTTCTTTTCGCGGTGCCCCGCAGCCACCTCTCCTGAGGTGGCTGCGGGGCATTGTTTTTTGGCCGGCCCTGTAGTCGTGGGCCTGAGTGCGGTTACCAGCCCCAATTACCAGGGCAGTCAGCTGGCGAGTGCGCCGGTCAACGTGGAAGTCCGAAGTGGCGAAAGATGTTCTTGGCTCCGACAAAGTAAACTGAGGTATCCACAACATGAAACCCGTCCCCAGAACTTGCCTGGTCTTGAGTCTGCTCGCCGCGTGTGCGCTGGCTCCGGCAGCGCAGGTCCAGGCAGCAATGTTCAATGTCGGCGATGTCTTTGCCGCAATAGGAGATAACAGAGTCAGGCACTACTCGGCCACCGGGACGTTGATCGAAACCCTGAATCTGGGTCTCCTCTTAACGGGGGCCGATCGCACAACGGGAATGGCTTTCGACGCCGCGTCAAATCTGTACGTTACGGCCTTTGACCACAACACGATTGTAAGGTTCGATAAGAACGGCAGCCTGTTGGGGCAGTTTGGCGGCCCGTATGGCGTACAACCCGAATCAATCGTCTTCGACAAGCTTGGAAACTACTATGTGAGCAGCGTGGGTGCTAGCGGGATCAAAATGTACTCTCCGTCAGGCGCTCTCTTGAAAACCGTCATCGCCGGCACGAGAGTGGACTGGATGGATCTCGCGGCAGATCAGACCACGATGCTTTATACACAGGAAGGAGGCGCGATCAAGCGGGTCAACGTCGCCACTGGAACCGGGCTGACCGATTTCGCCACGGCGAACGAGGCCTTCGCTTTACGGATCCTGCCCGACGGCAGCGTCCTCCTCGCCAACGGTGGGAACGTCAGGCACTATAACGCACTGGGCAGCGTGATCAAAACCTACACCGAACCTGGAACGAGCATCCTGTTCGCCCTGAACCTGGACCCGGACGGCACATCCTTCTGGACGGGCGACATTGGCAACGGCAAGATATTCAAGATCGACATTGCAACGGGCGCCCTGCTGGAGGAGATCGACACGGGTGTTCCCAACCAGCAGCCGGCACGAGCGCTCGCCGGGCTAGCCATCTTCGGCGAGAATACCCAGGGCAGCGGCAGCGGTGCGGCGGTCCCTGAACCCGCCACGGCTACCCTGCTGGCGCTTGGTTTTGCAGGTCTGCTCGTTGCCCGGAGATGGCGGCGAACGGGAGATCCTGCGCAGGCGACCGAGCCTTAGCGGCCATGACCAAGAAAGCGGGCCACCTCCGCACACTGGCCGCGCCAGAGACGGAGTCCGAGGTGACGGACCGGGAGTTTGTGGAGCGCTACGTACGGCGCCCGGACGAGGCGGCCTCGCTGCGTTGCTACACCGTCACGGGCGTCTGGAAAGAGGTCGGGAGTCTTGTTTCGGGCCTAGCGGCTTCGCTTGGCCGTAAGCGCTGACTTTGCGAAAGACCGTCGCCCGGGCCTACGAGCATGATAGACATAGGCCCCGGCGGCCATGCGAAAGCGTCGAGGCATCGTCCAAGTGCAAGGGTGAATCACGTCAATATTAAAGACACCCGACGCCTTTTGTTTTCCTTTTTTTCCTTGCGGAAAGACGGATGTCTCAATTCCGGTAAAGTAGTAGGGCGGCTGCTCCTGCCTGGACTTCTTCCTCCGAGTGCCGAAGGCCTCATGACTTTCCGGCCGGCTATCAACCTCAGAGTCACCGGTTCAAATCCGGCCGCCCCGACACAGGGGGACGTTCATCGTGAATGAACGTCCCCTTTTTTGTCTTGTGAAGAGAGCGTGTCCGGCAGGTTTGATCCGCACGCCCTTCGGAGTACCTCAGGGGCGTGCCACCCAAATTCACCCGCGTCGCCAGGTGTAAGAAGTGGTACATTCGACGGCAGAACATTATCCGTTTCCGAGAGAACCTAACATGTCCCAGTATGTTCCACGACGCGGATCCTACGGGATCGACGCCCCATATGCGTTTGCTTTCATCTCCTTCCTGGTCTTCCTGGAGCTGGCACTCGCCATCGACGAGGCGGTTACTTCCGGACGCTTCCGGCTCTTTTCTGCGGTGTTCTTCGTCTTCATGATCGCCGCGCTTTACCTGCACTTCACGCTTCGCGGCAAGTTTTTGGTTTGGGCCGAATTGCTGGACCAGTTAAATCTTCGAGGTGACGAGCGCATTCTCGATATGGGGTGCGGTCGAGGCGCAGTTCTTCTTATGGCTGCGCAACGTCTCACCACAGGTCGAGCCGTGGGCGTGGACTTGTGGCGCGGCTTCGACCAATCGGGTAATTCTGCCGATGCAACCAGGCGCAACGCGGTAGCCGAGGGAGTGGCCGAACGCATCGAACTCCACTCGGGCGACATGAGCGCCCTGCCCTTCGAGGACAATAGTTTCGATTTGATTGTTTCAAGTCTGGCCATCCACAACATTCCTGGGAGCGCCAGGGCAAAAGCCATCGACGAGGCTGTCCGGGTGCTTCGCCCTGGCGGCCGGTTAATGATCGTCGACGTTCGCGGGACGAGGCGGCATCAAGGACAGTTGATAAGGCTGGGGATGCTCGACGTGTCACGCCGTCGACCGGGCTGGCACCAGTGGTGGGGCGGCCTCCTGGGCGTGCTGCAGGCAACAAAGCCCTCAAACGGGAAATGATCTAATCTCTGGGATCGATGTATGCTTCTTCTTCGTCATCCGGCACTTTTACTGGCTTAATCTTTCTGATCGGAGGGACCTCGGAGATGTGAGGTCGCCGTGGCCGGCCAACTCCTGTAAGAGAAGGCAACCGTGGATAGGCGAAAAAGGCCACTTGGAGCGTGACATTGCGGTCATCGGAGGCCACAAGATCATTCCAGGAAAGGACTTCCATTTCTCACCTGTTTACGCAAGTGCCCTTCCCAGCCCCGCACGCCCGCGACAAAAAGTTCTAACGGTGTCCAGTCGCCCCGACTCTCATTCAAAAGAAGGCCTTCGGCGAGAACGTCAAAGGGCTTATTTGCTTGATTCGCCGGCTTTTTTGTACGTGCACCTTAGGAGCCCGCCGAACCGGCCGACGTCTATCGGGTCGTCAGCGGCTGTCGGCGGGTCTACTTCGGCATGTCCGTTTCGCCTGGGTACCTGGAGGCGAGCGTGACCTATGGCGGCGGTCGCCCGCGAAGTCGGGGTGGACGCCCTTGTCAACATGTCCAGATGACCGTCTCCCAGATGAGCATCCAGAACACCACCCCGAGCCCGCAGCAGCGGCAGCACTGGCTCAGCGAGCAGGCGCACTTGGGAACGCACGCTGCGCGAATCGTACTGGGCGCGTCGATTTTTTTTCCCCGCGCCGGTGTCCGAACGGCTGCAGCTTGTTCGTTGTATTCACACAAGGCGGGGGACAGGCCTCCGCCCGCGTATGCGAAACCGTTTGGAGTACCGTCATGGCCAAGTTTTTGTTCATCTTTCGCCACTCCACCGCTCCCCAATCCCGGCCGTCCCCCGAGGAAATGCAAGTCCTGGGGGGCCAATGGTACGCCTGGATGCAGAAATTCAGCGCGTCGATCCTGCCCGGCGGCGATGGTTTGAAACCGAGCGGCCGCTTACTCAAGTCGGGACTCGTGACCGACGGCCCCTACGTCGAAGCCAAGGAATTCGTCGCCAGCTTCAGCCTTATCCAGGCCGACAACTACGATGCAGCGGTGGCAATCGCTCGGGAATGTCCGGGCGACAACGTGATCGAGATCCGCGAATTGGCCGGCTACGCATGAGCGAACCGCGCTTCAGAAGCATCTAACGAAAAGGAACGAAAAATGGCTGAAAGTGTCCGAAGCGCCAAGAGCACCACCAAGAAGGCCACGCGGAAGTCCGCCAAGACCACCACCGCGATCAAGGGATTCACGGATGAGGAACGAGTCGCGATGAAGGAGCGCGTCCAAGAGCAGAAGGCGGCCGCGCGCCGCGGCCCGCGCGCGGACAAGGCGGACGGGGAAAGCGCCGTGCTTGCGGCAATCGCCGCTATGCAGGAACCGGATCACGCCATGGCCAAGCGGCTCCATGCTATCATCAAAGCCAGCGCGCCGGCTCTCTCGCCGAAAACCTGGTACGGGATGCCCGCGTATGCCAAGGACGGCAAGGTCGTCTGCTTCTTCCAAAGCGCGCAGAAGTTCAAAACGAGGTACGCGACGTTCGGCTTCATGCACGAGGCGAACCTCGACGAAGGCGCCATGTGGCCGACCGCCTTCGCGCTGAAGGACTTGACCGCCGCCGAAGAGGCAAGGATCGGCACGCTGGTGAAGAAAGCAGTGAGCTGATTCAAGTAGCTGCGTCCCCCTTCCCTTTCCCCTTGCAGCCGGCCCGGGAAGTCAACGCAGTCGTTGGGCTGAATCATACATGTGCGACAATGAGCCGCTATATGTTGACTGTGGACCACACGGCAAGTGCGTGGCCGCAGTAGTCTGTCGCCACATGATCGAAAGCAGTGACGCCGTGGGCTTTGTCGAGAATAGTTCAGACCCAAACGATCTACAAGCGTGGTGCGAGAGATGCGAAGAGATGTTCCTGGCGGCGGGCGACAAGACAGCGGCGTTCGAAGCGTTCAATGACAGGGCGATTGTCTGCTGTGTTTGCTACGGTGCCCTAAAGGCCCAGCATTCGAGAGAAGCGTAGTCGAGGACCCGGTGCCAGGTCAGGGCAGCGATGCCAGCGGCACAATGAATTGAAAGTGCAGCGTCAGGTTCGCAATGAGCTTTTGATCGTCCGTCAATAGCTCGCATCCCTCGCGCTCAGCGAGGGCCGCATACAGGCAGTCGTACAGCCCGCTGCGGGTCCTCGAGGAGAGGTCGACTGCCCGGTCGAGCAGCGGTTCGTAGGGGCGCATGACGGGCGGCGTCCGCATGACCCGGCCCAGCAGCGGGCGGGCATCACCGACCGGGATGAGCTTCTGCCGCTCCGCCTTCGTGAGCGCACTAGCAACCTCGCCGGCGAAGATGGACGGAGCGATCAGTTCGTGGATCGCGTTCTGAAAGTCGCCGCGCATCTGCAGGGCCTTGCCTGAGTTAGGGCGAGGGAGGACCCAGCAGAGGGCGGCGGAGGCGTCGAGGACGTACTTCATGACTCGTCTTCGGCGAGGAGCGTCTGGAATGTCTCGTCGTCGATGACGCCGTGGGTCCGGCGGACTTGCTCGGTGATCCGGGCCGCCCGTTCGTCGATGCGGCGGGCGACTTCGGGGTCGAGCGGCGCCCCCTCGAAGGCGTACCTCAGCACGGCCTCGGTGTCGGAGTGCTCGGAATCGGCGAGAGGGTCAGTGGTGGCGGTTTCGGTACTCATACGGGTCATTGTCCCCCTGGGAAGGCGGTGCGGTCAAGCTGAGATTCGGGTTGGCGGTGGCTCCGGCGCAAGGGCGGCGCGTGCGACATCGCTTTTGGCAGCCCGGCGGCGGCTACGATCGGAACATCACGAGCATCGAAGAACTGCGTGCCATGATTGATTACCTTCACGCCAATCCGGTTCGTCGCGGGCTGGTGGCCCGAGTGGACGATTGGGAATGGTCTCGCGCTCGCTGGTACACAGGACTGCGGCCGGTGAAGCTGGAAATGGACGAAGGCGTGTTAACCGAGTTGGCAAGGGGATAATGCGATGGTGCAAGAAAACTCAACGACTTGCGAGTTCATTTACGGACACAGCTGGCGCCATCTAATTGGGCTGATTGGACTCGCCTTCATGTGCCTGGCCCTGGGTACCCTTTTCGGTTTTGCATTTTACGACCTTATGTTTGTGGAGAAAGCGGACTTCTTTTGGTGGCGGCGAGTCATACCGATTCCCCGACTGCTGCTCGGTATGGTCGGGGGGATAGGAGCCGCTGGGTTAATTTTGGGGGCCATCTTTTTGTTCGTGGATTGTTACAGACATTGGAGGCGGCGTGGACGACTGGTTTTCACGCGGGAGGCGCTGTATCTTCCCGACGACACTCGGAAAGCACAACTCATCCCGTTCACCTCCATAACTGCTCTTCACGTGCAAGGGTGGGACGAATCACCCGTAGAGTTAGGTTGGGCAGACCCGGCGCAGACACAGCTTCTGCGTCTCCATATCCGGACGATCGGTGCAGAGTATTGGCTATGGAAAGGTGGGCTCCCGCAGCAGCATGCGTTCGATCAAGTGCTACGGATGCTCATTCAAGAATGCCCGCGTGCGGTGTTCTTGATCCCAGGTATGAGCGAGCCAGCCAATCTTAGTCCTCCAGGTTTACAAGTCATTGCCAGGCTGCAGGACGGTACCGGTGAGGAACAGATTATGGCCCCTTATCCCGACAGTGTGCAGACGGTCGATTTTGTGCAGTCATTGCTCGATGGCGGCAAATACAAGGAGGTCGAAATCTGGCAGCCACTGCGGCCACTGACCCCTGAAAGCTGGTCGCAAACAAGAACCGAGGATCTCGGCAAAATCTTGTTGCGGGCGCATTTTAGCAGCCTCGACAGCCGGATTGCCTGGTCGCTAGTTCCCTTGCTGTTCGGCGGCATCACTCTGCTGTTGTACTATATCAATATTAACCGCGTACCCAACGCCGGATCGATTGCTTTGAGTTTGGGCGCGCTCGCTGGGATTGGCCTGGGGTTGCTGATTTGGAGCGGAAAATGGCCAGTTTTTCGCTGTCATACGTTAGGCCTCAGCCTGCACGGGCCGTTTCGCAGACGCTGTTTGCACTATGAAGCTTTGGCGCGCGTGGTCGTGACCAGAAGGGTGGTGCAAACGAATAGGTATGGCGGCCGAGGAGTTCAGCTAACCGTTCATTTCCTGGCTCGACCGGGCCTTGACATTGAATCGCTGGTGGTCACGCTGCCCGCGTTTTGGTCGCTGAGCGGCATTCGGCAGGCCTTCGTGCAGTGGCGACTAGCCACTTGGCCTGACCCACCGCTATACTTTCGCGGGTAATCGTTCATAGGTCGGCATAGGCGGCGGGGGTGGCGGCGGGTGGCGGGTAGCACGCCCTGAGGTACTCCGTCGGGCGTGCTGGATGCGTCGCTAACCCGTCGCTTTCTTGCACCGCCCAAGATCGAAGCCTATTTTGGCCTCTATGCGACTCGTTGATCCCGAGACCGGCAAGAGTTACGTGGAGAAACGCCGCGTTCGTTACAACGAACCCCGGGCAGCCGCGCGAGTTGACGTTTTCCTGCTATCATTTCGCAGCCGGACGGCTTTCGGCGTGAGCGGGCGCGGAATGACCCAGCAGATCGCGACGGAGGCATCAAGGACGTACTTCAGGCGTCCTCATCGTCGTGAAGCAACGCCTGGAACCGGGCATCCTCCATGACGCCTCGGGTGCGGCGGATTTCCTCCGTGATCCGGTCGGCACGCTCCTCGATCCGGCGGGATGTTTCGGGATCAACCGGGGTGCCGTCGATAATCCGCTTCATCACGGCGTCCAGGTCTGCCAGGACTTGCAGGTCAATGCCCGCGGGATCGGTTTCGGCGGCGCTCATATCCGTATTGTCCTCGGAACGGGGAGTCTGTCAAGGACACTGAATCATGAGTGAACCGCGCGCGCTGGTGGAGCACTTTTTTCGCCACGAGTTCGGCCGGCTTGTCGCCGTGCTTACCCGGTCGCTCGGCGTGCGCCGGCTCGACTTCGTCGAGGACGTCGTCCAAGCCGCGCTCATGCAGGCCCTGGAAACCTGGTCTCGGCGCGGCGTGCCCGAAGACCCGGCCGGCTGGCTTTACCGCACCGCCCGCAACCTGGCGATCGACGCGCTGCGGCGGGAGCGAACCCACGCCCGGGCATTGCCGCGGCTGGCCACAGAAGCGGCGGGGTCAGGAGACCCGCGCCGAGCGCAGTCGCCGCTCGAAGCGCGTTTCGCCGACGAGATCGGCGACGAACCGCTTCGCCTGCTCTTCGTCTGCTGCCACGAAGCGGTGCCGGCCGAATCCCGCGTCGCCCTCGCGTTGCGGACGCTTTGCGGTTTCAGTACCGCGGAGATCGCCCGCGCGTTGCTCACCACCGACGCCAACGTCCAGAAGCGGATCGAGCGGGCGCGGGATCGGCTGCGCGACCTGGACGTGGATTTTGACACGCCGGCTGCGGCCCAGCTTGGCGCTCGGCTGGACGCGGTCCTCGCGGTGGTCTATCTCCTTTTCAGTCAGGGCTGCCATGTCACCCACGGCGACATGCCGATCCGCCGCGACCTGTGCGCTGAGGCCCGCCGGCTGGCGCGGATGCTCGCCGCCCATCCCGCCGGCGACGTCCCGGCGGTCCATGCCTTGCTCGCGCTGATGTGCTTCCACGGGGCCCGCTTCGACGCGCGCGTCGATCAGGGCGGCGCCATCGTTATGCTCGAGGAACAGGATCGCTCCGCCTGGAACTGGAGCGACGTGCGTGAAGGCATGGCGTGGCTCGCCCGGTCAGCCGGCGGCGACGAGCTGACGCGCTATCACGTGGAAGCCGGCATCGCGTGGGAGCACTGCCGCGCGCCGACCTTCGCCGACACCGATTGGCGACGGATCGCCGACTTGTACGACACGCTCGATCGCATCGCGCCGTCGCCTCTGCACTCGCTCAACCGCGCGGTCGCCGAAGCTTACCTGCACGGCCCGCAAGCCGGCCTCGAGCGCTTGGCCGCCGTTCTTCCGGAAAACGTTCCCGCCCGTTATCCCGGTTGGCACGCGGTGATCGGCGA